>OIAD01000150.1_pt1 | contig 48870 bp, 33 predicted proteins | sample 1580601 | NCBI WGS metagenome assembly OIAD01 (sample SAMEA3882554, study PRJEB24775) | human gut metagenome | biome: human-associated habitat; feature: intestine environment; material: feces | place: Netherlands | collected 2009/2010
TAAAAATACTTATTTGATTGTGATAGGCTTTCTACAAGCCTTCATCGAACCTTGAAAATCACATGACCGTCTGCATGGGATACCCGGCGATAACCTTGCAAGAGCGAGCCGGAAGACGCCGCCGGAAGGGGGCAGGAAATCCATGCGGGGATAACGGCTGAACTACCAATAAATTTTTGAAAGGAGATTTTGCCTATGAAGAAAAACAAGTTTGAATTTATCATTGATTCCGAATTTCAATCTCAGATTCCTGCATTGACCGATGAAGAATTTCAGCAACTGGAAGAAAACATCCTTTCAGAGAGAGAAGTCCTGTCTCCCCTGATCGTCTGGGGCAACATTCTTGTTGATGGTCATAATCGCTATAAGATTCTCCAGCAGCACCCGGAAATTCCTTATACCACCCGCTCGATTTCCTGCACCTGCGAAACCCGTGAAGATGTTCTGGCATGGATCTGCAAACATCAGCTGGGTCGTCGGAATCTGACACCTGAACAGAAAAAGTTCCTGATTGGAAAACAGTATCATTCTGAAAAATCCACTCGTGGGGGAAATCATGGCAATCAGTACACACAGGTGGCAAACTGTCAAATTGACAATTTGCCATCGGTAGAAAACACGACCGAACGAATCGCCAAAGAAAACAATGTAAGCCCTTCTTTCGTAATTCGTGCCGAGCAGTTCATGAAAACCGTTGAGCTGATGGAAAAATACTGCCCCGGCATTCAGGAAGAAATCTTATCCGGCAAACTTAAGCTATCCCAGCGAGAGGCTACCATTATCCGTGGAACTCCCACGGAAGCATTGCCCACCGTGGTATCAACGTGGCGAGAGGAAAAGCTGAACGGTAAACCAGACGATAGTGCAGACACCTATGAAAATTCAGAATTGCTTTCCAAGGTCGCCGAAAACAATTTTTCTACTGCTGCCACATCGAAGATCCAAACGGCCGATCCACTCTCGGAGAATCGACCTTTTATTTCATCGGGAAAGCGCAGCACCGAACTCCAGACCATTCGTGAGCTAGGAGAAAAGATGGCAACGGTTGATCATGTCGCCGATGCCGAAGGAATGTTCAGTGAAATCAACAGTGCCTCTGATAGCTTTATTTTCCGTCTCGAACAATGCTTTGCTCTGTATCCCGACTTTCTGACAAATGTAGAGATTGAAGCAAAAGTTATTGCTGCTTTGCAAAAGGCAGAAAGCTATATTGTGCATCTGAAAGAGCAGCATCGGCAGCATCTTCTGGAGACTACCAACAGCCAGTAAAATGCTTTCCAAAAATTTGTTTGATGAAAAAACACTGGAGGTGAATTTTATTTCCGACTACCTGACTGTCACTACACCTTTGCCGCAATATCTGCCATATCCCCGCTTTCTGCTGGATACCGACTTGAGCCACACAGCGAAGTTGCTCTACACCCTGCTGCTTGACCGGGCAACTCTTTCTCAAAAGAACAACTGGATGGATGAGCGCGGCTTCGTCTATGTGATTTTCCCTCTTTCATCATTGAGCGAAGCCCTGCGATGTAGCACCATGAGCATTAAACGTGCGTTGCGCTCGCTGGAAGATGCCGATTTGATTGAGCGCAGACGGAGTCGCATTGCTGTACCCAACAGCCTCTTTGTAAAAGTTCCGACAGCGCAAAAACGTTCCTCTGCATGGAACGATTTTGTTCTGTCCGATGGAACAGAAATGATGCCTTCCATGGAACAAAAGTGTTCCACTAACCAACGTAATAAGAGCAACCTGAAAGATAGCCACCTGATAAGAACAACAGACGCTCATTTGACCTTTGGCGAATATCAGAACGTCTTTTTAACAGAGATGGAGTACAGGCGACTCAAAGCTGATTTCTCCGGGCTGGATGATCTAATCGAACAGCTTTCGGCTTATATCCAGTCTACTGGCAAAAAGTACACCGACCACGCCGCCACCCTGCGTATCTGGGCAAAGCGGCAGAAAACAGAACGAAAATCGACGCCGGGTATCCCGGACTACACATTCATGGAAGGAGAAAGCCTATAAAGACGATTGAAAAGATTTTAGAACAGTCCATTTCCAGTATTCCCGAAAACACCGAGGATTATCACGGCAAAGATGGTCTGCTTTACTGCGGAAAATGTCACACGCCAAGGGAAGCGTTCTTTACAAAGGGCATTGTCCTGATGGGCAAGAACAAGCACCCAATCGAATGCATCTGCCAGCGCACGGAAAGAGAAAAACAAGAAACCCTTATCAGCCAGCAAAAGCACAACGACCTTGTGCGGCGGCTGAAAGCAGAGGGATTTTCTGACCCGTCAATGCTGGACTGGACCTTTGAAAACGACAATGGCCGCAGCCCACAGATGCACTATGCACACCGCTATGTGGAGCAATGGCAGACCATGCGTTCAGAGAACCTTGGGCTGCTTCTCTGGGGCGGTGTAGGCACCGGCAAGAGTTTCCTTGCCGGGTGCATTGCAAACGCTCTGATGGAGCAGGAAGTGCCTGTGCGTATGACAAACCTCGCCCGAATCCTGAACGAGCTGAACAGCAGCTTTTCCGGACGAAATGATATTGTGGACAAGCTCTGCCGCTATCCCCTGCTTATCATTGACGATTTCGGCATGGAACGTGGCACCGAATACGCACTGGAACAGATCTACAACATCGTGGACAGCCGATACCGCAGCCGGAAGCCGCTGATCGTCACCACCAACCTGACGCTGGGCGAGATACGATACCCACAGGATACCGCCCATGCCCGCATCTATGACCGCCTGCTGGAAATGTGTGTTCCTGTTTCCTGCATCGGCGTGAGTTTCCGCAAAGAAACAGCGCAGGAAAAGCTGGAGCGACTGAAACTTTTGATCGGATGAATCAAGGGATGTTTCTAAAATTCGCAGGACTGTCAAAGTTCTGCTACAAGGAAATGGAGTTGCCTATTGAAAAAATACTATGACACTGAAACTGACAATGCATCCTTTGTACGCTGTATCGATGTTATGGCAAAGCTGATTCAAAAATATGGCTCAACTGTACTGGAGCAAAAGGAGTCTCTGCTTTGCGCGACCAACAGTAAAGCTGCATAAGCAGATTTACACGTTGCGTAATTTTTATTTTTATGTTAAAATAATTGCGTAGCGTGTTTTACATATATGAGGGCAACTTTATGGACTGCAAAGACAAAATCCTCGAACTGCGCGAATCGACCGGGATGAACCGCCGGGAGTTTTGCACTTTCTTCCAAATTCCCTACCGCACTGTAACAGAATGGGAACTCGGCCACCGCCATGCGCCAGAGTATGTACTCCGGTTGCTAGAGTATTATATCCAGCATGAAAATCTCACACAACAACCAACCGCCGAAAGTGAGGATTTCTTATGAAAAAAGCACGCACCAAATGCTACATTTATACTCGCGTATCTACGGCCATGCAGGTGGACGGTTACAGCCTTGATGCACAGCGTGAAAAGCTGCGCAAATATGCCGATTATGAAGATATGGTCATTGCTGGAGAATATTCTGATGAAGGATTTTCCGGTAAGAACATTCAAGGTCGGCACGAATTTCAACAGATGCTGCGAGATGTGCAAGACTGTAAAGACGGCGTTTCTTATGTTCTGGTATTCAAGCTCTCCCGTTTTGGACGCAATGCCGCCGATGTTTTGAACTCCTTGCAGCTCATGCAGGATTTTGGTGTCAACTTGATTTGCGTAGAGGATGGCATTGACAGTTCCAAAGATTCCGGCAAATTGATGATTTCCGTTCTCTCTGCTGTTGCTGAAATCGAACGTGAAAACATCCGTGCTCAAACGATGGCTGGCCGTGAGCAGAAAGCCCGTGAGGGCAAATGGAACGGCGGCTTTGCACCCTATGGCTATAGGCTGGAAAATGGCGAGCTTTCGATTGCAGACGATGAAGTGGAAGTTGTCCGTGTTATTTTTGACCGCTTTATCCATACCAACGATGGTGTAGCAGGTATTGCCCGGTATCTGAACACCCATGGCTATGTGAAAAAGCTCCGTCAGAATGGAACTATCCCAAAGTTTTCTGCTGTATTTGTTAGAGGTATTCTGGACAATCCCATTTACTGCGGTAAGATTGCATTTGGTCGCCGCAAGGTTGAAAAGAAACTCGGCACTCGAAACGAAATGCACGTTGTGAAGCAATCCGAGTTTCCCGTCTATGTCGGTCAACATGAAGCCATCGTTTCCGAGGACGACTGGAATCTTGCACAGACAAAGCGTCAGCGTACCACAGGGCGGCGTGAAAAGGTCCGTGACCCAGACCACGCACATATTCTTTCCGGCATTCTGAAATGCCCCTGCTGTGGACGGAATCTGTACGGAAATGTCTCTAAGGCTCACAGCAAGGATAACAAAACTCGTTACTACTACTTCTGCAAGAGCATCAAAGGGCAGACTGGACACGAATGTTCTTTCCGGTTGAACATTGAACAGAACGAAATCAATCAGATGGTCGCATCCATCGTATCCGCTATGGTTCACGACCCACGCTTCGTAGATGCCATCAAAGAGAAAATCGGTTCCGCAGTCGATACCAGCGAGTTGGAGCAGCAGGCCGATGCAATCAAAGCGCAGCTCCGCCAGCGACTCAGTACGAAATCCCGTCTGGAGCACCAGATGGACACACTGGACTTTAATGATCCCTATTATGACCGTAAGTCTTTGGATTTGCAGCGGCGTTACGATGAGCAATATGAACTGATTGAGGACATGGAAGCCCAGCTCGCTGAAACCCAAGGTCAGATTGATGACATTCATCAGGAGAAGATCACAGCTGACAACATCTATCACCTGCTTCTGGCCTTCGATGAAGTCTACAATGCCGCCACTGAGGTGGAGCAAAAGGAATTCATGCGCGCCTTCATCGAGCGCATTGATATTTTCCCGGAAAAACAGCCAAATGGCAACTGGATTCGGAACATTGTATTTGCCTTCCCTGTTCCCTATAATGGAAAAGAGATTCGAGAATTTCCCTTGGAATCGCAATCAACCGTTGAGTGCGTACTCTTGATGTCAAAAACGCAGTAATATCGTTCGGTGATTCGTTCAATATTGTTTGGGTATCATTTTACAGTCTGAACCGTTCTCGTCCTTGGAATCAGGTCGAGGGCGGTTTTTGAGAATTTGGGCAGTATCTAAATTGTAGCCACAGGGGTAGCAGATAATTGAGTTTCTGGATTAGATGTTTGGGCTAACAGCGAATCCGGCAACTCAGGTATCTGGGGGTATCCAGTGTAGGATTTGGATGTTATTAATCTAGGAGGCATCTATGTACTACTTAGTAGACATGTATAATGACAAGACGAACTTTATTGATGGCATCGACAGTGATACTTGTCAGAAAATACTTAATTCATCTACTATAATCAGTGAGACTTTAGAGTTTTACTACTTGGGCAAATGTGTTAGTGATTCTTTCGACACTTTGATTCAGTGGAGTTCCAGTGCCAACCCAAGTAGCAATTATATTATGAGAAACTTACATACCGCAGAGCGTCTAGTTCGGGGATTTTTGTTCGAGTTGAGAACTTGCCTTGACCACATGGAAACTAAAATCAAACAAGAATATGGTAAAACATCTGAGTTCTTAAAAGTTTTTGAAGATAGCACCCATGCTACTTATAATGCACATCCAGAGTATGCTTTTGCATATCATCTGCGAAATGTTTCCCAGCATTGTCAAAATATCGTTCACGGATTCAACTCTCCTACTGGAATTGGTATATCTTGTAATGTACAAAAGCTCCTCAATGAATACGATAAATGGAAGCCTGTTGACAAAGACTATATGATCAATTCTGGGGAAAACGTTGATTTATTGAAAACTTTTTCCGTTGCTTTTCAGGCTTTTAACGAAGCTCTCATTCCTGTAATTCGTTATCTTTTAAATACAAAAAACGTTGGGAAAGAGTTATTATATCTCCGGAAATGGGGCGACTCTTTGCAAAAACAGTTCCATCATGATGTACACTGCTATCACATTTTTGATCTTAAATTTCAAAACGGAAACGATGCCACCCATGAAGATTTAGATACCGGAGATGTTATTATTAACGGAACTCTAATCGACTGGGATATGGTTTATGAATTGTCAGATTCCGTTATAGCCATGCCTATCGCAAACACCTCCACAAATAATTTGCCGCTTTGATTCTGCAGCAAAAATGCCGCCAGCGTATCATGTGTCAAAATCACACGGTACACTGGCGGCTTATCTTTTATCCTTATTCTCTTTTCTCACATCATTTTTCACGCAGGCACATCAATACTCAGTCCAGACTTCAGCTCCACGGTGTAGTGGTCATCCCAGACTGTGATTTGCCGGAGCCAGCGTTTAACCAGCTTTTCATCAAACTCGGTCAGTTCACTCCCCTGCTGTCCAATGAAGTCCTGTAGCTCCTTGATACGTTCCATCTGGATGGCCTTAGTGGTCTCATCGGAATCGGTCTGCTGTTGCAGTTCACGCAGATGGAAAATCTCCTCGGCAACATCATCGTAGGCTTCCCGGTTGTTGGCACAGTTCAACAATTCCTGTTGAAGAACCAGCAGCCGCTCTACAATGCGGCCTTTCTGGGCAGAAGTGTCATTCCGCAGGACCTGCATCAGGTTCTTCTGGAGCTGTTCCTTGTATGTAGTCTTCGCACCCAGCATTTCATTCAAGGCTCTCAAAACGACCTGTTCAAGTTCTTTTTCGTTGACTGTTCTGGCATTGCAGACCGCACCGTCCTGTTCCAGCCTGCTGGCGCACCGCCAGACAATGGAGCGACACCCGTGGTTATTCCAGTGGATGCGCTTGAACACCTCTCCGCAGTTGCCGCAGACGACCATCTGCGAAAAGCAGTGTGTACAGCTATACATCCGCTTCTTTCCACTGGGGCTTGCCCGCACATTCCTACGGCGCACCAGTTCCTCCTGCACCTTCATGTAAAGTTCCTTGGGGATAATGGCCTCATAGTCATCTTCTACATAATACTGAGGTGCGATGCCGTTATTGGCCACACGGGTCTTGTTCAGAATATCGATGGTGCAGGTCTTCTGGAGCAGTGCATCCCCGATGTATTTCTCATTGGTAAGGATTTTCTTAACGGTGCTGGTGTACCACTTCCTGTTCCCTGCCCCGGTCAGGATTCCATCCACTTCCAGTCCATGACAGATCATATCCATGCTGGCACCTTCCAGATACTCCCGATAAATGCGCTTTACCACCTCCGCCTGCTCCGGGTCGATGATGAGATGACCCTCGGCATCCTTGGTGTATCCCAGAAAGCGATTATGGTTCACCTGGACCTTCCCCTGCTTGTTGCGGAAGTCGATGCCCAGTTTCACATTCTTGCTGATGGATTCCGATTCCTGCTGTGCAAGGGATGCCATGATGGTGATCATCACCTCGCCCTTGGCATCCAGCGTGTTGATGTTCTCTTTCTGGAAATACACTGCGATGCCCTTTTCTTTCAGCAGACGGATATATTTCAGGCAATCCAGCGTATTCCGGGCAAACCGACTGATGGATTTCGTCAGCACCATGTCGATATTTCCAACCTTGCATTCTTCGATCATACGGTTGAATTCGTCACGCTTTTTCGTATTGGTACCGGAGATGCCTTCGTCCGCAAAGATGCCTGCCAGTGTCCACTCCGGGTTGTTTTCAATCAACTCTGTATAATATTTGATTTGGGCATCGTAGCTGGTGGCCTGCTCATCGCTGTCGGTACTGACACGGCAGTAGGCCGCCACTTTGAGTTTTTGCTGGCTTACAAGTGGTGCCCCTTTTGCCGTTTTCCGAGCAGGGATGACTGTGATATTTTTCATTTGACTTCCTCCATCATCTTGCCAGCTTCCTCCAAACTATTCATTTTCCTACGCTGTTATTCAGGATTTTCCTGAATCAGGCTGTACAGATACTCTGCCTGCCGCGCAGGGTCATCATAATATTCCTCGATTTTCGCAAGCGTGAAAGCTATGGGCACCGTTTTCTGGACTGTGGGCTTTTTCAGGTTTGTCCTCCCCAACTTTTGTGCGCGATGCCTTCGTGCCACTGCTGCTTTTTCAAAGGTGCTTTTGTCGATAAGCTGCGGATAAAAGCTGTCTCCAAGGTAATGCTGGTTCGACAGCAGTTTTCCCACCATCCCATGCGGGATATGGATGCCAGCTTTTTCAGCGGCTTTGGAAAGCGACATACCTGCAAGATAATTCCGGAAAAGCAGTTGGATTTTCTTGTGCGCAGCTCTGTCCACCACCGCCCTGCCATCTACAATTTTGTATCCGTATAGCATTTCAAATCCTTTCCCTGAGCGTCAGCCCACATTTCAGCACAAATCCGATTTCGTTTCTGGAGTCGACTGTAATAGAATCTACGAACTGCCGTAATAAGTCACTGTTCCATTCCTCCTGTATTTCTGCTTTTTCTACGAATTTCAGCAATTTTTCTGTTTCCGCCGTCTGCACTGCATCCGTGGTCTGGCTCTTTTTCAGCGTTTCGATTTCCGACCGAAATTCTTCACACTGTGCCAGCAAGCCATTGTTTTCTCGGCTGTACAGCACCTGGTCGATGTATCCCTGTGCCATCAGACGGGTCAAAGTTTCCCTTTGCTCCGTGTTTTGTGCGACAAGCCCCTGCAAATACTGGATGCGCAGCTGACTTTCATCCTGTGAGGTATTTTTCAGAGCTTTCAAGTAGGGCTTTAAAATCAATCTGTTTCCGTAAATCAGCTTGTTCAGCATGGTGGTAAACACCAGCTTAATATCCTCATCCCGGACAGACTGGATGGAGCATTTGGTCTTGTCAGCTATATGTGTTCCACAGCACCATGCGGCATACTTGCCACCTTTGCCGGAGTTCACCCTGCGCTTAAATGTACCCCCACATTCTGCACACCGGATAAGTCCGGAAAACGTATAACGCTTCTGATATTTATTTACGCCTTTCTGAATGTTTTTCTCTGCCGCACGCTGTTCCAGAAGCACTGCAACAGCGTCAAAGGCTTCTCGGCTGATGATTGCTTCATGGTGCTCCTGCACACAATACATATCCATTTCACCAGTGTTCCGGTGCCGGTTGAACTGTTCATCCGTAAAGGTCTTCTGTAACAGGGCATCTCCCACATACCGCTCGTTGGCCAGCATTCCAAGGATGGAAGTCGAAGTCCAATGGTCGCACCGCTGGGCAGGGATGCCGTCATCATTTAGGTCGGCAGCTATCGTTCCTGCTCCTTTGCCAGCCAGCACCTCCGTAAAGATGCGCTTTACCACTTTCGCCTGCACAGGGTCTACCACAAGATTTTTACCATCCCAGCGGTAGCCATACGGTGCAGAGCAGAGTTTATACGTACCATCCTGAAAACGATTTTGAATAGACCACTTGCTGTTTTCGGAAATGGACACCGATTCACTTTCTGCCAAGCTGCTCAGCGTGGACAACAGGAACTCCCCTTCCATTTCGCTGGTGTTCAGGTTTTCTTTTTCAAAATAGATGGGGATGTGCAGTTCCATCAACCTGCGCACCAGTTCCAGACAATCTGCAGTGTTACGGGAAAACCGACTGACGGATTTTGTCAGGATAAAGTCAATTTTTCCAGCTTCGCAGTCTTCCATCATACGGAGCAGATCGGGTCGTTTGTCTTTCTTGGTGCCGGTGACACCCTCATCGTAATAGATGCCCACCAACAACCAGTCTGCACGGCTGTCGATATAGTTTTCGTAGTAGCTTTTCTGGGCTTCCAGACTTTCCAGTTGGGCATCCATATCCGTGGACACCCGGCAGTAGGCTGCCACGCGCAGTTTCTTTTTCTGCCTTGGAATCGGGTCGATTCTTGATACAGTCCTCATGGCATGTCGTCACCTCCTCCATGTTGTATGCTACCGTCAATTCGACTTATTATCAAGCAATTTTCGGCATCAATTCGGCCAGATACGGGTAGAATGTCTTGCGGTTCAATTCGGTCAATTTGTCGAATTCCGACAACGAGATCAGCTTGTTTTCCAGAAGCAGTTCCGCTGCTTTCTGCGCCATAAAATAGTCATAGTCACGCTGCACCTCCTCCGGTGTCCAGTTTTTCTTCTGCTGAAGCGTGGTATTGCACAACGGTTCTGTAATTTTGCAAACCTGTGACATAGCGGTTCCTCCCTTAACTTTGAGATGTAAACCGCTTCAGCTTTTTATGAGAAATGACACCTGTATGTAAAAAGGCCCATACTTTCGCACAGGCCTTGCGGTGTTATACCGTATTATTCTCGAAATTCACAGTCAGGATATGGACGGCCGTCCATGTCCTCACGAGTTCAGAGCATTACGCTGCTTTCATCTTCATGATCTGCACTGCTTCCGGCAGGATCAGCTTGCCATCCACACGTTCCTTGCTGACAAAGCCGATCAGGCCGTTGGCAGCATACAGTTCTTTCAGCTCTGCAACGCTGCGCGTCCCACGGTCGCCGATGTTGTAGTAGGAGAAGTCACCGAATGCCATGACCGCTGCGCCCTTGGCGATCTTCGGCATATAAGCGGAGGTGTACACCGGATAGCCCAGAATACGATCAGGCTCCCCTGCGGTCAGCGCAGGCTGCCACAGATAGTTCCCGTTGCTGTCTTTCAGCTTCCTGATCTGTGCCAGAGTCGAATCGCTGGTGATAAATGCGGCATTTTTCCGGTACGGCCGCTTCAGCTTATACACAAGGTCGATGACCTCATCTGCCTTGATGCTGTCTGCGGCGGTCGTAACGCCGACTTCACCGCCGCCGGTGGCGTTCAAGAGGCCCGTGGGCTTATTCTTGCCATCTCCGGTCAGGAACGCTTCTTCCTCGGCATTGCCCAGTGCCTTTGCAAAGCTGTTCAGCAGATAGGTTTCGAGGTTGAACGCATTATCGTACAGCAGTTCTTCCGACACCTTGACCGCCACATGCAGCTTGTAGGCATCCAGAATTACCTGATCAAAGGTTGCATCGGAGAAGATCAGGGCTTCGCCCTCCTCTACCCATGCTGCCGCAGGCTTTACAGCTGCCACATTGATCTTGTGCAGGCCGGTGGTGTTGATGGTCGTTGCCAGTTTTCGGAAGATATTCTCCTGCTCCAATGCCTCGACCAAACGGTGGTCATATTCGTCCGGCACCAGATAGCCGCCGGATTCGTCCTGCCCTTCACGCAGAATGCTGTCCACATCCTTGAAGTTCGTGCGCAGGGCGGTCAGTAGAGCATTTTTATACTCGTCGGATGCCCGTCCTGCCTTGCTGCCGGGACGTGCGGTCAGCGGTGCCGCAGTCGGCCTGCGCAGGGTGTCCTCCATGCTCTGCAGCTGTTCCAACCGTTCGATTTCCTCACCATAACTCTGGATGTCCTGCACCATTTTGTCGTAGGTCTTGGCATCTGCTGCCGAGATGAGGCCGTTTTCCATGCGGTGGGTCTCCAGAAAGTCCTTGGTATTCTCCCACGCAGTGTTTCTTTTTTCCCGAAGTTCATTGATCGTCATAAAATTCTCCTTAATCTGTAGATATTTTGATTCAAAAGGTGTACTATAAAGTCAGCACTTACGCGCTGTCCTTTTCTCTGGAGTTCGTGGCGGCATCCGTCATCTTGATCATGTTTCCATTGACCAGATAAAGGTCACCGCCCTGCTCTTCAGAAATTTTATCCATATTTTCGAGTTCCCGGATATCATTGGCACTCATCCAGCCGTTTTGTCTGCCGACTGCATAGCCGTTCATCCGGCTCTGATAATCGCCGCGCAGCAGTCCGTCCACATTGAACCTGATACTGTATTCCCGTTTTTCCTTTGGGCTGAGCAGCGGTTTCGTCAATGCCTGTTCCCAGCGGCAGACCCACGGGTTCAGGGTGTACTTTACAAATTCCAGTGACTGCTGCTCGATGTTGCTGAAGGTGCTGCGCTCCAAATCACCGATCATGTGCGGCGGCACATGGAAGATACGGGCGATCTTGTCCACCTGGAACTTTCTCGTTTCAAGAAACTGTGCCTGCTCCGGTGGTATTGCGATTGGATTAAACTTCATGCCCTCTTTGAGGACAGCGACACGTCCGCTGTTCCTGCTGCCGCCGTACTGTGCCTCCCATGCGGCCCTCAGCTTCTCTGGATTTTTCAGTACCCCCGGATGCTCTAACACACCGGACGGAGCAGCACCGTTCCTAAAAAACGATGCGCCAAAGTCCTCACAGGCGATCGCCATACCAATGGAGTTTCTTGCCATTGCAATCGGACTGTACCCTACCAGACCGTCAAACCCCAATGCCGGGATATGCAGCACATCTTTGGGGCTGAGGTCGACAGTTCCAGCTTTATCCAGATGCGATTCATCTGCTCCAAGCTGATATCGATAATAGATCTGACCGTTTTCATCCCGGTCTACCCTCATACGGTCCGGCATCAAGGGATAGAGAGCTATCACCTGTCCCCGACCATCCCGGATGATTTGTGCATATGCATTTTCCCACAAAAGCAGATGCGTCATGAGCGTTTCCCGAAAAACAAAGCTGGTCATCTCCGGGTTTGGCTCATCGTGTAGCAGAAAATACAGCGGATGCTCTACCACCTTTTCCCTGCTGCCGTTCTTGCCGCATTGATACACATGCAGCGGCAGTCCTGCTATGGATTCTGCCAGCACTCTGACGCAGGCATAGACTGCCGATATCTGCATTGCTGACCGCTGGTTTACCATTGCACCGGAGGTCGAACTGCCCAACCGGAACATATAACTGTTGCCGGGCAGTGAATCATTTACCTTCGTTCCAAACAGTCTGCTAAAAAAGCCCACTGCCTACCACCCCTTTCAAATTTTTATGACCCACAGTTTCATATTTCGCCGTTAGTACCACATTTTTCTTAAAAAGATAGAAAACACATCAAAAACAGCGAAGTGATTTTTTCTGTTCTGGCAGCTTTTCGTCACATATGACTGTGGGTACTTATACTGTTTTTTGAAGAAGCAAAAGGACACGAAAACCGCTAAAACTCACGTTTTCCATGCCCTTTGCTGTATTCTTGAAGCAGTCAGATGCTGCTCCATTCTCCTATTTCATTTTGCGCCGAAACGGATTAGGCCCCCACCCTACCCAATTTGCGAATTTTTATGGAAAAGGGGCCACCGGTCTCCGTATTTTTTCTCACAGAGATTATGACCGTCCCTCCCCCCGGCGCAGCCGATCAGCCTTTTGCGTATGTCGTAGGACTGCCGAGCATCGGCATGCCCAGTCTGCCATCGACCTGTCGCTGAAAAATCGGAGATCTCTTTTTGATCTTGAACGTCCAGTTCAGAGTATTGATCTTTGTCGGTCGGAATCCCAGAGTCCACATTGCCTCCTTCATCTGGTTGTTCGTAATATAGATTCCGGTGCGGTTGTTCAGGATGTGCTTCATCCCATAGCTGCTATGGCCGTCCAGCTTGTCCTTGGCGGGCCAGACATTCCACTGCAACCATTCCAGCACGATCTTCTGTTCTTCTTCCGAAAGATCAATAAAATGCGCTGTATCGTTCCCTGTCTCGATCTTGTAGTAGATACGGTCGTTATCAACGCAGCTGATTATGCGGCAAATACTGCCGCCCTCTTCAAAAGTCCTCATAGTGTTTATCTCCTTCTGACTCACCTGGCCTTAAATCTTCGTTTCGCATATTGAATTTTTTATCCGGCGAAAACGCTTTTTGACTTTTTGTACATCCTTGTGGGGATGACCTGCTTCGCACGGACCATCTCCGGTCTGGCCTTCTATAATCCTAACGATGCTAACATCATTATCACTGCAATCCCAGGTTTTTACGGGCGTTGGGTGCTTTGGGTCCATCAACACCGGTCGGTTGTCTGCATGATCAAAACTCATCGGCAAATCCTCTCTTTCCTCGCTTATTGTGTGTATCCCTGCTTTTCTGGTGCATCCCAGAAAAACACAAAAGCCTTCACAGGTTTTGCCCTGCAAAGGCTTCATCATCTAGTGTTTCTCGGGGTCTTCCCCCCTACTGCTTTCGCCAGTATAATAATATCATATTTTGCTCGGAACATCCATAAACGTAACGAAACATCGCAGAACATCCATCTCCACTTTGCGTTCCATCAGGCAGGGATTTTTTCTTCTGGTTGTTCCATCAGCTGATATCCCGTGTTCATGAGACGATTGATGTGTTGCTTGGAATAGCACATCTGACAGGCAATGACTGCCGTGCTCTTGTCTTCCAGATAGTACATCTTCAGTGCCAGCCTTACCCTCAGATCCGGGATGGCATCGATGGCGCGGTCCACATCCAGCAGCAAGTCGGCAAGCTGTACTTTTGCTTCTTCCAGCATCTGCTCCTTTTCTGCCTTCCGTGCCACGATGCTCTCGAAGTCGGCCTCCGGCTTATGAGTTCCACCGCCTGCATGCCCGAATGGACTGTTGACAGCGGTCATCTCATTTTCTAGCCATTCAACATCCCGTTCCAGACACTCGATATATTTCCGCTGGGTTTTAATACCCATCAGGCATTCCTTTGCATTTTTTATCGTACTTTCCCTTTCTGCTCTCCCCACCCCCCATATAGGGAGGTGGAAGATAAGCGATACTGATGTTACTTGTTACTTCTACTATATACATTACATATAGAGCTTTTTATAACCATCCCCTCTTTTAATTATCTATATATAGTGTTGGTATATCTCTCAAAAAAAGCGGTCGAAGTGGTAGCATCCCATATTTGCCGTCGATTTCGGCTCCGTTGTTACTTGCGTTACCGAATATTTTGCAGTATCCTTTTGTTATCAGAAGAATTCACTAGCTTTTCTGTATTCATAGGCCTGCTCAATATTAGCGATAATCACCTTTACGCTGCTCTTTCCAACACGCTGGTTTTCCTGTCTGTTTTCGACATATCCACGGTCCTTGAAACCACGGATACTCTTTTCGTAGGAAAAGCCATTGTCGATCAGCATTTTTCTGAGACAATTTGGCAGGATATAGGTTTTCTTTTCTCCCGGCTCATATCTTCCGAGCAGCGGTTCTCGTGCTACTTCATTAAGATGCTTCACTTCAAAATGCTCCTGATTGGAAGCAATCCATTCCTTTACAGTATCCCATGCACGCTCTACTGCATCTGCCTTCTGCTCTTTTTTCAGTGCTTCCAGCAGTTCAAAGCCCATTTCCCATGCAGAGCCGCATGCTTCCTCACCAGCATTAAAAACAGCCTTTGATGCAATAAAGTCCGCAAAGACAAGCACAGCAACAAATTCCAGATGAATGCTCGTACATTTTTCATAGAGCATCGCGTACATCGAAACAAACTCATCTCGGAAATTTGTATAAGCCTGCCGCAGCTTGCTGGTGCCCTTTTCCAGCTCATATTCATGGAACAGGCAATCCATAAACATTTGCCCTGCAAAGCCGTAGTTCTCCGCTGCTGTCTGATGCACTGTTCTGGCAAAGTCCGTGTCACCGATTGGTGATGCATACAGTTCCATAACACGCGTATTTTCACCGTCCATGGAATTTTGCACCGTGATCGGTTGTTCACCAGTAGACAGAATGGTATTGCACCATGTCTGCATTTTCTGCGTACCACCGATGCGATCACCACGCATCTTTCCAATACCATTGCCCAGCATATACATCATTCGAGACAGATTTTCATACTTCAAACTGAGCGACTGCAGCTCATCCAGTGCCAGTGGAATGTTCCGCACTGTACCTGCCGTGCGCTCAATGCCGACCGCAGTGCTATTATAGCTCCGCAGCAGTACATTGGGATCGCCGTAGACGGACACTGCTGCCTTCAGCACCGCCGTCTTACCACTGCGAGAGTTTGCCCAGAGGTGGAAGATGAACGGCCGCTGCTGAAGGAGCTGCAGCAGCACAGAAGCGAAGGATGCCGCCAGCATGACCCGTGCAGCCTGCATCGTGCGCAGCGTTGCTGCCATCTCCATCCATTTGTTTTTGTCACCGTGCGGCGCAACAGCAGCGATAATCCGATGGCTTTCCTCGCCGGCGCCATCATAGGCGACAGGGCTTTCCATGTGGTAAGGGAAGAATTCCCTGTTCTTGACCTAACCCATGCGCTCGATACTGCGATGCCGCGGAATGGCGGTTTTATTGGAAGTTTCAAAAGCTTCCATATATTTGACTGCCTCTTTAGAGGTTTCCGACGTCACCGGCAATCCCTGATTTGCATATTTTACCAGTTTGCTCTTGTCCATTGCATCGCCGCGTGGAACAATAATTTTTCTCCAACAGCAATCACCATAGAAAGCCAGTTCCAGCTTTACATCTTCATCATCAACATTCCTCATTCGCCGGGAAATATAAACCGGTGCGGAAAAAGCTGATTTTGCATAGGGAACGCCATTCAGAAATTCAATGTGCCGTACGCCATTCATGTCAACTTCCCAGCATTTCGGCACCACCAGTCCATTCAGTTCCATGCCATCCAGTTCCAATGCCCTGCAGAACTCCTGTCCGCCTTCGTGTGTATCTGCCTTTCCACCAGTGGTGGTCAGCATTTTTTCAAGGTCCCGGACTCCAATCTTCAGTTTTCAATATTTTCCCTTCAGCTTAAAATATTGGATTGGCTGGTGTTCCCGTGCATAACGTACCAGCTGAAGATTCTTTTCTTCTAAAGCCTCATCAACTGTCAGCTCCTCTTCCAGCAACTTTTGTACACGTTCTTCCATAGTGTAATATGCAAAAACGATCGGTGCCCGAACACCGCACCCCTCTTTCGGACAATCAAATCCGAAAAAGTCCCGGATATAACGGCAGGAGCATGGACGGCTCATTTTTGCAGCACGTTCGTAATATTCCTCTGTCTGGTCATAAGAATATCCGGGATACGCCTCGCTCCACTCATGCACTTTTCTCTGACCGTCTTCCGTAACGGCAGCAATAGAGATCATCGCATGCCACATCGGTTCCGGCAATGTTGCAGCATCTTCGATGCAGTGGTCAATAAAGGCACACTTGCCACACATACGCTCTGCAGAACCGACCAGATTGCTCTCTGCATGGAACTCAACAATTTCGGTGTTGCGCTTAAATTCTTCAAAAGCATTCAGCGGGTAGCGGATTTCTTCAACACTGTATACCTCGCACTGTTTTGGTGGGTCACTCTTGAAATTCAGCGAACCCGGTGCGCGGAGCATACGAGGGATGTCCTGCACGTTGTCCAGTTTCCAGCCATTTTTTCTTCCTTCTGCAATGACATACATACCAAACCCGGCAGAGAGTTTCCGGATCTGCTCACGCTCATCTTCGTTATGGATAGTAAACGGCTCATCCAGCAGCCAGATGGCATGCACACCGTTGCCAGACCGCACAATGATGGAAGGTTTCAGCTTCAGGCTGTTCACAAAATCGATAGCTTCTTTTTCTGTCTTCGGCAGTGCGTTTTCTTTGTGTGCCGAACTAAGCACATCTACATCCGCCACCATGCAGACGACGGTGTGAATCTGTTCGATACCGCCTCTGACGCTCGACGGTAGGCTTTCCTGACGCAGTGCGACGCAATAATAGGTGTTGGCACTGGTACCAAGCACTTTAATGAGCTCCGCTGCTTTGTCCAGTTCCGTGACCGGAATATGCTCGTTTCTGGAATCCGGCAGTGTTGTGATGGTAACGCAGCCTTCTGTGCATTTACCATACAGCATCTTCAAAAAATCCCTCGTTGTACTATTCATAGGCTTTCTCTCCTCCTATATTTTTTACGTGTATTTGCGAATTGCCATTTGACCCCGGCCCGTTCCCGCCCCATATTGCAGCGGCGTTTTCTATTGTGTATCTCACCGAGGATGGCTTGTTCTGTTGTCAAGGTTCCTTCCCGTGGACAGCGTATCTCTTTTGTCCGCTCACGCTCTCTTTCGGGAACGACACCATTCTAGCACAATTCAACACATGGCGGCGAACTCCTGGAGTTCACAACGCAATCACACGATTCTACGAAAAAAGCACACCTGCATTTCTACGCAGATGTGCTTCTGTTTTTTAGTTTCTTATCTTACCTTTCTGTCTTTCTGCTGCCCAGCGGCCTGACACCAAGTGCGATCAGGATGGCATTCCTTTCTTCGATTTCCATTCCTTCGCAGCAGGTTATAATGAATTTATAGGCCCAATGCTCCCGTGTGTTTAGCAGAATGTGTCCTGCACTGCGCAGCATTTCCATTGTCTCCGTAATGTCCAAATCCAGACCAGCGTAGATGGCAACCACCGTGCGCACTTCCGGGTTATTCAACTTACCATCCCGGAACTTCCTTAGTTTTACCCTGCGGACGCCAGTCTTACTTTCAAAATCATCGCTGGTTCTAAATTGCTCTAAGCACGGTGCCAGCATCTCACAGAAGGTTTTCTCCGGTGGTGCAAGATCATCATTGGCTTCTTCCACCAGAAAGCGTTCAAACTGTAACTTTTTCTGCTTTAAATCCTCTTCTTCAACTGCGCCTTCACTGCATGCAATCAGATCATAGTCCTCGTACCGCTGCAGCAGTGCGTCTGCTGCTGTCCCCTGATGCCGCACCGATTTAAATTCCAGTGTGCATTCTCCCAGATGCTCTATCGCATACTCTGTTAGAGTTTCATTCTCGACATACTGCGGTTCATTTTTTACGATATAGCCATCCGCATACCGATATGCACCAGACACCAGCAGCCGCCGAAGATTTTTATCCGTGGAAAAGGCATCAAAAAGCGTAAGACAGTCGATTCTACGCAGTTTCTCCGGCTGCGGCACTGTATTTACCATGATGCCCAGTTCTTCCAGACGAATGCGCATGGCCTGCTTAGACACCTCAAAGAAGATTGCAAGGTCAGCAACCATCATTTCTTCTGCTGTACCGTACTTTTCCTGCAATTTTTTGTACTTTCTTGCCACCGCCCTGCTTGGCATCAGGATGCGCGCAGCAACTGCATCGGCCTGAATCTCAGCAAGTGCCGCCGGGGTACGAGCGCTGCCGTTATTGTACACTTGGCACTGCTGCACCGCACTCTCTTGCTTTGCATGCCCCTGCCCTGCATTCGGCATCCGCAGCAGCATATATGCACGGTGTGCATACCAGTGGTACACCTCATGCGCCAACGTGAAATTGTAGCTGCCCATGTTCCGCATCATAAGCACATCCGGGTCCAGCAGAACGGTGCCAGCCTTGCAATGCAGTTGTTCCAGCTCTCCGTCCGTTAAAACATCTACATCCGAATCAACAAACACGGTCGCGCCGAAAACACTAAGGTCATCTGACAGGGATTTATCTACGATCAGGTTGATGCCCATCTTTTCTTCCGCAATTTGACGGATGGGCACCACCTGCGGCTGCTCCAACGCTTCCCTGCAATACTGCATAAGGAACCGCTCTGCCTCTTTTTCCAGACATTCCTTATGAGCAGCATCGTCCATGCCAGAAAGGTCAGGCAACAGATTCTGATTGGCAGACACTCCCGGAAGCTCCGGCAAGGGATACAGCGGTTCCCTCATGTACTCTCCATCGACTATCGGATTAACTTGCAAAACTTCCATGCGATGCCCAGCAGGAAGCAGCGTCAACTTGCATGATACCCAGAAGGATTTTCCCTTTTCCTCATCCGGAACGCCGCCAATGGCATGCAGCTGGAATTCACAGAAGATTTCAGAACGGAAATACACCGTATCTGCGTCAACTGCAATAACCGGCGTCCGCTCCAGCCGAATGGAACGCAGTTCTGCGCAGGCCAGCTGTTCTTTGGAAATCCCACGGTGCGCTTGCTCCGCACTATCTCCCCTGCCGTCCAGTAAATATAGTTCTTCTACACGAATCAACGCAATGTCTTCTATCGCATCTGCAATTTCACCGATGCACTTGTTCCATATATAAGAATTCAGCGCACCGCACGGCGGTGTTCCCTGCTTTTCGTACATCCTGTATCACCTGCCCTATGTATAAAAGTATACCATGGCAGCTGGACGGCTTCAACAAAATCTCGTGCAATTCTTATGGCAGAATTGATGTTTGTGCCTGTCTGTGGTAGAATAATGATAATTATACTCTTATATGTATATCTCGGAAAATCATAAAAAACAGGGAGATTTCAAAATGACAGATTATGCACCTGGTATGCGTGCTGTTATTCGTGACGAAGAATGGCTCATTAAAAAAATCGAAACCAACAGCCTTGGTCATCAAGTTTTACAATGTGTTGGCATCACTCCACTGGTGAGGAATCGCGATACCATTTTTCTCACAGATCTCGAACAGATTCAGATTGTAGATCCTGCGAGCATTCAGTTGATTGCCGACTCATCCCCATTTTTCAAACGGTCACTATTGTATTTAGAAAGCCAATGGCGGCAGCAGCTTCCCACCGACACAAATTTGCATATTGGCCACAAAGCAGCTATGGACCCCATGCCTTACCAACTGGACCCAACCAAGCTTTCCTTACAGCGTCCCCGCCAGCGCATCCTGATTGCGGATACTGTCGGCCTTGGCAAAACGCTGGAAGCCGGTATCCTGATGTCGGAGTTGATTGCACGCGGCAAAGGCAAGCGCATTCTGGTCGTCACCGTAAAAAGCATGATGACGCAGTTCCAAAAAGAAATGTGGAATCGCTTTACTATTCCGCTCGTGCGGCTGGATTCCAACCGAATCCAAAAGATCCGCGCCAGTCTGCCCTCCAATTACAATCCCTTCTTTTACTATGATAAAACGATCGTTTCCATTGACACCTTAAAACGCGATGTGGAATACCGTACACACTTGGAAAAAGCATATTGGGACATTATCGTCATTGATGAAGCGCAGAATGTTGCCGAGCGCGGTGACCATCAGGCACAGCGTTCTCGGCTTGCAAAACTGCTGGCCAACCGCAGTGATACCATGATCATGCTGTCGGCCACACCGCACGATGGCCGTGCAAAAAGTTTTGCTTCCCTGATGAACATGTTGGACCCGACTGCCATCGCAGACCCTGAAAACTACACCTCGGAAGACATCAAGGGACTGTGCATCCGCCGCTTCAAAAATGATGTCAAAGATCAGGTTAACGGCTCATTTCTCGAGCGGCAGGTCACATTGGAACATTGTCACGCCTCTGCACAGGAGGAATATGCCTTCGATCTGCTTGCTGAAATGCAGTTGGAAATGGATGCCGGCAAAGCCAAAAATACTGGACGTCTGTTCAAGACGAACTTAGAGAAATCTCTTTTTTCCAGCCCAGCTGCCTGCTGCAAAAGTATCGAGGCACGCCTGAAAAAGCTCTATAAAAAATATACAGTAGATGATATTTCCGATATTCGCTTGTTAGAAGAGTTGCATACTGCTCTGGGACAGGTCACGCCCAAAAACTTCACGCGCTATCAAAAACTGCTGGAACTTTTGCGTAGCGATTCCTACGGATGGAACCCCAAAGATCCCGGTGACCGCGTTGTGATCTTTACCGAGCGCATCGAAACCATGAATTATCTGGCGGAACATCTGCGGACTGATCTGGGGCTGAAGTCCTCTGCGATTCAAGAGATTTCTGGTGGTATGAGCGATGCAGAGCAGCAGCGCATTGTAGAAGATTTCGGCCGCACGGAATCTCCCATCCGCATTCTGGTCGCTTCGGATGTAGCTTCTGAAGGTCTGAATCTTCATTATCTGAGCCACCGCCTGATTCACTTTGATATTCCGTGGTCATTGATGGTATTCCAGCAACGCAATGGCCGCATCGACCGTTATGGTCAGCAAAAACGCCCTGATATCCGCTATCTGCTCATTGAAAGTGACAACAAACAGATCAAGGGTGATATGCGTATCATCGAGATCCTGATTCAAAAAGAAGAACAGGCTCTGAAGAACATCGGCGATCCCGCCCTGCTGTTGGGCAAGTTCAATGTGGAAGAGGAAGAAACAGTGGTTACGGAAGCCATCGAATCCGGTTCCGATGCAGATACATTCGCACAGAGTCTGGATGCCGATGCGCAGGAATTCAACCCCTTTGAAGCTTTAATGGCAGCTGCCTCAGAAACAGAGGAGACTACCATTGAGCAACTTTCAGAAGCTGTTTCCGATGAAACACTGTTCACTGATAAAGAATATTTGGAACAGGCCGTGCAGTACCTCAATCAGGCTGACAGCAATCCGGTTCAAGAACTTCAAACTGTTTCCGGCCTGGATATCCGGTTAACCTCGGAAATGGAGCGCCGTTTGCGTGCACTCGTACCGGAAGAAGCCATGCCACAGGGAGAAACACTACGCCTTTCGGATGACAAAGCCTTCTGCATGGAGCAGATGCGCACCAGCATGCAAAAGAACATGGATGAGGCGGCATGGCCGTCCTCGCAGTATTTGTGGAAGCTGCACCCGATTTTCTCTTGGGTCAATGATAAGGCCGGGCTTTTGTTCAAACGCGCAGAAGCTCCCGTTCTGGGTCTGCCCGGCGTTTTGTATCCCGGTGAAGCGTTGTACATCGTTTCCGGCAGTGTTCCCAACCTGAAATCCACGCCGCTCATCGATGAATGGTTTGGTCTGCTGTATCGGGATGGGCAATTCATTCAGCGACTTTCCATGGAGGAGGTTGTCCAGAAAGCCGGACTGCGCAGTGTGCGTATCCCCAATACAAACAGCATTACGAATCAAAGCATCGTTGCTGCAAGCAGCTTGTTGCACGATGTAGTCACGCAGGCAAAGACCTATCTCACAGAGCGATACCAGCAGTACCAGGCAGAGATGAACCCCAAGCTGGATGCAGAGGTGGATAAGCTGATTGAACTGCAGGAAAAACACAAGGAGTACTATCAGACCACCCTATTTGAACATGAACGTCAACTGCAGGAGCAGGAGCGCCGGGTGGACAAACTGTTTGATGATTTTACGAACTGGGTAAAAGAAACCCTGACGATTCAAAATAACCCATATATTCGCATCGTATCCGTCCTGATGGGGGTATCCGAATGAGCATCGATCTAACCGGTATCACAAATAAAAACGAATATTATACCAACCACTATTTTTCGACCATCTTTGAGGAAAATGCAGGTGAGGCCATCACTGCCTGGGCTCAGGCTGCAAAGTCATCCGAAGAGATCCGCACACCTTGGGCACAGCTGCGACAAAACGCCCGACAGTTCTATCCCTTGCACGACCGCTACGCAGGCGGTGCATTGAATTTGCAGCTTCTGGCTGCGATTCGCACGATGGCAGACCGTTACCTGGCTTCTCTTGGGTATCCAGAAGCTGCCCCGGAACTTGTCCCTGTAGATGCTTCTCTGTCTGTTCCCGTTTATTTGGAAATGAAAAAGAGCAACGGTGCACCACTGCTATGGGTCATGCTCTCTGCTTCCAGAGAATCGGATGCCGGTATTCTGGAAAGCAATGTCTTTGACGGTAACATTGCAGAGGAAGATGCCTTCGGTGCCGTCCACAGCGATGACCTGCTGGAACTGAAAAATGAGGATCTTACCACACAGATTCTGTTCGGTGCCGCAGAGCCGCCGCGTTTTCTTATGTTTATTTCGCTGAATCAGATCGCGCTGATCGACCGGAACAAATGGAGCGAAAAGCGTTATCTGCAATTCGAGTTGGAAGACATCTTTTCTCGCTTGGAACTCACAACCCTGCAAGCCATGGTCGTCCTGCTGCATAAAGATTCCCTCTGCCCGGAAGACGGTTCTATTCTTCTAGATGAGTTAAACGAGCAGAGTCAGAAAAATGCTGCGGGTGTTTCACAGGATTTAAAATATGCACTGCGTGAATGTATCGAACTTTTGGGCAATGAAGTCCTCCACGACATGCGAACCCGGCAGAAAATCAACCTAGAAGAGCATCCCGTGGATGCCGGACAACTGACACTGGAATGCCTGCGCTATATGTACCGGATGCTGTTCGTACTGTTCATTGAGGCGCGGCCAGAATTGGGCTATGCTCCCGTCCGTGAACTGAGTTATCTGAAAGGTTACTCGTTGGAAAGTCTGCGGGATCTCGCCGACGCTGTCCGAGATGATGTGGATGAAGTGGGTGATGGCTATTATCTACATGAAACGCTGGCAAAACTTTATGACCTGATTTATAACGGCTATCCGGAAACGGAAGCCGAATTTCAAAAAGTAACCGGTGCAGATAGTTTACACGATGTTTTTTTGATTGCTCCGCTCAAGGCGCATATCTTTGACCCGGAGTACACCAAGTTGATCAACGCCGCCAAACTGCGCAACAGCTGTATGCTGCGTATTATCGACTTAATGAGCCTGACGCGTGCCTCCGGCAAGCGCAACAGCCGCCGGGGGCGTATTTCCTATGCCAATTTGGGCATCAACCAAATGGGCGCGGTATACGAAGCTCTACTCTCCTACCGTGGCTTTATCGCACAGCAGGATTTATACGAAGTCAAACGTACCGGAGACGACTTCAACGAACTGGATGTCGGCTATTTTGTTTCGGAATCCGAACTGGCGCAGTATACCCAAGAGGAACGCGTTCGCGATAAAAATGGCAAGCTGCGTATGTATGCCAAAGGATCCTTCATCTACCGCTTAGCTGGTCGGGAACGGGAAAAATCTGCCTCCTACTATACGCCGGAAGTCCTGACCAAGTGCCTTGTTAAATATGCCTTGAAGGAGCTTCTGAAAGACAAATCTGCGGATGACATTCTGCATCTAACCATCTGCGAGCCTGCCATGGGCAGCGCAGCTTTCTTGAATGAAGCGATCAATCAGCTTGCAGAAGCCTATATTTCCCGTAAGGAGCAGGAAACCGGCGAGATCATCGGCTACGAAGACCGCTTTAACCAGCTGCAGAAGGTCAAAATGTTTATTGCGGACCGCAATGTATACGGCGTTGACCTGAACCCTGTGGCCGTGGAACTGGCCGAGGTTTCTCTGTGGCTGAACACCATTTATCCTAATGGATTTGTGCCGTGGTTCGGTACCCAGCTGGTCAACGGCAATTCCCTGATTGGTGCCCGGCGGCAGTGCTACCGCGTGAGTTCCCTGCAAGCCACCAGCAAAGGGCTGCGCTGGTATGAAAAAGCCCCGGAGCGTGTTCCCCTTGGCACCGAGCGCAAGCGCGGCAAGCTAGCTACCCAGATCTATCATTTTCTGCTGGGTGACCCCGGCATGTGCAGTTATACCGATAAAGTTATCAAGCAACTGGAGCCTGCAAAAATCAAGCTTTTGAACACCTGGAACAAGGCATTTATTGTTCCTTACAGCGACGATGATATCGAAACGCTGAAAAAACTCTCCAAGACGATTGACAAGCTCTGGAAAGATCAGATTTCTCTGCGTCAGCAACTGGAGCAACAGACGCACGACAGCCTGTCTGTGTTCAAATTCAATGATGATGAACCGGACTCCCATACTTCCATCCGCACCAAAGATCAGATGTTGCGCACGATGTACCGCTCTGAGAATGCCAAAAATGCCGGTGCTTATGCCCGCCTGAAATTTGCAATGGACTACTGGTGTGCCCTGTGGTTCTGGCCTATTGACAAGGCTGACCTTCTACCCAGCCGCAGCGAATTTCTGAATGATATGTACATGATTCTGGTGGGGCTGTACTCCACCAGCAGTGATTCCCAGCAGCTTTCCATGCTAGAAGATGCAGACGAAGAAGATACTGACATCCTGCTTCAGGTCAACTTGGACGAACTGTGCGCCCTTTTGCCCCGGCTGAGGCTGGCTCGCACAATAGCACAGCAGAATCACTTTATGCATTGGGAGCTGGAGTTTGCTGATGTATTTGCCGAGCGCGGCGGTTTTGACCTGATGATCGGTAACCCGCCGTGGATCAAGATCGAGTGGAACGAACAGGGCGTGCTGGCGGATGCCAATCCCATGTTTGCTGTAAAAAAACTGACCGCTACCCAGACCACCCACGAACGGCAGACGGCACTGGAAAATGCACATACGCACAGCATGTATTTTGCAGAGTATGAGATGCTCTCCGGCGAACAAAATTTTCTGAATGCTGTGCAGAATTATCCTGCCCTGAAAGGACAGCAGACCAATCTGTTTAAATGTTTTCTCCCACTTTCGTGGGAGAAAACGAATGAAAGCGGCATCGCCGCTTTCGTACACCCTGAGGGCGTCTACGACGACCCGAAGGGTGGTGCACTTCGGGAAATGCTGTATCCTCGTTTGCGATATCATTTTCAATTTGCAAACGAGAGAAAGCTATTTCCCGAAGTGGACCACCATACACAATTTAGTCTAAATGTGTATGGTGGTCCACTGATGGTGTCGTTCGACACCATCAGTAACCTCTACGATGCTAAAAGCATCGTAGAGTGTTACCAAGGCGAAGCCTCCGCGCCGATTCCCGGCATCAAGGATGCCAATGGCGACTGGAATATTGCTGGACATCCCAAACGAATTATTCATGTTACAAAAGAAACCCTACAAACTATTGCAAAAATCTTTGAAGGCAATGATAATTGGGAAACGGTCAAGCTTCCTCCTTTGCATGAATCTACTCAATTGGAGGTATTGGAAACATTTGCCAATCAACGTGTGAGATTGGATTCTTCTGAAATAGAATCTGCCACCACAAAAATGTGGGATGAAACCAATTCTCAGAAGAATGGCATTCTTCGTGCAAATATTAAATTTCCTGAGCAATTAGAGGAATCTATTTCTTGTGGTGCCTATTGCGGCCTTGCAAACCCTATTTTCCAAACCGTTCGCGCAAGCTATAAGAACAACAGCGATTATGATTGTGTTGATCTTACAGTAATTGCTGCCGATTACCTGCCAAGATCTAAATATGAGCGTGCTTGTTCATCTGAAGATTTTATAGCCAGAATCCCACCTACTCCATGGGGAAATAAGTTCAATGAAAATTATATGCTGGCCGTTCGAGAGTTTGTAGGTACAATGTCTGAAAGAACTCTAACCGCTTGCATTCTGCCTCCAGCAACCTCTTTTATCTATACTATTTTTGGCACCGCACTATCCAATAATAAAATGCTTGCGCTCTTATGTGCTTGTGAGAATAGTCTTCCCTTTGATTTTCTTGTGAAAATTATCGGAAAGAATCATATCGGGTATGGCACAGTCAAGTTATTTCCCCTTCTTGAGAGCATTCTCACTTATAAGATAATTTTACGTGGTCTCCTTCTAAATTGCATTACAAAGTACTATGCTCCCTTGTGGAAGGAATGTTATAACTCCTTTAATTCTTTTGAATCTTGGTCCAAATCCGACCCGCGCCTCTCCCCTGCCCGCTTTACTTCTTTGACCCCGGAGTGGACATGGGACACGCCTTTGCGCACGGACTATGAACGGCGGCAGGCTTTGGTAGAAATTGATGTACTTACTGCCATGGCGCTGGGCATGACTTTGCAGCAGCTCAAAACCATTTACCGCATCCAGTTCCCAGTGCTGCAAAGCTATGAGGCTGACACTTGGTATGATGCCAACGGCCGCATTGTATTTACCAACAACCGCAGCCTGACCGGTGTAGGTTTTACCCGCCCGGAATGGGAGAATGCCGGTGCTGTGCAGCCGATTAAGCACGGTGTTGCCCCGTGGGACGGCGTTATGAAGCACGCTCCGGCTGGTTATGTGTTTGCCCGAACCATTACAGACGATACTATGCCCGGCGGCCCGGTACAGCGCACCATTGAGTATGCGGCACCCTTTGACCGCTGTGACCGGGAGCAGGATTATGAAACTGCGTGGAAGTTCTTTGAGGAAAAGTATAAAGAGTAATAGGAGTATATTGCGATATGTTACCCTCAATTCTTGCCAGCCAGCTTGAAAAAGGCATTGGCGATTACATCGAAACTACATTTCCCATGAGCAACGCTCCCTTCAAAGGTTCCGTTGCAGAAATGCTTGCTCAGAAAGGCGCTGTCTATCATGAGCCTTATCTTGCCGTGCGCCTGCCCTTCCGTGTTGCAAAGGAAATGCCAACTTGTTTTGAGGCAATTCATCCTGCATATCTTCCCTATGTTCATCAGCAAAAGGCATTTGAACGACTGACTGGCAATGACGGCCGTTCTACACTGGTTGCCACCGGCACAGGTTCCGGCAAAACAGAATGCTTCTTGTACCCCATTCTGGAATACTGTTACCAGCACCGTGGGGAGTCTGGCATCAAGGCACTGATTATTTACCCCATGAATGCCCTTGCCACTGATCAGGCCAAGCGAATCGCAGAACTAATTCATAACAGCCCCGAATTGCGCGGCAATGTAACTGCCGGTATGTATGTTGGCGGTCTGGAACGCACTCCGTCCCGCACCATGAGTGAGCATGGCATCATTACTGACCACGAGACTCTGTTGAACAGTCCGCCGGATATCCTGCTAACCAACTATAAAATGCTGGACTATCTGCTTGTGCGCCCCAAAGATGCCCTGCTTTGGAAGCAGAATAATCCAGAAACGCTAAAGTACATTGCAGTGGATGAGCTGCATACCTTTGATGGTGCACAAGGCACCGACCTTGCCTGCCTGCTGCGCCGTCTCAAGCGCCGCCTTGGCATCTACGATGGGTATCTGTGCTGTATCGGTACCTCTGCTACCATGGGTTCCAAGGAAAACAACGGTGCCATCCTTAATTATGCCGAGGAGATCTTTGGCGAGCCATTTGAACGAGATGCCGTCATCACCGAGGATCGGCTCAGTGCCGATGAGTTTTTTGCTGGACAGTCGACCGCATTCTTTGCCTTGCCTTCCGCAGATCAGACTGCACAGCTGGTAGCTCTTGCCGAAGAGGACGATCCTTCCGCCTATCTTCAGTGCGCGGTAAAGGCATGGTTCCCGGATTTTTCGCAGGACGTTCTATCCGACAGTGGCCGCATTGAACTGGGCCGGGTTCTTCTGCAGCATGTATTCCTACAGTCTGTTCTGCACCTAACGGAGGGCAATTACTATCAGGTTTCCCGCATTGTGGAAGCGTTGGTGCCACATTATCCGGCACTGAATGAATTATCCGATGCCGCTGCCGCGCTCAACGCTCTCTTTGCACTAGTTTCCCATGCGCGCACCGGTAAGCCGCGAAAATTACGCCCGTTCCTGAATGTACAGGTGCAGCTTTGGATCCGGGAACTGCGGCGCATCGTTGCCAAGGTCGATGCGGAACACATCACTTATAAAATTGCGCATGATCTGAACCGACAGCAGGCCAAACAGCACCTGCCCGTCGTCAACTGCCGTGATTGCGGCATCACCGGCTGGGTCACTATTCTGAACGAGCGTCAGAACGCCACCATTGTCAATCTTGAAGCGTTTTACAACCAATATTTTAAAGCAGATGAAAAAGTCGTGATGCTTTTCCCTCATCCGCATGAAAATGTTCCCACCGGAATGCTGCCTGCACGCATCTGTCCAGACTGCCTGCAGGTAAAACTGGGGATCGACGGCAGCAGCGAATGTGCCAGCTGCGGCACCCGCATGGTGGACATTCTGATTCCCAGTCCGATTCGGACAACCGGCCCGAAGCAGCATAAGCAGTACATCTGCCCCTGCTGCGGCAGCCGCCGGGGACTTTCTCTGATGGGTGTACGCAGTGCCACGGAGATCAGTGCCAGCATTTCACAGATGTTCGCCTCTCGCTTCAACGATGATAAAAAGACGCTTGCCTTTTCCGATAATGTGCAGGATGCCGCCCATCGTGCTGGATTTTTCAATTCCCGCACCTGGCGGTTTGGTCTGCGCACGGCAATTCAGCGTTATTGCGCAGAATGTGGTTCAGGTCAAAGCCTTGCTGATTTTCAGGCCGGGTTTGTGGATTACTGGCACCTGCACATGACCGATGAAGAATTTGTCAGCTTTTTTATTCCGCCCAATCTAACCTGGAAGCGTGCATACGAAGAAATGACGCAAAATCGTAAGCTCAGCGATGACAAGCAGGCGCATATTTTGATGCATGAGATTGAGCAGCGCATCCAGTATGAAATCATGCTGGAATATGGTCTTACCAGTAAAATTGGACGCACTCTTGAACGGTCGGCTTGCTCGGTTCTTTCCTTTTCTCCTGAGGATATTGAGCAGATTGCTGCAGCAGTCCAGCTGCGTGTTGTTAACGAACTGGGTATCATGTCTCGGGAAGACCGCATAATCTTTCAGCGCATGGTCATCGGTTGGCTGAATCTACTCCGGTGCAATGGTGCTTTTAAAGATATTGTTTTTGATGAGTACACCATCAATGATGGCAAAAGCTATATGCTTTCAAACGACCGCAATCGCTGGCTGCCCGGTCAACAATCCGGGCGTAATATTCCTCGTTTTATAGCTGAATACCTTGGAAAAAGCCATCCTACTTCTGAGTTTGATTTACCATCTTCGCGCCGTTACACAGACTGGATTGCTTTCTGCTGCACAGAATCAATTCTTGACGAGCTCAATTTCCGTGCTATCAGCAAGCTGATTCTGGAAGAATCTGTGAAGAACGGCATTGTCGTATCTATGCCTTCTTCCGCAAACTATAAAGTCTATGGCCTGAACAAGAGCCGTGTCTTCCTTGCAAACGATGTTATCCAGCTGCGCTGCGAACATTGCGGTGCGGTGTATTCGTTTTCTGCCGAAAGCCTGCCGCTGTGGGGAAATGCGCCCTGTCCTCGGTCTGCCTGTGGCGGTAAACTTGTCGAATATAAATCATCCGGCATCAATTACTATGGCCGACTTTACAGCACCGGCGATCTGGCGCGCATCAATGCACGGGAGCATACTGGCCTGCTGGAACGCCCAGATCGTGAGCAACTGGAGAAGGATTTTAAGCGTAGCAAGGAAAATCGTTCCAACTGGGACCCCAATGTTCTCTCCTGTACCCCCACTTTGGAAATGGGTATTGATATTGGTGACCTTTCCACGGTCATCCTGTGCAGTATGCCGCCTGCACAAAGTCAGTTTTTGCAGCGTGTTGGCCGTGCCGGACGCAAAGACGGCAATGCTCTGACCTTGGCGATTGCAAATGCGCGGCCACATGACCTCTATTTTTACGCAGATCCTTTAGAGATGATCTCCGGTTCGGTCACACCACCAAAAATCTTCCTGCGCGCTTCCGCTGTATTGGAACGGCAGTTCATGGCTTTTTGCATGGATTCTTGGGTGCGGAAAGGCATTCCTGATGATGCTATCCCCGATAAGGTCGGCATTATTCTGAAGAAACTGGATGCGCGGCCTTCCGATATGTTCCCTTTCAATTTTCTCAACTACGTGCAGAGTACACTTTCCCGGCAGATCAACTCTTTTGTCCAGATGTTTTCCGCTTATCTGGACGAAAGCTCCAAGGAAGAGCTGCAAATATTTGCCCGCGGCACTGGAACCACAGAAAGTTCCATGCACATTAAAATTCTGGATGCCTTTGAAAGTTTGAAGAAGCAGCAAAACAGCCTGCACAACAGCGTAAATTCCCTGAAGGTCATGATCCAGCAGCTGGAAAACAAGCCCAAAGACAGTTCTTACGACGAAGAGATCAAGGAACTAAAGGGCGAGGAAGCGGCCCTATTGACCGTTTTGCAGGAGATCAGCAAAAAGAACGTTTTCAACTTCTTGTCCGATGAGGGATTGCTGCCCAACTATGCTTTTCCGGAGGCTGGAATCATTCTGCGGGCGGTTCTCTACCGAAAGTCCGATGAGGAACTTCCGTCTGCCCGAAAAAAGTATGAAAAGCTCGTCTATGAATACAACCGCTCCGCTTCCTCTGCCCTCAGTGAGTTTGCACCGAGCAACAGTTTCTATGTGGATGGTCGCAAACTGACGATCGATCAGGTAGACCTGACAACTGCTCAGAGTGCCCTTTGGCGTCTGTGTCCAAACTGCTCTCATGCGCAGCTTGAAACAGCTGGCCGGAACACAGCAGCCTGTCCTCAATGCGGAAGCCCCGCTTGGGCCGATTCCGGTCAGATGCGCAACATGCTGAAAGTGCAGATGGTCTACTCTAACATGGACTACGCCAAGAGCTTGATTAGTGATGAAAGCGACGACCGCTCTAATATCTTTTATTGCAAGCAGCTCCTTGTAGACGTAGATGAGGACCACGACATCTCCTGTGCCTATCGCATGGACAATGAGGAATTTCCCTTTGGTTACGAATTTGTCCGTAAAGCAACGCTGCGGGAGATCAACTTTGGCGAGAGTGACCTGACAGGTGAAAAGTTATCGATTTCTGGTGTCGAGGAAGTGCGCAAAGGGTTCCGGATCTGCAAATATTGTGGTAAGATTCAGACTGACAGCAAGCCGAATAACCACAGCTATTCCTGTAAGACACGCAAAATCCCTGCGCTCTCACAGGCCGATGCCTATGAAGAATGTCTGTTTCTGTATCGTGAATTCAGCACAGAGGTTCTCCGACTTCTGATTCCCGCTACGACGATGGACTCTTCTTCCGTCCGGATGGAATCCTTTGTTGCGGCCTTCATGCTTGGTATGAAAGAATATTTTGGCAATGTCGATCACCTCCGGGCTGCTGTCAGCGAAGTACCCGTCCCGGATGCCGACTATCGCAAACAGTATCTCGTGATCTACGATTCGGTTCCCGGCGGCACGGGATATCTGAAGCAGTTGATGCATGAAAAAGATTCTTTGATTCAGATTTTTGAAAAAGCCCTTCATGTTATGGAAACCTGCTCCTGCAAAGACGATCCGCAGAAGGACGGCTGCTATCATTGCCTATATGCGTATCGCCAGAGCCAGCAGATCGGTAATATTTCGCGTGCAACTGCCATTCGGCTGTTGAAAACGATTCTTTCCGGTAAAGACCATATCCAAAAAATCGATATGATCAGCAGTATTCCTGTAAACCCGCTGTTTGAAAGCGAATTGGAATCGCGCTTTTGGGAAGCGATCCGTCTAAAAGTTGGTGCTGCAAATATCAGTGACACCGTAAGAAACGGAAAACACAGTTATTATCTCAAACTGGAGCACTCTGCTTGGGAACTTGAACCTCAGGTTTCACTGGGTCCAAGCAACGGTGTATCCGTTCCCTGTAAACCAGATTTTGTGTTTTGGCCTGTAGCCGCGCCCGGACACAAGCCCCTAGCGGTGTTTACGGACGGCTTCCTATATCACAAGGATATCGTTTCCGATGACACCATCAAACGTGAAGCACTCCGCCGCAGTGGGCAGTTCCGGGTCTGGTCCCTGAGTTTTAAGGATGTTCAGAACGTTTTTACCCCGCAGGGGGATTACGCCACTTCTGTTTTAGCGGTCGAAAAAATGCCGCTCGGCAAGGTGATGTACCGTTCCGAAGTACGAAAGCTCCATGCAGAGGTACTTGATCCTGCAAAGCTCTCTGCGTTTGACCTCTTGATTGCCTACCTGAATCTGCCGGATGCCGAAACGATCTTCCACGCACAGGCACACGCTTATGCACTTTCTCTGCTGGATCCGGCATTCATCAAGAACAATGCGGCATTCGATCAATGGCATCAGGTCTTTCAGGATGTGAACGATCAACTGCATTTTACAGATTCCAGTTTCCGCTTTGGGCTGACCGCTTATGGAGCGTGGGTCCCTCGTGCTGTAAATTCTCATCTGGCTCTCTATGCAGGCATTTCCGCTGCATCCATGAAAGCAGATGGTGCTGTTACCGTCTTTGCCGTCCTGAACGATGACAAGAACAGCCGCACAGATAAATACGAACCGGAGTGGAACGGTTTCTGGCAGTTTTTCAATCTGATGCAGTTTGCCTCAGAATTTGCTGCCGTTTCTTCTACCGGGCTCAGGCGCATGGACTATCTCGCACTTCCTGTTTCCCAGAGCAGCTGTTCTTCGGCGGAAGCCTCTTCCACACCCGATTCCGGATGGAATTCCATCGGTGAATTGCTATTTGACGAAGATGCGAAAGCATTCGCTGCCTTGGCACAGAAAAGCGGTATCCCAGCACCTGCTGAAGATTTCATTGGATTTGAGGCAGCTGGTGCAGATGGAAATGTCATCGCAACGATTGAAATTGCTTGGCCGGACAAGAAATTGGGATTTATGACTTTTGAACAGTCCATTGATCGAGAAAAGATGGAGCATCTCGGCTGGAAAATATACACCGCAGCCGATCTATCTGGTCTTGATTTAAGCAATCTATTGGGAGGAAAGAACGTATGACAACTGCAAAAGTCGCAATTTCCGCTGATTTTTTGACGGCCTTTGCACACCTTCCCCGTCAGGTGCAGGGCAAAGTTACCGAACTTGTCAACAAATTCCGGAATGACCCTGCTTCGCCGGGAATTCACTACGAAAAGATAAACTCTTGTATCGATAAAAAAATATATTCCATTCGTATCGATGATACCTACCGCGGCATTGTCGTTCGTCAATCCGAAGTTTACCTGCTTTTATGGGTCGATCATCACGATGAGGCCTACCAGTGGGCCGCCCGAAAACGCTGTGAAGTAAACCCGAACACCGGTTCACTTCAGGTTTTTGATGTACAAACGGTTTCCGAACCGATTGCAGCACACAGTCAGCCGCTTCTGTTTTCTGCTTTCAAAGACGCGGATCTGCTTCGGCTGAGTGTTCCTGAAGCGCTGCTGCCTTATGTCCGCAGCTTTGAAACAAAAGAACAGTTTTATCAGGCGCGATCTTCCTTCCCGGCAGATGCATACGAATATCTCGCCTGGCTTGCAGAAGGCTTTTCCATGGAAGAAGTTCTGGAACTTGCCAACGAAGAATGCAATACCTCTCCCGCAGCACAGGATTTGTCGGCAGCATTGGAACAGCCCATTACCATGCGGTCCTTTGTCGTCGTGGAAGGGGAAGACGAACTGCGCCGCATCATGGCTGCACCGCTTGAAAAATGGCGTGTTTTTTTACATCCGGCTCAGCGAAATCTGACGCAGAAAAATTACTCTGGCCCTGTTCGTGTTCTGGGTGGTGCAGGAACGGGAAAAACGGTTGTCGCTCTGCACCGCGCTAAATATCTGGCATCTCAATGCACCGGGCAGCAGCGTATTCTTTTTACGACCTATACGGCGAACCTCGCCGCAGATATTCAGGAAAATCTCCGCAAGATCTGCTCGATCGAGGAACTACGCAAAATTGAAGTCATTCATCTTGACGCATGGGTCAGCCGCTTTATGCGCGAGTCCGGCTTTTCTTTCCAGATCGGCTACGATGACGCCTTGGCTCCTATATGGGAAAAGGCGCTCTTTCTTGCCAACACGGAACTGCCTTACGACGTTTCTTTTTATCAGGAAGAATGGAATCGGGTCGTGATTTCACAGGAAGCGATTACGCGTGACCAATATCTGAAAGCCTCCCGAAACGGCCGCGGCACACGGCTGGACCGCAGAAAGAGGCTTCTTGTATGGCAGGTTCTGGACAACTACCAAAATCTGATGAAAGAGCATCAGATCCGCGACATCAATACTGCCATGTATGAGTGCACAAAACTTTTACAGGGCAGCAGTGTAAAATCGCAGTATGCCCATATCATTGTAGACGAAGGACAGGATCTAAGCGATAACGCATATCGCCTGATTCGTGCTCTAGCCGGCCCGGAACACGCAAACGATCTTTTTATCGTGGGTGATGCGCATCAGAGGATCTATCGGAATCGGCCTATCTTATCGAAATGCGGTATCAATGTCCGCGGCCGAAGCAGTATTTTAAAGATCAACTATCGCACCACAGAGGAGATTCGGCATAGTGCATTCTCCTTCTTAGAGGGTCTCTCTTTTGACGATTTGGATGAAAGTACCGATAGCGGAACCCAATGCCAATCTTTGACCCACGGAGAACCTCCTATCATTCGGAATTTCCCGGATGCAAACGCAGAATTCAACTTCATTTATACTGAAATCCGGAAGATACAAAATTCTGGTATTTTGCTAAAGGAGATTTGCATCGTTGCGCGTACAAAGAACCTTGCAAACGATTATCTGTCCCTGCTGACAAAGGCCGGCATCCGTTCCTACGCAATCAAACGGAATCAGCCTGACAATCGAAACTTTGATGGAATTCGTGTCGCAACCATGCATCGTGTGAAGGGGCTCGAATTCAAATACGTCTTTATTGCTGCCCTCAATCACCGCGTTGTTCCTCTAGCTGCTGCCATCAATCACATGGATCCAATCTCCGAAAAAGAATCCATGACATCCGAAAAATGTCTGCTTTATGTGGCTATGACACGCGCGCAAAAGGGAGTTTACATCACAAGCTATGGTACTTGCTCTCAGTTCCTACATCAATCTGACTGAAACACTTTCTATATGTAATTCCTCTACTTCTTTTTGTTGAATTTTTGGCCTACCCATGGTAATATTGAATTACCATTACAAGGAGGATTTCCTATGAAACTCACAAGCCTCTATGTGCATGACTTCAAGGGCTATAGAGAACATCAATTTGATTTACAGGGAAAAAGCACCGTTCTTTTTGGTGTAAATGGTGCTGGCAAATCAACCGTTCTTACTGCTATCAATTATTTAATGTGGCCAGTTTTGAACCGTTTAAGCAACACTCAGGGAACTGCTTTCCGCTCCTTAAATGCAGAATCTGTTCATGCTGGCTTTGGAATGATGAACCTTGGTGCTGATTTCGGCCTGGCTGGTGAAACCTTATCTTTAAGAAAAGATTACATTAAAGCCAAGCCCGGAAAAGCACCACGAGTAATCCCATACAGGGATTTATACGATACTTTTGTCGAAAAATTTACAGCCACTTATCTCTCTGAGGGATCAGAAAACAATATGCCTATTTTCGTCAATTATGGAACCAACCGTTCTGTCCTTGACATTCCTCTTAGAATTCGCACCAATCATGAATTTTCTCAGTTGGCAGCTTTAGAGCGTGCCAGTGAAAACGAACTAGATTTTCGTTCTTTCTTTGAGTGGTTCCGCAATCAGGAAGATCTTGAAAATGAAACCAAAACAGAAACCAAAAATTTTGACTATGAAGATGTTTCATTAGGGTGTGTCCGCACAGCTGTCTGTTCTATGTTGGATAATGTCTCCGACCTAAAAGTTAAACGTAGTCCCCTGCGCATGACAGTCAAGAAGAATGGACTAGAAATGCGCGTTGATAATCTTTCTGATGGTGAGAAATGTACCCTCGCTCTCTTTGGTGACTTAGCTCGTCGTATTGCTCTGGCTAACCCTTCTCGCAGCAATCCACTTGAGGGAGAAGGTATTGTACTCATCGATGAGATTGAACTTCATATGCACCCTTCTTGGCAGCGAAAAATTCTCGGTGCATTAAAAAGTACTTTTCCGAACATTCAATTTATCATCACAACGCATTCTCCTCAAGTGATAAGCGAAGTAGATGACAGTTACAATCTTTTCGGTCTGAAGCAGGAAAATGACGATGTAATCGTTAAACCCTATAATGTGCATGGATGGGATACCAACGGAATTCTGCATAGCGTAATGCATACCACTGAGCGTCCCGAAAATGTTGTAAGAGCATTTGAGGCATTCGATAGCGCCATCGAATGCAACCTTGAAGAAGCATCTAAAATTCTTCAGTACCTGAAAGAAACTGTTGATCCCAACGATCCAAAGTTGACAGAGTGTGAAGTTCGTTTCGATTTGGAAAATCGCTGAGGATTAACTATGATTAAAATCAATAAAGGTATTGAGCCTGTAGAGCTTACGAAATACAAACAACAGCCTAATGCATCCTACCGAGATATGCATGGTGCTCCCTCAGGAAAAAGTAATTCCGATGGAACTCCCATCGATGTTTATACTATAGTTCTGAATCGTCTAATTCAGGAGCAAGGGTGTATTTGTGCTTATTGCATGTGTCGAATTCCAGAAAAAGGAAAGAAAGCAACAATTGAGCATATTGACCCACAGAGTGCCACTTCTGAAGAGAAAGCCTTAGATTATCGGAACATGCTTGCTGTATGTAATGGAAATCGTGATGCTCACAATGACAAAGAAAAATCCTGCGATGCACATCGCAAAAATGCTCCTTTAAGCGTCAATCCATTAAAATCAGATACATTATCTTCTCTCAAATATCTATCCAATGGCGAAATAACTGCCTCTGACGATGCTATTAAGAAAGACCTCTGCGATACTCTCAATCTAAACTGCTCAGAAAGACGCATCCCGGAAAACAGAAAGGCCGCCTTAACTGCATACCTTCGGGTCTTTGTCGCCAAACATCCCACCGGCGATATTAAAGAATCTTGCCGACGGGAGTTAGAAAAATATCAACAGCAATCACCCAAAATGCCATACGTTGGTATTATTTTGGATTGGCTTACTCGCCATACATAATAGTATACCTCTTACATCTCTTATTGAGCATTGGGGCAGTGGTATTCCGCGCATCATGGGAAAAGTCAAAGCCTATGGTCTTCGAGATCCAGAATTTATCGGCGGTGAAGTTGATTTGCGTCTCAATATCTATCGTAACCAACTGAATGCCGCCAGTGCTGCTCAGGACATTCCTCAGCATATGTGAGTGCCGACAAAGTGCCGAGAAAGTGCCGACAAATGAACAAGAGCGGCAAATTTACAACTATGTCCTCGAAAACCCATCTATTACAACTACCCAAGCTGCTACTTTGTTAAACATCGGGCAGCGTCGCGCACGAAACCTTTTGATTAAAATGGTAGATGATCGGTGGCTAAATAAGGAAGGTGCTTCTCGCAGCACTGTTTATGTAATCAACCATGACACTGTGTAATGTTCCTCTGTTCCCCAGAACGACCGCTCAATCTGCTCTTTCCTCCCCTTTCCCTCACACCCACATCGCATTGTTCCCAAGAACGAAGCCTGAAAATGTACGATTATGACATCAATTTGCAGGTGTCGAGCCATGTTGAAGCGGTTCTCCTTTTGACCAAACTTAATGTCGAGCGACACATCGAAGTGGACGTCAGTATGGATGAGCTGGATGTGACTGCTGCGGAGAGCAAGGCTACCTATGACGAGATCAAAGCCTACGTGCTGGAGAAGTACGGTTTGAAGGTGTCCAGCCTGTATATCTCCCAAGTCAAGCGGAAGTGCGGGCTGGATGTGGAACAGAATTATAACCTGCCAAAGAAGGAAGATGCAAAAGTGCCGCAGTGCCCACCAGAAAAGGAAGCGGCAATTATGGAGGCACTAAAGCATTTTCAAATGTTGTGAAATCGATTTTATGAGCAGATAACAAAACGAACACGATTGCCTATAATGCAATCGTTCGTTTTGCTTTAAAGCTGAGGGATTTCCTAAAAGAGTAAATTGAATTGCTACTTATTTCTTGCAGGGCATTTTACTGCTATCGCGCTTCATGATTTGAATTCTTTTACCTGTCCACCGCTGTAGTAAAGAACTTGCTTGATTATAATCTAAGCCTGTACATCTGTCTAAGTAGCATCTATTCATGAGTTTATTCTTGAAGGTATTAAATGCCCACCCATCATTACCTTTTGCAGTCATAAAATCATAAATATCGTGTTTTGAACGCGCTTGCAGTTGGTATAGCTCGTAGCAAGCATTGACCGCTTTAGGGATATATTCGTCAGAAATACAGCTAAATTCTATAAATATTCTCCCTTTGGTGTATGCCATATGCAACAGAGTTTCGTCTATGTTTTTGGCATCAGGATACTGGCTTGCAAGATCTTGTGCTCTAGTAATATTGTAAACAGCCTCGGTTAATGTTCTGTTCGCCATATACCGATTCCTATTTTTGACTTGAACCTGAGCGATAATAAGTTTGCCTTTTGCTTTTTGATGCAAGAACTGATAACTGTTTGACAATTCAGATAAAAGCTTATCGTAAATTGCGTTCATTAGTTTCGAGGAATTGGGGAACCAGCGCGCATTAAACAGCGTTTGGATATGATCAAAAAAGTAGTAAGGCTCACAGTTTTGATAGAACGCAACATCGTTGCCGATATAAATAGAGCGATAATCTTTAATTATACTTAAGTATGCATTTGCAATTATTTCTATACTATTAGGGTCAGATTTTGCATATGTTGATAATGCCCTTATAATCCAATATTTTGAATTGCAAACAAATTCATATCCAGAAGAATTACCATTATAGACAGAATAATCTTTTTCGATAACAGCTGCTCCACCAGAAGGATCACAACACTTTATGATGCCGTTGATAGCTCCGTCAATTCCAAATTGTATAGCGCGATTGGCCGGAATCCTTATTTCGGTAGCCAGCATAACCAATGCCTTAATGCGTTTTTGGACATCTTGAGCCAACAACTCTTTTTGCGGTTCAAGAAACAACCTTTGAGAACTAGGAATCCCCGAAATCTTTTTTTCGTTATTAACAATATAATCTAAAACGGTTTGATTTTTTTCATACGGAGATAAGCTGATAGCTCCTACTTTCTGATTGAATTTTGCTTTTTCGGACTTGTCAAATTGGCTATCAAGAGAAAATATCGTAAACTTTCTAGATGCATTCCTAGCTTCAAAGATATACTTATACATAGGTGCATCCGATTTGTCAATAACAATAAGAATATTTGACCCTTTTTTCTTGATGCCATCTAGAACCAATTCACTGGAGACTTTTTTGATTTGTGCAGTTGTTAACGATTTTGAATCAAAACAATGCAAAGCGTTTTCTTTCTGAACAAGTGCGTCTAATTGCTCTTCCGTTATTGTTGTACCTGCTGGGAAAATATAGACTTTTTTTGTGGTAAAAAAGTGAGCTATATCTAATAAAAAAATTGTTTTTCCGCTAAAGAAATTTCCGGAAATAAAACAAAGCGGTTCATTAGGTATACTATCTACAGCATCTTTAAAAAGAGACCTTGTGATATAGTAGCCTGGCATGGTTATGATATGAGAGTTAATAGATTTCCATACTAGATTTTCTTGTAGCAAAAAATCACGGCACCGTATATCATCTTTCTTCAATACATTGAATTGCATGGATGAGTATTTTTCTAAAAAGTCCTCAATTCCAGGTTTGGATAGTTTGGATGTAGCCTCCCTTAGTTCATGAAAAAAGTTTTTAGAATCTTCTTCTGAAAAAAACCTAAAGACTGTGGTAATTCCATACCGCGCCAAACGGTCTTCCATTCTTTGAGAAAAGGGCTTTTCAACAGAATCTTCCGACTCAAAACTTATATATATAATAGCTTGTTGTGTTGTATCTATGTCCTCGGCCCGTTCTTTTACACTTAGTTGAGAAGAGTAAAGCAAGTCCAGTTCTTCTGACAATCCACATCCAAAAAAGAGAATACTTTTTGAAGAAAATGCCGTCAATAACTCGTTAAGCATATCTTTATTGGAATCGTCCATCATGCTTTTGACATACTGATCTCTGCTCAAGATAAAATACTTATTATCACCTGTGGACAAGTATTTTCCTGCGTCTCCATGCAGTTTGTATACCTTTGTTTTAGTTCTTGCATAGTAACGATTGGTTTTCTCATAAGGAATAATCGGATAGTAATTCGGACTGTAGTTTTCAATAAGAGAATCGTAGTTTAAGGTAAATAAATATGGCCATCGGATTTCCAAAAATTCAGATTGAAAGTCTTTCCAAAAAGATATATTCTGAAAATTCTTATTAATGTATTCATAAAATTCTTCGAGCTTCTTTTCGGGAATTCGGCTATAAATATCCCAGAAACTATTAGATAAGTCTGGTAGACTCTCTTTTTGTATGTCAATAAGATCTTCTGGACTATAGTTAGAATAAGCAGAAATATATTTAAAAAGGAATTTGGTAAGCTCACTGACTGATGGTATAGTGCCATTATTATCAGTCGGGCTCCCAAACGAGAAACCTGACCCTATTACAGGGATAAGGGCATACTTTTGGCACAGATTAAAACACAGTTCAAGCATTTTTCCGTGCTCATGAGAATTTCGCACATTAAGAATTTCCACAGAACATTCTCCTTTATACATCCTTACCTAAAAAAGTGATTTTATAAGCCTTGTACAATCTCCATAAACCGCTCCAGGGAATACGCTCCCGGATAGTCCGGCTGCTTGGTCTCAAACACCATGTAATACTTGTACTGTTTTCCGGCCAGCTTCGCCCACTGGTCACCGATTTTAGCTTTCTCCTTGGACTCATCATTATCCAGGTGATCTCCCTTGGTCTCCACCATCAGTATCTTTCCACTGTGGAGCATCACGATGATATCAGGGTAAGCATGAACGGGGCCGTTAATCTGGAAGCCCAGTCTGGAAATATTCCGGTGCCACCACTTGACGTTGCCCAGCTCCGACAGTGCCCACACCACCTTGAACTCGTACTCGTTCATATCTTCTTCGGCGGTATAGAGCGATTTCGGCACCATCGAGGTAAATGCCGTTGGGGAGATCACCGCAGGCAGCGCATAGTTGGGCAGGCAGGAAATCTTGTCCTGCTCCAGCCAGGTGTCAAAGACGCTGGAGCGATGCTGGGCAATCAATTCCTTTACCTTTCCCTGAATTTTCACGACATAGGGATACGGCGACTGCTCCAGCTCGGAGAGCTGATCTTCGCTCATGGTGCCGATCACCCGGTCGATGTACTCATCCAGTTCCCGATCATTGACGCAGTTCATCTTGGAGAGCTTTTGCTTGATAATGCCCTTGCACAGCGAGAGCCGCTTTTCCGAGGGCTGGGTGTTGAACCACTCCCGGAAAAAGGCGCTGTCGCCACCAGACAACCGCCATGCCTTTGCGGTGCTGTCTTTGCTATCGTCTACATCCACCCGCGCCATCTCAGCGTTGACGGTAGTGAAATCCACATGAGCGTCTTTGTCCCGCAGAGAGAAACCATCCTCTAAATGTTCCAGTTCCAGGGTTTCATGAGCTTCCGAAAACAGACTGGGGCCAGTCTCCAGCATAAATTGGGGGAAGCGCAAGGCAGCGGCTTCGTCTGCAAATTCCTCATTCATTCGAAACTGATTCATTTTGTCGCGCACCTCCGATGGAGCCTGGCTCAAAGCAGTGTTATCGGCCTGGTTGATCTCGTCCTCATAGGTTTTATTCTGTTGCAGGGCCTGTGACAGCATGGGATCGGACTGCATAGTTCCATCCTGCACGGATTGCTCTGCCTCATGTGTTGCCGCTTCAAAACGCGCCTTCAAATCCGAGCCGTCTACCTCCGGCAGATCTGGTTCGTCAGCGGGAGGGGGGACAATGGGAAGCTGCTCCGGTTCCTGTGTGGGTGCAGCTGTAATGGGTACGTCCACATCCTGTGCCCGGTAGTCACGCCTGCTGAAACCGGCGCTGTTCAGCCCGGCCACAACCTTCTCCAGCGTTTGGTGGAAGTCTGCGGAAGATGTGATGACATAGGAGAGATTCAGCACTTCACTGCTGTTCTTCTGCGTGTAGGGCAACCGAAGTACACGCCCCAAAATCTGCTCCACATCCACGGTAGAAGTGCGGTTTGCCACCGTGGCCAACACATAGGCAAAGGGGCAGTCCCAGCCCTCTTTCAGGGCGTTGACGGTAATGATGTACCGGATGGGGCAGTCTGGGGACAGCAAGTCCACATTTTTCAGCTCGTCTTTATCGCCGGTTTTGATGGCGATTTCCTTTTCGGGAATGCCGCCATCCACCAGCGTTTTCTTGATTTTTTCATATGTGGTGCTATCTGCATTGTTGCGGGGCTGTGCCTGGAACAGAACGATGGGACGAATATAGCGCCCGCTGGTTTCCTGCTCCCGTTTGGCCTGTGCCTCCAGCTTGGCACGAATGGCGATAGCATCCCCATATACATCTGCCTGAGACTTACGGTTATAGACAATGACCGGCAACTTGACCATGTTGGCCTTTTTCAGCCGTGCGGCGTCTACAAAAGAGATGATGTTGCTTTTCTTCTTAGGTGTGGCGGTCAGGTCAAACACAAAGCTGGGATTGAAGTTTTGCAGCATTTCCACGCTCAAATCCGAAGTGGCATGGTGGCTCTCGTCCACGATGACCACCGGATTCAGATAGCGGATTACCTGGATCAACGCCGTCTCATCGGTATCGGCCAGCAGAACGGATGGATCATCCATCCACTTGGCAAACTCAGCCAGATAACCATTCTCCTGATAGGCTTTGCGCCCTTCTTTTTTGCTGGTGCGGAAGGAATCATAGCTGAGCACAAACAAGGAAAGCTGTTCTGTCACCGCAGAAGGGGTAAAGTTCTGCCCCATGAGGGCTTGCTCCTTGGAGTACACCTGTACCCGCCCGCCAAAATCCACATCCAGCCGCTGGCGGTAGGGATGGTCTGGATTTTCCAGCGCCGGGTCTGGGTCAGAATGGCCTCAGAGGGGACCAGCCATACCACGGCCTTGGCCCGGCGCTGGGGCATGGCGTCAAAAATGGTCCGCAGAGAACTGGCGGCAATATAGGTCTTGCCGCCGCCGGTGGGCACCTTGGTGCACACATGGGGCACACCGGAAAGTACATTCACATAATTCGGCATACCGCCGAAGCCCACCAAAACATTCTTTGCGTTCCAGAGGGCCTGATACGCCTTTGCCGGACTTTGCAGCTCCACCACTAGCTCTAGGTAGCGGGCAAGATCGGCAATGACCTCTTTCTGATAAGATTTCAGTTCCATTTCTTCACGCTCCTTTACAGCCGGGCAATATCTCGTGGGATTTTCTTAAAGGTGATGTTATGCTTGCGCAGTGTTTCCTGCGGAATGGCGCACAGGTCGGCATAGATGGTGTAGCCCTCGGCTTTTGTCTGGACGGTAGCCAAAAAGGCATGGTCCAGCGTGGTGACGCTTTCCCGCTCATAGTAGAAGTAATAGGCGGTGTTGCGGCACAGGCCCATGAAGTAAGGCTCGTCCGTGGGCTGTTCGGCGGGCAAGAGCTCTTTAGTCTCCATATAGTAGACGTATTCCCGGATTTTTTGCGGGCCTACTTCTTCGTTGAGGTTGCCGTTCGGCAGCAGAAGCACAGGCCCCAGCTCATAATAGCTGAAATTGCCGCCGGTGCCTTCCACGGCTTTTTTCCCCTCCCCGTAGCCGTCAATCACCCGCTTGACACGCTCGGCGGTAATGCTGTCGGCGTAGTCCATCATTTCCACCAGAATGAATTTGCGGTTGCCGCCATCTGCCTTGTTCATGTTCAGAACCGCATGGGCAGTGGTGCCAGAACCGGCAAAGGAGTCGAGGATGATGGAATCAGGATCAGATGCAATTTGTAAGATTCGCTCAATTAAGCGAACAGGTTTGGGAGTGTCAAAGGGAGTCTCACCAGTAAAAATAGTCTTAATTTCTTTTTTGGCGTCTTGAGTATGGCCAACTTCTTCATATGACCAGAAGGTTTGTGGGACTACTCCATCTGCTACCTCAGATAGAAATATTTTCGGAGCTGGGACATTATTTCCATCTTTTCCCCACCAAATTCTTCCGTCACGGTCCATTTCCCAGAATTTTTCTTCCGAAACGCGCCAATACGATCCCGCTGGTGGGCCTTTGATAACTCGTCCACTGGGACATGTTATAGAGTAAGTTCCTTTGCTATAAAAATTTCGAGCAGCCAAATTGTTGGGTCGCCATAATCCACGGGGGTCATTATCTGGGTTTTTGTATGCTTTATTTTGTTTTTCTGTTCTTGGCATTTTATGAGGAATCCATTGTTCTGCGCTTTTTCCATATACAAGAATATAATCGTGATCTTCAGAAAAATGTTTTGCAGTTCCTTTAGGTGCGTAATTTTTTCTCCAAATAATAGTGGCTATAAAATTGTGATCGCCAAAAATCTCATTGCATATTAAGCGCAAATTATAAAATTCCACATCATCAATACTGATGAAAATAGCTCCATCTTCAGCCAACAGCCGTTGCAGCAGCTTCAAACGGGGGTACATCATACATAGCCACTTATCATGCCGGGAAAGGTCCTCGCCCTCTTTGCCAACCACTTCTCCCAGCCACCTTTTGATCTTGGGGTCATTGACGTTATCGTTGTATACCCATCCCTCGTTGCCGGTGTTGTAGGGAGGATCGATGTAGATGCACTTCACTTTGCCCTCGTACCGGGGCAGCAGGGCTTTCAGTGCCTCCAGATTGTCGCCGTGGATAATCATGTTTTCGCTGCCGTTGTCCTCGGCGTGCTGTCCGGCTTCGTCATAGCTGTATTGGCACTCCAGCACCCGGTAAGGCACCTCCTGGTGGTGGTTTACCACTTTATCTTTTCCAATCCATTCAAGTGTTGGCATATTGGCTCTCCATTCGATTTACAAAAGATTTAGCTGTGCCTCGGTGAATATTCCACTTTCCCTCAGCAACTTTTTCAGGTACTCTTTATATGTCTCACTGACTGCGGCACGAACTGCCTCTTTCAGGTATACGATTCCAACCATAATTTGAAGCTGCCGGTCAAGCTCCTGCATATTAACCTCAGCATAGAACTCCGCATTTACTTGGTAGACGAAAACTCCGGTAAGAAAGGTTGTGTTATTGATAAATAAACTGTATTCTTTCAGATATTCCTGCAAAACTGTCCATTTTCTGCTCTTATCTTGTGTTTGAATTGCAGAAACGGCCTTTGATGCTTTTTGATCCGCCATGATGACTGTATGGGTTATTTCCGCGGCCTTTTTTACGTACCCTATCATCTTGGTGGCATTTTCTTGCGCTTGAAAATCTATTTTTTGATCCATATCAAACATCTTAAGAAATCTCCTATGCGATAAATATACTTATACCTGGGGAAGTAAATCGATAATATCCCCAATATTGACACCCAATACGGCACAGATTTTCCCCAGCGTTTCTAGGGTTACTTCTTCGTCGCGGTTTAGCTTTGTCATGGTATTGGGAGCGATTCCCGCTGCTCGGCGTAAGTCTGCCTTGCTCATTTTCCGATCAATGAGTAATTTCCAGAGCTTATTGTAAGAGATGGCCATATGGGTACCTCCGGTCAGAGAATTCGACTATTTTATTATACCAGATATAGGGGTTTGGGACAATCGGTTTTCGCACTCCAATACGAAAATCCCCAACCAAGATCGAGGGTTCTGCAAGGCTTCCACGTATGCTTTGCCCAGCCGCCGCTGAACAAAAACAGGCACAGAAATCTGCCCGCCACCCGGGCAAATCTCTGTGCCTGTTTTACCTGTTCGGGCAGGAGCGTATCCAGCGTGCAGGAGCAGGATGGATAGCCACTGCATGGACAGACGGGGTGTCCAGAGGGGCATAGTCCCTTTGGCTCTGGGTTTCCAATAGGGGCGAGCAGCACCCCTGTTGGCACACGATTTTGCTTGCAAAGTCTAGTGTGTTATACCTTTTGCGACCGCTGACGCTGGAAAGGGGCTGTCCCACGCCAGACAGACCGTTTTCAGTGGCAGCAGAACAGGCGGATTTTGTGGGCTGTAAGATACACAAAATGAAGGATTTGCCATGAGCAAAATCCGGCTGTTCGGGTGTAGGTGGCGCAGAAAACCTTGTAGCTGTGCGAAAAGTTTTTCTGTGTCAACGGGGGCGCAAGAGGTATATAAAAACCCGCCGCAGCGACACGCTTAATTTTCCCCATCCAAGGGGAGCTCAAGAACTTGCTTGGCAAGCTGCTGGAACAGTTCTGAAGTATTCTCGTCCATTGTGATCATCGTTCCTATGTAGGCAGTAATGGCTGTTGACACATCATCGGCTGTCAATTCAGATTGTGGCTTGTCCGGTAATGCGGCACGAATCCCCTTTACTGCTTCTGCTGTAGCAACCGCTCCACTGGGTTGCTCCTCTGCCATGTTCTCTTTTACATCCCGAATGATCTTCATCAATATGTTTTTGATTTTCTCTATGTCTGCTTCATTACTCTGAATTTTGCTGGAGTTCAGAAAACTCAGACCTTTTATCATTTCCGTTCGCTTTGAAGGATCGGCGCTCATCAGCTCTGCAAGAGGATCAGTGGCAAGGTCAATAATCTGGTTTCTTGCCATGATACCATTTGCAACGGTATTGCTGAAATAGTTTTTCATCAAAGCACAAAGTTTTGGGAACTGGTCATGCTCCAAAAGCCTGTTTAACACATCGGGGTCAATCGTTTTCAAAATCAGCCTGCGGATTACTTCCTCTGATAATCCCAGCTGGGAAATATCATAGCTTTTCGGTACGCTAATGGGCGTAAGGCAAAGTAGATAATCTGTTGAAACATGGAATACCTTAGCCAGCGAGACTAACAAAGCGCTGCCAATATTTGTGGTTTTTCCACTCTCCAAACGGCTGATCTGAGAGTGAGCAACAAATATTTTGTCTGCCAGTTCTTTTTGGCTCCATCCCCTGTCCTGGCGTAATAGGCGGACACGGTACGCAGTGGTATTTTCCTGCTCATCGTCATAGTTCTTCTTCATGTGCAACGCCTCCCAATCTATTATCATTATAAACCACCCTGTGCAAATTTGCAATTTTTCAAGTCTATACTTCCGACATTTGCGGCTTTCGTGCATAAACGAAGGTCGCTTATTTTTTGCAGTAAACTTGGCTCACGATCGATCGAAAAGACGCCTTGAAAATCGAATGACCGTCCAGACCGAGATAAACCGCCATGACTTCTGTAAAAGGAACGAGCGCTCCACAAAGGAGACGACACAGCGCCGAGCAGGGTTGCCTGTCAGGAAACGGAATGGGTAGAACGGCTTAACCAAGAGCAAGCAGAAGGATTATTGCTATTTGAATATTTTTGAAACTGTGAAAGCGGCAGTTCCTGTAAGACAAGCCGCCGAACACTACGGGCTGAAAGTCAGCCGCAACGGCATGGCTTGCTGCCCATTCCACAATGACAGGCATCCAAGCTTGAAGTTGAATGAGGAATATTTCTTTTGCTTCGGCTGCGGAGCCAAAGGTGATGTGATCGACTTTGCGGCACAGATGTTTGATCTCAGCAGCTATGAAGCGGCACAAAGACTGGCTGCGGACTTCGGTATATCTACACAGCCGGGACAGGCTGTAGTAGTTCCCCACAAACCAAGCGACCTCACATCCGGCAGTTTCGGGAGGATGAAATGTTTTGCTTCCGTGTGCTGACGGATTATCTGCATCTGCTGGAAGATTGGAAAGTACGGTATGCGATACGGCAGGCCATCCGGAACTGGAACAGGCAGGCTACATCCAGCGTTCCAGAGAACGGGACGAGAAAGGGCGGCTGCGCGGTGCAG
>OIAD01000220.1_pt1 | contig 38504 bp, 36 predicted proteins | sample 1580601 | NCBI WGS metagenome assembly OIAD01 (sample SAMEA3882554, study PRJEB24775) | human gut metagenome | biome: human-associated habitat; feature: intestine environment; material: feces | place: Netherlands | collected 2009/2010
CTCCCGCCGGGAAATTCCAATCCCGAATCAGCTGCTTATTATGCTGAAAAAGCTGCGCGGAAGCGCCAGCAATGCTGCATGGTTCCTGTCCGGCAGCGAGTCCAAGCCAACCGAACCCCGCTGCTATCGGAAAAGCATCAAAGCGTATCTGAAGCAGGCGACTGTCCGTCAAGTGCGCCCGCACGCACTGCGCCACACCTTTGCAACGACCTGCCTGCAGGCGGGGTGCGATGTAAAGACCCTCAGCGAATTGTTGGGACACGCCAACGCCAACATCACCTTGCAGCGCTATGTGCACTCTGACCTGACCCGAAAGCGCAGGGAGATGAACCGGATATTTTCACATCAGGTGTCAACGAAGGGCAGAAAATCATTAAATCTAATGGAATAACGCCAGATTTTACTCACGGCCCTCAATTTTCCATGTGAAGGATACTCCTTTATTGCGGAAAGGGGTGAACTAGGTGGCACTGCGTCTGTTTGAGCACAACGAGAAAGCATATCATGCGGCAGTCCGGATGATGGAGCAGTATGGCAAGGCCGCCATTGTTCATCCCACTGGCACCGGAAAAAGCTATATTGCATTCAAACTGATCGAGGACAACCCGGAGAAGGTCGTGATCTGGCTTTCTCCCAGTGAATATATCTTCAAGACACAGCTGGAGAGCCTGAGAAGGAACGACCCGGATTTTCCGTTGGCAAACGTTCACTTTTATACCTATGCTAAACTGATGTGCTGCACCCAGGCGCAACTGGATGATATCGCAGCGCAGAAACCTGCCTATATTATACTCGATGAATTCCACCGTGCCGGTGCGGAATGTTGGGGCGAAAGTACGGTGGCTTTGTTAAAGTTATGCCCGGACGCAAGACTGCTGGGCTTGACAGCGACAAACATCCGATATCTGGATAATAACCGTGACATGGCCGAAGAGCTTTTTGACAGCCGTGTTGCGAGCGACATGACCCTTGGCGAAGCAATCGTCAGGGGTATTTTGCCTGCTCCGAACTATGTGACCACCGTCTATCAGTACCAGAAAGACTTGGCACGCTATCAGACAAGAGTGGATAATCTGCGTTCTCCCGGCATTCAGGATGTGAATCAAAAATATCTGGATGCCCTGCGTCGCGCCTTGGAACAGGCAGAAGGATTAGACAAGGTTTTTGAACATCATATCACGAACAAGTCTGGAAAGTACATCGTGTTCTGCGCCAACAAGGAGCACATGGACGAGATGGTGTCCCATGTGCCAGAGTGGTTTGCAAAGGTGAATGCGGAAGTGGCGGTCTACGAAGCCTATTCGGATGACCCCGGTACAGACAAGGCTTTTGCCGACTTCAAGGCCGATGAAAGTGACCGTCTGAAGCTGCTGTTCTGCATCGACATGCTCAACGAGGGCGTTCATGTAGAAGGCATTTCAGGTGTCATCCTGTTCCGGCCCACCATTTCACCCATCATCTACAAGCAGCAGATTGGACGCGCTTTGACCGCTGGGGAAAATTCTACACCGCTTATCCTCGATGTAGTCAACAACTTCGAGGGTTTGTGCAGCATTGCGGGGTTACAGGGCGAGATGCAGGAGGCGGTCTACCGCCTGAATGCCAACGGTGAGGGTGATAAGATCATCACCGAACGGTTTGAAGTTGTTGAGCAGGTGCATGACTGCCGGGTGCTGTTTGAGCGGCTGCAAGCAAGCTTGTCCTCTAGTTGGGACCATTATTTTTCGGAAGCAAGCATTTACTATGCGGAGCATGGCAGCCTGAATATTCCAAAGCGTTATACCACACCGGCGGGATTGAGCCTTGGCGAATGGCTGACGACCCAGCGCCGTGTTCGTGCGGGACAGATTCCGGGGAACTTGACCGAACAGCAAATCGCACGGCTGGACAGCATCGGGATGGAGTGGGGCAACCGCAACGATGCCGCATGGGAACGTGGTCTGGAAGAAGCGAGAAAATTTCGGGAACAGTTTGGGAATTTGCAGGTTCCGGCGAAATACAAAACGAAAGATGACTATCCTCTGGGAAAGTGGATCAACAATGCGCGGAAACGCCGAAACGATGGAAAGTTGACGGAAGAGCGCATTCGACAACTGGATCAGATGGGAATGATATGGAGCGTATTTGATGCCAAATGGGAACAGGGATATGCACTTGCGGCAGTCTATGCGCAGGAGTATGGAAATCTGGATGTTCCACGAGATTATAAAACAGCAGATGGAAAAACGCTTGGTCGCTGGATTCAAAATCAAGAACTAGCCTATGAGCAGAAAAAGTTGTCTGCGGATCAGATCAAACGACTGGAAACCATAGGAATGCAGTGGGGCAGTCGCTATGACCGACAGTGGAATGAGGTTTATCAGGCAGCGAAACGGTACTTTGAGGCGAATGGAAACCTTGATGTCCCGGTGGCCTATGTTTCACCGGAGGGATATGCTCTTGGAAAATGGGTGCGGCGGCAGCAGTATGCGTATCGGAATCCGGAGAAAAGCAATGCAATCTTATCACAAGAGCGCATTGAGTTGCTGGATGCCATTGGAATGCAGTGGGAGAAACCGGACTCGTGGCAGCACCGGTACGAACTGGCGCAGGAATATAAAAAGGAATGTGGAAATCTGGAGATTCCGGCGAAATATAAGACTGCGGATGGCATTTGGTTGAGCCGATGGGTGTACAACCAGAAACGGCTGCTGCAAAGCGGGTCAGGAAAGTTGAGCGAAGAGCAAAAGAAAAAGCTAAAGGAGTTATTGGGGTATTATGTCAAAATTTCAGCATGATGTGATGTTGAAGATCGTAAAAATCATCGATTTGGTAATGATCACAATTCCGTTTGCACTTTGTTGGGAGCTGTATTATTCGTATCAGGTCTATGCAAAGTTTGGCTGGAGGGGCAACTGGACCATGATCGGTCTGTTTGCGGTGTTGTTCTTTCTGTTGGGTAAAGTCTACGATGCGTTCTGGATGTCTTTGCAGCGCATTTCAGAGTTGATCTACGGACAGGTACTGGCAGCCATGGCAACCGATGGCATTCTGTACATTGTCATCTGCCTGATGGCCCGGCGGCTCTGCAATCTTCTGCCGGGCATCGCAGCGATTGCCGGACAGATCCTGATGGCCTCAATCTGGGCGAAGTTGGCGCATGGATGGTATTTTAATACATTCCAGGCCCAGCCGACTGCAGTGGTCTACGATGTTCGGCATGGTCTGGAAAAGCTCATCAGTGAATATGGATTGTCCAAAAAATACGATGTCAAGATGACATTGAACGTTGAGGAATGCCTGAACGACCTGAGCCTGCTGGATGGAATGCAGAGCGTGTTCATCAGCGGTGTCCACAGCCATGAGCGCAATATCATCCTGAAATACTGTGTGGGACAGGGCATCAATGTGTTTGTGATCCCTCGTGTGGGCGATGTGATTATGAGCGGTGCCCAGCCGATGCATATGTTCCATCTGCCCATGCTGCGTGTGGGTCGCTATATGGCAAGCCCGGAATTTCTGTTTGTGAAACGGGCAATGGACATTGTGATCTCACTGGCAGCACTGGTTATCCTGAGTCCGTTGTTTCTGATTACGGCTATTGCAGTCAAATCCGATGGTGGTCCGGCTTTTTACAAGCAGGTTCGCCTTACCAAAGACGGCAAACCGTTCGAGATCCTGAAGTTCCGTTCTATGCGAGTGGATGCTGAAAAGGATGGTGTAGCACGCCTTTCCACCGGTGATAAAGATGACCGCATCACGAAGGTGGGCCACGTTATTCGTGCCTGCCGTCTGGACGAGCTGCCCCAGCTTCTCAATATCTTGAAGGGAGATTTGTCTATTGTAGGCCCACGCCCGGAACGCCCTGAGATTGCCGCCCAGTACTGCGAAGAGATGCCGGAGTTTGCACTGCGGCTTCAAGCCAAGGCTGGCTTGACCGGTTATGCGCAGGTGTATGGCAAGTATAACACCACCCCCTACGATAAGCTGCAGATGGATCTGATGTATATTGCACATCCCAGCCTGATCGAGGATTTGAAAATCATGCTGGCGACCGTGAAGATTTTGTTTATGCCGGAGAGTACTGAGGGTGTGGCAGAAGGGGCGACTACGGCGATGAATAATGAAAATCTTAAGTAAGGGATTTGCACGAGGGATAAGAATGAGCAAAGAAAAACAACTTGTTTCCGTTGTTATGGCTACTTTTAATGAGCCTGTTGAGATGATTGAAGGAGCGATTGGGAGCATCTTAAATCAGACCTATCAAAATATAGAACTTCTTATTTTTGATGATAGCACAAAACCGGATACCATTGCGTCCATTGACAAGATAGCATTATCGGATGCAAGAGTATCTGTGCATCGTTTCTCGGAAAGGAAAGGCTTTGTTGAATCACTAAATGAGGGATTGAAGCTTGCAAAAGGTGAATATATTGCACGAATGGATGGCGACGATTTTTCGCTCCCAGAGCGAATAAAAAAAGAGGTCGATTTTCTCTTAGATAATCCGAGTATAGCCGTTGTGGGTGGTCAGATGGATATCATGAATGAAAGTGGAAAAGTTATTTCTCATCGCTCCTATCCAAAAGGTGGAGTGAGTCTATGGCTGTTTTCCTGTATAAGAAATCCTTTGGCACACCCGACGATTATGATGCGACGGGAACTCGTGGATAGGGGGTATCGATACAACGAAAAATTGAAAATGTCCGAAGACTTGGATTTTTGGCTTCGATTACTTAATGATGACTATAAAGTCGCAAATCTGGAGGATACGGTACTACGTTTTAGAGTTCAGGATAATTTCACCGACAAACGAGTAAGTGAAATTCAACGAAAATACATGGCTAATGTGCGGAAGGCAAACTTCAGATGGGCTCATCCGATTCACGGGGCGCTCTCTGTGGCATCTGGATGGCTATTTACGCATGTGTCAGCAAGTTCAATAAAGAACCTATACGATAAGGAAAACAGAAAACAAAAAGTGGGAGAGAAGTTATGATCATAACGAGAACGCCTTTTCGGGTGAGTTTTGCAGGTGGCGGCAGCGATATTGCATCTTTTTATGAAAAGCATGAGGGTTGTGTGCTGAGCACCGCAATCAATAAGTATATGTATATCTCTGTCCATCCGAGTTTTTCTGGGAAGGAGACTGTCCTTAAATATTCTAAGACGGAAGCAGTTACGGATATCAATCAGATTGAGCATAAGTACTTTAAGAAAATGCTGCAAATACTCGATGTGAAGGGCGTCGAGATTGTAAGCACCGCAGACGTTCCGGCGGGAACGGGTTTGGGTTCGTCGAGTTCCTTTACAGTTGGAACATTGAATGCTCTGTACGCATACAAGGGAAAATATGTATCGAAGGAAAGGCTGGCATCAGAGGCATGCGATGTGGAAATCAAATATCTGCATAATCCCATCGGAAAGCAAGATCAATATGCGGCTGCATACGGCGGATTGAATTTCTATCAATTCCGAAAAGATGGAAGCGTGACGGTTGATCCGGTCATCATGAATGATGATGCTCGAGCAAAGCTGGAGCGAAATCTAATGATGTTTTATACGGGGCAGCTTCACTCTGCCTCTGCCATTCTGAAGGAACAGAGTGGCAACATCACTGCAGGAGCCAAGGAAGAAAATCAGTTGAAGATGTGTAAACTGGCACATGAGCTGCGCAACGAGTTGCAAAACAACAATATTGATGCGATGGGCGAGATTTTACACGAGAACTGGATGCTGAAGAAGACGCTAGCCTCTGGGATTTCGAATCCTGCGATTGATGAGGCATACAATTTGGCAGTTGAGGCAGGCGCAGTGGGTGGAAAGCTCTTGGGAGCAGGTGGCGGTGGATTTCTGCTGTTCTATGTTCCGGAAGAAAAGCAGCAGCAAGTCAAAAACGCAATCGGACTGCCCCAAATGCCGATGGCGTTTGACCGTCAGGGAACAGCAGTGATCTATGTTGGTGATAAGCCAGACTTTATTTAAAGGAAAGTAGGTATATAAAATGGAAAATATTTTGATTACTGGTGGTGCGGGTTTTATTGGCGCACACCTTTCTCGCACGTTGCTGGCAGACGGACATAAAGTTGTAGTTGCAGATGATTTCACACTGGGAAACCGGGAGAATGTGGCGGATTGTCTGGAAAATCCCAATTTTACACTTGTCGAGCAGGATGTAACAGATGTTGAACGACTTGTTGCGTTGATGGAAGAGTATCAGATTGAGCGAGTATATCATTTGGCAGCAAACTCTGATATCCAGAAGAGTGCAAAAGTTCCGGGAATTGACTATGACAAAACATTCAATACGACCTACAGTGTTGTAGAGGCAATGCGGCGTACTGGCTGCAAAAAGCTGTTCTTTGCGTCAACCTCTGCGGTGTATGGAGACAAGGCTGGCATCAACATGACAGAGGAGATCGGTGGCTTGGCTCCGATCTCTTACTACGGTGGCGCAAAACTGGCATCGGAGGCATTCATTTCCTCTTATTCATACATGAATGATTTCGAGGTCCTGATTTTCCGATTCCCGAATGTGATTGGACCGGGACTGACCCACGGCGTGATTTTCGATTTCATTCGGAAACTTCAGAAAAACCCGAAAGAACTTGAGATCCTTGGCGACGGTACACAGTGCAAGCCGTATTTGTATGTGCTGGATTTGGTGGATGCAATCAATCGTTTTTCGCATAGAGAGCGAAAAGGTGTCGAGATCTTTAATATCGGCGTAGATACCGCCACAACGGTCAAGGAAATCGCAGATATGGTTTGCGAGCGGATGGGCCTTGAGAATGTGGAGTACAAATTCACAGGTGGCAATGTGGGCTGGAAGGGTGATGTGCCTGCATTCCAGTATGATTTGAGCAAGATTTACGAAACGGGATGGAAGCCTGCACATAACTCGAATGAGTCTGTGCGAGATACGCTTGCTCATGCCACGATTGATTGAATGAGGTTGCATAAATGCAAGCAGTGATTATGGCAGGCGGTAAGGGAACACGCCTTGCTTCTGTGACAAAGGATATTCCCAAGCCGATGGTTCCGATTGCAGGTAAGCCTCTCTTGGAATATCAGATTGAAAATTTGAAGAGCTGTGGGGTTCAGGATATTATTCTGGTCGTTGGGTACCTGGGAGCAGTGATCAAAGATTACTTTGGAAATGGCGAGCGATTTGGAGTTCGTATTTCCTATTTTGTTGAAGAAGCTCCCCTTGGTACGGCAGGTGCCTTACGAGAACTATACGACAGATTGGAAGATCATTTTTTTCTTGTTTTTGGAGACTTATTTCTGAACGTTGATTTTCAAAGATTTGAGGAGTACCACCACAGTAAAAATGCACTTGTGACGCTTTTCGCGCATCCGAACTCTCATCCATATGATAGCGATATTGTGCTCACTGACGACGATGGATGCGTTACAGGGTGGAGTTACAAAAACAGCGTCCGAGAAAAGAACTATGCAAATCTTGTAAACGCAGGCCTTTATGTAATCAGTAAGGACCTCGTAGAATCATTGCCGAAACATCAAAAAATCGACCTGGAAAAGGATGTCATCACAAAAAAACTGGATACAGGCAGAGTGTTTGCATACCATAGCACGGAATATGTGAAAGACATTGGAACACCGGAGCGGTTGGAAAAAGTGACAGATGATTTCCAAAACAAGATCTGTGAGCATCGGAATCTTCGGAACAAGCAGAAAGTGATTTTTCTGGATCGAGATGGAACGATCAATCGGTATGTTGGTTTCCTTAGAAATGTTGAGCAGGTGGAATTGGAAGCCAATGCAGCAGAAGCGATTCGGAAAATCAATGAATCGGAATATCTGGCTATTGTGGTCACGAACCAACCTGTGCTTGCCCGTGGTGAATGTACCTGCGAAGAATTGAAAGAGATCCACAACCGGATTTATACGCTGCTGGGCGAAAAAGGCGCCTATCTGGATGGCCTCTACTATTGCCCACACCATCCAGATGCTGGTTTTCCGGGAGAGGTGCGGGAGTTAAAAATAGACTGCGATTGCCGGAAACCTAAAATCGGGATGCTGAAAAAAGCCCAACTGGATTACAATGTGAATTTGGAAAATTCCTGGATGATTGGGGATACCTGTGTGGATGTTCAGACGGGTGTCAATGGTGGGGTGCATACGATCCTGCTAAAAACCGGAGCGCCAGAAAAAACCGGGAAATATCATGCGAATGCGGAGTATGTGGCTGAAGATCTTTTGGATGCAGTGAACTACATTTTGGGAAAGTAAAAACATAAGAGGGAGAAATCATGAAAGATAAGATCCTGACTTACTATGAACGGGAAATTGCTACGATCAAGGCAATGAATTTTGAAGAAATCGAAGCTGCGGTCCAGGCAATTAAGGATGCCTATGACCGGGAAGCCACCATCTATACCTTTGGCAACGGCGGCAGTGCTGCTACCGCATCTCATTTTGTCTGTGATTTTAACAAGGGCATCTGTGAGAAGTTGGATAAAAAGTTCAATCTGATCTGCCTGAATGACAATACGCCAATCGTCATGGCGATTGCAAACGATATCAGCTATGAAGATGTATTCTCGTTCCAGTTGGTCAACAAACTGAAACCGACCGATTTGATTATTGCAATCTCTGGCAGCGGAAACTCCAAAAATGTGATCAAAGCGGTTGAGTATGCAAAGTCTATTGGTTGCAAAGTGGTTGGCATGACTGGCTACTCCGGCGGAAAATTGAATGAACTGGCTGATTATCGGATGCATGTTCCCGTGGATGATATGCAGATTACGGAAGACCTTCATATGAGTTTTGACCATATGATGTATCGGGTGCTGACGGATGCATTGGTGAGAAATGATTGACGGAATATAGTTGATAATTTCATGCCTCGGTTTAGATTGTATGCGGCTTATGGATAGAGAGTGCAGGTCGGAAGTACACCAAGACGCAGACAAGGCTGTTTAAGTTTATGAAGAGCCAAGGCTTTATAGAAAAAGGGCAGTACATAAAAAGCTGTGTGATTCGTAGCGGGTCAGCGTTGGCTCCGAACTGGCTTCGGAAGTTTATGTTTGAGAAAGTGTTGAGGAAGTAAAAAGTTTTCGGTTTGAAAATATTATTTTATGTGATCAAGAGAATATGATTCGCGTGAAGACAGGCGAAAAATCGTTTGTGCCATAACTGACGGATGATTGTGAGATATTAATGATAATAAAACGGAAAAGAATGAAAGACAATATTAAAGCTGCTTTTTGGACAATAACAATATTTTCATTTCTGTTTCAATGCTATTTCAGATCGTTATCGCAATTTATTGTACCAGCACTGATTGTTTTTTTGTTACTGGAAATCTCTAATGTGAAACTAAAACATCCGAGAGGCTGGTTGATGGTATTTTCCGGATACTGCGTATTTTTAGCTTTTTCTGCGGTAGTTTCTTTTTATAAGGGAACGGACATATCAAATATTATTCGATTTGCGTTAATCTTGATATTAATTCCGTTGGCGGTTCAGGTCAATGACCCCAGATTTGAGAGGGAATGGAGAATCTTTAAAGTATTGTCGTGCGTTAAGGCAATATCAATGTTTTTTATATGGGGGGCTGTATTTTTTAGTCAGGATTATCAAAAGTATAGGGCGTGGGCATTTCAGATTGGTTCAGGTGATATCTATATTTTAAATAAAATCCCGAGGGTTCAGCTATTAGGAACTAGTCTATTTGTTTTGGCGGCAATCATAGAAATTGAAAAGAAAAAAAAGGTAACTTCTTACGGAATATGTATGATATTGGCTGCTTTTGTTGCTGGAAATTCCGCGTATATCCTAGGAATGGTTGTTTATGGAATTGTTAAGTTTATCCAAATCTCTATAAAATGGCTACTACGTAGAAATTGGAAAATAATTCCTCTAATGGGGCTCGCTCTCTTGGTTTTGGTAGTATTTGCAAACTATACAGTGATAGTACTTGAGCAGAAAAAGGAGCAATCCAATGTTGTAAGAAAAGAACAAGTTGAAGTTTTAATGGACGCAAACTTGCTTTCAGGAGAGGGACTGGGACATCGAATAATAAAAGAAACATCAACAAGAAATTACAATGGAGATACATATTTTGAACTTCAAACATTATATATCGTCAATCAAATTGGTGTAGTTGGTTTGGGACTGTTTTATATTCTTACAAGCATTCCATACTGCAGAAAAACAAAGAAACAATGTCTAATAGCGTATTTTGTATATCTTGTGTATTCTTTTTGGAACCCATACTGTTTTGATAGCACACACATAATAACGGTTCTGATGATAACAAACATACTGGAGCAAAAAAGAAATGGTTAAGATAGTTGCGTTGGTGACAGTTTATAACCCTGATAAAAATGTGGTTGAGAATTTGCAAATATTGAGTAGACAGGTTGAACAGGTGATTTTATGCGATAATAGTGTGAATGATAATACTCAGATGTTCGGCGGAGTGACAAAATCTATATACACAACTCAGCATAAAAATTTGGGATTAACAAGTGCTTTCAATTCTGTCTTGAAGGACCCAGCGTATGGCTGGAAAGACGATGATATTGTCGTTTTCTTTGATCAGGACTCGCGAATCAGTGAAGGGTATATTGCATCATTGTATGATGAATATCAAAGGATAGAAGCAAGAGTAGAGAATTTAGGATGTCTCGGACCGATATTTTACAACACAAGCAATGGTCAAGTTGAAAGGCCAAGGCAGAGAAAAGCTATTACGCCCGATACTTATAGCGTGACTAATACGATTACATCTTCGTTGATGACTCGTTATAAAGATTTAAAGAAAATTGGTTTTTGGAACGAAAATATTTTTCTTGATATGGCCGATTGGGATTTGTGCTGGCGAATGGAGAAAGCGGGGTTGCTTTGTTGTATGACGGAGAAAGTGACACTTCACCACTCCGTTGGAAGTGGCGAGAAGAAAGTTGGTCCAATTAAGCTGCGTGTAGGCCAACCTTTTCGAGAGTACTATCAAACGAGAGATGCGCTATATTTGTTGCAGGAAAAATATGTACCACCGAAAATGAGATTGCGTCTGATTGCGACGATTACGATTAGGCCGGTTTTGCATTGCCTATTTTTAAACCACAGAGAAGAACGGAAGGCGTATGTTTTAAAAGGTTATTCGGATTGGCGCGTTGGTATTAGAGGTGCATTATAATATGGAGCAGTTAAATAAGCAAAAAATAATTTATATCGAACATGTGGAATGGAATTATATAAAACAGCGGCCACAGTACATTGCTGAAAATTTAAGTAAAAATTTTGATGTGACAGTATATTCTCCGTATAGTTATAAGCTTGGAAAACGAAATTTCAAGGTTGATGGAAGCTGTGATGTGAAATTTGTAAAGAAGCTTCCGTTCGAAGGAAGATTTCCGCTGATTGCAAGGCTGAATCTGTTATATAAAAAGTGTTATTTTAAATGTAGAATAAAAAATGATATTCCAATTGTTTATGTGACTTATCCGGAAGCATATGAGTTTATTCCAGAAACATATGAAGGAATTGTAATCTATGATTGCATGGATGATATGCTGGAGTTTGATATGTCTGCTCAAAGTAGAATGTTGGTTCAGAGATTAGAAAAAGCATTATATAAGCGTGCGGATATTGTATTTGTGAGTAGTGAGAATCTGAAGCGAAAACTATTTGATCGATATTTTATTAAAGAAGATTGCTACCTTGTTCGGAATGGTTATGATGGAAACATCGCGAATGTTCCTTTAATATCTGAGCAAAAAAATAAAAATTTTGTAGTCTGTTATTTTGGAACAATAAGCAGCTGGTTTGATTTTGATGTCATTAAAAAAAGTTTGGATACAATCCCGAATTTGGAATATAAATTTATCGGTCCAATTGAAAAAATGATTACGCCATATGAACATGAGAGAATTCATTACATTCGACCTGTACCCCATGATGAGCTACAGCATATGACTGGCGATGCAGATGCTTATATTCTGCCATTTAAAGTGAATGACTTAATAGAAGCGGTTGATCCAGTGAAATTCTATGAATATATAAACTTTTCGAAAAATATAATCTCAGTTTATTATGATGAAATATTGCGGTTTGAAGATTTTGTGTATTTCTATAAAGATACAAATCAGTACATTAATGTCATAAAAAAGCTGATGCAAGATAATACACTTAAATATTCTCAAGAAAAGCGTCTGAAATTTCTTGAAGAAAGCACTTGGGACAATCGAGCCCAAATGATGAGTGGTGTGATTGTAAAAGAACTTAACACAGGCGCGAAGCATAATATAGAAGTTGGAGTTGAACAATGAAAAAAATAATGCTAGTCTTCGGTACTCGCCCCGAAGCAATTAAAATGTGCCCGCTGGTCAATGAATTAAAGAAACGTCAAAGTATTGAGACGATTGTTTGCGTGACCGGTCAGCACCGCCAGATGCTGGATCAAGTGCTGGAAGCGTTCTCGGTCGTTCCGGATTACGATTTGTCCATTATGAAGGACAAGCAGACCCTGTTTGATGTGACGGTCAATATCCTTGAGCGTATCAAAACCGTTCTGGAAGAAGTGAAGCCGGATGTCGTGCTGGTGCATGGCGATACGTCCACGACTTTTGTGACGGCACTGGCCTGCTTCTATTTACAAATTCCTGTAGGTCATGTGGAGGCAGGTCTGCGTACTTACAATATTTATAGCCCCTATCCGGAAGAGTTCAACCGGCAGGCGGTTTCGATTATCAGTCAGTATAATTTCGCTCCCACTGAGCTCTCTAAGCAGAATCTGCTGAAAGAAGGCAAGAATCCGAAGAGCATCTATGTAACAGGAAACACTGCCATTGATGCCCTAAAAACCACGGTGCGCGCAGACTACACTCATCCTGAGCTGGATTGGGCCAATGACAGCCGTTTGATTATGATTACAGCACACCGCCGAGAAAATCTGGGTGAGCCGATGCGGCATATGTTTAAGGCAATCCGCCGCGTGATGGACGAGCATCCGGACGTGAAGGCAATTTATCCCATTCACATGAACCCGGTGGTGCGAGAAATTGCCAATGAGTATCTAGGCGACGATGACCGAATCCACATCATTGAGCCGCTGGACGTGCTGGATTTCCATAACTTCCTGAGCCGTAGCTATTTGATCCTGACTGATTCTGGCGGCATTCAGGAGGAGGCACCTTCTTTGGGCAAGCCGGTTCTGGTTATGCGGGACACAACAGAGCGTCCGGAAGGAATTGCTGCTGGCACATTGAAGCTGGTCGGAACCGAGGAGGAGACCATTTATCGGGAGTTCAGCCGTTTGCTGTCTGACAAGGCAGAGTATGATGCTATGAGCAAGGCAAGCAATCCCTATGGTGATGGACATGCCTGTGAGCGGATTGCGGATATTTTAGTAAAGGGTTTGTAAGAAACGCTATGAGAATCGGTTTATACGGAATAATAGGCGTATACAATTTTGGCTGTGAAGCAATTGTGCGCGGAGCCTGCCAGTTGATTCGGAGATTATATCCAGAAGCACAAATCGTTTATTTTACATATAGCTACGATTACGATAAAAAAGCACTGCAAGATTTGAATCTGGAAATCCGCCCAATTGAACTAAAGGCAACATTTTGGGACAAAGTGCAGCATAAAATCAAGGTCAAGTTAAATTCAGAACGCTGTGGATTCTACTTTGATTATGATAGCATAATTGACAGTATAGATATGATGTTTTCTATTGGCGGAGACATTTATACTATTCCGCGATTCCTACGGGAACAAACTACATATCCCTATTATAACTCGCTGGTGGAATTCTGTGACCGTGCAATCGATGCCGGAAAAGATGTGATCGTGTATGGCGCATCAGTTGGACCGTTTGGAGAGTATCAGAAGGCAATCGATTATTACAAAAAAAACCTCTCTCGATATAAAATGATTATTTGTAGAGAGGAAGAATCTGTTAAATATCTAAATAGACTCGGTTTGCGGAACACCTGCTTCTTCCCGGATCCGGCTTTTCAAGTCAAGAGCTTAGACAGAACAGCTCTGCAGCCGAAATATATTGGTATAAATTTATCGCCGCTTTCTCTAAAGGAAATCTATGGAAAACACAGTGAAGAAACTTATGTAAACTATGCGAAGATGATCGATTCTATTTTTGAATCTACGCATATAGACATTTTACTGATTCCACATGTGATTTCTAAAGATGAGATGGACAATGACGAGTCTTTTCTGCATAAATTGAAGGTCTTGACAAAACCAGAAACACAGCAGCATATTTACTTTGCAGACTGGAAAGGGGGATTTTTAGGACTCAAACCACAATTAAAGGAGTGCTATCTCGTTATTTCTGCTAGAATGCACTGTGCAGTAAACGCAATTGATGAAAATATACCTGTGATTTTTCTTTCTTACAGTCAAAAAAGTGTGGGTATGTGTAAATATGTTTACGGCTCGGGAAAGTGGTTGATTGATTTAAAAGAAGCGCCGGATCTTATTGTGCCTAAAATACTGGAAATGTTGAAGAACCGTGATGAGGTCATAGATTGCCTTCACAACCGGAACAATGAGATTAATAGATATTATGAAGATAACATCACCAGCTTGGAAAAATTGTTGAGCAAGTGATTGCGTTTTGTGCAAAAAGTTGAGGTAACATTGATTTGAAGAAAATTGTTCAAATGTACAAAAACTGGCCTGTACAGGTCAAAGCGTCCTTCGTTTTTCTTATATGTTCCTTTTTGCAAAGAGGAATTTCCTTTATCACAACGCCAATCTTCACGAGAATACTATCGACCACCGAATATGGTCAATTTACGGTATTCAATTCGTGGATGCAGCTTATAACTCCAATCGTTACCTTGAATTTGTATTCCGGTGTATACTCGCAGGGTGTCGTGAAGTTCGAGAGTGATAGAAACCGTTATTCTTCTTCATTACAGGGATTGAGCCTTTTTCTTGTTTCCGCATGGCTTTGCATCTATTTGATTTTTCAAAAGCAGCTTAACAACTTTCTTTCGCTGACAACGGTGCAGGTGATTGCAATGTTTGTCATGATTTGGGCAAGCGGGGCATTCAGCTTTTGGTCAATGGACCAGCGTGTCGATTTTCAATACAAAAAGCTGGCACTGCTTTCGCTTGCAGTGGCAATTATACAGCCACTTGTCAGTATCTTGTTGATCTTGCATAGTGAAGATAAGGTAACGGCCCGAATTCTGGGGATGGCAGCAGTTCAGTTGGTTTTGTACACTGGAACCTTTCTCTCTCAAGTACAAAAAGGAAAGACATTATACTCTAAGCGGTATTGGACCTATGCTGTTCGCTTTAATTTGCCTCTGATTCCACATTACTTGTCCTTGACGGTTCTTAGCAGTTCAGACAGAATTATGATCAGCAATATGGTTGGCGCTGATAAGGCAGGTATCTACAATCTGGCATACTCTGTTTCTATGATTATGACAATGTTCAATATGGCCTTGCTGCAAACCATTGAACCGTGGATCTATCGAAAACTGAAAGATAAAAAAACGATGGACTTGGCCAAGGTTGCGTATCCTTGCTTTTTTCTGATTGCAGGTGTGAATATTCTGCTGATTCTTTTTGCTCCGGAGATTATTGCCGTTTTTGCACCGAAAGCATACTATGAAGCCATCTGGGTTGTACCGTCGGTTGCGTTAAGTGTTTTCTTTATGTTTCTGTATTCATTTTTTGCTACATTTGAGTTCTATTATGAAAAGACAACCTACGTTGCTGCCGCAACAGTAGGGGGAGCAATATTAAATATAATCCTAAACTATATCGGAATTCATAGGTTTGGTTATCTTGCCGCTGGATACACCACATTGTTTAGTTATATTCTTTTTGCCTTGCTCCACTATCTATTTATGAATAAAGTATGTGATGAATTTATAGATGGTATCAGACCATACAATGGCAAAATGATTTTGGGAATTGCCGCCCTGAGTTGCGCAATTGGTTTTGGATGTATGGCTCTTTATCAGCACCCCATAATCCGGTACAGCATTGTAGTCTTTCTTGGAATTGTTGCTCTTGTATGCAGAAAAAAACTGATTTCGTTAATAAAGTCGCTGCTTCAATTAAAAAAGCAGAAAGTCGAATGAGGAGATTGACAAGATGGAGTATCACTATACAGCGGAAAAGAATATCCAGATTCTGATTTCTCTGATGAAAGCACATGGTGTCAGAAAAATTATAGCAAGTCCTGGTTCTACAAATATCACATTTGTAGCAAGCCTAAAACAAGACCCGTATTTTGAAATGTATTCTGCGCCGGACGAGCGTTCTGCTGCCTATATGGCGTGCGGATTGGCCGCCGAATCCGGCGAACCAGTTGCTTTAAGTTGCACAGGCGCAACCGCTTCTCGGAACTACGTTCCCGGTTTGACGGAGGCATTTTACAGGAAACTTCCGGTGCTTGCGGTTACCTCAACGCAGCATATGGGTCAGATCGGACAGTATGTTCCACAGGTGATTGATCGCACAGAACAGATGAAGGACCTTGTTAATCTTTCTGTTCAAATCCCGATGATCCACGATGAAATGGATGCGTGGGCTGTAAATACGTCTTTGAACACCGCACTCTTGGAGCTTCGTCATCGCGGCGGTGGACCGGTACATATCAACCTGACGACATCATATCCGTTCTATCCGGCAGATTTTTCGGTAAAGCAACTGCCCGAAGCCAGAGTAATTTACCGTTATGAATATGGCCAGGAGTTGCCGGTACTCAAAGCAGATAAAACTGCGATTTTTGTTGGTGCTCATGTTGTGATGACGGATGAGCTGACGGCGGCAATTGATGCTTTCTGTGAAAAATATAATGCAGTAGTCTTATGCGATCATACCAGTAATTACAATGGGAAATACGGTGTCTCTGCAAGTTTGGTCACGTCTCAGGATGCATATATACCCGCTTGTATGTCAATGGACATCCTGATTCATATCGGTCAAGTGGCGGGTGGATATATTGGTTTCCGTCCAAAAGAGGTGTGGCGAGTCAACCCGGATGGCGCAATCCGTGATACTTATCGCAAGCTAAAATATGTTTTCGAGATGCAAGAAATTGATTTCTTCCGGCAGTATATTGCAAGAGCTGGCGAAGAGGTCTCGACCACCTATTATGTGGAATGGGTTCAAGAATGGACGCAGTTGAACAACAAAGTTGAGCAGTTGCCGTTTTCTAATATCTGGATTGCTCGCCAAACATTTTCACAAATTCCGGCGGGCAGCTGTCTCCATCTTGGAATTCTGAACTCTCTACGTGCGTGGAATTTTTGCCTGCTGCGTAAGGACATTATGGGCTTTTCGAATACAGGCGGGTTCGGCATTGACGGCTTAATGTCAACAATTGTGGGTGCAGCTCTGGCAGACAAAAATCAGCTGCACTATTTGGTTATTGGCGACCTGGCCTTCTTCTATGATATGAACGTGTTGGGAAATAGACATGTTTCCGCAACTATACGCATTTTGCTTGTTAATAACGGAAAAGGAACGGAGTTCCGCAACTATACGCATTTTGCTTCAAAATTCGGTGATGAGGCGGATGTCTATATCGCCGCAGGCGGTCATTATGGCAACAAATCGTCTATGCTGGTGAAACATTATGCGGAAGATTTGGGGTTTGAATATATGACGGCATCCACTGAGGAAGAATATCTTGCTCAGGTGGAGCATTTTTGCAATCCTGACATCGGTGATAGGCCGATCCTTTTTGAAGTGTTCACAAACAATACGGATGAGGACGAAGCCTTGCACACCATGCGAAATCTTGGCACAACAGCATCCGGAAAGATGAAGCGAGCAGCCAAAGACGCTGTTAAAGAAGTATTGGGACCTAACGGCGTACAATCTTTAAAACGGCTGATGGGCAAGTAAGCTTATAGCATAGTAATATTGCTTATCCATAACGGAAAAGGAACGGAGTTCCGCAACTATACGAATTTTGCTTCAAAATTCGGTGATGAGGCGGATGTCCGTAGAAAGGTGATTGCGTCATGGGTGTAAAAACGAAATTAAAAAATGCAGTGCACACATTGATTCAAATGGGCAAAGAAGAAAAAATACAGCCGATCATTGTGCCCGTAGAGAAAGAAAAGTTGCTGGATGGAAAAGTAGCGCTCATTACAGGCGGCACCAGTGGAATAGGACTTGCTGTAGCACAGGCGTTTCAAAATGCAGGGGCAAAAGTGATAATCACCGGTACAAATCAGCAAAAATTAGAGATCGCGCTTAAAAAAATGGGGGGGGGGGGGTAAAGGATTACTGATTGATGTGCGTGATACGGAGCACTTACCGGACAAGGTAAAGGAAGCCGAAGCACTATTTGAAGAAAACAGAATTGATATTCTTGTTAATTCCGCAGGGGTTGTGGTAAAACATGATTTTTGGGGAATTGATGAAAAAGAATATGATAGAATAATGGATACAAATGCCAAGGGCACGTTCTTTATGAGTCAGGCCGTTGGCAAAGCAATGATAGAGAAACAGATAAAAGGCCACATCTTGAATGTGACATCCTCTTCCGCACTGCGTCCGGCATGGACACCGTATCAAATGTCAAAATGGGCTGTTCGTGGATTGACGCTGGGGCTTGCGGATACATTGTTGCCGTATGGAATTGTTGTAAATGCTATTGCACCGGGACCTACTGCTACCCCTATGTTAGGAAAGACAGAGGGCAGCAGTATTTCTGAACCTAACAATCCAAGCAAGCGGTATGCAATGCCGGAGGAAATTGCTTCCATGGCTGTGTATATGGTGAGCGATGCAGGCAGAATGATTGTGGGGGATACCGTGTATATGACTGGTGGAAGTGGAACCATAACACTGCATCATTGATTGACTGCATGGAAAGATCGTGTATTCTCTATCAATTATTTGAAACGGAGAAAACACGATGAAAGTTCTGATATTTGGTGGTACAGGCGCAATGGGAACGCCGTTGGTTAAATATTTAGTTGACAGTGGTAACAGCGTGTTTGTAACAACCCGTAAAGCGAGGCTGTCCACCGGCAATATTCATTATATAACCGGGAACGCACATGATTTTGAATTTGTCAAAAAGTTGGTTTGCGAGCAAAGATTCGATGCTATCGTAGATTTTATGGTGTACACCACGCAGGAATTTAAACAACGCGCGGATATGTTGCTAAAGGCAACCGACCATTATCTTTTCTTGAGTTCGAGCCGTGTCTACGCAGATTCTGACAGTCCGATAACGGAAAATTCCCCACGACTTTTAGATGTCAGCAAGGATAGTGAGTATCTGCAGACGGACGAGTACGCATTGGCAAAAGCGCGGCAGGAAAATATCCTCTTTGCGTCTACGAATAAGAACTGGACTATTATCAGGCCGTACATCACATATAATATAGAACGTCTCCAGCTTGCCACATTGGAGAAGGATATCTGGCTTCGGCGTGCTTTAGAAGGTCACAAAATACTCTTGCCCCAGGATGTTGCCGTACATAAAACAACGATGACATACGGCGATGACGTGGCGCGTGCAATCAGCCTGTTGATTGGAAATGAAAAGGCAAAAGCAGAAGCTGTACATCTGACAAGCACAGAACCCATGACATGGAAGACGGTATTAAAAATCTATACGGATGTAATCGAGACGAAATTCGGAGTGAGCCCTGAAATTTGGATGCCTGAAACAAGCGATGTGATTGCGGATGCGATAGGAAATAAATATCAAATCAGATATGATAGAATGTTCGACCGTGTATTTGACAACAGTAAAATGCTGGAACTATGCGGAAAAGATTTTGCGTTCCTTTCGATGGAAATCGGTCTCCGGAAATGCCTTGAAAAATTCCTGGTTTCTCCGCGCTGGATCGATGTCGATTCAACGTGGGTTGCAAGGTTGGATCGTGCTGAAAAATGCACTCATACGCTGAAAGATTTTGAAACACCACAGCAGAAGATGAAGTATATCGGCTGGCGGTACTGCCCGACAGGGATGACTGTGCTGAAAAAAGTTGTACACAAATTACCAATAAATCACAAAGTAATTTTTGACTATCTTTTCAAAAGTTCTTATATGCCGGTATAGCCTATTGTTACAGGCTTTTCCGGCATTTTTCATTGTGGAAGATACTCTCAAATCTTCTTATATCCCCGTATGTTTTTGTGTTCAAAAGTAGTATGTGGAGTAGTAAATTCTCCATTTACTACTATGCAATCAGCCGCTTCATTTCGGTTATTGACGTTTCGGAAGTTGTGTGTGCGTAATAGTTCAGCGTCATATTGATGTTGGAATGTCCCATGATGTATTGCAATGCTTTAGGGTTCATTCCCGCATTTGCTAACGTGGTGCAGAATGTGTGGCGTAAGGTGTGCGGTGTCATTACCTTTGGCAATGCGACCTTTTGCGTTTTGTTGTATTTCCTTACAAGCCCCCGGAACATACTTTCATAGTTGACTGCCACTTTTGGCAAGCCGTTCCGGTTAAGGAACAGAAACTTTGTGTAGCCCTCTAAAATAACAGGCTGTACATATTTCCGTTTATTTAGCACCCGTTGAAATGCTTCCAACACTTTTTCACTCATAGGAATAACCCGGTTGCCGCTTTTCGTCTTAGGCGTTTCCACATAGTAGCCCACATCTGCAATCTTCAAAAGTTGGTGGTCTACATTGATAAGCTGTTTGTCTAAGTCAATGTCAGCTTCCGTCAGTCCGCAGAGTTCCGAAATGCGAAGCCCTGTCCCTAACAGTATGATAATCTCGTCGTAGTATTTCTGATAGACTTTATCATGCTGTACAAAGGACAGAAAAGCCGCTTCCTGCGTAGGGGATAGAGGTTCCTTTGGTTCCGTATCATCTTCAAGGACTGTGTTCAACTGGAAGTCAAATGGATTTTTACGAATACAATCGTCCTGTATGGCTGTGTAAAAGGCAGCCTTTAAGGAACGCTTGTGGTTGTTGATAGTCTTGAAGCCGTAACCTTTTTCTTTCATGCGTAACGCCCATTCCTTTGCGTCGGAGAGCTTCACATTTTCAATCCGGCAGGCTCCAAGTTTATCCTCCTGCAAAATCCGCATGAGCTGTTTTCGCCCCTGCTTTGTACCATGCCGCACATTTGCCCGGTGGCGTATCTGCTTTGCGTAGAGTTGGCAGACCGTCATTTTCTTTCCGATATGGTCGATACCGTCGTCAAGGTCTTTTTGGATTTCTTTCTCTTTTTCCCTCAACGCTATATCGTCGCGCTTTCCTGCCGGGGTTTTGTCCGTAGGCACTAACTTCCAAGAATAAACAAACTGCGGTTTCCCAAAGGTATCTATATATTTGTAGGCATATCTCCCGTCTTTTCTCTGGCTCTCTCCGGTGCGGAGAATACGATTTTTATTATCCCGTCTTTTTTCCGACATCGTTATGCTCCTTTCCATAATGGAAAGAGCCTTGATATGCTTGACTACATTGTACCACATTCAAGGCTCGATTTCACTATTAGATTGCGTCCACCGTATCAATCATTTTTTCAAACTGCTTACGCTTAATCTGAATACGGTTTCCGTTCATCATTACCCAGTCCGGGACGGGATTTTCTTCTGCCAGTTTCCGCAGCTTGCTTTCTCCGATACGGAAATATTTTGCTGCTTCTTCTATGGTAAGAGTGTACTTTTCCCAAATCGGCACGTCGTTATTGTTCAATTTGTCGTCCCCCTTTCTTAATGGGTCAAAAATCAATCTGTAACATAGGCTTTAATCGGACGGCTATTAGCGTAACCTCATGGGACTTGCACCCCTCCGGCGGTCTGCCGAAGCCCTACCCATTGCCTGCGACGCTTCTAACGCTCGGACTATGGCTGTAAGGAAGTATCATTATGTATTCTGTGCGTTATCGCCCGCAGGCTGCTATCCCTGCTTTACGGTGTGGTATTTCTCGCTCGCTTTTCTGTTAAGAGAAAGGTCATGGCGTACCCGCCGCATGGCTCGGCACAAAAGGAACGTATCCGATTTGCCTTATGCTGCGTCGCCGTTCTATTGCGCCGCTTTCTTTATCAAAGAGCAGGGGGCTGTCTTGCGGTATGGAACGGAAAAGGGGAAAGAAGCGTTCCAATATCGCGTAGGTTATTCAGCCCGAAAAGTGAGGATAGCCCTCATCAGTCTTGCTTGCAGCCGTTCCCGAATATCCTCGTCAACGCCATAATAGACATTGCCGCGCTCGTCGTAGAGCTTCCGCATGGAAAGACTTGCTATGTAGCCGCTGAAATGCTGCAAGACCATTTTCATAGCGTCCGGGTCGCCTTTGCTCGCCGCCAAAATAACGGGATAGGGAACAAGGGCATTTTCCGGGTAGTCGTTTTGATTACCATTCGTTCCATTCATCAGCGTGTTCCTCCAAATATTTCTTTAACAGTTCAAAAGAGCTTGTCCGTCTGTACTGTATCGTGCTGCGCGACGTATTGAACATTTTTCCGATTTCCACGTCAGTCATGCCCTCGAAATAGTACAGAAGTATAGCAGTTCTCTTTTCTTCCGGCAGGGTGCGTATTGCTTCAAGCAATAACTTCGGGGTTATTTCTTTTCCTGCCATTTGATAAGTCGGCTCGGCTGTTTCAGCTTGAAAATATTTATCCGTAGTGTAAAGCTGCCGTTCCTCATGCAAGGCAAGGTCACAAAAAGAAACTTCCCGTTTCCTGCGTCGCCGGATTTCATCATGGGCGTTACAGGCTTCGTTGTGTAGCACCCGTTTACAGAAACTTTGAAAGACACATTGCTTCTGAAATTCTCTGCGATTAGGTTCCATGTAATCACCTCCTTTCTGCCGAAAGGCGGTAGTACCTCCCCTTTTCGCGGGATAATACAGACGACTTTTTTAAACGCCGGACGAAAGCGAAAATTTCTTTGAAAAATCTTCTGTAAAATGCAAAATGCGCCCATCTGCAAGGCGCAGACCGACGCATAGGAAATAACAGCAGTATTTAATTGATTTGATAGTTCATCTGTATAGTCGGACTTGTCCGGTGGGGGAGCTATACTTTTTTTAATGAATGTAACCTATGTATGCTGTATAGCAACAAAGAAATCCCCATAGCGGCAGCCCTCCTAAATGCCGCTAATTTATGTTAGCAGTAGACAAAAAGAAGCGGCGGCTCTAAAAATTAAAGCCACCGCTTCAAATGCGCGTGAAAATATGTCTGCGCTACGACGGCTTTTTTTCTTTTGCTGTCGTAGCGTAGAATTAGGAAGTGTGCATAAAAGACACTATTTTTTCAGTAGTGAGGAATCCAAATTACCAAAACTTGTTACTCCACACCGAATAAAACCTACCATATCAAGCTATTTGAATCAGAGTTCAATTCTTGCTTTTGATGGTTTATCTTCACAATAGATAACTTTAATCGTTGTTCCCTTGTCAGGAATTTTGTTTCCTGCGCCAATCCATTTTTGGCAGGTGTAATCTTTGACGCCTATCGTGTATTTGACCTTGATAATATGTGGAAAAGCTGCACCATCCATAGCATGGGTACGGACAGGTTTACGATTTACTTTTAACCACCATTGTTTTGTAACTGAAATTACAGTTCCTGTTGTTTCCTTTTCCATAAGTTATACCTCCGATGTTAATTTAGAATGAGTAATTTTCTATTTAGATAGCTACATATTAAAGCAAACTGCCCTTTAATCCTTTTTTGAAAACCAATACAGCCCTTTCGGTTCCCCAAAATGACATTGTGACAAGGCGATAGCTTTCCTTTTCCATTTCCTCTATTTTGGCATTGATTTTCACTGTCGCATTTTCAATAGTAATTTCTTCTAATAATTCTGTCCTATACATCATATCTTTACCTCCATAATTATTAAATAGATGATACATATTTTCGGTTCAATCTTTTTGGTATTTACCAACCTTTTTTTCTAACTGCTTTTTTCTTCTTACCAACAGTCAATGTACCGGGTTCTTTCTTTTTATTTGCAAGAATAATCATAGAAATCAAGAAAGTCAAAACTATTGTAATGAAAGCGGGGAAAATGTGATAAGTATAACCATATTCCGCACCACAAGTAGGGTCTACTAAAATCATGCTTGCTTTAATCGGATAATAATTTAACAGTGTTCCTTCAAAAGTTCCAAAATATCCATACACAAAAGCTAGTGCAACTCCACCCAAAAAATTATTTGCCGAACAACAGAATATCAGAATAATCGGCAAGACTGAAATATAAATTCCTATATTCGCCCCAGTAACACGAATAAACATATTGAGTAGATTGCCAAAATGAACTCCCGGAAATCCGACAATAATATTGATTACTAATGCTATCACACAACCTATAAGACTAAAGCTGATTGTCAACAGCAATAGAATAAGTAATTTTCCAGAAAGTAACTGTTTATATGGAATAGGAATTGTTAATATATTCTTCATAGTATCGTCTGTATATTCCCTTGTTATGATATAACCTGCAATCAGTGCAATAATAATCGGAAAAAATAAGGTACAATTACTAATCATAACCTGTTGCATAAAATAGTCAAACGTCCATGTCGGTCCACCGTTGGCTGTGGAATAAAACAGTGACAGCAACGGAGAAAGTGTTGTCATAATAATTCCGGCTTTTATTACAGAATATCGTTTTAATTTTAAAAATTCAGTTTTTATTATATTTCTCATATCTTTTACCTCGTCCATTTTTTATAAAAGCGAATTATCAGCCACAAAGAAAGTACAACTGTAATTGCCATAATAAAAATTGTATGGAAAGTAGTTGGTACAATCGCATAGGCTTCCGGCAAAAGATTATCTTTTTGCAAATTATCCATCATTAAGCCGCTTGTCCAGTTCATAACACATATAACCGGAAAAGAATTTAAGAAAGCAATTTTGGCAGCACTTATAGATGTCCCAATCGTTCCCAGTATGCCCCAGTTAAAAATGGAATAAAAAAAAGCAAGCAGGATAGAAAGTAAAAAACTTTTGTTAAAGTAAATAATTAAAAATACAATCGGTAAAGAAGCTGCTACGATAAGAACTCCAAAAATAAGGCTCATAAATATCTTATAAGTCATACCGTAAACCATTCCTACATGAAACAATTTACAAAACAACGCAACAGACAATGTGCTTATCAGACAAAATGCAACGCTGAAAATAAAGAGCATAGAAATTTTTGCCATAATGAGTTGTGTATTTGTAACTGGAATTGTTCTAAGGTTTTTGGAAGTATCACAATCTCTTTCTATAAAAAACAAAATAGCGGCAATGATACCAATTAGACATGGAAGCAAAAAAACTAAACCATATCCCAACATCATTGTATAGACATAATCAAATCGGGTTTGAAGATAGTGTTCTGTTGTATCTGCACCAGTTCCCGCCTTTGCCATATATGCCAAAATCAACGGAAAAAATAACGACAATGACATCAGTGCATACAACAGTCTTTTTCGCTTTAATTTCCAAAATTCGCACTTAATCAGTTTAAGCAATTCCTTCGCCTCCTGTCACACGCTTGAAGTAATCTTCAAGACTTTCTTCACAAGTATGGGCTTCTGATACCTCCAATCCATTTTCTACAAAAGCAGTCACGATTTTTCCTACGGACAAATCAAGATTATGCAAGCGTAAATTGTGGTCGTCCTGTATAGAGAAATGACTCTCATGGAAAGTACGCTCTAAAATTCTTGCTGCCTGTGCGGTATCAGAAAGAGTAAATCGGATATGTTTGCTGCTTTTTTGTTCCAGTTCCGCAAGACTTTCTTCTTCCAATAGTGCGCCATGGTCGATAATTCCAATATCATCTGCTAGCAAAGAAATCTCCGAAAGGATATGACTGGAAATTAAAATTGTTTTTCCCTTTGTATCGCAAAGCTCGCGAATAAAAGAACGTACTTCTGCAATTCCAATCGGGTCAAGCCCATTGATAGGTTCATCTAAAATCAGAAGTTCAGGGTCGTGCATAACTGCAAGTGCAATCGCAAGCCGTTGTTTCATACCAAGAGAATACTGGGAAAACAGTTTTTTGTCTTTATAAGGCAATCCTACCAAATCCAATGTGTTTTTAATTGAATGACGGTTGGGTATGCCCCGTAAGGTAGCAAAAATTTGTAAGTTTTCCGTAGCAGTCAAATTAGGGTAAAAACCGGGTGACTCAATCAGACTACCGATACGGGGCAACAATTTCTTTTCATTCCCCTGCAAAGACTTTCCCCATATTTTAACTTCGCCGGAAGTTGGCTTTGTCAATCCAAGTAGCATTTTCATAGTGGTCGTTTTTCCGGCTCCGTTTCTTCCAAGCAGTCCGTAAATTCTCCCTTTCTGCACATGAATATTTAAGTCAGCGACACTCTTTTGTGAGCCGTACTGTTTGGTAAGATTTTTTGTTTCAATGATATAATTTTTGTCCATATTCAAACCTCCTGTTCTGTAAACTATTCTATCATACCAACCTTGCATTAACCTTGCAATTTGAAATATTGTCCCAAAAATAATTAAGGCTCCCGTCAAAAGAACGGGAGAACCTTAATTTGCTAAGGGAAAAAGCAAAGTAAATTCCGTTCCTGTTCCCTGTGTGCTATTTGCTGTTATTGTGCCGTTCATTTTTTCTACAAGTTGGTGTGCGATAGAAAGCCCAAGACCGCTGCCTTTTTCAGACCGTCCCTTATCGCATTTATAGAGCCGTTCAAAAATATGCTTCAAATCTTCTTTTTCAATCCCTATTCCATTATCTGCTAATCGGATTTGCATATTTTTTTCCTGCTTTGATAGGATTATTTCTATTTTATCCGCATGACTGTGAGAAATTACATTCTGAATAAGATTGTTCAATATCCGCATATAGCCGTCCGTATCAAGTTTTACCCGGAAAGGCTGTTCGGGAATATCAATATTGTAATCTATCTGCTTATCTTCAAATATGGGTATCCAGTCAATCAAGATATTTCGTGTCAGCTCCGCAGCTTCAACAATATTTATATCCATAGCAAACTCATTAGAATTTAATTTGAACCAGTCAAAAAGAACATCAATATATTCTTTCAAATCGTGAGCTTTGCGGCGGGCTGTTTCGATATAGTCGTCCCTGTCTTTTCCTGTAACAATTCCTTTATGTGCAGCGTCAAGATACCCAATAAGCGTTGTAAGCGGTGTCCGAACATCATGGGAAAGACTTGTCATAAGCTGTCGGTTTGTTTCTTCTGTCTGCCGGACAGTAGAAAGCCTGCTCTCATAAGACACAACAATCTCATTTATTTCATAGGCAAGAGGGGCTACCAGTTCATTTGTTGCAGATAAAATACGTCTGTTTCCATTTCCGTTTTTTACATCAATCAATGCGTCTGTTATCTCGGCTATCTGTTTTTTAACACGTCGAATAGCAAAGCAGGAAACAAGAATAGAGAAAAGTGCAATTATTATGGATAGAAAAATGACTGCTTCCATAGAAAATCAAACCTCCTTGTTAAAACGATAACCGATACCTTTAATCGTTTGAATATATTTTGGACTTCCGGGATTTACCTCTAATTTCTTGCGAAGTCGGCTGATAATCGCCATAATGTTGCTGTCATCATAGAAATATTCCTCTCTCCACACTTCTTCATAAATCTGTTGCTTTGTCAGAATTTTCCCTTGATTTTTCGCGCAGTATAAGAGTAAGTCAAATTCTTTTGGAGGCAATTCAAAAGTTCCATTTTCCGTAGTAACAGAACGATTTTCAATATCAATTTTCAACCCGTCAAATTCAAGTTGCTGTGATATTCCGTCCTGTTGATTGAAACGGGTATAACGGCGTATAAGGGAAACGATACGGGATATCAGTTCGTCCATGTCAAAAGGTTTTGTCAAATAATCATCAGCTCCTGCCCTTAAACCGCGTACTTTAGAAGCACTGTCATTTTTTGATGTAAACATCAAAATCGGCAGGCTGCTTTCTTTTCTAATTTCTTCCAATGTTTCAAATCCGTCCATACCAGGCATCATAACGTCCAGTATCACAAGTTGATATTCTCTCTCTTTTAATTTTTGTAATCCCTCTTTTCCCGTATTACAAAAATCAGCTTCTATATCTTCTGATAGCACGCTGCGTTTAATCAGCGCACAAAGTTCCTTATCATCATCTATAATCAAAACTTTATTCATGGTATAGCTCCTTTCCTTGTTTGGTTCTACCGTCAATCGGTTTTTCCGCGTCTTTTGGTATCAACCACATATACCCAAGTTTTGAAACACCCTGTATGCGTTTCTCCCTGCAAAGTATCTGTACCCGCCTTTCAGAAATTCCCCACTTCTTTGCTGCTTCGGGGCAAGACATATATTCCATAACAACACCCGTCCTTTCTGAAAATCTTATCATAATAATTATAGTCGGACACACGAACAATTGCAAGTATATAAATATGAATTATTATGGCTATTTAGTGGAACTGTATAGACATATCCAAAGAGAAAGGGGAACAGTAAAATGTAACTGGGTGAATAAATATGGCAAAAAGACCGGTAGAAAAATATGACTTCAAGGCATTTGGAGAAGCTATAAAAGCTGCGCGGACGGGGCGCAAAGAAAGCCGCAAACAGGTAAGTGATGAAATGTATATTTCTCCTCGCTATCTTGCAAATATCGAAAACAAAGGACAGCACCCCAGTCTGCAAATCTTTTTTGAGCTTATGCTTCGTTACAATATATCCGTAGACCAGTTTCTTTTAGATACGCCCACCCAAAAAGATACAAAGCGGCGGCAGCTCGACGCTCTCCTTGATGATATGAGCGATAATGGCATACGGATTGTAACGGCAACTGCAAAAGAAATTTCAGAAGTCGAAAAAGAGGACAAATAAATGTGTCCGGCAAATTGAATATGATTTAGGAAGCGTTGTAATCTTTACAGATTGCAGCGTTTTTCTTTTGCTCTTTTTTGGCATATAGAGCATTGCGTTGTAGTAACCAGTGAGGAAAAAACTTTCGTAGCAAGCATAGGAAAAGAGTACCCTTTTCCGTATTTTCTCCCTCCCGTCCTGCGGTGCGTCGGTTGAAAATTGCTTGTTGGGAAGTGTCCCAAACCCTCGGAACGGAAAGGAGTGATTGCATGAATGGACGCAAAAGAAAAGTACAAATCAAATTCTATGTAACAGAGGAAGAACGGGCATTGATTGAGCAGAAAATGAAGCTCGTCCCCACCCGGAACATGGCGGCGTATCTTCGCAAGATTGCCATTGACGGGTATATCATTCAGACAGACCATAGCGACATAAAAGCCATGACAGCGGAGATACAGAAAATCGGGGTCAACATCAATCAGATTGCAAAGCGTGTCAATGCGACAGGCAGCGTCTACCAAGAGGACATAGAGGAAATAAAGGGGGTGCTTGCGGAGATATGGCGGTTACAAAGATTAAGCCTATTAAAAGCACGTTGAGCAAAGCCCTTGACTATATCCAAAACCCGGATAAAACAGACGGGAAAACGCTTGTGTCCTCCTTTGGGTGCAGCTATGAAACGGCAGATATTGAGTTTGGATTTACGCTTGCACAAGCCATAGAGAAAGGGAACAATCTCGCCCACCATTTGATACAGTCCTTTGAGCCGGGGGAAGTGGATTATGAGAAAGCCCACGAAATCGGGAAACAGCTTGCCGACGCGGTAACAAAGGGACAGCATGAATACGTCTTAACTACCCACATAGACAAAGGGCATATCCATAACCATATCATTTTTTGTGCGGTCAATTTTGTTGACTACCACAAATACAATTCCAATAAACGCAGCTACTATGGCATACGGAACATGAGCGATAAGCTGTGCCGGGAAAACGGGCTGTCCGTTGTCGTTCCGGGTAAGGGCAGCAAGGGAAAAAGCTATGCAGAATATCAAGCGGAAAAGGTCGGTGCAAGTTGGAAAGGCAAGCTGAAAATTACCGTTGATACGCTTATCCCCCAAGTGGCAAGTTTTGAAGAATTGTTGCAGCGGTTACAGGCAGCGGGCTATGAGATAAAGCCGGGAAAATATATCTCCTGCCGCGCTCCGGGACAGGAACGGTTTACCCGCTTAAAAACCCTCGGTGCAGATTATACAGAGGAAGCAATCAAAGAACGGATAGAGGGCAAGCGCACAAAGGCGGCGAAAGCTCCCAAAGAGCAGCGCGGCGTATCGCTGCTTATTGACATTGAAAACAGTATCAAGGCACAAGAGAGCCGGGGCTATGAACAGTGGGCGAAAATCCATAATCTGAAACTGGCTGCAAAGACTATGAATTTCTTGACAGAACATAAGATTGAGCAGTACGCAGATTTAGTCAGCCGGATTGAGGAAGTAAATGCGGAAAATGAAAAGACAGCAGACGCATTAAAGAGCGTGGAGAAACGTCTTGCAAACATGGCGGTGCTGATGAAGCACGTTACCACCTACCAAAAGACAAAACCTGTCTATGAAGCATACCGCAGGGCAAAGGATAAGGACGCATACCGGGCAAAGCAGGAAAGCAGTCTGATACTCCATGAAGCAGCGGCAAAGGCACTAAAAACGGCGGGCGTTTCCAAGCTCCCGAATGTCGCCGCGCTACAAGTAGACTATGAAAAGCTCCGGGAACAGAAAGAAGCCCTTTACGCGGACTATGGCAAACTGAAAAAACAGGTCAAAGAGTACGACGTTATCAAACAGAACATAGACAGCATTTTACGGCAGCCAAGAGAGCCGGAACGGGAAAAAGGGAAAGAACGCGGGGAGTAGTTTTGTTCATACTTGTGTGATATAATAGTTCCTATCAAAGACAGTAGCCACATACTAAAGTGATACATTTTCAGCAAAGGAAGTGTCAGAAAATGGAACAGGAAATGCCGGACTATGAAACGATATGCGCTGCCGTTGTGGGCGAAAAATGGGCGTTGGAAAAGGTGCTTGATTGTTACGGCGACGAAATCAACCGCCTTGCAATGGTAAAAAAGTGTCAGCCGGACGGGACTATCAAAGAGGAAATCGACGAAGATTTACGGCAAACACTCATAATGAAACTGTTAGAAGCTATCCCACAATTTCCAATGGAAAAGGAGTGATACCATGACACGCGGAGAAATTTGGAAAGACTTTTTCAAGAGAAACGTTTTGCCCGCCGTTATTGCATTGTTTTTATTCTTCATGTTCAAGAACATCTTTACAGAGGACGGGTAGACCAATTACTTTTATGTATGGCTGTGCTGCGGTATCCCCTTTGGCATTCGCCGTATGTTCGTATGGCTTGTACCGCATGGATATGACATAGCTGGAACGGTGGGTATCGTTGCCATTAACTTCATTTTGGACGGCATTATCGGCGGGGGCATTTTAATATGGCGGCTTGTCGTTGCTACGTGGTATATCCCCCTTACGATATACCGTTTACTTACCGCAGATAAGAGTGCAACCCCTCAAATCAATATAGAGAAAGGATTTAAAAGTTATGAATGAAAGAGAAAGAATTATTCATTTATGGTTTGATATGTGGCTAAAACAACAAGATTTAGGGATTGATAGTATTTTTACAGAAGATGTGATTTACACTGAAAGTTGGAGTCCTAAGTATGAAAGTCGAAAAACAGTAAAACATTGGTTTGATGAATGGAATACTCGTGGAAAAGTCTTAGTGTGGGATATTAAACAATTTTTTCATAAGGAAAATCAAACTATTGTAGAATGGTATTTCAAAAACAAAATGAATAATGGTAATATTGAAGAATTTGACGGAATTTCTTTAATAGTATGGACGGAAAATAACAAAATAATGGAGTTGAAAGAATTTGGTTGTAATCTCAATACCTATAATCCATACGCCCAAAATGATATGCCACAATTCAGAGATGAAAAAACAAAGTGGTTTTGAAGTTTTAAAAGCCGGGACGCAGACAGTCGGTAAAGACTATCCGCGCCCCGGCTTTCTTATGGGTACAGCGATAAAATGTTACGCAGTAGAACGCCATTTTTGAGGGAAAAGGTATAAAACCCTTGCCGCGTCATTTTCATACCCGGAAAGCCCTGTAAATCAAGGCTTTTTTTGCCCCTACTGCGTAACAAGGGCGCGTCGTTTCCTCATGCGCTCCGCTGCCTGTCTGCGGGTAATACGCTTCCGGCAGTCCGGGCAGTATTTGACGCTGTTAGAGGTGGACGCAAAAGAAGCTCCGCACTCGGTACAACGCTTTTTATCCTCGGTCTTGAAAAGCTCTGCATACAGCAGCTTATCAAAGGGAAGTACGGCGGTCTGAAACCATTTGCATAGAAGAGAATAGGAAATAAGCTGCGGGCAGACACATTCCTCCCCGTCGTCCAGTAAAATACAGTGTCCGTTATCGCAGTTGCAGCACTCCTTTTTTACAAGGCTGTTGACTTTCCGGCTTTGGGGCGGCGTAAGCCGCTTTAGCCCGGTCATACCTCATCAGCGGCGAAAATGGCAAGCTCCGTATACTCATTTTCTGTCAGAGGTGCAATTTTCGCAAGGGTGCGCTTCGCCAGTTCCCGCATATCCTCGTCCATAAACGGCAGCGCAGCGTTGATGTTCTCCATAAGCCCGCGCTTACCGCCCTCATTGTAAATGCTCAACAGGTTTGTTTCTTCAACGGTCAGTCTAATCATGCTCATACCTCCAATTCGTGATTTTTTGATTTTGCCGCTTTTTTCTGTGCGGTTTTTTCTTTGTCTGCTCTAAGCTGCGCCCGGATAGAGGGCTTCTTTTCCGTTTTTGCTGCCTTGCCGCGTTCCTTGTCAGCCTTGACAGCTTCCGCAAGGTCAACAAGGGAAATGGTTTCTCCTGCCTTTACCTTTGCTTCCAGTTCTGCGGTAGTCGGGGTGTTGTTTATCTGCCCGTCAATCATGTTGTAGTTTTGCTCTGTGGTCTGCTCGGCAGCTTTCAGATAGTTCTCTGGCTGAACGGGAACAGCAAAAGCCCTAGTGCCGTTCCCCATAATCAGATATTTTCCGTCGTCGGACTGGTGGTGCAATCCATATCCGGCAGCTTCCATTTGCTCGCGGCTCATGGCGGTTACATAGAAAGTCCCTCTCGGTGTTTTGATTGTTTCGCCCGTTTCCAAGTCGGCGGGAATGAGGGCATTTTCCTGCTCCTTGAAAAACTCCGGCACTTCCTTATAACCGAAGCTGTCTACATAGTGGGCGGTGTCCTGCCCGTTCTGATGAAGCACCACCACGTCGGAAACGGAAAGGCTGTGTCCCTTAAAATCTTTCGGGTGGTCGATATTAAAGCGGGTGTAAATATCTTCAAGGGAAGTCCCCGGCGTAAGCTCTGCGGAATAGACAAGTGTATAGTTTTTCGCGTCTACCCGGTGTCCTGTGGCAGTCAGACGGTCGTAAGGTTCAAAGCGCAAATCTCTTGTTTCGTCCCCGCCTTTTATCTGATAAATGGAAAAGGTGTCTTTGTCCTGTGGGGCTTCCTGTTCCGGCTGCTCCTGTGCATCTACCTTTTGCGCCCGGATATGCGCCCGTTGTAACTCGGTAGGCTTTTCCCCCGTAAGGGGTACAATCGCCTTGACATAATCAGCCGCATAATAGGCGTTACTGGTAAGCTGCCGCTGCCATGCCCCTGCTTTGGGCGACCAACGGAAGCCATTACTTTTTAGGGCTTCCCGCGTGGCTTCGTCCGGCTTATCCTCAAAGAAGATTTGCAGTCGGTTCGCTTCGGTGTTTGCTTCCACCTTGCCGCCGTCAAATTTCCAACCCACAAAACCGATTTCTTTTTGCTGTGAAAGAGATTTGATACGGTCTTTCACGCGCCGGATTTCTGCACTGTTGTTGGATAACGCCCAAGTCGCAAATGGCTTGTCCTCCAAATGCCAACTGCTCGCCATGTCTGCTTTCAGTTTTTCCAGTTCCTCCGGCGGTAAATGCGGGCAGCCGTCAAGGGTCTTATGCTTACGGTAATAGGCGTTTACGGCTTTCATGGTTTCCTGTGATTTTTCAAGGCTTTCCAGTTTCTTTTCTAACTTCTGTACTGCCTGCGGGTCGTCTGCGCTGATACCGCCCATGCCGGTACTGCGGATTTTATCAAGAAGCCCTTGTATGTCCTGCCATTCCCGGTAATTGCTGTCGCGGGCTGCGTTCTGCTTTTCTTTCTTCCTTGTGGGGAAGTTAGAGCCGCCCGCAATCAGGATAGAGGGAACACGCGCGTCAATCTCATAGCCTTTATTCATGTTCGCCGCCAGTTTCCGGGCATAGGTGTCAAGCAGGCTGTCGATTTTCTCATGGTACATCGGGTCTACCCGCTGTTTTTGCCTTTCTGCGATTTGTACGGCTTCATCTACATAATGCCTGTATTCAGCCGTCGCGCTGCCTTGCTTATAATCGGAAAAGCTGTTCATATCCTTTGCACGTTTGGCGGCAGCTTCATTGATAGGATAATAAGGGGCGGCGGGTGCAGCCTGTTCCGGCTGTGTTTCTTTTTCCTGTACCGGGGCTGTTTCTTCGGGAAGCTCCGGCGTGGCGGCTTCTGCTTCGGGCTGTTTGGTAGCTTCCTGTGCGGGCTGCGCCTGTTCGGTGGTCTGTTCCTTATCCTGTGCCTTTTGGATTGCTGCAAAATGTCCGTCTATGGTATCAATCAGATTTGCGGCGGTGCTGCGGATTGTTTCAAGAGAGCCTTTCAGTTCTGCAAGTTCTTTTCCGCTGCTCCACCCGGCGATATATCCAAAAGAATAGTCCGACGTATCAAGCCCGTAATGTTGGCAGACAGCATAGGCGACGCTTTCCGCCTGTACCTCGCGGGTACGGCGGTCGGGGCGTTCCGGCATAGCAAGGGCAGTATCATGCAGCGTGGCGTGGGCGATTTCATGGATTGCGGTCTTGATATTCTGCAATTCGTCCATGCCCTCGTTGATGATGATACGCTTTTCCTCATAATTGCAGCGTCCTTTTACGCCGCCGCTTAGTGCTTCAAATCCCATAGCAAAGGGAGAAGTCTTTTCAAGGGCAGCGAAAAAATCCTTGTATTGTTCCACGTTGCCCGTCAGCTCATAGGTAAGGGCAGGAAGCTCCTTTCCCTCGGTCTGTGAAATATCAAAGACAGATACCACACGAAAGGCGGGTATCTTGATTTCCTTTTCCTCGGTAACAGGTTTCCCGTCCTTATCGAAAACAGGCTTTTGGGTGTCCGGGTCGATTTTTTCCACCTGTTTCTTAACGGTAAACGGGGACGGCGCAAGTATCTTGATAGCTTTTTCTCCCGGCTTTACATGGCGGTCAAATTCCTTTTCCCATTGTTTATAGCCTTTCACAAGATTGCCGCCCTGCATGGCGATAAGGATTGTATTGTTAAGGCTGTAATCATGGAATTTTGACATAGTACGCAGATAGTCGGCGTAACGGTCGCTTTCATACAGTCCTAAAATTCCCTGTTCCAGTCGGTCGGTAATCTCTTTCATTTTATCGGCGGGCTTTTCAGAAGATAGGATAATCGGGAGAACCGGGGGCTGCTCTGTGGCGGTGGTCGGTATAGCTGCGGAAGCGTCAAGGTCTGCCTGTTCCTTTTCCTGTACTGGCGGCTGCGGCGTTACCCGGTATTCCTCCGGCACGTCGCGCCCGTCGTACCACTGTGTAAAGGTGTTGCGGTTATTGTAGATATAGCCCTGCTCGGTAAATCTGCCCCCGTCATTGATAGCAGCGTCCCGCCCGTATTCCTCATACATGAAATATTTTTTTGCTTCTTCGGGCAGCTCCAACTCGTCCAGTTCTTCAATCAGATAATGCCCGTAATCTTCCTCACTCTGTACGGACGGATAAAGCCAGTAACAATCAAGGTTTTGTGCAAGGTTGATAATGTCCTGCAAGTCCCTTGTATGGTCGCCGTATGCCATAGCTGCAACAAATTTTTCCCTGTCGTCGTCAAACTGCATTTTCAAAAGTTCGCTCAAATAGTTCAGTTCGTCAAGGCTTTCAAGCTCGGTCAATTTTCCTGCCAGTCCTGCAATAGAGGACTGGTATTCTGTGATATGCAGCTCCCCGTAGTTTTTGCCGTCTATGCCGATACGGTCAAAGACTTCTTTCAAATGCTCGGCAGTCGTGGGGAATGATACCCATTCGCCCGCAGGTCTGCCCTCGGTGTACTTTCCAAGATTAGAAAGATACCCGCTTAAAATCGGTTGTTCCATGTGTTCGCTCCTTTCTTTCTCAATCATGCGGTGCATAAGCTCGTAGTCCTCCATGCTCATGCTCCCGTCAAATAGATAGGGGTCGGGTTCTTCGCCGTCCCGGTAGGCTTTTTCAGAGAAAGGCAGCCCCGCAGCGTGGGCGGCGGCTCTTGCTTCCTCGATAAGCTCCGGCGGCAGCCTGTCGTCGTGGGCTTCGATAAATTCCCCGATATTGCTATATCCGTTTTCGTAGTGGCGGCGCACCCCGGCGGTCAGCTCGTCAAGGTTCCTATCCTCGCCAAGATAGCCGGAGTAATAGCCGTTTACCACAACGGCGGCAGGGTCAGCCTGTTTGATTTCTTCCATGCGGCTTCTGTCCTCCGGGTAGAGAATATCGCTCATTTCAAGGTGGAAATATTCTGCGTTCCAAGAGCGTCCCGTTTTCCAAAACGCCACCCAAGCGATACCGTCCCTTAATTCTTCTTGATAGTCCTTTACGGTGTCCCGTAAACTTGCCATGTGTAACCTCCTTTCTTCGGTTTCAGAGGGTTTGGGAAACTTCCCAACAAGCAAAAATCCCCGCCGTTCTCGGTAGAGAAAGCAGGGATTTTACGGAAAAGGGTACTCTTTTCCTATGCTTGCTATTCAGTTATTTTTTCTTCGGCAGTTCAATGCGGTAGTTGACATATCTCCCGCCCGTATCAGCCAATACGATAGTTCCGTTGTAGGTTTTGCCTGTCTTTGGGGAATAGAGCTTTTTCACATTTACCTTGCCGGATTTTAAGAGTGCAGCGGCAATCTTCGGGGTAAAGGTTACTTTTCGTTCTTCAAAGAAACGGTCATTTTTCCACATGGTAAAGATACATTCTTTGTTGCTGCAATAGTAGTTTTTCTTTCCCTCATAGACAGGAGAACCGCAGCGGGGGCAGCTTCCCAACGCTTCCCGTTCCGGCTTGAACATCTGCGCTTTATCATCAGAAAGAAACGGATAGGTCTTTACCAGTTCCCGCGCCATATTCTCGATACCCTCCATAAATGCGGCGGGGTCTGCCTTGCCTTTTGCAATCTGCGTCAGATTGTTTTCCCATTCTGCGGTAAGCTGCGGGCTTGTCAAGGTGTCCGGCAGGACGCACACAAGGTTGATACCGTCTTTTGTGGGAAGTAGCTGCTTGCCTTTTCGTTCCACAAAGCCGCCCTTTACCAGTTTTTCAATGACAGCGGCGCGGGTGGCGGGAGTTCCAAGCCCTTTGCGTTCTGCGTCCGGGTCGGTGTCCTCACTTCCGGCGCGTTCCATAGCAGAAAGGAGCGACGCTTCGTTGTGGGGCTTTGGCGGTGTTGTGTCATGCTCCGTTACCGTTGCAGCCGGATTGTCAAAGGTTTGTCCCTCGGTAAACGGCGGCAGGGTCTTTTCTGTGTCGCTGTCTGCGTCGTCCGTTTCGGGCTTGTTCTTTAAGGCTGCCCTGTATCTTCGGTCAATCTCTTTCCACCCGTCGGACAGCACCGTTTTTCCCCTTGCGGTAAAGGACTGTCCGGCACATTCAAAGACTGCCGTAACCGCTTCAAAGGTATGCGGTGCAGCGGTCGCCATAAGTAGACGCGCCCCGGAAAGGGTAAGGATATTCCTTTCGCTTTCCGGCAGCGCGGCAAGGTCGGTCTTTGCAAGCTCCATAGTTGGGATAATGGCATGGTGGTCTGATACCTTTTTACTGTTCAGCACCTTTCCAAGCTCCGGCGTGAAGTCTTTTCCCGCCATAAAGGAAAACTTCCCACAAAGCAGCTTGATAATGCCCGCCGCTGTGTCGCCCATGTCGTCGGTCAGAAATGCGCTGTCTGTTCTCGGATAAGTAAGCAAACGCTTTTCATACAAGGCTTGTGCAAGGTCAAGGGTCTGTTTTGCCGTATATCCGAACAGGCGGTTTGCTTCCCTCTGTAAAGAAGTAAGGTCAAAGAGCTTCGGCGGAGCTGCGGTCTTTTTCTCTTTCACAAGGGAAGTACATACTGCCCGCGACGCTTCGCAAGTCGTTTTTAATGCGTCGGCTTCTGCCTTATTTGAAATTCGTTCACTTGCAGCTTCCGCGCCGGATAATGCAAGGCGTACATGGTAGTATTTTTCTTTCTTGAAAGTGGTAATCGCTGCGTCCCGGTCAACAAGCATTTTTAAGGTCGGGGTCTGTACGCGCCCCACGTTCAAGGTATGATTGTAAAGGACAGAAAAAAGGCGGGTGGCATTGATACCGATTAGCCAGTCTGCTTTTGCCCTGCATAATGCGGAAGCAAAGAGAGGGTCATAATCCCTGCCGTTCTTCAGACAGGAAAAGCCCTCTTTGATTGCGCTGTCCTCCATAGAAGAAATCCAAAGGCGGCGCATAGGTTTCTTGCAGCCTGCCATTTCATAGACAAAACGGAAAATGAGTTCTCCCTCGCGCCCTGCGTCTGTAGGATAGTTCTCGGAGGTGACTTTTCTGACTTTGTTACTCGATGGCATCC
>OIAD01000252.1_pt1 | contig 35594 bp, 34 predicted proteins | sample 1580601 | NCBI WGS metagenome assembly OIAD01 (sample SAMEA3882554, study PRJEB24775) | human gut metagenome | biome: human-associated habitat; feature: intestine environment; material: feces | place: Netherlands | collected 2009/2010
ATTGCGATTCCCAAGGCAAGCTGGGGATGTGCCCCAGCCTTGCCGAACCGGATTCAGGTGGTTTTCCTAGGATAAGCCGCAATCCTTCTCGAAAAAGGAAATTGTGTGAAAATCTAGCCCGAATGCTTGCTTTTTGACACGCTTTTTGGTATAATAATACTAATCCATGACGCAGATATGCTGCCCTCTCCGGCAGCCACTATCCTGCTATCTCAAATACATAGAACAGGAGTGTCCATTATGCCATTTTTTGAAGATATTGGAAAGAAAATCACCAACATGGGCCAATCTGCCATCGAAAAAACCAAATGCTCTACCGAAACGCTCCGCCTGAATAACCAGATTCGGGAAGAACAACACCTCTGCAAAGACCTCTATCAGCAAATCGGTCAGCAATATGCCCAGCAGTACGAAGCCAACCCTGACCCTGCTTTTGAACCGCTGATGAAACAACTCCATGATGCTCAGGAACGCATTGCTTCCTATCAGGAGCAAATCCAAATCAAAAAAGCTGCGGTTGCCCAGTCAACTGTTTCTTCTGCTAACCATTGTTGTCCAGTATGCGGTGCACCGCTTCCGCCAGATTCTAAATTCTGTACAACTTGTGGAGCAAAAGTAGAGGTTGCTCCACCGGAATCCACTGCACCCGTTTCCCGTATCTGCTCAAAATGCGGCAGTCCGCTTGCACCCGATGCTTTATTCTGTGCATCCTGTGGTGCAAAATTGGAAGATACAGCGGAAGCAGAAACTCCGCCACAAGAAACAGCACCTGTTCCTAAAACCTGCCCGAAATGCGGTCAGCAACTTTCCCCTGATACGAAATTCTGCCCCATCTGTGGGGAAAAAATGTCTTAATATCCCCATAGGAGGTTTCTCATTATGATTTGTAAAAAATGCGGTACATCGCTACAGCCGAATGACCGATTCTGTTACGCTTGTGGTGCACCAGTAGAACCACCAACCCCCACTCCAGCTGCTGCTCCGCCAGAATCGCCAGTATCAGCAGCAGTTGTTCCGCCAATTCCATCCCCTGCACCAGCTCCAGCCGTCACTCCAGTAGCAGAAACATCCACCTCAACACCGAATACCGCTACAACAAATTCTGCTACTGCTGCATCGTCAACGACTGCTGTTCCGCCAGTTGCTGCAAATCCATTGCAAGCAACCATTGCACAGCCGGCTGTTGCTGTAAAACCATCGAAAAGAAGTATGATTCTGGGCTTTCTCAGTATTGGCGTTGGCTGTTTGATTATCATTGGGATTCTCTGCTATTTGTTCTCCAATAACGGCTATCGTTCCGCTGTCAAGGAACTATGGTATGGGGTAGAACGGCAGGATGCCAGCGGTGCAGCTGCCAATATGTTCCCCTCTGAAGCATCCTCTCAACTTGACCTGACCGAACAGACGATGGAAACTTATCTCTCTACTTTTCAGGAGCATGCTGCTCGCTATGGCAACAACTATCATATTTCCATTCAGTTCGATGATGTGGAAGAACTGGATACAGAACAGCTGGAACAGTTCAACATCTGGTTTCAGAATCTCTCACTAGAAAAAGAAGTCAACAAGACTTACGCTGTAGATTACACCCGTTCTATTTCCGGCAAAAACGGAAAAGAAGCCGAACACCGTTTCTGCTATATTTATCGCTATGATGGGAACTGGTATGTATTGGATACGGCATTGCTGGGACTGCAAGACCCGCTCGCCTAATCGGGAGCAGTAACTTTTTTGAAAATTTTTCAGCCAACCTGCAAATCTGCATTGACAATTTACCGGATTTTTTGTTATAATAGAGCCTGTATGACGATTCTATTTGACACACACGCTGTCCTTCTCCCCTACGCTTGAACCGTGTGGGTGGAAGGATGGCGTTTTTTGTTTTCGGATAACAGGGATATTGGTGCATCGGGGAATCTGCAAAGCCTCAAAATTACACCGCAAAAGAAAGGATGAACCAGCATGAAATGCAAATTTTGTGAACAAGAACTCCCGGAGGGCGCGGAAAAGTGCCCGAACTGCGGCATTCCTGTCCGCTCCCATCAGAAAGAAAGTCCGCCCATTGGTGCAGCGATGACAACTTATCGCACCCCAGAACAGGTGAAGGAGACTGAACCCATTGCCGACATCGAACCGCCAGAGGTTCGCTATGAACGGCTCGAACGCACCAGCCGCCGCAATCGTTGGATCGCACTCTGTGCCATTTTATTAGTACTGATCTTATTGGTCAGTGGATATTTTCTGTTTTTCTGCGGCTATCGGGCAACGATTCGCCGCTATGTAAAGGGCAGAGATTCTATGAGTGGGACACGGTACTGTGAAATTGTTCCAGACGCATTCCTCTCGAAAATGTCCAGCAAGTATAGCATGAACCGCAAGGAAATTCGGGATTGTCTGGACGGCTATTTCAACTATGCGAAAGAACAAATGGCAGATGACCTCGGCTCTAACATTGAATTTGGCTATGAACGAGATGAGACAACTACTTATACAGACGAGGAAACCTGTTCAGAATATGAGCAGAAAATTGCAGATACCTACTCGGTGACCGTGGATATTGACAAGGTTGTACTGGCAAATGTGCGGATTGTCACCAGCGGCAGCAATCAAAATGCAACAGATAGCTTAACGCTGACACTGTTTAAGAGTGGCTCAAAGTGGTACTGTATGGATGCTATGGAGCAGGTTGACTATGCTTGCCAGTATGACGGCTATGATTTGTGGTAATTGATAAGATGGGTCACTAAAATACGAGCCAATATAAAAACCAAGAAAGAAGGATTCAAACAAATGGCAATACAAAAAAAAGGACTGCTCATCGGCGGCATTATAGCGGTTATCATCGCTGCCGGCGGCATCTGTGCAGCTGTTCTTCCAGATGCTCTACACAAGGAAGCATCATCTACTTCTAATGTGGTAGTTACCACCACCACTGCTGCACCTGCAAGCACAGACACAGAAAATTCTGACCAAGCACCTGAAACCTATCAGTCTGTTCTCTCGGAATATTACACGGCATTCATCCAGAATCAGCCAGACACCCTCTACCGCCTTATGGCACCGCCAGCTTACTGGGATTATTACATGGAACACTATAATAAAACCAAAGAAGATGTGATTTCCACCTACCAGCAAGCCATCACCAATACCATGGCATCCTGGAAACAGCAGTGTGGCGATGATGTCACCGTTTCATTCGCCATCAAGGGCATGTCTGAACAATCACAGGATTTCCTGACCGAATGGACAGATGATATGAATGAAATGATTGGAGAAGACAAAGTACACGCTCAAGATGCCGTAACGCTCAACGTAGAACGCACCCTGACAGGCAGCAAGGGCACACAGACAGAAACCATCTCCCCGACACTGATTCAAGTCGATGGTTTCTGGTATATCTTACAGGAAAATACAACTGCTGCGGATTCCCAGCAGACAACTGAATAAATAAGGAGGCTTTCTCATCATGGAACGCTTGCACGTTTCTGTTTCTCGCCGTTCCCTGTTTCCACTGCTGATGGCACTATTTGGGGCACTGCTCTGCATCGGCATGGTACAGCGGTTTCGTGATCCACTCTATGATATGACATTGGAATACTGGCTATATCTTGCTGCTGGCTGTTTTATGGTACTCGTTGGATTGGTCGGCATGCGATTTTTCCCGTGGATGTGTATCATTCCGGCAGTCTGCTATGTATACGGCGGTGTCATTGAGGGATGGTCAGACCTACAAGCCAGCGGCAGTTCTGGACTGCTGACCCAGATTCCATTCTATCAGATTCTGATGTTAGTGCCGCTGATTTTACTGCTCATGATTCGCTGGAAACCGTGGTGTATCTGGCTGCTGAAGGGGCTGGAAATCATTGCAATTCTGATTCCATTTGCAATGGCTTGGTTGCAATTGCAAGATGCCCTGTTGGAATTGCAGCTGGAGGGCTATTTGACCGATGCTGTCAAGCAAACCCGTTGGATGCACTTTCTGATGAATGAAGCGGTTTTCTACGCTGGCATGATTTGCATGACGCTTTCACTGCGGTATCTCCCACTGCAAGAACCTGTAGAAGATACAGAAGCGGACAAAGATGCAGAGATAGAATCAGAAGCATTTGCTCCGGAAGCAATTCCAGATGCAGAACCGTTGGAAGAAGCACCGATTCCGCAGCCAATGCCGGAAGAGCCGTTCCCACAGCAGCAGCCTGCTCCCGAATTTTACGGACAGCCTGAACCGCAAGCAACTGCTCCGGAGATTGCTCCAATTCCGCCGATGCAGCACCGTGGCGGTGCATATCCGTATAATCGTCCGATTCATTTGCCGTCAGAATCTCATTCTGAGGAAGATTCACAGGATAATTTAGAAGAATAAGAGAACAAAAACACCGTATGGATTTTATGATTCCATACGGTGTTTTGTTATATCAAAGTTCGGCAAAATCGCTTCGCTGTTTGCCGGAGTGCGTGAATGATTCTTAGGAAAACCAATTGCGAACGGTTCGGCAGAATCGCTTCGCTGTCTGCCTGTGTTCGCTGTTCGCCGTGGTTGCGTTGTCCGAATTGCCTATGAATCTTTCTTAGATTACAGTTTACAAGAATTTTTTATGTTTTTAGAATGGCGAGCAGCGATTTTTCGATTTTCTCTTAGATTTCAATTTCATCTAATCCATACGTCTGTTAAGGGGGACAGCTTGTCCCCCTTAACAATCCCCCTCCGCCGAGCTGAGCCAGCTCGACCGCAGTTCGCCTGCGGCGAGATGATATTAATATGCCTTTGCCCAGAGTACCATATGCTTTGCTGGCTTTCCGCAGCATACGCAAGTATCTGCGTGGTGCTTCTGTTCCAGCGGAATACAACGAGAACCAACGCCCGTTACTTCCTTTACCTTGTCTTCACAGGCTTCATCACCGCACCACATTGCTTCTACAAAGCCATCGCCTTTTTCTGCCAGAACCTGCTGGATCTCGTCCATGCTCTTGCAGACATATGTCCGGTTCTTCCGGTTTTCCAATGCCTTTTCATACATGCCATCATGAACTGCCTGCAACCGTTCCTGAACAGTTTCTACCAGCTGTGACAGTGGGCAGAATGTCTTTTCCCGATTGTGACGGGTCACCAATACGCACTGATCCTGTTCAATATCCTTCGGGCCAATTTCCAGACGAACCGGAACACCCTTCATTTCATACTGTGCAAACTTCCATCCCGGAGAATTGTCGGTATCGTCTACCTTTACCCGAATGCCAGCTGCTTTCAGCTGTGCTTCCAGTGCCTTTGCCTTGTCCAGAACGCCTTCCTTATGCATTGCAACCGGAACAATGATCACCTGAATCGGAGCAACTGCCGGCGGCAATACCAGACCGTTATTATCGCCGTGCGTCATGATAATTGCACCAATCAGACGGGTCGTAACCCCCCAGCTGGTCTGATGCGGATACTGCAAGGTGTTATTCTTATCGGTAAACTGAATATTAAATGCCTTCGCGAAGCCATCGCCAAAATAATGCGATGTACCAGCCTGCAACGCCTTTCCATCATGCATCAATGCTTCAATGGCATAGGTTGCAACCGCACCGGCGAATTTATCACTTTCGGTCTTTCTGCCCTTAACAACTGGCATTGCCAGCGACTTTTCACAGAAATCTGCATATACATTCAGCATCTGTTCTGTTTCTGCAAGTGCCTCTTCTGCGGTTGCATGAATCGTATGTCCTTCCTGCCACAGGAATTCTCTCGAACGCAGGAACGGACGAGTAGTCTTTTCCCAACGAACCACGCTTACCCACTGGTTATACAGTTTCGGCAAATCCCGATAGCTGTGCACGATTTCTGCATAATGGTCGCAGAACAGGGTTTCTGATGTCGGACGCACACAAAGCCGTTCTTCCAGCTTTTCCGAACCGCCGTGTGTGACCCATGCAACTTCCGGTGCAAAGCCTTCTACATGGTCTTTTTCCTTTTGCAGCAGGCTTTCCGGAATGAACATCGGCATGCAAACGTTTTCATGTCCAGTTTCCTTGAATGTTTCGTCTAAAATATGCTGCATCTGTTCCCAGATGGCATAGCCATACGGGCGAATGACCATACAGCCCTTTACACTGGTGTAAGAACTCAGTTCTGCCTTCTTGACAATGTCGGTATACCACTGTGCAAAATCTTCATCCATCGAAGTAATGGCATCGACCATTTTCTGATTGTTTTTCGCCATAATTGGAATGCTCCTTTTGTATTCTGAAAAAAATTTACTATTAGTATAGCATAAAACAACAGGAATTGCAAGCGTTTGACTTGATTTTCAAGCGGACAATCTGTTTCCGCTCCATTTTTCAAAAAGTCCGTGATACGAATACAGTCGTATTCCACAAATAAACATTTTTTTTTTACAAAATTTCATACGTTTTTACGGTTGATTTTTTCTCGAAAATCGAATATACTGGAATATGACGTTGTTTTTGCACGTATTTTGTAATTTGAACGAATAAGGAGGGTCGATTTTACAGGGAATTGTGCTGTAAAATCAAAATACCATGATGAAAGTTGTAAAGTTTGGCGGCAGCAGTCTGGCAGATGCCGGACAGATTCAAAAGGCAGCCGCTATTATAAAGGCAGAAGCGGACAGAAGATATGTTGTTCCGTCTGCACCGGGCAAGCGGTTCAAGGATGACATCAAAGTAACCGATATGCTGTATCAGTGCTATGCACTCGCTGAAAAAGGCGAAGCATTTGCAACCCAGCTTGCTGCAATTAAAGACCGTTATGTCAGCATCCTGAACGGGCTTTCTATGCCGGAAACCCTGCTGGATGAAGAATTTGTCACCATCGGCGAAAACTTCCGGAAGCGGTTCGGCAGCGACTATGCAGCCAGCCGGGGCGAATACCTGAACGGCAAGCTGATTGCAGCTTATCTGGGCTTTGCATTTGTCGATGCAGCAGAAGTCATCTTCTTTCAGGAAAACGGCACACTGAATCGGGAAAAGACCGCTGTGGCAATGCGGGAACGGCTGACTGGTCTGGATTATGCCGTTGTTCCGGGCTTCTATGGCTGCGGTGCAGATGGCTATGTCAAGACCTTCTCCAGAGGCGGCAGCGATGTCACTGGTTCAATCGTTGCCGGAGCAATGAAGGCAGACCTGTATGAAAACTGGACAGACGTTTCCGGTTTCCTCGTTGCTGACCCGAGAATCGTAGAAAATCCGGTCGGCATCCGCACCATCACCTATACCGAACTGCGGGAACTCTCTTACATGGGTGCATCTGTACTCCACGAAGAAGCCATTTTCCCAGTTCGTTCCGCTGGTATTCCCATCAACATCCGCAATACCAATGACCCATCTGCTCCGGGTACGATGATCGTTCCGGAATGCAATGCTGATGATTGCAGCACCTATACCATTACTGGTATCGCTGGCAAGAAGCACTTCAGCATCATCAACATCCACAAGGACAAGATGAACAGCGAAGTTGGTTTCTGCCGGGACGTTCTCGATGTTCTCGCCAGCCACAATATTTCCATCGAACATATGCCATCCAGCATTGATGCGATGACGGTCATTCTCGAAACTGCTCAGCTCGAAGGCAAGCGGGAACAGATCATGACGGAACTGCGGAAGCGGGTCAATCCGGATACCCTCGAAATTGAGGACGGCATTGCACTGATGGCAGTTGTTGGCCACGGTATGTACCGGACAAGAGGTGTCGCTGCAAGAATCTTTGCCGCTCTGGCACACGCAAGAGTCAATGTCAAGATGATCGACCAAGGTTCAAGCGAATTGAACATCATTGTCGGTGTCACCGAAGAAGACTTCGAGCAGGCAATTCGTTGCGTTTATGATATGTTCGTAAAGTCTGCTTCTGAATGATTTTTTGAACGATTCCGCACATCCACAGGGATTTCCTCGGAAATAAATCAAAAACAAACGAAAAATCTCTTGATTTTTCCTGTGGAGTGTGCTATAATAGCAATATCGCAGCAGCAAAGACCGGAACCCTTTCCGGTCTTTCGTTTATGTTAGGGGCTTTTTCCGGCTCCGCCGTTGCAAATAGAAAGGAGCAATCACATGAAACTGAAGGCATTCGGGGCGACCGAACAGCGGATTTACAATGCAGTGAAACCCATTGCAGATGAATTCGGCTTTCAAATCTGGGATGTGCGGTTTGAAAAAGAAGGTGCTTATTGGTATCTCCGGATTTTCATCGATCAGGAATCTGGCATTACCATTGAGGACTGTGAAAAAATGACCGAACCCGTGAACAAATTGCTGGACGAACAAGACCCGATTTCTCAAAATTATATCCTGGAAGTCGGCTCTGCCGGTCTGGAACGGGAATTTAACCGCACCTGGCATTTTACCGATGGCATCGGCACGGAAGTGCGTGCCCGCACCATCCGCCCCATTGACGGAGAACGGGAATTTATCGGCACGCTGCAATCCTGCAAGGATGACATGCTGACACTGGAAACCGAAACCGGCAGCATCAGTCTGCCGCTTGCAGCACTTACGTTTGTAAAACGATACGAAGCATTTGAATTTTAAAAATGGAGGCACATAAAATGGACAATGCTTTTTTTGAAGCACTGAATTCGCTGGGCAGCGAAAATGGTCTGGACACCGATACCCTCATCGAAAAGGTAAAATCTGCAATGCTGAAGGCAGCCCGCAAGGCTTATCCGGACAGCGAAGACCGCATTACCGTTGAAATCGATCCGACTACCAAGACCTTTGAAATGTATCTGCGGCAGGATGTTATCGACGATGAACCGATTGACGAAAACGAAATCAACATCGCAGAAGCCCGCAACATCGACCCATCCATTAAAGTTGGCGACCACATCCAGAAGCGGCTGGACATCAACCGGTTCGGCAGAGCCGCTGCTCTCTCCGCAAAACAGTCCATCAAGGGCGACCTGCGGGACATCAACCGCAAGCGGATTCTGGATAAATTCCAGGACAAGGAAAACGACTGCATCACCTGCACCGTTACACAGGTGGAAAAAGGCGGTGCAGCAACTCTGATGTATGACAAGACCGAAATCTATCTGTTCCACAACGAACAGATCCCGGGCGAAGAACTCAAAGAGGGACAGAGCATCATGGTCTATGTCACCAACATCGCCAACAAGCAGAAGAAGCCAATTATTAAAATCTCCCGTGTCCGCAAGGAACTGGTCAAGCGGATGTTTGAACTCGAAGTGCCGGAAATCTATGATGGCGTGGTAGAAATCAAAGCCATCTCCAGAGAAGCTGGTGCAAGAACCAAGATCGCTGTTTGGTCAAATGATGCAAATGTTGACCCAGTCAGTGCCTGTATCGGCCCGAAGCATGCTCGAATTGATGCCGTTGTCAAGTCGCTGAGCGGCGAAAAAATCGACATCATTCCATACAGCGAAAATCCGGAAGAATTTATTGCAAGAGCCCTTGCTCCGGCAACGGTGGAAAGCGTTACCATCATCAATCCGGAAGAACGGCTGTGCGGCGTGCTCGTACCAGCAAATCAGCTCTCCCTTGCCATCGGCAACCGGGGACAGAATGCCAAGCTGGCTGCCAAGCTGACTGGCTATAAGATTGACATCAAGGCTGCAACCCCAGAAAACGAAGCTCTGATTGCAGAAAAGGTGGAAGAAGCAAAGGCTGAACTCGCTGCAAAGGCAGAGGCAGAAGCTAAGGCAAAGGCAGAAGAAGAAGCCGCTCAGCAGGCTCAGGCTGAACAGGATGCAGAACAGACTCAGGACGCTGCAAGCTGGGAAGAAAACTGGCAGGCACAGAATGCCGATGCAGACGAAGACGACCTGCTGCTGAGCGATGACGATACAACCGCTGCGATCGAATCCGCCATTGATACACCAGCAGAAACCCCGGAAACAACGGAGGCATAACACCGCATGAAAAAGAAAAAAGAAGTCCTGCGTGCCTGCATGGGCTGCGGCGAACGAAAGCCAAAACAGGAACTCATCCGAATCGTGCGAACCCCGGACGGCAATTTCGTCATTGACGAAACCGGAAAAACCCCGGGAAGAGGGGCTTATCTCTGTAAGAATAAAGCCTGCCTCGAAAAAGCAAAGAAAACCCGCAAGGTGGAACGCTCTTTTGTGCAGATGTTTCCACCGGAAACCTATAAGGAGATGGAAGATGCCCTTACCAGAAAAGTGCAGGAACTTACTGACGATCTGCCGGAAAGCCGGTAAACTCGAAGCCGGCTTTGCACGGGCGAAAGATGCCATCCAGGGCGGCTATGCAGCCTGCATTCTGCTCACCGCAGACCTTTCCGAAAAAAGCCGGAAAGAAGTGCTGTATTTCGCCGAAAAACAACACGTCCCAGTCGTACAGACGAACTGGGAAATGGCAGAAGTCCGGCTGCTGTTCGGACAGCGTGCCGGCATCCTGACCATCTGTGAAACCGGATTCGCCCAGCGGATTCAGGCTCTATTACAGACCGAATCGTCCTCCAGCAATGGATGACGCATACCATTCTTTTTGAAACCCTGTCCCAACCGACAGGAACACGCGGAAAGGAGAGTTGCCGATGACGACAAAAAAGCAGAAATTGAGCGACGTTGCAAAGACACTCCAGATGAATCCGAATGACCTGATTGCCCTGTTTTCTGAACTGCAAAACGGAACAGAAAAAAAGAGCAGCAGCACCCTGACGGAAGCAGAAGTCAATCTGGTTCTGGAATCCATCACCCAGCGTCAGCAGGTGACAGATGGCTTTGCAGCCTATTTCGCAACGAAAAACAGTACGAGGGAAGAGGTGGCACAACAATCTATGAAAAAAGGGAACGAAAAGAAAGCTGCTCACCAGCAGCAGAATCAAGGAAAAAAACAGCCGCAGGATCGGAGAAGACCACAGCAGCAGAATGCCGCTGGAAATAACCATGCCAACAATAACAATGGCAACGGCAATCCCAATAACAGCAATTCCGCTGCAAAGAAGCCGCAGCAGACTGCATCCAATCAGAAAAATCAGCCGCAGGCTGCCGCTCAGCCGAAAAAGCAGGTAGCTGCTGCCAATCCAGCCAGCCAGCCGAATAACAACAACAATAACAACCATCCGGAACACCACAAGAAAAAGCAGAAACAGCAGCCGCAGGCACAAAAACGGGGCGAACGGCTGCACGTGGAAGTGGAACTGTCTTCCGATACCGCTACTACAACAGAAAAGCGGCGTACCGTTGATACCCGTGGCTCTTATGTGGATTTGGATAAGTACAACCAGCGGTATGAACAGATTGCTCCGGCTGGCAAGTACAGCAAGGATAACTATTCCACCAAAAAGCAAAAAATCAACCAGAAGTCTGCTCAGCGGAACAAGCAGAAGTATTCCAATAAGCGGGAAACCGAACAAGACCGTCTTCGCCGTCTGGAACTCGAAAAGGCAAGAAAACAGCAGCTCAAGGTTCGGATTCCGGAATCTATCGTGGTCAGCGAACTCGCAAGTCGCTTGAAGGTGACCGCAACGGAAGTCATCAAAAAGCTGATGGGCTTGGGTGTTATGGCATCCATCAATGAGGAAATCGACTTCGACACCGCTTGTCTGGTTGCAGAAGAACTGGGTGCAAAGGTAGAAAAGGAAGTCATCGTTACCATCGAAGAACGTCTGATTGAAGAAGAGGACGAATCCGATAACACCGAAGAACGCTCTCCGGTTGTCGTTGTTATGGGTCACGTTGACCACGGGAAAACTTCCATTCTGGACTACATCCGTCACGCCAACATCGCCGCAGGCGAAGCCGGCGGTATCACCCAGCACATCGGTGCATATCAGGTCACTTGCAACGGCAAGGAAATTACCTTCCTCGATACACCGGGACACGAAGCGTTCACCGCAATGCGTGCAAGAGGGGCAAATATCACAGATATTGCCATTCTGGTTGTCGCTGCCGATGACGGTATCATGCCGCAGACCGTAGAATCCATCAACCATGCAAAGGCTGCTGGTGTTTCCCTGATTGTTGCCATCAACAAGATGGATAAAGAAGGAGCAAATCCAGACCGGGTTAAGGAAGAACTCACCAAATATGATTTGGTTTGTGAAGACTGGGGCGGCGATGTTATGTGCGTTCCGGTTTCTGCAAAGACTGGCGAAGGCATTGACGAACTGCTCGAAGACGTGCTGCTGATTGCAGAAATGCAGGAACTCAAGGCAAACCCGAACCGCCGTGCAAAGGGTGCTGTCATCGAAGCCCGGTTGGATAAGGGCAGAGGTCCAGTTGCAACCCTGTTGGTTCAGAACGGGACGCTGCACACCGGCGATGTTATTCTTGCCGGAACGAGTGTCGGAAAGGTTCGTGTCATGACCAACGACAAGGGTACAGTTGTTCACGAAGCTGGCCCGTCTGTTCCGGTTGAAATCACCGGTCTGGCAGAAGTTCCGGCTGCTGGCGATGTCTTTGACGTTGTAGAAGATGAACGTCTGGCAAAGACCCTCGTAGAACAGCGGAAGCATGAAGCAAAGCAGGCAAAGTTCAGCGAATACCAGAAGGTAACGCTCGACAACCTCTTCAGCCAGATTGCAGAGGGTGAAATGAAGGAACTCGCCATCATCGTCAAGGCTGACGTACAGGGTTCTGTAGAAGCTGTGAAGCAGTCGCTCGAAAAAATCCAGAACGATGAAGTTCGGGTTCGGGTCATCCACGGCGGCGTTGGTGCAATCAACGAAAGCGATGTCATGCTGGCGGATGCATCCAATGCTATTATCATCGGCTTCAATGTGCGTCCTGACCCGCTGGCAGAAGAAACTGCTGCCCGTGACCATGTCGAAATCCGTACCTATCGGGTTATTTACGATGCCATCGAAGATGTGGAAACTGCTATGAAGGGCATGCTTGCTCCGAAGTTCCGGGAAGTTGTTATGGGTCGGATCGAAGTGCGTCAGGTCTATAAAATCTCCAGCGTTGGTGCGGTTGCCGGTGCGTATGTCCTCAGCGGTAAAGTTACCAGACAGTGCCAGATTCGTGTCGTTCGGGATGGCATTGTCATTGCAGAAGATAAAATGTCCAGCCTGAAGCGGTTCAAGGATGACGTAAAGGAAGTTACCGAAGGCTACGAATGCGGTATTACGCTCGAAAAGTTCCGGGACTTCAAGGAAGGCGACATCTTTGAAGCCTTCATCATGGAAGAATATCAGGACTAATTCAGAGAACATTCATTCCATCCGGCTTGGAAATGCAGCGGCATTCGCTGCATTTCTCCGCCCCTGATTTGAAAAAAGGAGGCATTTTCTTATGGCAAACTATAAAACCAGTCGGACAGAAGAAGACATCCTGCGAGAACTCACCGCTCTGCTGCGGGAACTCAAAGACCCCCGTATCGACCCCCTTTTGACCATCGTTCGGGTGGAATTGTCTAACGATATGTCGAACTGTAAAGTCTATGTTTCCAGCTTATCTGGCATCGAAACGGCGAAAACCTCCTGCATCGGTCTGGTCAGTGCGACCGGATTCCTGCGGCGAGAACTGTTTCATCGCCTCAAGCTGCGGAAATCTCCGGCTCTGCACTTCATTGCAGACCATTCCATTGAACACAGTGCAGAAATCAATCAGAAATTGCATGACCTGCATTTAGAGGACATTGAGGAGTAAGATATGAACATTGCAGAAACAGCTGCCCAGCTGCAAACCATCCAGCAAGCCATGATCCTCATCCATCAAAGTCCGGACGGCGACTGCATCGGCAGCGGTTATGCACTCGCTGCCCTGCTCCGTCAGATGGGCTGTCATGCGGTGGTACGGTGCAGCGACCCGATTCCGGAACGCTATGCCTTTCTGACAGTTGAAGAAACACCGGATACCGTTGACGAAGACGCTGCTGTCATTCTTTCGGTCGATGTCGCAGACCGCAAATTGCTCGGCGACTTGGACGAACCCTATGGCGGACGAGTTGCCCTTGCGATTGACCACCACATCATGCACCGCTCCTTTGCAAAGGAATGCTGTCTGTATCCAAAAGCAGCCGCTGCCTGTGAAATCGTCTATGCAATTGCAAAGGAACTGCCTGTGAAACTCACGCCCCAGATTGCCACCTGCTTGTATACGGGCATGGCAACCGATACGGGCTGTTTCCAGTTCGACAACGTAACCCCGCACACGCTGCGAATCGTTGCAGACCTCATGGAACAGTTCCCGGAAATCCACTATGCGTGGATCAATCGGGCGATGTTTGCCGTTAAAAGTATGGGCAGACTGCGAGTGGAACAAAAACTCATCGACCAGCTGCATACCAGCTGCAACGGAAAATGTGTAATGATTTGCATCACGCTGGCATTCATGGAACAGTATGGTTTAGACCCGCTCGACCTCGATGGTCTGGCAGGATTTCCGCTACAGGTCGAAGGAGCAGAAGTCGGCATTACCCTCAAGGAACGAGATCCCAATGTCTTTAAGGTTTCCATGCGTTCCGCTCGTATTGTGGACGTTGCTGCCATCTGCAAGGAATTTGGCGGTGGCGGTCACATCAAGGCTGCCGGCTGCCTCATTGAAGGTACAGCAGAATCCGTCATGCAACAGCTGCAAACAGCAGTAGAGAGGAGCTTGGCGGAATCATGAACGGCATTCTCTGTATGAATAAACCGCAGGATTTTACCTCGTTCGATGTCATCGGAAAGCTGCGTGGCATTCTGCATATGAAACGGCTCGGACACACAGGAACACTCGACCCAATGGCAACGGGCGTACTGCCGATTTTGGTCGGAACTGCAACAAAAGCCTGCGACATCCTGCCGAATCAGGACAAGACCTATCAGGCAACCGTTGTTTTTGGCAAGGCAACCGACACGCTCGACATCTGGGGAAAGCCCCTGCAAGACTATCCGGAACAGCACGTCACAGAAGCAGCACTTCGTGCCATACTGCCGGAATTTCTCGGCGATATTACCCAGCTGCCACCCATGTATTCTGCGGTTTCTGTCAACGGAAAACGGCTGTATGAACTCGCACGAAAGGGCGAAACCGTCGAACGTCCCACCCGTACTGTGCACATTGATGCCATTACCCTAGACGCTTTTGACGAAACGCAACAGACTGCAACGCTGACGGTTTCCTGCGGAAAAGGAACGTATATCCGGACGCTGCTCTCTGATATTGGGCAGCGGCTCGGCGGCGATGCGGTGATGACTGCTCTGACTCGGACAGCTGCCTGCGGCTATCCGTTGCAAGAATGCCTGACTTTTGAGCAGGTTGCTGCTGCAATGGCAGACGGCACGCTGGAAAAGCACCTGCTCCCGACGGATTCCCTGTTTTCATCCTATCCGAAATTGCGACTCAATGCCGCACAGGAACGGATGTTCTGCAACGGTGTCAAATTGGATTTAAATCGGCTGCGGAATCTCCAGCCTGACCAGGATATCTATACCGTCTACGGGGCAACTGGTACGTTCTTAGGAACGGCACTTGCCGACCGTACGCAACAGGAATTGCGAATTGGAAAACGGTTCTGATTCGCATTCCCCCATTTTTTGAAATTCCCAACGAAAAGAGGTTTTCCCATGCTCCAACCTGCTTCCGCCGTGGCACTGGGCTTATTTGACGGTGTTCACATCGGACATCGTGCCGTCTTAGCGGCAGCCGTTGCCTGTCAGGCAGACGGTTTGACTCCGGCTGCTTTTACGATGCAGACCACTTCTGTCCGCATCAAACGGGGTGAACCGCTCCGCTATCTCTATCCGGACGACACCAAACAGCAGCTTTTAACGGCTGCTGGGATTCAGACCGTTGTCAGCCCACCGTTTCCGGAGATTGCAGCGATGGACGGTGAAACCTTCTGTCGGGTCTATCTCCACGACCAGATGCACGCAAAAAAGCTCTTTTGCGGCAGGGATTTTCGATTTGGCAACCGGGCTGCATGGGGCGTTGCCGACTTGGCAGCGTTCGGCGAAACCTTTGGCTTTACGGTCGAACTGATTGACGCTGTGGAACAGGATGGAGCGGTCATTTCCTCCAGCCGGATTCGACAGCTGCTGTTAGATGGCAAAATCCAGCAGGCAAACCGCCTGCTCGGTGCACCCTATCAAATTTCCGGCATCATTCAGCATGGGGCTGCCCTCGGCAGAACCATTCAGTTCCCGACCATCAATCTTTCCCTTGCTCCGGAACAACTTGTGCCACTCTATGGCGTTTATCGGGCAAAGGTCTATTTGAAAGACGGCAGCGTCTGGAACGGCGTGACCAACATCGGTACAAAGCCAACCGTTTCCAATGCCTGCATTCCAGTTGCGGAAACCCATTTATTAGGCTTTCAAGGGGATTTATACGGGCAGTTCTGCCGGATCGAACTGCTGGACTTTCTGCGGAAAGAACAAAAGTTCTCCGGTCTGGACGAGCTGAAAGCTGCCATTGCGGACAACATCCGCACCGTACAAGCTGCCTGCAAGCAGTAAAGCCCAATACTCCCCCACATTATCATGATACCTATATTTATCAAACGAAAGGAAGTTTTTTTCTCATGGAAAAACGTGTCAGAACACGGTTTGCACCAAGCCCGACTGGCTATATGCACATCGGTAACCTGAGAACCGCTCTGTATGCCTATCTGCTGGCAAAAAAATATGACGGCGACTTTATTCTCCGAATCGAAGATACCGACCAGGAACGGTATGTCGAAGGGGCGGTTGATATTATCTACAACACCCTCCGCATTGCTGGCTTGAAGTGGGACGAAGGCCCGGATATCGGCGGCCCAGTTGGCCCTTATGTGCAGTCTGAACGGATGGGCATGTTCAAGGGCTATGCAGAACAGCTGGTCAAGAGCGGTCACGCTTACTACTGCTTCTGCGGCAAGGAACGGCTCGAAGAAGTCCGGAAGATTCAGGAAGCTTCTCACATCGCCCCGATGTATGACCGGCACTGCCGGAATCTGACACCGGAAGAAATTCAGGAAAAGCTGGACGCTGGTGTTCCGTATGTTATCCGCCAGAAGATGCCGCTCGATGGTACAACTACATTCCACGATGAAGTTTATGGCGATATCACCGTAGAAAACAGCACGCTGGATGACCAGATTCTGATTAAAACCGATGGCATGCCGACTTACAACTTCGCAAATGTTGTAGACGACCACCTGATGGGCATTACACATGTCATCCGTGGTAACGAATATCTTTCTTCTGCTCCGAAGTATAACCTGCTCTATCAGGCATTCGGCTGGGATGTTCCGGTTTATGTACACTGCTCTCCGGTCATGAAGGACAAAACCCACAAGCTTTCCAAGCGGAACGGGGATGCCTCCTTCCAAGACCTGCTCGAAAAGGGCTATCTGCCGGAAGCCATCATCAACTTCATCGCTCTGCTGGGCTGGGCACCGACTGGCGAACAGGAAATCTTCACCATGGATGAACTGATTCAGGCGTTTGAAATCTCCGGTATCAGCAAATCGCCAGCACTGTTTGACCCGGTTAAGCTGAAAGCCATCAACGGCGAATATATCCGCAAGATGACACCGGAAGCCTTTGCAGAAAAAGCCATTCCGTACATCCGTCAGGTGGTTCACAGCGAAACCGCAGACCTGCAGCTGCTCTGCCACGTTTTACAACCAAGAACCGAACTGTTCACCGATATTCCGGAACAGGTGGATTTCATTGATGCCCTGCCGGATTATGACGTAGAACTGTATCGCCACAAGAAGATGAAAACCACACCGGAAACCGCCAAGGAAGCCCTCACGGAAATCTTGCCGGTTCTGGAAGGCATTTCTGATTGGACAGTAGACAGCATTCACGCTGCTGTTTTCGCAAGAATCGGCGAACTCGGCGTGAAGAATGGCTGGATGCTCTGGCCGCTGCGAACTGCCCTCTCCGGCAAGCCGTTTACACCGGGCGGCGGCATTGAACTCTGTGCCATTTTGGGCAAAGACGAAACCCTCAAGCGGGTTCAGGACGGTATAAACCGCCTTTCGTAAGATTATCACAGCATTTTCACAATATCCGACTATAATCATTCGGGAGTCGGTTGAAAAAGGGGCTGGGGATGCACCCTTGCTCCTTTTTTGCCGACTCTAAATGAAAAACAGCTGCAATCCCCTTGCAGCTGCATCAAAATAGGGAGGTCTTCTTTTCGCATGATTACGGTAAATCATCTGACCAAGCGTTACGGCAGTCACCTTGCAGTCGATGACATCAGCTTCACCGTACAAGATGGTGAAATTGTGGGCTTTTTAGGGCCGAACGGTGCCGGAAAATCCACCACAATGAACATGTTGACCGGTTACATCAGCTCTTCTTCCGGAGAGGCTCTGATCAATGACATCAACATTCTGGACAATCCCATCCAGGCAAAACGGGAAATCGGCTACCTGCCGGAACTGCCGCCACTCTATCAGGAAATGACCGTTATGGGCTACCTGCGGTTCGTCTATGACCTGAAAAAGTGCAAACTCCCCCGCAAAGCACACCTCACTGAAATCTGCAACCTCTGCAAAATCAGTGATGTGCAAGACCGCATCATCAAGAATCTGTCCAAAGGTTACCGGCAGCGTGTCGGTCTGGCACAGGCACTCGTTGGCAATCCGCCCATCCTGATTCTCGATGAACCAACCGTTGGTCTTGACCCAAAACAAATGATGGAAATCCGAAACCTGATTAAGCGGCTCGGAAAACGACACACGGTTATTCTCTCTTCCCACATCCTGTCGGAAATTCAGGCAGTCTGTGACCGGGTCATCATCATCAACAAGGGCAAACTGATGGCAGATGGTGCAATTGACACCCTCGCACAGTCCATGTCCCAGAACCACCGTCTCAAGGTACGGCTGGATGGTGCAGAAGCAGATGTTTTACAGGCTCTGCGTGCAATTCCAGACGTGGCAAAGGTACAGCAGTCCACACAGCTGGAAGCTGGCTTGTTCGATTACGAAATCGAACCGAAAAACAACGCCGACCTGCGGAAGGCAGTCAATGCCGTTGCACAGGAACACGGCTGGAACATCTACCGCATGGAAAGCGGTCTGCTGACACTGGAAGACATCTTCCTCAAGGTGACCATGGGCGAATGGACACCGGAACAAACAAAAACCAAGCCGGATGCTGCACCGAAAAAACCTGCTCCGGCAGCAAAACAACCCGACACCAAACAAGAGGAGGCAAAGTAACATGGGAGCGATTTATCGGAGAGAGTTGGGGTCTTTCTTCAACTCCGCCATCGGCCCGGTCTTTCTGACGGTATTCTATCTGGGATCGGGTGTTCTGTTCTGGCTGTTCTGTCTGAACTATGCCCGTACAGATATGAGTAACTATTTTGCATGGATGCGGTTGGTCATGGTTTTGATTCTGCCGCTGCTGACGATGCGTTTACTTTCGGAAGAACGTGCACAGAAAACCGACCAAGGACTCTTGACTGCACCGGTTTCCCTCGGCGGCATTGTCCTCGGCAAGTATTTTGCCGCCCTGACCGTCTATGCAATGGGCATTGCCATTGTCTTTGTCTATGCCATTCTGCTGAGCTTCTTCGGCACGGTTGCATGGTCGATTGTCTTTTCCAACTTTATCGCCCTCTTCCTCATGGGAGCAGCGTTCATGGCAATCACCCTGTTTTTGTCTGCATTCACAGCAAACCAGTTCATCGCCTATGTTTTGGGCATTGTTTCTCTGGTTGTCCTCTATATGATCGACTACCTGAGTGGAACAGTTTCCAGCAGTGCAGATTCTCTTTCCAGCAAAAGCACTGTCCTCAGCACCCTTGTGGGCTGGCTCGGCAATGCGATGGAATCGGTTTCATTCTTCAGCCGCATTTATGACTTTACTTATGGACTGTTTAACCTGTCCAGCGTTCTGCTCTATATCAGCACGGCGGTTCTGTTTAATTTCTTTACCGTCCGGGTATTTGAAACCAGACGTTGGCGGTAAGAAGGAGGCTGAAAACGATTATGGAACAACAGGATGCAAAGCTGATCAAACAAAGACAGCGGAAAAAGAAGATGAAATACGGCGGTATTGCGTTTGCCATTACTGTCATTGTCACAGCAATCGTGGTTTTAGTGAATGTCGTTGTCGGATTATTGGTGGAACGGTATCCGAACGCCAAAATCGACCTGACATCATCCAACTTGTACGAAGTTTCGGATGAAACCATTGACTATATCAAAAACCTCACCGAACCCGTTGAAATTGCCGTTTCCAGCGAGGAAAGCACCTTGGAAAAGGACTCCTATCTGAAAATGGTGACGGAACTGCTGAAAAAATATCAGGGCTATTCCAGTGAAATCGAAGTAACTTACTTTGACACCACCAAAGACCCGGATATTCTCTCAAAATATCAGAGCAAGTACAGCGGTACGATCAGTTCTGATAATGTCATTGTTTGCAGCGGCGACCGTGTAAAGGTATTCCCATTATCTGATTTCTTTGACATGGATCAGGATAAGTTGCAGTATTATTATTATGGACAAGTTTCCCTGTCCGAATGCATCACCGCATTCAAGGGCGAACAGTCCCTCACCAACGCCATCATGAATGTTACCGATGCAAACCCGCAGCGAGTTGGCTTTATCGGCACTTCCAACGGCAACACCATCTACAGCCCGACACAGGGCAACCAGTATGCTGCCAAGGTTCTGAGCACGCTGCTGGACGACAACGGCTATGATGTTACACAGCTGGATATGGTCACCGATACCATTTCTCCGGATGACTATGATTTGCTGGTGCTGCCAGCTCCGGTCAACGACCTGACAGTCGATGCCATCGACAAGCTGGAAACCTTCCTGCACAATGACGGCAATCTCGGCAAACGGTTACTCTACATCGCCGACTTTACACAGGGCAACACCCCAAATCTGGACGCATTCCTGAAGGATTGGAACATTACGGTCGATAACAGCTATGTCATTGACGACAACTCCAGCACCCAGCAGGCAGTTACCTTGCTCGTTGCCGGCAATCAGAGAATGTATGCTCCAATTGTCAACCAGACCAGCAGCGACTACAGCAGCGGACTTTCTAACACTTCCCTGCCGATCATCGCTCCGGTTTCCCGTCCGATTCTCACCAGAGATGCCAACAATGGCAGAGTGGTTACCGACCTGCTGGATACCGCAGATTCTGCTTACTGCGTTCCGCTGAATCTCGATAGCAACTCGGAACGGGCAGAAGCAGCTTGGGATGCACAGAACGGCGTTACCACCACCGAAGCAACCGAGGAAACCACGGAAGAAACAACCACCACTACAACCTTTGATGCTGCCAATGCAGAACGCAGCAGCTATTCTGTCATGGCATTCTCTCAGAATCAGGCTGCACAGGATAACGGTCAAATTGAAAGTGATGTCATGGTCATCGGTTCGATGGGTTACTTCGATTACTACGTTGCACAGGATACCTCCTATAACAATGCGGATTACTTCATCAGTGCACTGAACACCATTTGCGGAAAATCTGACAACATCGTCATCACTGCAAAGGATATGAACATCACTTCGATGAATACAACTGCTTCTCAGATGAAGTTGCTCACCACAGTCGTTCTGGTTGTCTTCCCGGCAATTACGATTGTGATTGGAATTGTCATCTGGGCACGCAGAAAGAGCCGCTAATTGCAGAAAGGATGGCGTGACCTATGCAAAAACGAATGATTGGTGTGATTTGCGGGGCTGCCGTTGTGGTACTGCTGGCTGGCAGTGTTGTCTTGCTGACCCGTCCGTCTGGCAAGGAGGACAGCAGCAGTGATGCCACTGCTGCTACCACACAATCCGCAGAAGACCTCGCAGCATTGACACTCTCGGACGAGTCCGCAGACAATGTGAAACAGATTTCTGTTACCAATGCAACCGGCAGCTATGAAGTGGTTCGGGTCAAGGCAGAAAAGACGACCACCGCAACGGATACAACCGATTCCACTTCTACTTCTACGACGACAGAAACCGAATCGGCAACCTTCCGGATTTCTGGCTGGGAGGATATTCCCACCAACGAATCCCTGCTTGGAACACTTGCCAACAACACTGCCAGCCTACAGGCTGACCAGTGTGTGGAAGAACACGCAACCGACCTCGACAAGTTCGGGCTGGGCAAGGATGCCACACAAGTCAGCATGCAGTTCGATGATGGAACGACCTTTGCGTTCCGCATCGGCGGCAGCGTTTCCGGTGCAAGCTGCAACTATTTTGCTCTGGCAGACAGTGATACGGTTTATGCCGTTAAGACTTCCCTGCTGGCAAACTTCAGCAAGGCAGACACCGACTTTCTAGCTACAACCGTTCTGGAAAAGCCGGATGACGACAATATGCCAACCATCAACACCGTTACCATCGAACGGAAAGACCTCAATACGCCGATTGTCCTCGAACATCGGGACACCAGCAATGACGGCGAGAGCGGCAACACCCAGTCCACCCACAAGATGACCTCCCCGATTTCCGCTTATTTGAGCGTAGAACGGTCTAAGGATGTCATTGAGGGATTGTTTGGCTTGTCTGCCAGCAAGATTCTGGCTGTTCGTCCGAGTGAACAGGATTTGGAGGACTACGGCATTTCTGACCCGTTCGCAACCCTGACGCTGGAATGCGAAGGCGGCACAACTTACACCCTGAAAATCGGCGATGTTGTCACCGAGGCTGACGACATTTCTACCGATGACAGTACCGCAACCACTTCCACTGCAACTACTTATTATCCGGTACAGCTGGATGATGGCAATGTGATTTATGCGATTGCTGCGGATAAATGCCCGTGGGCAACCATTACTCCGACCGGTCTGGCTTCCAAGCTGATTTTCACCACTTATGTTTGGGACATCAGCGAACTGGATGTTACCGTAGACGGCAAGAAAACCACATTCGAGAACAGCGGTACAGATAAGGACACTGCTTCCATCACCAGAGATGGCAAGTCGGAAATTGACACCGAACGCTATCGGCAATTCTATGCCTTCCTGCTGCAAACCGCTGCGGAAGAAGTAGTTTTGGGCGATGCTCCAACCGGAACACCGGATGCAGAAATCCACTACAAGACTTCTGATGGCAGCGAAGACCGTACCGTTGCATTCTATCAAATCGACGACTTCAATTGCTATATCACTGTAAACGGTGAACTAAGCTTCCAGTGTCGGTCTTCTTATCTGGATGCCCTGCGGCATAATCTCGACATCTTCGATACAGATGAAGACTTCCAGACCTCGTGGCAGTAAGTTCTCCGCCCAAACAATAGACACAAACCAAGTTACACAAAGAAAGGATGGGTATCGTGGAGCAAAACTTTCTCTTTTACAAAGGCTATCCGTTGGTACGTTCCGGCGATTGCTTTTACTATGGCTATATGTGCGAGCCGCACGTCATTATGATTCGTGTCACCAAGAAAGATACTAGCGGTGTCATTCCGGTTGCCAGCGAATTACAGGTCTATGATTTGTCCACCGATGAAAACAAAAGTCTCCGAACTGCCAAGCGACCGTCCTTGTATGCAGCATTGGACTTAGCAGCTACCTGGCTTTCCCGTGGATTGCCGGACGAGCAAAAGCAAAACGCCTAACGGCAGCCCCGATTCTACAACCGTAAAAAGCCGCACAGCGGAAGAGATTTTCTCTCCGCTGTGCGGCTTCTTTTTGTGTCATTTTTTATGACTAGAATTTTTAATTCTCGCTCTCGCTGGTGGTAGCTTCCGTTTCTGTTTCTGTATCGGTTTCATCGGTTGTTGTGTCCGTTGTTGCATCGGTTGTATCTGTCGAATCAGATGCATCTCGAAGTTGCACGGTGTTCAGAATCGCACCGGAATCTTTCAGAACCGGACTCGTTCCAGTATAGTTCGCAAACGTCATGGCATACGGCACATCATTCACATAGAACAAAACGGACAGGTTCACTTTCTGAGCAGTGTCTGCACTTGCATCTGTTTCCGGAGAATAGGTAATGGCATAGGCATCTGTTCCCAGCAATTCGTTCCAAACCTCGGAGAAAACCGTCTGTCCCTTTGCAAGGTTCTGTCCCAGATTTTTCAGCAAGTCTTTTTCATCTGTTCCGGAAACCTCCAGTTCATCTTTCGGAAAGCACTGCACTGTCAACGAACCAGAGCCATCCGTCGGATACCAAACAACCAGATTTTCTACGTTCAAATTGCCCCAGCCTGCCGGTACTTGAAATGCAATATCCTGAAAAGAAATCGGAGATGGGTCAAGTTCTTCCTCCTGCGGCATCAGTGCTTCGATGTCCACGGTTGTGGTCACCTCGGTGGATGTTGTTTCCGCAGTGGTGACAGAAGAAGTCGCATCTGCGGTGGAAGATGATGCATCTTGATCGCTGCATCCGGCAGCGGTCAACAGCATTAACAGGGCTGCAGCGGCAGCCAATCCTTTTTTCATCATGATAGGGTACATCCTTTCCTGTTATTTATCGGTATTGATATAAGACCAGTAGCCCTTTAAGTATCCGCATCCAGAAATAATTGTCAGAGCGGTGGAAATCCAGAGCAATCCATTCAAGCCCCATGTCTTAACAGCTTCCGGAATCGCACAGTTGAAATCCCCTGTCAGCGAACAGTAAATCAAGATGGCAACAATCGTCACCATGGTAAACGCTGTTTTCAGCTTGCCCCAGATGCCAGCAGCAACTACAACGCCCTCGCTGGCGGTCAGCATCCGCAAGCCGGAAACCATAAATTCCCTTGCTACGATAATCATCACTGGAATGGCTGAAATCTGCATTTCGTCCAGCTCGATAAATGCCAGCAGGGCAGTAATCACCAACACTTTATCTGCCAGCGGGTCGAGAAATTTTCCGAAGTTTGTTACCAAGCCCCGTGCACGGGCAATCTTTCCATCCAAGGCATCTGTAATGGATGCTGCGGCAAAGACCACCAACGCCAACAGAAAATGATAGGGAATTGCTCCAATATACAGAAAAATCAAAAATACTGGAATTAGCAGCACACGCAGACAAGTCAGCTTGTTCGGCAAATTCATGCTTCTTCTACCTCCTCTGCCAGCAGGTCATAATCCATCGTATCAAAGACTTCTACCTGTACATAGTCACCGCACTGGTGTTCCTTCGTCCGGCGGATGAAGATTTTTCCGTCAATCTCCGGTGCATCTGCCCGTGTTCTGCCAAAATAGCAGCCTGCCCACGGGTCAAAGCCTTCAATGACCGCTTCCATCTGTGTGCCGATTTTTGCAGCATTCTTTTCTGCGTGCAATTCTGCCTGCTGCTGCATCAGGATTTCTGCCCGATGTTCCCGGGTTTCTTCATCAATCTGGTCTTCGTATTCGGCAGCGTCTGTTCCCTCTTCTTCCGAGTAGGCAAAACAGCCCAGCCGGTCAAACTGCATATCCTGCACGAAATCCCCCAGAGCGTTGAACTGCTCTTTCGTTTCGCCCGGGAAGCCAGTGATCAATGTGGTTCGCAGGGTGATATTCGGCATTTTCTCCCGAATCTTTGCAATCAGATTCCGCAGCATCGTTTCATTGCCCGGACGATACATCCGGCGGAGAATTTCTCCGTCACAATGCTGAATCGGAATATCCAGATATTTTACAATCTTTTCTTCTGCTGCCATCACATCGAGCAGTTCGTCTGTAATCCGTTCCGGATAACAGTACAGCACCCGCACCCAATGCACCGTTGGAATTTCACAGAGGGCTTTCAGCAGCTGCGGCAGGCGGGATTCTCCATACAGGTCTTTCCCGTACTGCGTGGTATCCTGTGCAATGACAATCAATTCCGTTACGCCACGTTCTGCAAGCCGGTTGGCTTCTTCCAGCACTGCTTCCATCGGTACGCTGCGGTATGGGCCTCGAATCTTCGGAATTGCACAGTAGCTGCAACGATTGCTGCATCCCTCTGCAACCTTTAAATAAGAATAGAACGGCAGCGTTGTAATAATCCGGTCGCCCATCAGTTCTGCATCGCTTTTCGGAGCGAACTGTACCACTCTGTCTTTCTTCAGAACGGATTCCAGAATCGAAACGATGTCTTTCTGATCGCCGATTCCAACAACGGCATCCACTTCAGCAAACTGGTCTGCAACTTCTTCCTGATACCGTTCGGTCAGGCAGCCTGTCAGAATGATTTTCTGGATCGTGCCTTCTTTCTTGAGTTCTGCCAGCTCCAGAATCGTTTCAATTGCTTCTTCTTTTGCCGACTGAATAAAACCGCAGGTGTTGACAACCACAACATCTGCATCGCCCGGTTCTTTGACCAATGTATAACCATGTTTCCGGAGTTTAAACAGCATTCGCTCGCTGTCTACCAAGTTTTTTGAACATCCAAGGGATACCATCCCTACACGAATTGGCATATTCATAACCGCCTTTCTGCTTGCGTTTTTCTGAAAAAATGGCTGTGAAAGAGTTCACAGCATACTTATCATTTAGTATACCATGAAACCGACTATGTGTCAAGAATCAGAAATTGGGACATCCAATTTTTAGCAAGTCTGTTGAAAGGTTGAAAGAATTGTTGAAACTCGCTATTTTCACTGAAATTTTCCCCTATTTTTCGTCTTTTTTAACAAAAATCATTTTTTTCGAAAAAATGCTTGACTTTTTGCCGTTTTTGTAGTATACTATAAAAGTCGCAGAAATGAAATGTGTTCTGCTTGGATCTGTTGATGACAGGTGGCGGCATAGCTCAGTTGGCTAGAGTACTCGGTTCATACCCGATTGGTCGCTGGTTCGAATCCTGCTGCCGCTACCATTCCTGGCCCGTTGGTCAAGAGGTTAAGACACCGCCCTTTCACGGCGGAATCATGGGTTCGATTCCCGTACGGGTCACCAATCAAAAGCCTTGGAATGAAAACTTCCAAGGCTTTTGTATTTTATGGGAAATTTAGAAAAAGAGGAGTTTTGACAACATGAAAAAAGCACTTTCTATCTGCCTGTTTCTGAGCCTGATGGCTGGTTGCCTGCTGACGGGATGCGACAGAACCAGCACAGCGAATTCTTCTAGTGTGGCGGAAACAACTGCTGCAACGACAGCGACAGAAGCTGTAACAGAAACAGAAACCACAGCTGAAGAATCAGAAACCGAAGAAACAGAAACCACAGCTGAAGAATCTGCTGATGCAGAAGATGCAGAAACAACAACGGCTGCCAAAGAAAAGGATACCAGCAAAGACGGAAACTTATGGGCAGACTTCGACAACATGAGTTTCAAAATCAATGGAAAAACTTACACGCTCGGAAAGACGACCTTACAGGAACTGATTGATGACGGTGTTCCATTCGATGAAAATGACTTGGCAAACGCCGGCAACAACATCAACCCACGCTATGAATCTTCCTCCTTTGAAATCAAACTCGGCGAACGCTCGTTTGCACAGGTTCGGGTATTGAATGATTCTTCCGACAACAAGAAGGCATCGGAATGCTTTATCGACAATGTATACATGCCGATTTACGATGAACCGCAAGATATTCTGGAATTTAACTTCCCACTGACCATGACACAGGAAGAACTGCTTGCCAACTCCGGCGAACCAGACCCAGATAACATTTATACTTACCAGTCGGATGACAGCGATTATCATTCGGAATCCTATACTTATGAAAAGGAAGCGGAAAAGTATTACGGCAACAGCTCCTATAAGTTTGAGTTTGCCAATGATGTGCTGGCATATGTCACCATCAGCTATACCCCGTAAGAAAATTTTAACTGCATTTTGATATAGAAAAACCAGCAGATTCTTGTCTGAAACAAGGGTCTGCTGGTTTTATTTTGTGTGGAATTGGCTGCAGAATGCGAGCCGCAGGCAAAATAAAAAGTTTTTTGATCCAACAATTTTTCAAAAATGTTGGCGAGGTGTGGGCGAGCAGCCCACATTTGCGAAGCAAATTTAATTTTGTAATCTGTTTTTCCTGCTGCAATTGCACTTTTTAAAACTGTCCAATTCAAATAACATTAAATCATGAGAATCAACATTGCAAATTCGGACAAGGCAACGGGGCAATTGCAGCACGCTGGCAGGCAAAAGCAGGGGTGGAACCCCCTTTTGCCGGATGTCTCAGACCGTTTTCTCTAGGAGAAATTGCTCTTAGGGAAACCAACTGCGTGCGGTTCGGCAGAGTCGCTTCGCTGTCTGCCTGTGTGCTGTTCGCCGGGGGTTGCGTTGTCCGAATTGGTTATGAATCTTTCTTAGATTATCGTTTTCAGGAAGTTTCTTTGCTTCTTGAATGGCGAACAGCATTTGCCGATTTCTCCTAGATTTCAATACCATCTCATCAATACCTCTGTTAAGGGGGACAGCTTGTCCCCCTTAACAATCCCTCTCCGCCAAGCTGAGCCAGCTTGACCGCAGTTGCCTGCGGCTCGCATCTTGCAGCCGCTTCCGAAAAAATAAAAAACAGGATTGACAAATCTAAAAAAGTTGCGTATAATAATAAAGAACAACAGCCATTTGGCTGCTATAATGAAAAAACGGAGCAGTAAGAGTAACAGCATGATTCGGATAACAGAGAGTGTCGGGCAGGTGAAACGACATATCCAGCAGCTGCGAAGTGCCACTGTTAGTTGATGCGGGGAACTGTAAGCTCAGCTTGCAAAGTATCCAATTCCGTCAACCCTCGTTACGGGTGTATGAGTGAAAAATCAGAGTGGAACCGTGGTGCTTCCTTACCACCTCTGCATGGGCATTTTTGTGTCCGGCAGAGGATTTTTTTATGTATGGATTCATTTTTTGACTGAAAGGAAGGGATTGCCTTGTTCCGAACATTAAAAGAAGATATTGCCATCGTCAAGCAGAAAGACCCAGCTGCCCGCAGCACACTGGAAATTCTGCTGACGTATTCCGGTTTGAAAGCTGTCCGCAGTTATCGGAAAGCACATTGGTTTTATGAACACGGGTTCTTTACCATTGCCCGTATCATCTCGCAGCGTGCTCGTCACCGTACTGGCATTGAAATTCACCCTGGTGCAAAAATCGGAAAGGGTTTGTTTATTGACCACGGCATGGGCGTTGTCATTGGAGAAACCACCGAAATCGGGGAAAATTGTCTGCTGTATCAAGGCGTGACATTGGGCGGCACAGGAAAAGACAAAGGAAAACGTCATCCAACTTTGGGCAACAATGTCATGGTGGGAGCTGGTGCAAAAGTATTAGGGCCAATCACCATTTGAAATAATGTAAAGGTCGCTGCCAATGCGGTTGTTTTGAAGCCAATTCCGGATAACTGTACCGCTGTTGGTGTGCCGGCAAGAGTGGCACGCTGTGCCGGAAAGAAAATTGTGGAAGATTTGGATCAAATGACCTGCCCAGACTTGAACTTACAGGATATTGATGCACTGAAGAGCAGTGTCACTGCCCTGCATCAGGAATTATCTGCACTGGAAGACCAGAAAGCAGAGGACAAATAAATTGACAGACAGAGAATGCCTGCTGCTTGGCGGGCGTTCTGTTCTCCAATCATGCAAGAAAGGAATGCAAAGACATGCATATTTACAACACTTTGACCAGAAAAAAAGAGGAATTAGTTCCGATTGAACCGAATCACATCCGCATTTATGCCTGCGGCCCAACTGTTTATAACTATATTCATATTGGAAATGCTCGTCCAATCTGTGCGTTTGACGTGCTGCGGCGGTATCTGAAATATCGTGGCTATCAGGTGACTTATGTACAGAACTTCACCGATGTCGATGACAAAATCATTCGCCGGGCAAACGAAGAGGGCGTACCAGCCTCTGAACTGTCGGAACGATATATTCGGGAATACAAGACCGATGCACATGGCTTGAATGTCATGGATGCGGACATCCATCCGAAAGTAACAGAAAACATGGATTTAATTATTGACATGGTGAAGAAGCTCGTGGAAAGCGGTCATGCATATGAATCCAACGGCGATGTTTACTTCCGCACCACTTCTTTTGCCGACTATGGCAAGCTTTCCGGTCAGCCGATGGAAGAATTGCAGGCAGGTGCTCGAATTGATGTCAATGACCAGAAAGAAAATCCGCTGGACTTTGCTGTTTGGAAAGCTGCAAAGCCGGGTGAGCCATACTGGGAATCTCCATGGGGCAAGGGTCGCCCTGGCTGGCATATTGAATGCTCTGCGATGTCCACCCATTATCTGGGCGATACGCTCGATTTGCATTGCGGCGGTCAGGACCTGATTTTCCCGCATCACGAAAATGAAATTGCACAGAGCGAAGCTGCTACAGGCAAGACCTTCTCGCATTACTGGATGCACAACGGCTATATCAATATTGACAACAAGAAAATGTCGAAGTCGCTGGGCAATTTCTTCACGGTTCGGGAAGTTGCAGAACAGTATGGCTATGAAGTCATTCGTTATATGATGATTCAAGCACATTATCGCAGCCCAATCAACTATTGCAAGGAATTGCTGGATGCTTGCAAGGCATCTCTGGAACGGCTCTATACCTGCCGGAACACCTTAGACCGTGCCATTGCAGCCGCTCCGGCTGGCGATTGCAGCGAAGCTGCAAAGGAACTCTTTGCACAGCGGGAACAGCAGTTCATCACGGCAATGGACGATGACTTGAACACTGCTGACGGCATTACAGCCCTGTTTGAACTCGCAAGAGAACTGAACCGGATGAGTGCGGATGCAACCACGCCGAAGGGACAGCTGGAAGCTGGTGCAAAGCTGTTTGACAGTCTGACCGATGTACTGGGCATTTTGTACCAGAGAAAGCAGGAAGATGCCATTCCGGCAGAAGTGCAAACTTTGATCGAAGAACGGGCAGCTGCAAGAAAGGCAAAGAACTTTGCGGAAGCAGACCGTTTGCGGGATGCGATTGCAGCATTGGGCTATCGGGTCAAGGAAACCCGTCAGGGTACGCAGATTGAAAAGCTGTAAGCAGAAGAACGCCCTCTGAAAAAACCGAGCAGACCGGCTGTCCGCAGCCGGTTTCTGTATTCCATCCCAACCCGAACAGAAAGGAATCCTATGGCAAAACTCAATAAAAAAGGCATTTCCACCTTGTTGGTTCTGCTGGTTGTCGTTTCGCTGCTCAGCTTAACCATGTTCTCATGCACCATTCGGATGGCACAAAAAGACAGTACCTATATTGATATGGGAAAAGCGCATCTGTTACAGTTGGAAACTCCGGCAGATGATGCCCCTGCAATGATTGTACATACATCCGTCGGAGATATTACGGCGGTGCTTTATCCGGAAGTTGCTCCAAATTATGTGGCACAGTTTACAGAACTGGTGGAAAAGGGCTATTATGACGGAACATATGTCTATCAGACTGAGCCGGGCGTTTATTTTCGGGCAGGCAGTCCAAATGCAGATGGCACACTGGATGACCAGCTGGACGAGAGCCGACAGAAAGTAGAAACCGAAACCTCTGCGGATTTGTGGCCGTTTCGGGGGGCATTTTGTGCACCGGTGACCGAGAAAGACAATAACTTTTTCAAGATGCTATTCGGTAACGATGTTTCCTACTGCGGAACACGGTTTTTGGTCTGCAATACCATTGAATTTGACGAAGAAACCAAAACCGAACTGGCAGATACAGACGAAAGTGCAGCTGCGGTGACGGATACTTTTTTGAGCTGGGGCGGTATTCCGAACTATGCCCAGCAGATGACCATTTTTGCACAGGCATATGGAAAAGAAAGCTTTTCTGTAATTGATACCATCACCGGAGCAGCAACGCCATCAGAAAACGGCACAACCGCAACAACGGTTTCCACTGCAAAATCCGATGCACCGATTCAGATTGAAACGATTACCCTCACCACTTGGGGCGAAACGGAGCAGGATGCCTATGTACCGGAAAACAGCATTTCCTGATGTGTGAAACATCTGGTCGATTTTCTAAAAATTACCTGTTTTGTGAAAAATATACGAATTCAGAGAAAAACATTTCGTTTTTTGCACGGTGCTGTGACAAAAGAAAAAGCAGAACACTTTCTGTTTCCGTCAAACATCACAAATTCGTGGAAAAATCCTGTAGGGATACTTTACAAGCCCTGAAAAATCGTGTATAATAAAGGGTGTTCTTATGTAAACTATGTGTAACCGGCGAACCAATCCGGATAACAGAGGTGAGAGTATGAAACGAATCCCAGCATTGCTGTTGAGCAGTGTGTTACTTTTGGAGGGATTGACGGGATGCGGCAGCCAGCAGGAAACTGCGGTCAAGAATTTTACCGCCCCGGAACAAGGCGAGGAATTGGTTGTCATCCATGTGAAAGACTATGGCACGATTAAAATCAAAGTATTTTCTGATTTGCTGCCAAAGGCGTGCGAGAATTTTGTGACGCATGCAAAGGACGGTTATTATGATGGTCTGCCATTTCACCGGGTGATTGAAAATTTTATGATTCAAGGCGGCGACCCGAAAGGCGATGGAACGGGTGGAGAAAGCATCTGGGGCGGCAAGTTTGATGGTGGCGTAGATGATTCCCTGATTCATGTCCGAGGAGCAGTTGCATACGCCAACAGCGGCGGAACGGATACAGACGGCAGCCAGTTCTATATTGTAACCGGCGGTGCTGTTTCGATGGACACGCTGAAACAGTATGAAGAACACGGCGATGGCTCTTATACGAAAGAACAAAAAGAACTCTATACCACCATCGGCGGTGCTCCGTGGCTGGACGGGAAGTATACCGTATTCGGACAGGTGGTAGACGGTTTGGATGTTGCCATCACCATTTCAGAACAGGAAACAGACAGTAACAATAAACCGTATACGTCTATCATCATGGATTCCGTGACCGTAGAACCGTATGACGGCAGTGAACTGCACTGGTATGCCTCCAGTGCTACCGAACCATCGGAGACTTCGGACGATGCAGCGTAGCACATTCAGGCACTTGCAGGTCGCTTGCGGCTGCAAAAAAGAAAGAGTCAGAAAGCCGTATCAGATGCAAAAGGAGAGAATAAAGTGGATAAATTTGTAATTCATGGCGGACATCGGCTGTCCGGTGAAATCGAAGTCAGCGGGGCGAAGAATGCAGCAGTTGCATTGATTCCAGCCGTTTTATTGTGTGATGAACCTTGTATCTTGGAAAATGTCCCGGAAATCAGCGATGTTTCCATCAGCCTGCGGATTCTATATGAGATGGGTGCACAGGTGGATTATATCAATCGGACAACCGTTCGGATTTCGACCGTTGGTCTGAAGAATTTTTGTGTGCCGTATGAAAGTGCCAGAAGAATGCGGGCTTCCTATTATTTCTTGGGTGCATTGCTGGGCAAGTTCGGCAGAGCCAGAGTTTCAATGCCAGGTGGATGTCCGTTAGGCGACCGCCCGATTGACCAGCACCTGAAAGCTTTTTCTGCACTGGGTGCAAAGTGTGACATTCAACACGGCATGGTGGATTTGACGGCAGACAAGCTGACCGGAAATCAGATTTACTTAGATGTGGTTTCAGTTGGTGCAACCATGAATGCCATGCTGGCAGCTGTTCGGGCAGAGGGCTTGACCGTCATTGAAAATGCAGCAAAAGAACCGCATATTGTAGACCTTGCCAACTTCCTGAATTCCATGGGTGCAGATATTATGGGAGCAGGAACGGATGTCATCAAGGTTCGTGGTGTGCAGTATCTCCACGGAACGACCTATTCTGTAATTCCAGACCAGATTGAAGCCGGAACATTTATGATTGCCGCTGCGGCAACACATGGCGATGTGCTGGTGAAGAACGTAATTCCGAAGCACCTTGAACCGATCACCATGAAGCTGCGGAAAATCGGCGTGAACATCGAGGAATTTGACGATAGCGTACGGGTTTGGGTCGATGGTCCGTTGGTACGCACCAACGTCAAGACGATGCCGCATCCGGGATTCCCGACCGATATGCAGCCGCAAATTACCACGCTGCTGACTTTGGCAGAGGGGACAAGCATTATTACAGAAGGGGTCTGGGAACAGCGATTCCGCTATGTGGATGAACTCCGCCGGATGGGTGCAGATATTTCTGTAGATGGGAAAGTTGCCGTTGTCGAAGGGACTGGAAAGCTGACAGGTGCACCGGTAAAGGCATGCGATTTGCGAGCAGGTGCAGCGTTGATCATTGCCGGTCTGGCAGCAAAGGGCATTACAGAGATTGAAGATATTTATCACATTGAACGTGGGTATTCTTGTTTAGATGAAAAGCTGCGGCAGGTGGGAGCAGATATTCAAAAAGTTTCCACACCGGTTTCCACCTTACGGGAAGCCTTGTAAGAATTGAACAACCGGAACAGCTGCCTGCTTTTTGAAAAAGTGGGCAGCTTTTTTTGAACGAAAGGAGTTTTTTCATGAGAATGGTAACAGTAGCGGCTGTGCAGATGCATTGCAGCCGAGATGTCACAGATAACTTAGAACGGGCAGAACAGCTGGTGCGGCAGGCAGCTGCACAGGGGGCAAATGTGATTTTATTGCCAGAGCTGTTTGAACGGCAGTATTTCTGTCAGGAGCGGCAGTATGATTATTATCAGTATGCAACGCCGCTGTTAGAAAATCCGGCGGTACAGCGGTTTCAGAAAGTTGCAGCAGAATTGCAAGTGGTTTTGCCGATTAGTTTTTACGAACGTGCCGGAAATAATACCTTCAACAGCGTTGCAGTTTTAGATGCAGATGGTTCTGTACTGGGTTGCTATCGAAAGACGCATATTCCGGATGACCATTTTTATCAGGAGAAGTTTTATTTTACGCCGGGAGATACTGGTTTTCGGGTCTGGAATACTCGTTATGGCTGCATTGGCGTTGGCATCTGTTGGGATCAGTGGTTTCCGGAAACGGCTCGCTGCATGGCATTGCAGGGAGCAGAATTGTTATTCTATCCAACTGCAATTGGTTCAGAACCGCTGTTGGGTATGGACAGTTCTGGACATTGGCAGCGGTGTATGCAGGGGCATGCAGCAGCAAATCTGATGCCTGTAATTGCAGCAAATCGGATTGGAACAGAAACCGTAGAACCGTGTGAAGCAAATCAGAATCAGCAGTCTGAACTGACTTTTTACGGAACATCTTTCATTACCGACCAGACAGGAGCAGTTTTAAAGCAGGCAGGACGAACCGAAGATACTGTTTTGCTGCACACATTTGACTTGGATGCGATTCAGAAAGACCGCTTGGAATGGGGCTTGTTCCGTGACCGCCGACCGGAGCAGTACGATGCAATCAGCAGCCCAATTCCAGTACAAATTTAAGACCCAATCACAAGACAGCATAAAGGAGAAAGACAGAATTTATCATGACAATTCGGAAATTGACAGCAGCAGATGAACCTATATTTTATGAGATGTGCGAGGAATTTTTTCATTCTTCCGCCGTGTGTCATCCGATTCCAATGGCACACCATGTTGCAACATTTCAGGAGCTTTTACAGGCAGGTACTTATTTGTTCGGATACCTGATGGAAGTGGATGGAGAACCGGCAGGGTTTGCGATTTTGAATCAGATGATGCAGCAGGAAGCAGGTGGAATCATTATTTGGGTAGAATGCCTGTATGTACGGGAGGCGTTTCGTTCGCAGGGAATCGGCAGACAGTTTTTGCAGTTTGTTGCAGCGGAATGGAAAGGAAAAGCAAAACAATTGCGATTGGAAGTAGAGCCAGACAATGTGCGGGCGAAAGCACTGTATGAGCGGATGGGATACAAAGTTTTGCCGTATCAGGAAATGATTTTGTCGTTAGATGAAGCGGAATAAATAAACAGTACGGAAACGAAATCTTGCATTGGTTGCAAAATACGAGCCGCAGGCAACTGCGGTCAAGCTGGCTCAGCTT
>OIAD01000313.1_pt1 | contig 30012 bp, 30 predicted proteins | sample 1580601 | NCBI WGS metagenome assembly OIAD01 (sample SAMEA3882554, study PRJEB24775) | human gut metagenome | biome: human-associated habitat; feature: intestine environment; material: feces | place: Netherlands | collected 2009/2010
AGATGCAGAGGTGATATGCCCCTGGATCTGGCGTTTTCTTAATAAGCGCACTTCAAATCGGTATAACCTTCTTATTAACACTGACAAAAAACAGGCGCATGCCCAAACGCTGTATGAAAAGAAGCTGCTGACCTATCCGAGAACGGACAGCCAAAGCCCACGTTACGGCTTTGCATGACAGCCGGATTGAAACCGAGGCCCGGCGCATCGTGGATAAGCTGAAAGATCTGTCCGCGCCCAACAGCCCCAACAAGACACATTTTATGGTGGAGATCTCACCGCACTTTGACGCACTGGCTTCCACCAAGGACAATGACCGGCTCTTTGCCATGCTGCCCTATAAGTCCCTGTGCTTTACCAGCATAAAAGACCGACACGGGGTATATGCCATGATTAACAAAGATGAGCGCCGTGATGTGAGTATTCGCAAGCCCCGGCCATCTATCCGCAAGCAGCTTGCCGACAGCAAACAGGCCACCAGCCCGAAAAAGGCGGCGGCCAGAACCAAGAAAAATGAATTGGAGGTATGAGGAATGATGCACTTTACCGTGGAAGAAGAAAATTTGATCTGTATGTACCACAACGCAGACCGACGCAGGACGATAGGCAAGATCACCGCAGCCATGCCGGGTATTGACGGGGATAGGATAAAGTATTCGCCCACCTCTGCAAACGTGCGGGAGAAGCCTTGAAACTGGCGGTTATCAGCCCCGAAAGGCGTAGGTTACAGTCATTATTAGCCCCCGAAACAGGTACAGACGCGCAGCGAGTGTATCTGTTTCGGGGGTGTGCAGGTGATAGCCGCAAAGCGGCGTAAGAGGGTGCAGCCCTCTTGATCGTTATTCTTGTTCCAGCGGGAAGCTCGGCAACGCTTCCAGCAGCTTTAAGGAAATGTGCTGCCGCATATCCTCGTCAATGACTTTTTTCACTTTGCCGCCCGGCTGCCTGATCTCCACCGTGGAAAGCTCGTCGATGTGGTCCGCATAGTGGGCCAGCACCTTTTCTGTGGCCCACTTCTCACCGGCAACGGCGGCTTTGATTGTTTCATAGTCCAGCAGCTTTTCTTGTCCGTCCATCCTGATACCCCCGTCAGATTGATTTTTTCCATGATACCATATCTGGGAGTATGGAGCCAGAGAAACCGGCGATTTTCTGCTGGTAAATTCTACGCATTTAGAGCGGCACTATGGCGGGGATAGGATAAAACACTCACATACCCCGCCGACTATGCGGGAAAAACCTTGAAATATAGGGCTTTTTAAGGCCCTAAATGCGTAGGTTGGTGCTTTGTTGCGATATGCTCCACGGTTACGGTGTATTGTTCATATTCTGTTTTCGGGAATCTTTATGAAATCTTCAAAATTGCCCGGTATGCTATCCGTAAAATCAAAGAAAGGACTTGATTATATGGATATGATTTTGAAAACGACTGACCTCTGCAAAAATTTCAAGGGGCAAATGGCGGTAAACAATGTGTCACTGAACATCCGGCGCAACTCGGTTTATGGTCTGCTGGGGCCGAATGGGGCTGGCAAATCCACGATCTTAAAAATGCTCACCGGCATTTTGCGCCCCACATCGGGAAGCATCGAGTTTGACGGCCACCCGTGGAAGCGGAATGATCTGGAGCATATCGGTGCTTTGATTGAGATGCCCCCGCTTTACGAAAATCTGACTGCATACGAAAATCTCAAAGTCAGAACTACATTGCTCGGCCTGGACGATGCACGAATTAACGAGGTATTGCAAATTGTCCAGCTCACGAATACCGGCAAGAAACGGGCCGGGCAGTTTTCTCTTGGTATGAAGCAGCGGCTTGGTATTGCTATTGCATTGCTGAACAGTCCCCAGCTTTTGATTCTGGATGAACCGACTAACGGCCTTGACCCTTTAGGGATTGAGGAACTTCGAGAGTTAATTCGCTCTTTTCCCTGCAAAGGGATTACAGTTATTTTGTCCAGCCATATTCTGTCAGAAGTCCAGCAGATTGCAGATCATGTGGGTATCATTGCTGGCGGCGTCCTTGGATATGAGGGAGAGCTTCGCGCCGGTGAAGATTTGGAACAACTCTTTATGGATGTTATTCGCAGAAATGGTAAGGAGGGATATTAAATGGAGATGGCATATATTCAGGCAGAGAACCTAAAGCATAAGAGAACTTTCACAAAAACGCTGATCGTTCTGGCCCCGTTTGTAACTGCGCTTATGAACTTTTTTGCCCCTCTTTGGTTCCAGCTCAATTCTTATAATTGGTGGTATATCCTGCTTTATCCTGGATTCCTTACGCTCACCTGTGCCTTGATTGAACAGCGGGATAATGGCAAACTAAAATATCGTGCCGTTGCTTCATTGCCTGTTTCGCAGAACAAAGTCTGGAAAGCAAAAATTGGAGTGGCCGGTATTTACTCCTGTGTGGGGAATTTCATTTTCCTGGCGCTAAATCTGTTGGGCGGTTTTGCAATATTAGTTATCAACGAAATTCCCCTGACAATCGGAATTTGGCAGGCTGCGGCCGGAACAGCTTGTATTGTCATTGCAAGCCTATGGGAAGTTCCGCTGTGCTTATGGTTATCAAAAAAAGTTGGTATCTTTGTCACGGTTATTCTTAATGCCGGACTTGGAAGCGTTTTAGGGATTTTCACGGCTACAACCTCTTTGTGGATGATCTGCCCGTATAGCTGGGTGCCGCATCTTATGATTTCCGTGTTAGGTATTTTGCCTAATGGTGAGCCGGTTGCAGATCAGAGTACGGCAATGGCATTTTGGATGATTATACTTGTATTGGTCATTTCGCTGGCCTGGTTTGCGGCGCTGTCATTTTTAACTGCAAGATGGTTTGAGAAAAAGGAGGTGGGGTAACTATGGTATCTGTGGTTCGCTGCTGGAAAGCAGAATATCAGAAGTGTAAACATAGCATTTTGCTCTATATGCACAGCATGATTCCGATTATATGTGCGGCGATTTTTGCGGGTTACTATCATATATCCAGATGGGAACTGGCAACCAAAATCAGTGCCTATCTGGAAGTGCTGGCCGTTGCGTTCCCGTTTCTGATCGGCATTATTGTGGGCCTGGTTGTTCAGATCGAAAATCAGGCCGGGCATTATCAGCTTTTGTTGGGAACAATCCCATCTCGCATGGCAACGTATATTGGTAAACTTGGTTTTCTGATGATCTGTGCTTTTGGCGCAACATTTTTAGCGTTAGGAACATTCGCTGCACTATATAGGGATGCTCCGGCAAGCCTTTACCTGAAAGCAGGGATTCTATTGTTGATTACCATGCTTCCCATTTACCTGATTCATTTGTTTGTGGGAATGAGCTTCGGAAAAGGTGCATCTATGGGATTGGGAATTGCAGGGAGTTTAATAGCTGCCCTTATGATAACAGGGCTTGGTGACGCTACATGGAAATATATTCCCTGGGCCTGGGGCGTTCGTGCTATGGATTACACTGTGCTTGCATGGGATAGCCCCCAACTGTATGCACAGGTAAAAACCGATTTTTTCAGCGGTATGATTATTTCTGTATGCTGCACTGTTTGTCTGCTGATTGCCAGTTTGGTTTGGTTTCATGGTTGGGAGGGAGGTAAAAACAGTGAATAAAAAGTGCCTGTTTGCCGTGGTAATTGTGCTTGTAAGTCTTATATGCTTATCGGCCTGCGGTGCGCTCCGCGATACCGCCGATAAAAATAAGGCGTTAAATGAATCTCTGCCGTATTATGAGCTGAACGCCGCAAACTATGATGAAATTTCATATAACGGCCTGACATATACCATAACGGATGAATGTCTTGAAATGTCAGAACTGCAAGAAGAAATCGGGCAGGTATCGAAACGCTTCAAAAATGTGGCGGGGGAAGATTTCAGTTTCGGCTACGTTTACAGTATTGTGGATGTGGATATAAGCAATGCCGTAGCTGTAAATATCAACAATGAATATCGGAAAGCTGACATTAAAAATAATGATGAGTAACCTCGACAATGTGGTATAATGGGGCGGGAGGTGATTTTTTGACCCACTTACTTGTAGTTGACGATGAAGTTTCTATCTTGGAATTGATTAAGAACAGTTTGGGGAAAGATGGATATTTGATAACAGTCTGTCAAAATGCGGATGATGTAGACATCAAAAAGCTGCATTTCTATGACCTCATTCTTTTGGATGTGATGATGCCTGGCACAGACGGGTTTGAGTTTTGCAAACAGATCAGGAATATGGTAGACTGCCCGATTCTCTTTCTGACCGCAAAGACATTAGAGGAAGATATATTGTTTGGATTGGGCATCGGTGCGGATGATTATATTACGAAACCTTTTCGTATTCAGGAGCTTCGCGCCCGTGTCGCGGCACATTTACGCAGAGAAAAAAGGGAGCATCACAGCACACTTTCATTTGAGCCTGATATAAGATTTGACCTTTCCGCAAAGGTACTGTATGTTTCAGAACAGCCGGTTCCCCTTACCAAAAGCGAGTATTCAATCTGTGAATACCTTGCGAAAAACCGGGGACAGGTTTTTGCAAAAGAACAAATCTATGAAGCCGTTTTCGGGTTTGATGGAATAGGCGATAACTCTACGATCTCAACGCATATAAAAAATATTCGTGCGAAATTGGAGCATTTCAAAATAAGTCCGATCAGCACCGTATGGGGGATAGGATATAAATGGGAGTGAAAAAGAAACCTACATTGAAAATATTGTTTCGCCAGTTTGCTATCTCCCTCATTGTCATGCTGGTAGCGGCAATTATTGTCCCTTCTGGTTTGGAGGGACTTGCTGTAAATGCTGGATTAGCTACAAGAGCAAATCTAAGTGAATTGCAGGTAAAAGAGATCATTCCAACGCTGACGATTGCCCCGGATATTACAAAGGTTGTGATTCCACAGGGATGCGGCTACTTAATTCTGGACAAGAACTTTAATGAGCTTTACAGCAATATGGACGATGATGAAAAAGAAATTGCCCTGCTGTACGCAAAGGGAGAATATATTGAATATGCTACGGGGAGGCAGTTTGCACTTGTTGTCCGGGAAAACGAATTTTGCGTTTTAAGGTATTATATTGGTTCTCAATTTACAGTGTCATGGCTACCGGAATATTTTCCATCTCCTGACACGCTTGCGTTTATCCTGATGGCTGTAAATTCGCTGCTGGTCATTATCATACTGACCGCCAGATTTGCTAAGAACCTGCGTACACAACTGACCCCGCTTTTTGAAGCAACTGCGGAGGTTTCAAAGCAAAACCTTGATTTTGAAGTAGGACACGCCAAAATCAAAGAGTTTGAAGATGTCCTTGCATCTTTTTCAGATATGAAAGATAATCTGAAAATTTCGTTAGAACGGCAATGGAAAACCGAACAGACACAGAAAGAGCAAATCGCCGCGCTTGCCCATGATTTGAAAACGCCTCTGACGGTTATTCAAGGAAATGCTGATTTACTCACAGAAACAAATCTTGATGATGAGCAACGATTATACGCTGGTTACGTCGTGGAAAGCTCCGGCCAGATGCAGTCATATATTCAAACCCTGATTGATATATCACGGGCGGCGGTTGGTTATCAGCTCCATATTGAAAGTATAGACTTGCCAGCGTTCATGCAGCACTTGTTCGGTTATATGGAATCACTATGCCGGACAAAAGAAATCCGGCTGCAAATGAATACTGTTTCACTCCCTCAAATGCTGAAATTTGATAGGGTGCTGATAGAACGTGCTATTATGAATGTTATCAGTAATGGGCTGGACTACTCCCCGCAAGGCGGAACGCTTTATGTGGATGTTCAGAGTAACAACGGTTTCGTGGAAATTTCAGTCACAGACGAGGGAACGGGGTTTTCTAAAGAGGCATTATGCCACGCACAGGAACGGTTCTATATGGGCGATCAAAGCCGCAATTCAAAGTTACACTTTGGTATGGGTCTATATATTACAAATTCGATTATGGAACAACATAATGGTCAGCTTATTTTAGAAAATTCAAAAGAAACCGGCGGCGCAAAGGTTACTATGAAACTTCCTTGCTGATTTTCCGATAGTGTAATGGACGTCTTTTATGTCCGTCCATTTTTCAAATCTTTATGGAATCTTCAAAAATTCCTCTTATCATGTATCTAAAGAAAAAACATCTGCCCAGCGGCAGAAAAGAAAAAAACCGCTGCTGGGCAGACCCATTTTCACGCTTAATTTATATTCACTGGTGGCGGTTTTGAGAAATCAAGGCCGCTGCTTTCTTTCTGTCATTCCCAGCAGTTAAAGGCATGGCGGCCCACGGGAGGACGCCGCCATGCTGTTTTACTATCATTATAATCTAATCCACTTCTACCGCTTAAAAAAAGCCTTGCCCCGCCACGGGAATATTCCGGCTATGAGTATGAACTATACCATGTAAGAAAACAACAAAACGCTTCAAATCGTCGCCCGGTAGGTTTACGACCTGCCGGGCGATTTTTGTCGATTTTCGCGGATTGTCATTTCCGGCAAAAAATCAGATGGAAAAGGAGGCGGTCAGCAGACCAGGGCCAGCATAGGCCCCTGACAACGGACAGGATCATCCTGCTCACTCCCCACGGAAAGGGGGTGAGAAGATGAAAGTTACCCCTGATGATTACGGGAGGCGCTGCCAGTTTGACCATTTTTGCAAGCTGGTACTGTACCATGAAGCCGTTGACTACTTCCGGGAAAGGAAGCGTCAGCGTGGCTGGGAAACATCCTTTGAAACGCTGCCGCTTTCGGAACTGGACACGCTATGCACGATAGATCAGTACCCCAGCGACAGTTTTATATTTCCGGCCTATGGCTGTGAGCTTCAGATCAGCGACGGGCTGGTGGCCGCTGCCTTTGCCAGCTTGCCCCAGCCGGGACAAAGCATCTTGATACTGCATTGTGTCCTGGAACTGACGGACGGCGAGATCGGCGCGGTGGTGGGAATGTCCCGCAGCGCCGTCCAGCGGCACAGGACTAAGACGCTGGAAACCATGAGAACAAGACTGACGGGAGGTATTGCAGAATGAAGCAGGCCAGATATAAGGAGCCTTTGTCCTCTACATAGCGGGTTGGCACCCGACCGAGAATCACATAATAGTTCTTGCTTGCCAGATCGGCATTCATTCTTTCCACTACCCGGTAAGCAAACGAAACTGATAATCCAAAGAGTTCTGCAATGTCTTCCACTGATAAATACATTTTTCTCTTACGCATGAAACCATTCCTTTCCCTCTTCCTGTGGAATCTCACAAGTATCTTCTACTCCGTAGAAACGCTTCACAAAATACTTTGTCGGAACTTTTCCTCTAAGCGTCAGGTAGCCCTGTTCTTCCAGTTCCTTGTTCAGATTTCCGATGATTTCATAAGCCGATGTCTGTTTTACTTCCAGAAGTTCACATATATCGGCTGCCTTTAAAAATAATTTGTTCTGCATAATCAGTACCTCCTGTGTTTTGAATATTTATCTCTTCATATACTCTGTACTGGCAGATGCAAAATCGGACATCATTTTCCGAAATTTATCAAATTTTCTTGTTTTTTAATTCTCCATCAGTGTGATTACTGTGTCATGGAGTTTAAGCTCATCGAAAGTAAAGAACCTTTCTGTGGTATCTGTTTTCTAAATGCAGGCAACAAAAAAACAGTCTGCCTTGACGAAAATCACTTCAATCAAAACAAACTGTTCTTCATATTTACTCTAATTTTATTTTATGAGAATAACTGATTTCACGAAATTTGCAGGTGAATCTGGAATATAAACAAGAGAAAAAAATAATTTTTAAACTCCATTTGCACTCCATTTGGTCTTTTCGACACCCCGCAAAGCCTTTATTTATGGGCTTTTCCGCGATTTTTCAAGCTACTCAAACTCAATAGTTCCCGGTGGCTTACTGGTCAAATCATAGAATACTCTATTGACTCCCTTTACCTCATTTATAATTCTGCTCATCACTGTCTGAAGTACCTCAAACGGTATCTCGGCTGCTTCGGCTGTCATGAAGTCCACGGTGCGGACTGCACGGACTGCAACGGCATAATCATATGTTCTCTCATCGCCCATGACACCTACTGAACGCATGTTGGTAAGGGCTGCAAAGTACTGGTTTGGCATCCATGATGGTTCCTCGCCGTGGGCCTCTTTGTACTCTTTTGCTGCCTTTTCCACTTCGCTTCTGTAAATCCAGTCTGCATCCTGGACAATGCGTACCTTTTCGGCTGTGACTTCGCCGATGATACGGATTCCAAGGCCCGGGCCTGGGAATGGCTGACGGAATACGAGATAGTCAGGTAATCCAAGCTCCAGTCCGACCTTGCGGACCTCGTCCTTGAAGAGGTTTCTGAGTGGCTCAACGATGTCCTTGAAATCGACATGCTCTGGGAGACCTCCTACATTGTGGTGTGATTTGATGACTGCAGATTCTCCGCCGAGTCCACTCTCCACTACGTCCGGATAGATGGTTCCCTGCGCAAGAAAGTCAACCTTTCCGATTTTCTTAGCTTCTTCCTCGAATACACGGATGAATTCCTCACCGATGATTTTACGCTTGCGCTCAGGCTCTGTGACGCCTGCAAGCTTGCTGTAGTAGCGCTCCTGTGCGTTGACGCGGACAAAGTTGATGTCGAACGAACCGTCTTTGCCGAATACGCCCTCTACCTCATCGCCCTCGTTCTTACGGAGAAGTCCGTGGTCTACGAATACACAGGTGAGTTGCTTGCCGATTGCCTTGGCAAGGAGTGCTGCGAGCACTGATGAGTCTACTCCACCCGAAAGTGCAAGGAGCACTTTGCCGTCACCGACCTGCTCTCTGATTTCGTCGATTGTGTTTTTGACGAATGAATCCATCTTCCATGTGCCTGCACATCCACATACGCCACGGACGAAATTGTAAATCATCTGTGTTCCGTTCTTGGTGTGAAGTACCTCCGGATGGAACTGCACTGCATATAATTTCTTCTCAACATTCTGTGTTGCGGCTATTGGACAGTCTGCAGTGTGCGCAACTACCTCAAAGCCCGGTGCAGCCTCTGCAATTCTGTCGAAATGACTCATCCAGCATACTGATTCTGATGGCAGATCCTTGAACATCACGCCGTTTGCAGAATATGTGATTTCTGTCTTTCCATACTCTCCAACCTCCGGTGTGATTACCTTTCCGCCTAATTTATGCATCATAAGCTGTGCACCGTAGCAGATGCCAAGCACCGGTATTCCCAGCTCAAACAGCTCTTTCTGGTATGATGGAGAATTCTCTTCATAACAGCTGTTTGGACCTCCTGTAAGGATGATACCCTTTGGATTCATTTCTTTGATTTTCTCAATGTCTATTTTGTATGAGTAAATCTCACAGTACACGTTGCACTCGCGGACACGGCGCGCAACAAGCTGATTGTACTGACCACCAAAGTCTATGACTATGACCTTTTCCTGATCCATGTTTTCCTCCTAATTGTTTATTCGCTATGCTGCTGTTTTACAATCTTTGAAACGTCACGTAATTGCTGTTTGCCACACTGTGGTGTAAACAATAACAAAAACATAACATATGTTATCTGCTGCCATCTCATTGATTACGTAAAAGCAACATGTATTCTTATGTCATTATAGATTACGGAGTGCTTATCTGCAAGCGATTTTGTTAAATTTATGTTTTGATTTTATGTGCAATTACGTTATAATGAGTTATAAACACTTTTATAGGCTGGGAGGTTTCATCATGAGTTTTAAAATAATAACTATAAGCCGCGAATTTGGCAGTGGCGGTCGCTTTATCGGCGAGCAGATTGCTCAAAAATGCGACATTGAGTTTTACGATAAAAAAATAATTGAGCATGTGGCAAAGGAGCTCGGTATCTCTGAGCAGATTGTCGCAAACCAGGGCGAATATGCACCTGCCGGAAGCATTTTTTCATATGCATTTGTGGGGCGCGACATCACAGGAGTTTCTCTTTCCGACCAGATTTTCAATATCCAGCAGAAGCTCATCAAGGATATTGCGCAAAAAGAGCCATGCGTTATTGTGGGACGTTGCGCAGACTACATTCTTTCTGACAGGGATGATGTGCTGAATGTTTTTATAGAGGCAAACACCCCTGAGAAGGCTGCAAGAATAAAAAAGCTCTACCATAAGAGCGATGACGAGGTCAAAAAGCTGCTAAAGGATGTCGATAAGAAGCGCTCTGTAAATTACCGCTACTTTACCGACAAGGAGTGGGGCAACAGAAAAAATTATGACCTGGTGCTAAACAGCTCTGTGCTTGGATACGATAAATGTATTGAGCTCATCGCATCCGCATACGCTTAATACACTTAATATATTTAATGAGCTTAATATGATCAGGCAGCGCAACTTTTGCACCAATGCAATACGGAAAATTGATATTATTATTACTATTAAAAAACCGTTTTCTTATTTTACGAAAAACGTAAATAGAATTACAACCTGTGTGTAATATTAAAAATACTCCCGCATAAACTGTAACAACAGAATATGCAGGAGTATTTTTTGAAATCATATATTGAGACAAGGGCGGTGGAAATCGCCAACTACATAGTTGAAAACAATGCCACGGTGCGTCAGGCTGCAAAGCAGTTTGGCATCAGCAAATCCACTGTGCACAAGGATATCACGGATGCTGACAGGCTGCTTCGCATTGACCCGGAGCTTGCCGCAAAAGCGCGTCACATTCTCGATATCAACAAGTCAGAGCGCCATATCCGCGGCGGACTTGCCACCAGAGAGAAGTATCTGCATCTGCCTCATGTGCATGCCGGCTGAGTGTATATTACCTCCGGATATTTTCATGTTCCTGATGTTTACTGTGTCACATGACTTGTGAGCACACCGTACAGCCACTTGCCCTCATCGCTTAGATCCTCATAGGTAAAGCCGCTTGTCTTATCGCAGGCAGGTGTTAGAAGCGCTGATTTTTCGTCCTTATTGGACAGATTCCAGCACACATAGCTGATACCGTAGCTGTCGAGCAGGCTGATCCAGCTGTTTGCGGAATCTATGTCCACCTGACCGTTTCCGTCGTCGCTGCAGATGCCAAACTCTGATACAAATATCGGCAGTCCGGCGTCTGCCGCCGATTTTAGCTTGTTTTGCAAGTCCTCCTTGTGGGTTGCGGCATAGAAATGCAGTGTATACATGATATTATCATAGCCTGTGACAGGGTCCTTGACTGCCTCATCCACATCCCGGCTCCAGTTAGGTGTGCCTATCAGTATGACTGCATCCTTGTCGTAGCTTCTGATTGACGGAATGACCTCGCTGGCATAAAACTTCACATCTCCCCAGGTCGCACCTTTGCACGGCTCATTGCAAATCTCGTAAATCACGTTGTTGTATGAGGCATACTGCTGTGCCATCTTGGCAAAAAAAGTCTTTGCCACATCACTGTAGCGGTTTGGATTGCCCTCGTTTAGCACATGCCAGTCGATGATGACATACATGTCATTGTTTAGTGCGTACTGCACGCCGTTTTGCACAAGTGTCTCAAGCTGCTGCCTGTCACCATCTGTGCAGTAGCCACCGCTTTCGTAGGTGTACATGGCAAGCCTTACCACATTTACTCCCCAGCTTTTCAGTGTGGCAAAGCAATCATTGGTCACATACTGTGGATACCACGCAAGACCGTGTGTGCTGACTCCGCGAAGCTGCACCTCGTTGTTATTTTGATCAACGAGCTTGCTGCCCTCCACATGCAGCTTACCGTTTACTGACGGACAGGCAAGAACTGAGCTCTCCTGTCCGTTTTCTGTGGTGAGCTGCTCTGTGTCAGCCACATTCTGATTTTCTGTACTGCTTTGCATACTGTCCTCAGTATTATTTTCTGCAGAATTCACCGACTCAGTGGCTTTCTCATCTGTCTGTGATTCTGTCTCTTTGTTGCCCTTGTTACCACATCCTGTAAAAATCCCAAGCACCAGCACTGCAGCCAATACCAATGCTATATATTTCTTCATATTGTTATACTGTCTGACTGATTACTGAATGGATGTAACCTTGTAGTCCTCAGCCTCTACAGTCTCCTTTAATTTCTCATCGGAAATGTCAGAGCTTAATGTCACTACTGCAGTTCCGCTCTCATGGCTTACCGCTGCCTCACTTACTGCATCAAGCGCCTCGAGTGCCTTCTTTACTCTTGCCTCACAGTGGCAGCACATCATTCCTTCGATATTCATTGTCTTTGTCATTGATTTTTCCTCACTTTCATTTGGTTTATCTGTTTTGTTTTTTCTATCTGGTGTTGCTTTTCTGTCATGCTTAGGATCATACACCCTGCACAGATTCAGCCGCAGGGCATTGGTAACAACGCAGAAGCTCGACAGGCTCATCGCCGCCGCTCCAAACATCGGATTTAGCTTCCATCCTAATAAAGGATACCACAAACCGGCCGCAAGTGGAATACCTATTACATTATAGAAAAATGCCCAGAACAGATTTTCGTGTATATTTGTCAATGTAGCACGGCTTAACCGCACTGCTGCCGGTACATCTATCAGGCGGCTCTTCATCAGGACAACATCCGCTGCATCTATTGCCACATCACTTCCCGCGCCGATTGCAATTCCCATATCCGCACGTGTGAGCGCCGGTGCATCATTGATTCCGTCACCAACCATGGCTACCCTGCCCTGTTTTTTTAGCTTCCTTATGACAGCCTCCTTACCATCCGGAAGCACACCCGCGATGACTTCATCCACTCCCGCCTGCTTTCCAATGGCATTGGCAGTCTGCTCGTTGTCACCGGTGAGCATAACAACTCTGATACCCATATTTTTAAGCTGTCTGACAGCTTCCGGACTGTCCTCCTTTATTGTATCTGCAACAGCTATGATACCGCAAAGCCTGTCATCCGCGGCAAAGAACAGAGGAGTTTTTCCTTCCTTTGAAAATTCGACAGATTTCGCGCGCATATCATCTGACACTTTTACAAATTTGCTTACAAAAGCAAGATTTCCCGCTTTTATCATTTTGCCTGCAAGTATTGCAGTCAGACCATTTCCTACAACAGCGCTAAAATCCGTCACCTCTGCAACAGCGATTTCATCCGTTTTAGCGCGCTCCATAATGGCTTTTGCAAGCGGATGCTCGCTCTTGGCCTCGACTGATGCGGCTATTGCAAGAAGCTTCCTTGACCACAGTGCTTTATCTGTTGATGAGTACGGGTTTAAATCGTCTGCCTTACGATGACACTCACCGGCATGCTTGCCGATTTCCTCAAAAAATTTCTCATCCGGCACGATATCCGTCACCTTCGGCTCACCGCTTGTTATGGTGCCTGTCTTATCAAGAGCCACAATCTGTGTGCGGCCTGTTGCCTCAAGGCTTGCCGCTGTCTTGAAGAGTATACCGCTCTTTGCGCCCTTGCCATTTCCTACCATTATCGCAACAGGAGTTGCCAGTCCAAGTGCACACGGACAGCTTATCACGAGCACCGAAATGCCTCTGGCAAGCGCAAAGCCCACGGTCTCACCGGCTATAAGCCATGCTATTATTGTAATGATTGCAATTGTAATAACCGCCGGCACAAATACTCCTGATACCCTGTCAGCGATTTTTGCAATAGGTGCCTTTGTCGCTGCGGCATCAGAAACCATCTGTATAATCTGTGAGAGTGTGGTGTCTTCGCCCACTCTCGTTGCGCGGCATTTTATAAAGCCTGACTGGTTCACTGTGGCAGCGCTTACTGCATCTTTCGGCTGCTTATCCACAGGGATGCTCTCTCCTGTGAGTGCCGATTCGTTGACAGCGGTTGTTCCCTCTATTATTTCACCGTCCACAGGGATATTTTTCCCCGGTCTGACCACGAAAATATCGCCCTTTTTCACTGCATCCACAGAGATTTCCTGCTCCACGCCATCCCTTACAACGGTTGCTGTCTTTGGGGCAAGCTGCATCAGGCTCTTTAAAGCGTCTGTTGTTTTGCCCTTTGAGTGCGCTTCAAGCATTTTTCCGACAGTAATCAGTGCCAAAATCATGGCTGCGGATTCAAAATAAAACTCATGCATATATGACATGACCGCATCCATATCGCCATTCACCTGCGCAGCTGTCATGGCAAAAAGTGCATACACGCTGTATCCAAACGATGCCGCAGAGCCAAGCGCAACAAGCGTATCCATGTTGGGAGCGCCGTGAATCAAGCCCTTAAAGCCACTGATAAAAAACTTCTGGTTTATGACCATTACCGCCACTGTAAGCAGAAGCTGCAAAAGCCCCATAGCCACATGGTTTCCATTGAAAAACTCAGGCAACGGCCAGCCCCACATCATATGTCCCATGGAAAAATACATGAGAACAACTAAGAATATGAGCGATGCTATAAGCCTGTTTACAAGCTTCGGTGTCTCCCTGTCTACAAGCGCATCCTGCGCTGCCTTTAGCTGCTCTAAGCTGTTATTCGCTTTGTCATTTTCTGATTCTGTTGCTGTGCCTTTGGGACTCGCTCCATAGCCCGCCTGCTCTACCGCCTCCACTATCTGCGCATCTGTCGCGCTTCCCTCGACTCCCATCGAGTTGGTCAAAAGGCTGACAGAGCAGCTCGTCACACCATCAACCTTAGAGACCGCCTTTTCCACTCTGGCAGAGCATGCCGCACAGCTCATCCCTGTAACTGTATATTGCTTCATACTGTCTGTATTTCCTTCTTTCTACTATTCAAATCTAACTATTCAGAAGCCTTTTCTAAAATCTCTCAATTCCTGTCACCTTGAAATCCAGTCTTTCGATGGCAAATGTGATTTCCTCATCGCTTAGCTCTCTGGTTGCCTCAACATGTGCCACGCCATGCTTTAAATCCACATCTGCCGATACTCCGCTCATCTTCTGAAGTGAGCGTGTGACTGAGTTCTTGCAGTTCATGCAGTGCATTCCGTCTATGTGCACATCTGCTCTCGTGACTATCTCGCCTGTAAGCTGTACTGTGGCTTCCTCGTCCTCCTTCATGGCTCCACCGCCACAGCAGGCGCCCTCGCCCTTTGAATGCTTAATTGTCTCCTTTAAGCCCACAATCACCAGTGCGGCAATTATTGCTATTATTAATATTGTGATTATTGTACTCATTTTTATACCTGCCTTCTTATAATACTACTTCATAAGCTTCTGTAGTGTGTTCAAAAGCTCATCTATTGTCTCATCCTTGCCGGCTCTTATGTCATCTGCCACACACGTCTTTATATGATTGGCCAAAAGGACTTTATTGAAGCTGTTGAGCGCGGCATTTGCGGCCGCCACCTGTGTGATGATGTCAGGGCAGTAGCAATCCTCATCCAGCATACGCTTGATTCCACGGATCTGCCCCTCTATACGGCTAAGTCTGTTGATGAGATCCTTATATTCCTGCTCTGACCGCTCTTTTTTGCGGTTGCAGCAACAGCATTTGGTTTCTTTTTCTGTCATGGGTACCTCCATTTGTTCTTTGTTACGCATTATGCATTTGTTTCACATATCTAACCATACCCCTTATGGGTATCTGTCTTCAAGAGCATTATATACCCCGGCGGGGTATATTGCAAGGGCAGATTTCCTTATTGAGAAATTTTCATGTTATACCATACTTTTATAATAAAAGCATGCAGTTGCTGCAGCTGCTCATAAATAGCTCTGCCTCATATGAATATATACAACGAAAAAGCCGGTACATCATGCTTCCATGAATGTACCGGCTTTAAATACTTAGCAGTCCGTACGGGAATCGAACCCGTGTTTCCGCCGTGAGAGGGCGGCGTCTTAACCGCTTGACCAACGAACCGTGTATTATAATATCATGGTCAAACGAATAATGCAAGTACTTTTTTAAATTTTTTTAAAAATTTTTTCCGATCTCTTTGCCTTGAACATTATCCCTTTAAATGCTTCTGGCTTTAATTCCATTTTCGTCCCTATGTATGCTCTGTGATAATCTATTATATTCCGGCTCCTTATCTCAAAGCACGCGTTCTTATCCTCATATTTTATTTATACGTTTTCCTCTTGAATAAGATTATACACCTCTTTGGTCACACAACGGTCACACAGAGCCCTTTTCCACAGATTTTGTAAAAAGTATACATTAAAAATGCCGAAAGCTGTACCGTTTTAGATAATTTTCGGAATTTGTGCATTTTTTATTCGTTATAATCAACTATTATTTATTATATTTTTTGTATATCTTTTCAAATGCAGGCATGGAGCGCTTTATCATTTCCCTATCCACACAGTATGATATTCTCACCCAGCCCGGACAGCCGAAGCCGTCTGCTGCTACTATGAGCACATCCTCCTCCTTTGCCTTCTCGCAGAATGCATTGCTGTCATCCTCGAGTGCCTTTACAAACATATAAAAGGCTCCGTCCGGCTTGAAGCAGTGATAGCCTATCCTTGTGAGTCCCTCGTACAGAAGGTCTCTATTTTCTTTGTAGGCATTGATATCACCGGTTGCCCCCTGGCATTTTACTATCATCTTCTGGAACAGGCTTGGTGCACACACGTAACCGAGTGCTCTTCCAGCACCACAGACTGCTGCATACAGCTCTGCCTTATCGTACACCTCATCAGGCACGAGGACGTATCCTATTCTCTCTCCCGGCAGCGAAAGTGACTTGCTGTATGAGTAGCATACCAGTGTGTTGTCGTAATATTTGGTCACAAACGGTACCTTGATTCCGTCGTAGACTATCTCTCTGTACGGCTCATCTGCGATAATGAATATCGGTCTTCCTATCTCATTAGACTTTTTCTCAAGGAGGTCTGAGAGCTTTTTGATGGTCTCCTCAGAATAGACTGTGCCGGATGGGTTGTTTGGTGAATTGATTATGACACCTCTGGTGTGCGCATTGATTCTCTCCTCAAGAGCCTCAAAATCTATCTGAAAATGCTCTGTGTCTGCAGGCACCTCTACAAGCCTTGCTCCTGCTGCATTCACAAATACCTTGTACTCCGGGAAATATGGCGCTATGGTAATAAACTCATCATATGCGTCACTTGTCAAAGCACGAAAGCAGATTGACAGCGATGCCGCTGCTCCCATTGTCATGTAAAGGTTGTCCGCATTAAAATGTGTGCCATGTATGTTGTTCAAAAATTCAGCTATCGCCGCTCTCGTTTCCACGTCTCCCTGTGCTGAGGTGTAGCCGTGCAGCGCAACAGAATCATAATCTGTCACAAGCTCCTTTATTGTGTCGTTTACTATCTGCGGAGCCGGTATGCTCGGGTTTCCTATTGAGAAATCATATACATTTTCCTTACCTACAATTGCTGCTCTTTTTTTACCATACTCGAAAAGCTCCCTGATTGCTGAGCGCACGCTTCCGAGCTGGTACATGCTTTCGTTTACTACCATTTTCTTGTCTCCTTATCTCTGATGTTCTTGCATGTTTACTATTATAATATCTCTGCTTATGACATACAAATGTCTTTATAAACATCTCTTTATACACATATTGTTACCATTCGTGACCGTTTATCCTGATATGAATGCCTCCATCCCGGCACGCTTCGTCATCTCAATATGCTCCTTAAGCTCGCGGGCTGACATTCGCAGTGCCCCCAGGCTCATGACCGTCTGCTGCTCCAGTCCGTCCGAGGTTGCCACTGTTACCTTGTACCTGTCACGTATGCCAAACACAGTCTTTTCGATAAATGCATCGGCTGTCTCGTCCTGCTTTGTATACACAACCTCTATGTTGTGGAAGGTCTCTCTCTTTCCGGCATTGCCCTTCACCTTGTACGCATCAAACACCAGCAGCAGATGACAGCCCTTATAGCCCTGGTAATCCGATAAAACATCCTTCAGCGCATCTCTCGCCGAATCAATGTTTATGCGTGAAAGCTCCTTTAAATCCTCCCATGCAAATATTATATTATATCCGTCAACTATCAGGTACTCTTCACCAGGAGATTTCTTCGGATAAATCGGATTGCCGTGCTTGTCATGCTTTACGGTGCGCGGTTTACCACTTAGGCCTTCATACTCATTTTTCTTTTTGCCTGACCATTTGCGCCTCTGATCCTCTGCGATATCGTTTTTGCCCATGCCAAACTCCCTGGCATAAACATCTGCAAGCTGCGCATCAAGCTCCACCGATGACATACCTGAAACAACTTTCTCAAAGCTCATCCTGCGGCGGTTTCCGGCAAGCGCCTGCGCATCCTCCGCTGAAAATGCATTCTGCGTGCGGGCACTCGCTGCAAGTGCCTCCTCAGACTCATCTCCGTGGTAGACATAAGGCAGGTGCATATGCTCCGGAACCTCATCCCACGGCACCACGTAGCCTGAGCCGTGCGCACAAAATACCGAGCCTGTCGGATTGCGGAAATCCTCCTCGCTGTCATAGTGCATCTGCGCAATCACCTCCGCAGGATTGTGACACTCATCATAACCCCACAGCTCCAGTGTCAGGTGCCCGAGCCCCTTTGTATACGCATGCACCAGACTCACATAATCCTGCATTGTCGCAACCGGTGCCTTTCCTGTAATTGTTGCCATCTTCCTCGCAGCGGTTGTGGCAAACTGCGGGCTCTCGGCTCTTGCAAATCTCTGCTCCAGATCTGTCATTGCACGGCCGACATACTCCATCGGCACCTGTAGGATAAAGCTGTAGTATGGCTCCAGCAGCACGCTCTCTGTGGATTTAAGTCCCTGGCGGATTGCTCTGTATGTAGCCTGACGGAAATCGCCTCCCTCCGTGTGCTTTACATGTGCTCTTCCTGTAAGAATAGTGACCTTCACATCGGTAAGCGCTGAGCCTGTGAGCACACCCCTGTGCTCCTTTTCCTCAACGTGTGTGGCTATGAGGCGCTGCCAGTTTTTGTCGAGCACATCCTCACTGCAGGTGGATGTGACTGTGATTCCGCTGCCACGCTCCGCCGGCGACAAAAGCAGATGCACCTCTGCATAGTGGCGCAACGGCTCAAAGTGTCCTACTCCCTCGACAGCCCTTGCTATCGTTTCCTTATATACAATGCTGCCCGGTCCGAATGTAACAACAACACCAAACCTGTCCTTTATGAGACGCACAAGCACCTCCATCTGCACCTGTCCCATGAGCTGCACATGGATTTCCTTAAACTCCTCCACCCACACTATGTAAAGCTGTGGGTCTTCCTCCTCAAGCTGCTTTAGCTTTTCCATAAATGCAGCCGGATTTACATCATCCGGCAGAATCATCCTATAGTTTAGTACCGGTTCAAGGATTGGCATATTGGACTGATGCTCAACCCCGAGCCCCTGCCCCGGAAATGTCGAGCTAAGACCTGTGACAGCAACTATCTCCCCCGCCTCTGCCACATCAGCTGTCTCATATTTTTCGCCGGAATACTTTCTTATCTGATCAATTTTCTCAATCAGAAGGCCTTTCGCCTCGTCACCGCCATGCGCTTTGTACTCTATTTTGTCCCTGACTCTAAGACAGCCTCCGGTAACCTTTAAAAATGTCAGCCTGCTGCCTCTGTCATCCCTGCCTATCTTGTATACGCGGGCAGAAAAATCGTCAGGATAATTTCTTTCACACATAAACCGCGAAAGCCCCTGAATCAGCGTATCCACTCTGTCAAGCTTAAGTGCCGAGCCGTAAAAGCAGGGGAACACCTCCCTTTGAGCCACCGCCTGCGCAATATGTGCATCCGCAAGCTCTCCCGATTCCATAAATTCATCTAAAAGAGGCTCACTGCACATGGCAAGCTCATCAAATAAATCATGTGAAGAAAAGTCAACGCAGCCATCGCTCAGCTCGCTCCTTAGCTCTGCCTGCACTTTCTCCGCATCCGTGCCCTGCATATCCATCTTGTTTACAAAAATAAATGTCGGCACGTTATAGTGCTTTAAAAGTCTCCACAGTGTGCGCGTGTGCCCCTGCACTCCATCAGTTGCGCTGATTACAAGTATTGCATAGTCGAGCACCTGAAGGGTACGCTCCATCTCTGCCGAAAAATCCACATGCCCCGGTGTATCAAGCATGACTACATGCCATGTACGAGCTGTATCTGCCGTACGTGTTACATCTGCTGTATGTGCTGTATCTGCCGCATTTGTGCCACGCGAAATATCAAGCCTTGCCTGCTTTGAAAAAATGGTTATTCCACGCTCTCGCTCCTGCGCATCGTTGTCCAAATACGCGTCCTGATGGTCCACGCGCCCGAGTGAGCGAATCTGCCCGGTACTGTAAAGCATGGCCTCAGACAGGGTTGTCTTTCCCGCATCTACATGTGCGAGAATGCCTATTGTAATGTGATTGTTTGTCATTTTCTGCTCCATTTATGCCTCAATCCAAGAACAGAGACACCTGTGGATGTCTCTGTGTCAGCCTTTATATCATAATCCGTTGATTTCCTAAATTATAGCATTTTGTGGTTGCTCTGTCATCTTTTTTCTTGATTGACAGCGGGACATAAAAGGCGCCGCTCAATTGACAAATATTTATTCCATACATATAATGTGATTACGTAAATTTTTGAATGGTATGAAAATAATGCGAGGATAATATGAACAAAAAAGAAGTATTGGAATTAAAACGAAGATTAAAAAAAGACCAGGCAACCTTCAGTCGTCTGGTCGGCTGCTATGTGGACTGCAACCATGAAAAGGTCTGCAAATTCGGTGGCAAATTTCTCACTCTGGATGAGGATGAATACTACAAATATCTCGAGATTTCAAACAAGGTGCTTTCCGGCACTCTCGGAAACAACCTGCTCAATCTGCAGTTTCCGCTTGAGGAGGAAGAGGTCGGAGGCCGACAGCAGATTCTCATGGCGCTTCGCGACAGCGAGCTTAATGATGAGACTCTGCTCGATACATACTATGACCTGGTCATCGACACCTACGATGAGGCCGGGAACTATCTGATTCTTTTGTATCTCGACAGCTACGATGTCATGACACGTACAAAGGACAACATCAACGTGGATGAGTCCGAGGAAGTGTACAAATACATTCTCTGCGCTATCTGCCCTGTCACACTTTCAAAGCCGGGTCTTGGCTATCTGGAAAAGGAGCAGCGTATTGGAGCCCGCATAAGGGACTGGGTAGTCGGTGCACCTGAGACAGGCTTTTTATTCCCTGCTTTCAATGATAGGAGCACTGACATACACTCCACTCTTTTCTATACGAAAAATACCAAGGAGCCTCACTCTGAATTTATGACAAACGGCCTCGGCTGCGGTGTGGAGCGCACAGCTACTGAGCAGAAGATGGCTTTTCATTCAATTGTCAGAAATGTGCTCGGTGCCGAGGATGAGAGCACGGATGACAAGCTGCTTGATATCCAGCAGAATCTGTCCGAGATGGCCGATGACTACGCTGAGACTCACGATGATGACGATGATCCGTTCATTCTCGACAGCGAGGCTATGAACAAGGTGCTGAGTGACTGCCATGTCTCTGAGGAAAAGATTTCACGCATTGAAAAATCCGTCAATGAGGCCTTCGGTGACAAGCCGCCTATCGCAGCCAATGTCATTGATTCAAAGGCTCTTGCAGCTAATGAAATCCGCGTGGAAAAGCTTGCTCTTGAGAGCCAGGTCGGCGATTTAACTCTCGAGCTCAATGAGAAAAATGCGCAGCTTGAGGAGAAGGATTCTGTTATCCAGGAGAAAAATAATCAGATTGAGGAGCGCACTTCACAGCTTCTTGAGAAGCAGGAAGAGATTGATAATTACACTGCCCAAATTAAGACCTATGATGTGGTGCTTCATGTAAAGCCGGAGAAGGCTTCACAGATTCATGCACAGGTCATCAATGGGGAGAAGTGTCTCGTCATTCCTATGAGGGAGAATGAGAATGCGACCATAAATGGGGTGAATACAAATCTGTAGGGACGCATCATAGTGCATCGCTTATGGTACTGCGCTTTATAGGGCTTCGCATATCTAGGCTGTGGATACCGGCCTAGCATGCAGTATATTCCTCAGAAAAATATAAAATCAGCCACGGCAGCATTTGCGGATAGTTTATTGATAGTTTGCTATGAATTATCGTATCCACATTTTATAGAACGCCGTGGCAGTTTATATTTTTCTTCGGAACACACTGCATACTCTCCGGTAAATTTAGGGTACGTATGCGAAGCAATCAACTATGAGTTTATAAACCATGTCCGTGGATGCAGAAATGCTCTCCCGAAGCTAACGCTTCACTTACTAGATTCTGTATGGGATTATACAAAAGGGCGTGTGAAAAAACTTCGTTTTTCACACGCCCTTTATAATGTTGTCACCTATGAAATAATGTCTGCTAATAATAGCACTCTGATAATACTTACCGGTTTACCAGCTCAGCACCTCATGGCCATCCTCTGTGACGAGTACCATGATTTCCCACTGGGCTGATGGAAGTCCGTCGTCGGTGTATACTTCCCAGTTGTTCTTGTCATCTACGTAGATATCGGCCTTGCCCATGTTGACCATTGGCTCGATGGTAAATATCATGCCGGGTGCCATGACCATGTCGGTGCCGCGCTTGGTATTGTAGCCTACCCACGGATCCTCGTGAAATTCAAGTCCCACTCCGTGTCCACCGATTTCACGCACTACTGTGTAACCGTTTGCAAATGCATGGTCGTGCACCGCCTGTCCCATATCTCCGAGGAAGCCCCACGGCTTTACCTCTTTGAGTCCAAGCTCCACACACTCCTTTGTGACTTCAACGAGCTTTTTCTTCTCAGGGCTTACATTTCCGATACAGTACATTCTTGATGAATCCGAAAAATATCCGTTTAAAATTGTAGAACAGTCTACATTTATGATGTCACCATCCTTTAAGATGACGTCCTTTGAAGGAAATCCGTGACAAACCTGCTCATTTACTGATGTACATACGCTGTAAGGATAACCCTCATAGTTGAGCGGTGCAGGGATGCCGCCCATGCTGGTGGTCATATCATAGACTATTTTATCAATCTCTGCTGTGTTCATACCCTCGTGGATATGCTCTCCTATGTAGTCGAGCACTGCGACATTTATCTTGGCGCTCTCCTTGATTCCCGCTATCTGGTCAGGCGTCTTGATGATTGAATGGCTCGGTATCTTATGATGTGCCTCAGCAAGCTTTTCAAGCTTCATATCAAATGCCGCATGACAGGTCTTATATTTCTTTCCGCTGCCACACCAGCAAGGGTCATTTCTTCCAATTTTTGTTGACATAAAATCTTCTTTCTAGTGATCAAGAGTAACGTTTCCCATATCGACTCTTTTCCACACTTTTTCTTTTATTTTATAGTTATTTTTCTCCAGCAGCTTCTCATATCTGCCTCCCGAGAAATCATAATCCGTTATATCGGCATTGTCAAGCCCTGCATATATATGCCTACACGCCGGCCATGACAGCCAGCACTGCAAGTATAATTGTTGTGATGTGTTTTCTTATTTTGCGCAAAGCTTTGCAACCACCTGATTTATGACCTTTCCGTCAGCCTTGCCCTTGAAATGCGGCATGACTGCCTTCATTATCTGCCCTTTGTTTCCTGTTGCGATTACATCCGAAAACTGCTCTGTGAGCTCCTTTTCTACCTCTTCTGCCGACATCATTGCAGGAGCGTACTCCTCAAAGATTGCATATCTGGTATTGTACTCATCAAGCAGATCTGTTCTTGTGGCAGGGCATGTGTCAATCTGCTCCTTCGCAGACTTCATTTCCTTAAGAATGACCTTGTTGACAAGCTCCTCCGGTATATTGTCTCTGCAGCCCTCATCTATTGCCGCCTTTTTGGCTGCCGATACAAGTGAGGATATAGCATCCTTTCTTACCTTGTCTCTTGCTTTCATTGCTGCAATCATGTCTTTTTGTAATTGTTCCATCTGCATGGCTTGTTCCTCCTGCTTTTCTTACTTTATTTACAGGCTTGCTAGTTCGTTTTGTGCGAATTGGTGCCGTCTATCTCTATAATACACCTTATGGGTGGAAATTGCTATTATTTATTACAATGAGTTTGTTGCCGGTTACTAACATTGGTTCGTGGCGTAAGACACGGACATGCCTCCAGATGCAAGGGGCTCTCAATGCGCTAACGCTATGCTGTCAAGAGGCTGTACGAATTATGCCTGTATGGTTTTCTATGCTCGACGAAACCGGCTTTTATGCGCCGTCCATGGCGCATAACACCTTGCCCTGCCGTCCATGGCAGGACATTTCTGTGTTCCATGTGCATAATTCTACAGACTCTAAACAGCTCCGCTAGTCGCTTATTGAGAGCCCCTTGCATCTGGAGGCATGTCCGCGTCTTACGCCCCTTACTTTATTGGTAACCATTCAGCTCTTTGTGATAAAAAAAAGAGCCGGTAAGTATAATAAATATACTTATCGGCTCCTAACCATCCTATACAAGACGCCGTATAGCAAGTATTGTATGACACTGTACGCTTCTGTTTGCTGTGATTCCTGCCTTTGTGGACTGTGCCTCCACTATAACACCACCACCTGCATATATAGCTACATGTCCCGGATATACCACTACGTCTCCCGGCTGTATATTATCGAAGGATACGGCCTGTCCCACAGACTTAAATGCCTGTGAATATCTCGGTGTGCTGATACCAAAATGTGCATATACCTCATGTACAAAGCCTGAACAGTCTACACCGTTTGTAAGACTGTTTCCACCCCATACATATGGATTGCCCACAAACTGCATAGCGTATGATACTACAGAGCTTCCTGAAACTCCTGTTGAAGCACCCGGGTTCTTTCCACCGCCTGCTGCATAGTCACTGGCAATACTTCCGCCCTTACCGGCTCCACCACCATCATAGCTTGGACTGCTTGATGAGCTGTTCGCTCTGGCAGCGGCTGCGGCTGCAGCTGCTGCCGCTGCTTCCTGCTCCTGAATGATTTTGCCCTGTGCCGTAATGATATTCTGATAATTATCTGCCTGCTGCTGTGCCTGAGCTATCTGGCTTGCATACTGCTCCTTCTGGTTTTCAAGAGCTACTATAGCCGCCTCGACATCTGCCTGCTGCTTCTCATAGTCATCCTGCATGGCTGTGAGCTCATTCATGTCGTTGTCAAGCTTAGTACCAATCTCCTTTACCTGCTCAACTGCTGCCTGATAAGAATCCATAAGAGCACGATCCGAATCATATACATCTGACACGTACTCTATACGATTGAGCATATCTGTGATACCATTTGACTCAATAATTGCTGTCCAGATATTGTCCTCAGCGCTATTTTCATACATGAACTGTATACGCTTCTTCATGGCGTCATACTGCTCCTGCTGCTTTTCCTGAGCAGCTGCAAGATCCTTCTGATTCTGCTCTATCTCTGCCTGTTTATTTGTGATATCTGTCTGAAGCTTCTTTTGTGCTGCAAGAATCTCATCAAGCTTTGCAGATTTATTCTTTATATCATCAGCAGTAGTCTGCTGCTGATCCTTTAGACCATTAATCTCATTCTTCTTATCCTTGAGATCCTTCTCAGCCTGTGACTTCTTCTTCTCTGCATCCTTCTGCTTCTGTGTCTTGGCATATACCTTCTCAAGTCCACTGTTTATGTATCCGCTAAATGTAATGCCCTCTACTGCCGGTCCTGTAAAAACGAGTGCCGATGTTAACACAGTACATATAGCACGTGTCCATTTCTGATTCATTTTATTCCTCCTGTAATACGACGGTCAGATTGACCTTTCCTTCCACAATTTACGTTCAATATACATTCGGATATATTATCGCACAAAATGAATCTTTTTTCCACATCTTTTTGTAAATTTACAGAATTTTCCACATTTTATATAATGATATGATTAAAAAGTCAAAAGGTATCTTGCCCCTAATTTATGATTCACATACGCGCTATTATAAGTCTATCATCAGGTTTGATGCTATCTGATGTCAGAGCATTTATTTCCATTATGTTTTCAACAGTGGTGCGGTATCTTTTTGCAATGTCCCACATTTTATCATCCTTCTGCACTATATAGCCAACCAGAGCTGCTTCCTCTTCAGTATCAGACGCTGTTTTTTCCTGCTCCACCGATGTTATGACTGACACTTCATCCTGCTGCAGGGCAATAGCATTTATGCTGACAACACCCTTAATTTCATATTCGCTGTTGTCGAGTAGATTGACCTGCACCTGGTCTACCTGCACATTTACCTCGCAGCAGGTGTTGGCATCCATGCCGGGTATCTCAACATACTGTTCAAACGGCACAGAGTCTGTATGCATCTCTATCGGACAGCCATCATCCTCCACAATATTCACACAGTTCACCTGCAATACACCTGACACAATAATTCCTGTGTCTGCATTTTTTATCTGTGCAATAGCGGCCTGCGTCTTTGTACCGCATATTCTTAAAATTCTCTTTTTGCTGTTTTCTCTGTACAACTGCTCCAAAATACGGCATTTTGTGTCATTTTTCATAAGAAGGCTGCATACCTTCATCTTTTCAAACACAGGTTTTACCGGACATGATACGCTGTACATGTCATTGAGCACCTCTACTGTTTCCTCACTCCAGACCTTTCCATCCACCGCAAGCGCTGCCTCAATCGAAAGCTGCCTGAGCTCTCCGTCATAATCATTTTCAGCCTCAACCTGATGCATGGCAGGCTGTGTGCGAAGCCAGGCAATATTTCCGGCATTATCACCCTCGCAGCGTATTTCATTTGAAAACCCCTCCTGCACCTCAAAGCAGCAAATTTCCTGTTCTTCACTCAGATACACTATACACGCATGGCACTCGCCTGTCAGTGTGATATGGTCACGCTCGTATGTATACTCCAGATTTCTCATATCAACAAGACTTGATATGAGCTTGCATATATTCGGCTTGGTCTTTGGCAAGGTGACGACATTTTTAATTCTGACAATATCCCTTACAACACTGTCAAGCTTAAGCACCTTCATCTGCCCCATAAGCTGCTCCACGTCCTTGTCATCAATCCTTTGTGCAACCTCAAGATTTTCTTCCCTCTCTCCATAAAGTTCCACGCTTATAATGCCTCTGACCGAGAGCTTCCGCGAATTGATAACCCCAACCGTAAGCTCATCAAGCCCGGTATACACACGAACCGTATCCTTCTCGCAGACTCCTTGAAGCACAAGCTTCTCCTGAAACGGTATTGCATCCTTTATATGCTCCACCCTGTTTCCGCCGATATTTTCCTCCGACTCATCGCCTTCAAAAACTTCTTCTCTCGTATACAGCACTTCAAATTCAATGCTTCCACTTAGCCAGATATTCTCGCCTGACGCTTTTATCTCGTCAAGCTTTACCTGCCCATTCTGACAAACCACTTTGGAAACATCAGGCTTGTTGTCCTTTATGACATAATCCCTGTCGAAGCCAACCTGCGACATATCCTTTACCTTTTCTATGCATTGTCTGATTTTTTGTGTAATTAACTCCATAAAAAATACCCCACTTCAAATATGTATATAAAATACATATTCAAGATGGAGTAACTTTATGCAGATGCAAATATTTAAATTCATGATCATTATAATAAAGATGTAACATCTTTACTTCATGATACTAGCAAAGCTGCATCCTTATATCTTTTGTAATCACATCAGTGTAGGAGAAAGATAAGAGCTGTGGCGGATTCTGCTCAAACTCATCATCTATCAGAACCGTAAACACACTTGGGTATGCCTGCTGAATAACACCCTCCTGGATGTCAACCTTGTTGCGGCCGAGATCCTGCTGGATTTTTACCCTGTTGCCACACTGCTGGTGGATCGATGCTCTGACTTTTCTGATTTCTGTCTGTTCCATTTTAAGCCTCCTTATTGTGGATATGCCCACTGGCACATAACTATAGTCCTCATGGTAACCAGTATTGTAACGACGATGTCATATATATGAAATCAATCTCTGTATAAATATAAAACAGGTCAAATTAATCAACAATTATATCAATCAATATATTTGAATATATAAATATGTCACCACAATATCTAGTAACTTTACTATAGCAAAGTATCGCAGTGATAGCAATAGGGCATTAGTACTGATTGTCAGTTTTTTCGCAACTTTTAACACAATTTACGAAATTTTCACTCAAACACAACAGGCATTTCACTCAATTCCGTCTTTATTACTATATACGGATAACTCGCCTGATTGCTGACCTTCTCGCCCTTATCCGGGGCTATCAGACGCGTATCAAAATACATTGCCTTATCCTTAACATAAAACTGGTTAACCGTAATACTGTAGCCACCTGTCTCCTTTGTGCCAAAGCCTTCCGCTATGTATAAATATTCATTATCCTTGTACGTCAGCTTCATCGCCTTTGCCTTGTTTTCATTTATCTGCTTTTTAAACTCCTCCGGGATTTCATCCCCGCAAATCACCGTGTACTCAACCATCCTGTCACTCTCCGTGCCTGAAATATTTGCGCGGCAGCCCGAAATTACTGTCGTTTCCAATATCACAAGCACACCTGCAGCCATCACCAGAAATTTTCTCAATTTTTCTGACATTTTTTCCTCTCTTTCTTATCATATCGCTTATGATATGATATAATATCAAATATTGAACTACATTATATCTATTCTCAATAATTCTGAATAGTTTCATTACAATTTATATTATGAAAAAGAGAGGTCAAATATGCGTTCAGTTTTAATCGTAATATTCGTATTTTTCTATCTGCTGCTGGGTCTTCCGGTGCTCGGAGCCATGTGGATAATACACAAATTTGCCCCGGCATGGGCCGATATGGCACAGCTTCGCCTGGTACAATGGGCTTTCCGTGTCATCATATTCCTAAGCGGAGCAGACATTGAATTTATAGGGGAGGAAAATGTGCCAAAGGACGAGGCTGTACTATATATAGGAAATCATCGTAGTTTCTTTGACATCATAATCACCTACTCCAGATGTCCACGCCTGACCGGCTACATCTCAAAGCAGAGTATCACAAAAATACCGGTGCTGGGCCTCTGGATGAAGCGCCTGCACTGCCTGTTTTTGGACCGCGATGACATCAAGCAGGGACTAAAGGTTGTGCTTGCAGCCATAGATCAGGTCAAATCCGGCATCAGTATATGTGTATTTCCTGAGGGCACACGCTGCAAAAACAAAGATGACCTGACAGAGGTACAGTCTTTCAAAGAAGGTACTTTCAAGATTGCCACAAAGAGCAAATGTAAGATAGTGCCAATGGCAATCATGGGAACAAATGAAATATTCGAGGATCACCTTCCATGGGTCAAAAAGAAGCATGTGGTTATCCGATACGGCACTCCTATTGATCCGGCAGCACTCAGTAAAGAGGAACAAAAGCATCTCGGAGCTCATTGCAGAGAAGTGATTGTAGATATGCTTCATGAAATGATATAGCTGAAAAAACCGCCCATCCGGGCGGTTCTTTCATATCTCCTTGCTTTGGCAGAATATTTTTTGATTCGACATTATGTTATATTTCAAATGCTTTTATACTTTTAAGTGCATAACCATTATTATCAAAAACAGCTTGATTTTCCCACTCATTCCCCTTTCCACGAGCAACACCAACTCCCTTAATTTGATACCAACCCGGTTCCCAATAAAAAACACCAGCTCCATTTTTACACATCTTTACTGTTTTAATCACTTTTTCTAAAACTTTTTCTTGATTTTCAACCGAAGGTATTAACCCCATCACTTTTTTAGTTAATTCACCAGTAACAACATTTTGCATTTCATCATTTGATGTATCCGTATATGGAAAAGCTGTTTCAACAACAATAACCTGTTTATGAAATAGATTTCCTATATTTATAATATTATCCATCAAAAGATTATATGTTCCTGACCAATATGGATAATAAGATAATCCTACATAATCAAAATCCCAAAGTCCTTCACTATTCAAATTTGAAAAAAAATGTTTTGTACGCTCTTTATCAGCACCACATTCTATATGCAATACCGTTTTAATTTTCTTACTATTAGTGCTATACTGATTAATCTATGCAATAGCTTTTAATCCCGAATTGATAAATTTAACTAACTGCTTTATATTATTGATATTGCCAAACTCCCATAACATACCATTTCCAATTTCATTTCCGATTTGTACAATATCCGGAACTGTTTCTTGTTCTATAAA
>OIAD01000329.1_pt1 | contig 28516 bp, 26 predicted proteins | sample 1580601 | NCBI WGS metagenome assembly OIAD01 (sample SAMEA3882554, study PRJEB24775) | human gut metagenome | biome: human-associated habitat; feature: intestine environment; material: feces | place: Netherlands | collected 2009/2010
GACCAGCCGATACCCCTCTAACACAAACTGTTGGTTTTGGGTTCTGGCTTTTCGCTGCCGCACCAGTTTCCGGTAAAGCTGAATGGAAGGGTTGTCCTTTGCAGTAATTGCGGTCATGCGGAATTCCATTGCGGTTCTGCCTCCTGTCTGCTGAAAATTTCCCTATATATAACAAAACACGCCCCGTTTTTTCAAAAAAACCGGAGCGTGTTCCAAGCTTGCCCCTTAAAGAGCAGCCTTTGCCTTTTCTACAATCGCAGTGAAACCTGCTGCATCGGTGATTGCAATTTCAGACAGCATCTTCCGATTCAGGGTAATGCCAGCCTTCTTGCAGCCGTTCATGAACTGAGAATAGTTGATCCCATTCAGCTTGCATGCAGCAGAAATTCTGGTGATCCAGAGCTGACGGAATTCTCTCTTCTTCTGCTTTCTTCCAACATATGCATAGTTGCCAGACTTCATAACGGCCTGTTTTGCCATCTTGAAGTGCTTGCTCTTTGCACCAAAATAGCCCTTTGCGAGCTTCAGGGTCTTATTTCTTCTCTTGCGAGTCATCATCGCACCTTTAATCCGTGCCATTTGCTTCTACCTCCGAATATCTATGTGTTTCTCTTTTCTCGATTGACTGTCCGTTCTGCGGATTGTATCTTAGAGATACGGCAGAAGCTTCTTCAGTGCCGGTGCATTGGTTACATCAGCAATACCAACGGTACGAGCGATTCTCTTCCGCTTGGTGTCCTTCTGGGTCAGTCTGTGTCTTTTATTGGTCTTCTGATACTTTACCTTTCCGTTTGCAGTAACCTTAAACCGCTTCTTTGCACCGGAATGTGTTTTTGTCTTAATCTTTGCCATTGCGAGTTCCTCCTCTTACTTGGATGCCTTCGGTGAAATGAACATGACCATACTGCGGCCTTCCATTTTTGCCGGCTTTTCAACAGTACCGACTGCTGCACACGCTTCCTTAAAGCGATTGAGCAGTTCTTCTCCGAGCTGCGGATGGGCAATTGCACGCTTACGGAACCGAACAGAAACCTTCAGCTTATCGCCGCCCTCCAGAAACTTCTTTGCCTGATTTACCTTTGTTTCAAAGTCGTGGGTATCGATTGCAGAAAACATCCGGATTTCCTTGATAGAAACCACTTTCTGATTCTTTTTTGCTTCCTTTTCCCGCTTCTGCTGTTCAAAGCAATACTTGCCGTAGTCCATAATGCGGCAGACCGGCGGGGTTGCCTGCGGGGCGATTTTTACTAAGTCCAGATCCTGTTCATACGCAAGTTTTTGTGCATCTCTTGCGGACATCGTTCCAAGCTTTGTCCCGTTCTGATCAATGACCAGGATTTCTCTATCCCGGATTTCTTCATTGATTTGCAGCTCTTGTTTGCTGATAGCCAGCACCTCCAAACATATTATTTTCAAACAAAAATAAAATGCGTACTTTTCAAAAAAGTACGCATCATTCGACCTCGTTTCCACCAATTTCCGCACCGATTCTCACAAACCGGAACGAAACAGGGAATATTGACCGTTTCGACAACAGCCAAACGGTGAGAACGATGATGCTCTGCTTTGTTTTCTCTGGGTATTATAACAGAGTACCGAAAAGATGTCAAGCGTTCCGTTTTAAATTTTACAGAAATTTCACATCTTACGCCGCCTTTCTCTGGCTTTTTCTGTCCGTTTTCAGCTTCTTTCTGATTTTGGATTGACGAATCCCGTTCTTTCTGGTATAATAAAACCAGAATGTAACAGCGTGAGTTCTTTTTTATCTATGAAATCTATAAACCAAAAGGGAGTCTTTCATATGCTACAACTTGCAGCCGTGTTCAGCGACCATATGGTTCTGCAAAGAGAAAAAAATATTGTTGTATTCGGCATCGGCGAAGTCGGTGCAATTATCACCGTTTCCATTCCGGAACGAAAATTATATGCTTCTACCACCGTAAAAGAAGACGGCAGCTGGCGGCTGCAATTTCCGCCGCAGCCTGCTGGAACAGGGCTCAGCCTATTCGCAAAAGATAGCCATACAGAAATTCATTTTCAGGATGTTGCCATCGGGGAAGTCTGGCTGGCTGGCGGACAATCCAACATGGAATTTCCGGTGAAGAATGCTGTCAACGGAAAGTTGGAACTTTCCCGCTGCGAACGCAGCCGGGTTCGCTATTATCATGTACAGAGAAGCGGTGTCATGCATGCTGCTTATTTCCAGAACGAACGGAAAAACCGCTGGCAGATGCCAAATCCGACCAATGTTGCGGAATGGTCTGCCGTGGCATACCTTGCCGCAAAAGAACTTTCACAAAAATTGGGTGTCGTTGTTGGGGTCATTGGCTGCAACTATACTGGCACTTCTGCCAGCTGCTGGGTACCGTCTGCCGACCTGACCGGACACACTGCCTTACATCCGTACTGGGCAGCTTACCTGTCCGCCTGCCGGGGAAAGACCGATGCAGAAATGGCAGCAGATTACGCCGCATATCTGGCATACCAGAATGCATGGGAAAAACGGATGACTGCCTGCTATCAGGAAAACCCAAAAATCAAGTGGAATCAGGTTCTGGAACGCTGCGGTGAAAACCGCTATCCAGGTCCAATGGGCAGCCGCAATCCGTTGCGTCCGTGTGGCTTATATAAAACCATGCTCTCTCGAGTCATGCCGTACACCTTACGGGGATTCTGGTATTATCAGGGCGAAAACGATGACAACCGTCCGGACAGCTATGCACAGCTGCTGACTGTCTTAATCAACCGCTGGCGGAAAGACTGGGGCGACGAAACCATGCCGTTCCTGATTGTTCAGCTGCCAATGTTCAGCTACGAAGGGGAAGAATCCCGTACGAACTGGGCAGAACTGCGAGAAGCACAAATGCAGGTATTCCGGACACTCCGCAACACAGGCTTAGCCGTGACAATGGACTGCGGCGAATACAACAATATGCATCCAGCCGACAAGCGAACGGTCGCACACCGTCTGGCACTGCAAGCCCTGTATCGGGTTTATCGGGCAATTCCGGCAATGGATGCAGAAGCCCCGTACTGTAAAAATGCATATGCATCTGGCGGTGCATATATTCTGCAATTCTCTCAGCCTGTTGTTGCAAAGGACGGCGAAGCAGCCGTATTTGAACTGGCTGGAACGGATGGCGTTTACTATCCGGCAGTTGCAGAATTTCGGGACAACTTTGTCCGCTTGACTTCACCAAATGTGCGGATTCCAGCATCCATGCGGTACGCTTGGCGGAACTGGTGTGATGTTGGCGTTTACGGAAAGAATGGTATTCCAGTTGCCTCCTTCCGCATGCCAAAATAATCAACCTCAAAAGAATGTTCGCAGATCTGAAATGTGGGAAGTTGTATGGTCTGTTTGTTCGGAGGTTGTCCACTTCTTGAACCACTCCGCCAGCTTCCATTTGATCCGATAGCGTTCGGGATGATAGAGCACATCTTGTTCAGCATCGGAAAAATAGGCTTTTGCCTGCTCATCCTGCACAGCTGCTCCAATGGTAATGCGAATGGCTTCGTATGTACCAGCTGGCATTGTTAAATCTTCATAGGTACGTTCTGTAAAGGGCATCGTCACCAACTCGGCTTTGACTGGATAGGAATATCCCTGCTCCTGCACGACCTGTTGTGCAATCGTTTCCATTTCATGCAGGTGGGCTTTTGCAGTGGTTTCCAATGCTTCCCGACTTTCTGACTGGCTGCTGCCGAACAGCGTTTCAGAGGAGGCTAACAGGGCATCTCGTACTTGATACTTCAATTGCTGGTCGGCATCGCTGTCGGAATTTGCAAGGATATGCATCCGCAGAACGTGCTGCTGTAAATCAGAAACTGTTTTTTCTGCCTGAAAGAGATTGCCAAACAGCAAGGTCAGCAGGCAGCCAATGAGCAATGCGATTTCCCAAAGTTTGATGGTTCGTTTCATTTCTTTTCACCTCATCAAAAGCATGGGCAATCTTTGCACGTTTTATACACAAGGGCAAAAAAATAACAGCTGGTTTTTGAAAAAAATTTATGTAGAGCGACTAAGAGAATTTTTAGTCGCTTTTTCATGCAACATTTTAACGCTAAAAGGGTTAAAAAAAGTTTCTAAAAGTGTTGACATTGATGAAAAAATGTGATAGAATATAGGAAGTAAGAAATTCACACTAAATTACATCAAAATACGATTAATAATTTAATTGCATGTTTTGATAGCAATATAAGGTATGATTCTTAACTATACTATGGAAAAGAGGAAAATATAATGGGATTTTTCGATACTCTGAATTCTACAGCTAATTCTGTAGGTAATTATTTAAGTTCGAAATTTCTTGAACAATGGGCAGCTATGTGCAAAAAAGCAACCGATGATAAGCTTTTAGAATGGTGGGATGAGAAACAATTCGATCCTGAAGTTGATCAACGCCTTAAAGATGTGGCTGAAAAAGAATTAAGAAGAAGACATTTAATTTGAATGCCTTAGCAAAATTGTAAAAATAGAAAATCATACTTATTCTATCAATTTAGCATAAGTATGATTTTCTAAATAATAAAAAGGAGTGCATTTATATGTCACAAAGTAAGGAAACATTAATTAAAAAATATGAATCAACAGCAGATACATATCAAGAAAAAGGCAATCGTGAATGGGCGTATGCAAAGAACGACCTCGGCGATGAGCATTATGGGAAGGCAAAAAAAGCCTATGAGAAAGCAAGAATTAACAGAGAAAAGGCTGAAAAATTGAGAGAAGAAGATTGAATTCACACAAAGAATTCGACAAATTCTCAATGAAAATTCTTACTACAAAGCGACTAAAAACTTTTGGTCGCTTTTGTATGATAGATACGTGCCTTTTACTTTCAAAAAAATAACAGCTGGAGAAACACCAGCTGTTATTTTTTTATGTGTTTTACGATTTTCGGTAAATCGTGTCTTTTAGCACTTGCCGATTCGCATCGCAATCTACTCTTAAAACCGACTCTCCATCAACATCATCCCCATAAAAGGTGTCATCTGCTGGAATCTGCTGCGTTTTCAACTGATAACCGATCAACAAAAACGGTGCACGCAACGTATAACCATAAGATTTTCCAACAGATAAATTTGTGGATAGTTCCGGCAATGCTGTCACAAAAATTCTCGCCATGGCAACCGGATTGACTGCTGCCTTTTTCAGAACCTGTGTCATCACAGTTCGCTGTCTGCTTGCCCGTTCAAAGTCTGCATTGCCAACATAACGGATTCGGCTGTAAGAGAGTGCTTGCTTGCCGTCTAACTTCTGTTTACCGCCACAATCTAACAAATCATCGTTCCGGTCATCCCCCATCAGCTCATTCACTTCACTGATGAGAATTTCGTTGACGGCATCTGCTTCTTCATCAGTGAGGTCTAACTTCACCCCGCCGACTGCATCAATGACATTCGCACAGGCTGCAAAGGAGATCAAAATATAATCATCAATTCGCACGCCATAGTTCGATTCGATGGTATCCATCAGCAACCCTGCTCCGCCATAAGAATACGCTGCATTCAGCTTGCCATATCCATATTCATCATCAATATAAACATAGCTATCTCTCAGAAAAGAAGTCAGGGTCAATTCTCTGGTTTTCTTGTTGATGGACGCTAAAATCATGGAATCGGAACGCCCTCGTTCCTGTGAAAGATCTCTGGAATCCGTTCCAATCAACAGCACATTACTGACATAAGCAGCATCCATAACATCCGAGATATTCGCACGATTTTCTGCGGTTTCCCGATGCATTCGCAAGATTCCAATCAAGGAAACAGCGGAATACAGCACAAACACAATGATAATCACCCATAAAACCGCCCGAATGGCTTTCCCTAAAATGCCGCCACCGATTCGACTTTTCGGGTTTCTGGTACGAGCAGCTTTCTGACGAACCGGCTCTGCCGGAGCAGTTCGCTGGCTTGTACTTCGCTGTGAAGAAACTGGCGGCTTTTGCGGCGGTGGTGCAGCTTGCTGCCGCTGCGGACGTGGGGAAGCAGTTGTTGCAGTTCCCCGATAAGAAGAATTAGAATGCTGCTGTCCGCCAGCATAATTCTGCCGAGGGGCATTGTTATAAGCGTTATAATGCGGTTGCTGGGGTGCGTTGCTGTAACCATTGTTGTATGGCTGTTGCGGTGCATTGCCATAACCGTTGTTATACGGCTGTTGCGGTGCATTGCCATAACCGTTGTTGTACGGTTGCTGCGGTGCATTCCCGTAACCGTTGTTGTATGGTTGCTGCGGTGCATTCCCGTAACCATTGTTGTATGGTTGCTGGGATGCGCTCCCATAACCATTGTTATACAGCTGCTGCGGTGCGTTCCCATAACCATTGTTATACGGTTGCTGCGGTGCGTTCCCATAACCATTGTTATACGGTTGCTGCGGTGCATTCCCATAACCATTGTTATACGGTTGCTGCGGTGCATTCCCATAACCGTTATTGTACGGCTGCTGGGATGCATTGCTATAATTGCTATTATAGGGCTGTTCCCGATAGGATGCCGCTTCCTGTTCCGGTGTCATCGGCGTTCCGTGTAATTCCTGTTTTTCTCTGCGGTATGGGTTTCGATCCCGATATTCCGTCTGTACCGCATCTAATTGCTGGGTATCCAGCTGATCGGTAGAGCGTTTCGCTGCAATTTCAGAGGCAGAAACAAATTGTGTTTCCTCTGCATCGGTATTGCGTTGTTTTCGCAAATCCATTTCCTCCTTTATTTCAAGCGGGTGGTCAACAAGGTCAACCCTGTCATTACCAACTGGAAGAATAACAAGGTTTGTGACGTAATATTATCATACCCATTGACCAGAATATAACCAATACAAATGGACAGTCCCAAAATAACAGCAATCACTTGTAATAATAGGCCTGTCGTTGCTGCCCGTTTGATGCTTCTTGCTTCCAGCAGCAGACGAGCCGTTCCAAAGAACGAACCATCATGAATCGTGGAAGCACTCACATCTTGCAGCGGAGCGGTTTCTTTTTCGTATAAATCATTATCGGCAGACGGCAGAATCTTCAGCATACTATCCGGCACACCAAACAGTGTTGTCAATCGCTGCAATGTGATACAACTATCCACACTCTTGACAACAACAGAAATCTGCTCTTCTTTCAACCGCTGCATTTGACGTTTCACCATCGGATCAGCGGTAATATCAATCACAAACATCCCTGCCACAACACCGCTGACAGACAAATACAAAACATCTTGGCTACCGCTGGTCATTTCCAGTTCCCGTACCTTTGTCGGCATACCTTCAACATGATGAGCCATCATCATTTCCCGATTGCCCAGCAGCACTCGGCGATGACGAATCCAGCCACAAATTCCGAGGTTATCCTCATAGGAACAATCCTCTACCTGATAGAGCATCCCGCCATCTTTTTCTTCCACCAACGCTGCAAACGCATTCTGTAAAATGCTGTCAGCAGCATAAACCATGCTGGCAGCATCCAGCAATGCTTCTTCCACTTGGAAACCAGAGAAGTTCTTGATGCCACTGATGGTAATCGACTGCTTCGGGAAAAGCGTTGCTGCTGGAACTAAAATAGAATTTACGTCATAAAAATCGTCTACGCTCTGATAGCCCAGCAATGTACAGCCGTGCGGACAAAGCCGCTTCGAGGCACGGTCTAATGGCAGATTCACAGTCAATGGAATTCCGGCACTGCATCCGGCAGTCAGAAGCATTGTCAAAACAGAACAGAAAAATGGAATATTTTCTGCTGGTGTTTTCAGAACGCCAATGCGGATTCCCGTGATAGCAGCCGCCAGCAACAGGGAAATTCCAGCCACAATCGGTGCTAATTTCTTGCTGAATCGATCTGCCAAATCGGATGCATACGTATGGCGGAGGAAATCCGACATCTGTTTTGTTTTCCGGATGGTTGCTAAAATCGGATAATCCTGCACCACCCCACGGGTCAATTCTTCAGCTGCGGTTTCACTCTGCACACAGGTGACAATATACTTTTCAAAGTTTTTCGTCAGCAGGGCAAAGTTCCGAGTTGCACGGCGAATGATGAATAATTTCCCGATGGAGTTCATCAGCAAAATAAAGCTGGAAACGGGCAAGAAAATATGCACTAAGTTGTGCTGCATGGGCTCTGGAACGAAAATCGTTGCCAGAACGGTCAGCAGACACGGAATCAACGGCATTGCTGCAATCGTGTCGCTGTCTGCCTCTCGATGGAACAGCTTTCGCATTCCATTGATGACCGTTGGAAATGTAATAAACAAAATCAACAGCCCTAAAATCAGATGCAGGAAACAATATCCCCGTACCGTCATCAGCTGTGACAATGCCGGATACAGGAGCGTATAACTTGATTCTCCGATGGCAAGAAATGCACCGATTATGGTCAATACTGCCAACGATACTGTCCGGAAAAAGACGGCGTTCCGCAACAAATTGATGTTGACCCGAATTTCCGCTTCCTGATTGGGAATAGATTTTGGTTCTGGCGGAACAGGCTTCTGCACTTTCACCCGTGGCGTTTTTTCTTTCTTTGGTTTTCTCGGTTTTTTCGGCTGTTCTGGTTCAGTATAAGTGCTTTCCTGAACCACAACTTTCTTGAATCTTGCTGTATAAGACTCATTTTCTTCTGGCTGTGGTGCTGGTTCTTCTGTCGGGTCAAATCCGCTTGAACCTGGGATTTTCGATTCCGAATCGTCCCACCATCCTGAATGAGAAGATTCTTCTGTTGTCCAATTGGTTTCCAGCGGTTGTTCCGCTGGTGCATAACCTGCTGCAAATTCCGGTTCTGAATTTGGCATGTTATTTGTGACAGGCTCTGAAGTGGGCTTTTCTACTGGAATTGGTTTTTGTTTCTTTGGTTTCTTTTCTTTTTTCTGCCGTGCTTTTTTCTGCTTTTTTGGTTTCTGTACTGGAGCTGATTCAACTGGTTCTGATTCTGTGACAATTGGTGATTCTTCTAACTGGGCAAATTCTTGCATTGGTGGCGTATACGATACTTTCGGCTGAGCAGATTCCTGCACAGGTGGTGCATACGATTTCTCCGGTTGCACAGATTCCTGCACAGGTGGTGCATACGATTTCTCCGGTTGTACAGATTTCTGCACGGGCGGTGTATAGGATTCTTCCGGCTGAACAAATTGCTGTTTGGACGGCTTTTCTTTTTTCTTCCGTGTCTTTTTCTGCTTTTTCGGCTTCTGTACCGGAGCTGGTTCAACTGGTTCTGATTCTGTAATAATTGGTGGTTCTTTTGATTGTGCAGGTTCTTGCACAGGCGGCATATAGGACATTTCCGGCTGTACAGGCTCTTCCTGCACGGGTGGCATATACGATTCTTCCAACTGTACGGATTTCGGTACAGATGGCGTTTCTTCTTTCCACCATTCCCACCATTTTTTCTTTTTCGGCTTCTGTTCCGGAGTTGATTCAACCGGTTCTGATGTTGTAAAAGCCACTGGTGCTTCCTGCACAGATTCTTGCACAAGCGGTGTGTATGGCTTCGGCTCTTCTACCTTTTGTACTGGCGGTGTGTACGGCTTTGGCTCTTCTGCCTTTTGTACTGGCGGTGTGTACGGCTTCGGCTCTTCTACCTTTTGCACCGGCTTTGGCTCTTCTGCCTTTTGCACAGGTGGTGTGTACGGCCTTGGCTCTTCCACTTTCTGTACAGGTGATGTATAGGACTTCGGCTCTTTCACTTTTTGTACAGGCGGTGTGTACGGCTTTGGCTCTTCTACCTTTTGTACAGGCGGTGTGTACGGCTTTGGCTCTTCTGCCTTTTGTACTGGCGGTGTATAGGGCTTCGGCTCTTCTGCCTTTTGTACTGGCGGTGTATAGGGCTTTGGCTCTGCCGATTTTTGCACAGGCGGTGTATACGGCTTTGGCTCTTCCACTTTTTGCACAGACGGTGTATAGGGCTTCGGCTGCGGTTCTATTGGCTGCCGATACGCCTCCGCAGGCTCTGGATAACTCGATGGTGCTGCATGATTGACCTGCGGAACTCGTTTCTTCCCAGAAAACCATCTTTTCGCAACAGGCTGCTTTTTCTCCTGCTGTTGCTTTTGCTGTTTTTCCTGTTGTTTTGCGGGACTGGTCAGCAGTGTTTCAAATGCATGTGAAATTGGTTGCTTTTTCTGTGGCTGCTGTTGTTCCGCCTTCAACGCAGCAACTGCTGCAGCTGCTTCCGCCTCTGCCTTTGCAACTGCCTCCTGTGCCTCTCGCAAGGTTTCCTGCAAGGTCTGTGTTGGCGTAATTGCCGGAAATGTTTCCGTCTTTGCCTTTCGCCACTCTGGCTCTGGTTCTGTCAGCGATTCTCGCTGATAAGATTGTTCGGTACGTTTCTTGGGTTTCCGACTTTTCTGTGCCTGCTTTTTCTCTTTGGCACGGGTGGAATCCTGCATTTCCTGAATCGCTGGCTGATATACCGGCTGCTCCGGCTTCTGTTCAGATTCCGGCTGTTCTAATAAAACTGCACCGTCATAATCTGAAATATGGTCGCTCTTTGGATTCGGTGTGGTCTGCGGACGAATGGCAGGAGAACGGACAAACGACACCTTTGGCCGCATGAGTTCCAGCGTCTGGAACGCAGCGGTTCGGCTCTCTTCTACATCGGTTCGCCGCTGATAGCGATTCTGTTTGATTTGATTGATATTTGCCGCCATTTCAGAACGGTAAGGAGAATACGGGGTACGCTGTCTGGTGCGGCTGGATGCATAAGAATACGCCTCCGCAGATGCTTCCGTACTCGGTGGTACGTTTCTTCTGCCGGCGGCATGATTCAACATTTTTTGTGTTTCCAGCTTTCCGGACGGAGATTCTTTTTTCCCTTTCGTTGCTTCGTCGGACTGATATTCTTTTAAAATTTCCTCAACGGAAAATTTTTGATTTGCCATATTTTGCTGTTACACTCCTTTAAAGCAGGGGATTGCAGAACGGCAGATTCTGCAACTTATGGTTTTCCGGATGGATTCCGCCGCTGCCGCACTGCCTCATACATAAAAATGCTGGCTGCAACGGATGCATTCAGGGAATTGACTTTTCCGTACATCGGCAGGCTGAGCAGCTGGTCGCAGTGTTCCCGCACCAGTCGACCCATGCCATTTCCCTCTGAGCCGATGACAAACGCTGTGCCATCCCGAAAATCTGTCTGCGTATAATCCGTTCCGGCAGCATCTGTTCCGTAAATCCAAATACCGTTTTGCTTGAGTTCTTCCATGGCTGCCACCAAATTGGGGACTCTTGCCACTTTCACCCAGCTAACTGCACCGGCAGAGGTCTTTGCAACGGTTGCATTCAACGATGCACTTCGCCGTTTCGGAAGGATGATACCATGAAAGCCTGCCGCCTCTGCGGTTCGCAAAATTGCACCCAAATTGTGCGGATCCTGAATTTCATCGCAAATCAGCAGCAGCGGTTTTTCGCCTTTTTCCGCAGCGTATTCCAAGATTTCTGCAATGCTGGCATAGGTTGCACAAGCACCGTCTGCCACAACACCCTGATGGGTCTGGCGGGTCATCTGGGATAACCGAGCATCTGAAACAATCTTCACTGGAATGCCCTGATCGGCTGCCAGCTGTGCAATCTGCCCTAAAATGCCCTGTTTTCCGCTCATATAAATCGTATCTAACGGCGTACCGCTCTTCAAAGCCTCCATGACCGGATTTCTTCCGGCAATGCGGTTTTCTTCTTCCTGTGGGGCAACGGTACGATTTCTTGGTTGTCTTTCCGGCTTCATCTAAATTTCCTCAGTCCTCTTCTGGTGTAAATGCCAGCCGGACATCTTCTTTTTTCCGGCTGGTAAGTTTCAAAAATGAATAAAAGTCATGGCAGAATACCATGACTTTTATTATAGCATGTTTCCAAAAAAAGTACAAGGTCTTTTTTCTGGTTTTCATAAAGTTTTTGCGGAAATGGAAAATTTTCTGCAACCGTTGATTCTGAAATTTTACAGGACTGCAAAACAAACCGCACACGCTGCCGCTGCCGAGAGCACTGCACTGCAAAACAACGGCAATGTCCGCTTCCAAAACGGCGGCAATGGGTTTGGTTCTAGTTCCTGCAAATACTCTCTGGCAGCTGCCTGTGCAAGCTCCGGCGGCAGTTGTGTGATGCCCGGACGGAGATAAAAAATTGCCTTTTCAAAATACGCACTGTCTGGCTGATGCACTTCAATCACTTTTTTATGAACCCCTTTTACCATGTTGCAATTCCTCCTGTATGATTGGATTTACCATCAGTATGAACCACATTCCGGCAGTTTAAACCATCGAAAAAAGAAATCCCGTACAGAATGGAATCTGCACGGGAAAATCTGAATCTGGCACCCCCTACCGGAATCGAACCGATGACCAATTCTTAGGAGGAATTTGTTATATCCACTTAACTAAGGGGGCAATGATGTTATTATAGCATAGTTTGGGGAAAATTGCAACTGTCATTTTGAAAATAAACGATTCTTAGGGAAACCGACTGCGTATGATTCGGCAAAATCGCTTCGCTCTTTGCCTTCGTGCTGTTCGCCGGTGATTGCGTTTTCCGAATTTATTATCCATCTTTCTTAGATTACAGTTTACAAGAAGTTTCTTTGTTTTTAGAATGGCGAACAGCATTTGCTTACTTCTCTTAGATTTCAATGTCATCTCATTAATACGTCTGTTAAGGGGGACAGCTTGTCCCCCTTAACTTTTAAAGGATGCCCTGCCCTTTTGTCCCTTCGGGACATTTCCCCACACTGTGGGGAATCACCCCGCCGAGCTGAGCCAGCTCGACCGCAGTTTTCTGCAACAAAATCTGTTTCTTTTCCCTTTAAAAATCAATTTTCCCGATAATTTACGTTCTGCTCTTGCATCTTTCCGCTTTTTTCGGTATAATAGAGAAAAGAACGCTCAGGAGAAAGAGGAGAAGTACCATGAAAAACGGGTTTTTCCCGATTGCCTGTGCAACGCCCCCCCTACGGGTGGCAGATTGCACCTATAACGCTGAGCAAATCATCTCTCTGACCAGAGAAGCTGCAAAAAACGGCAGTAAACTGGTCGTCTTTCCGGAACTTTGCATAACCGGATATACTTGCGGTGATTTGTTCCTTCAGCAAATTCTATTAGACGGTGCGTTGCAAGCACTGCGTACCATTTTGAAAGAAACCAGTAACCTTTCCTGTATTTGTGTAGTCGGTCTGCCCATCCGGCACGCCGGAGCACTCTACAACTGTGCAGCGGTCTGCTATCAGGGTTCTGTATTGGGCATCGTTCCAAAGCAGCATCTGCCCAACTACGGAGAATTTTACGAACAGCGTCACTTTACCCCCGGTATACCAGCAGACGGCAAGACGTTCTGGCAAGCAGATGGCATTGCTCCCTGCCCGTTCGGAGCACAACAGCTGTTCCAGTGTGCAGAAGCACCAGATTTCACCTTTGGCGTGGAACTCTGCGAAGATGTCTGGGTTGCAGATACGCCTTCCGTTGCAATGGCTCGGATGGGTGCAACGCTAATTGTCAATCTCTCATGTAGCGATGAAATCATTGGAAAAGCTGCTTATCGCCGTACCATTTTGCAGGCAAAATCCGGTAGCCTGCTCTGTGCCTATGCCTATGCAGATGCCGGCATGGGCGAGTCCACACAGGATATGGTCTTTGCCGGACACAACTTGATTTTAGAAAACAGTGCGATTTTGGCAGAATCCAAGCTATTTTCAGATGGTCTGCTCTATGCAGAACCGGACTTACAGCGAATGGCAGCAGAACGGCAGCGTTCCAACTCGTTCCAGCCGTTGCCGCTGACAACGGTCTGCACAAGATTTTTCATGCCGCTGACAGAAACTGCCCTGCATCGCTTTTTCTCTCCAACACCGTTTGTGCCTGCCGGAGCAGCAGAACTTTCTGAACGCTGCGAAACCATCTTGACGTTGCAGGCAACGGGTCTGGCAACCCGTCTGCGGCACATTGGCTGCAAAACGGCAGTCGTTGGCTTATCCGGCGGACTGGATTCCACATTGGCACTCATTGTGATGGTGCACGCTTTCGACCTGTTGGGACTGCCAAGAAGCGGAATGCTGGCTGTTACAATGCCCTGCTTTGGTACGACAGACCGTACTTATCAGAACGCTTGCCGTCTGGCAGAAGCCTATGGGGCAACTCTGCGAGAAATTCCGATTCAAAAGAGTGTTCGACAGCATTTTGCTGACATTGGTCAAAACGAATCCGTTCACGATGTCACCTATGAAAACAGTCAGGCAAGAGAACGGACACAAGTCCTCATGGATTTGGCAAACCAGTGCGGCGGGATTGTTGTCGGCACAGGCGACCTCTCAGAATTGGCTCTGGGCTGGGCAACCTACAACGGCGACCATATGAGTATGTATGCTGTCAACGCCTCCATTCCAAAGACATTGGTACGCTATCTGGTACAGTATGAAGCCAGCAAAACACCGGAAGCACTCCGTGCCGTCCTGCTGGACGTTTTAGATACGCCCGTCAGTCCGGAACTGCTGCCGCCAGAACCAGACGGTACGATTGCACAGAAAACAGAAGATTTGGTTGGCCCTTATGAGTTGCATGACTTCTTCCTGTATTATGTGCTGCGGTTTGGATTCACGCCGTCTAAAATTTATCATCTGGCACAAAAAGCACTGGGCGGAAAGTATGAAACAGCGGTCATCTTGAAATGGCTTCGCAGTTTTTATCGGCGGTTTTTCTCTCAGCAGTTCAAGCGTTCCTGCCTGCCGGATGCTCCAAAGGTCGGCAGCGTTACCCTCTCCCCAAGAGGTGACTGGCGAATGCCAAGCGATGCCTGCCGGACACTGTGGCTGGCAGATTTGGAACAGCTGTAATTCTTGTTTCTTCGTTGCAATTGCAACTTTGATTTTATTTTCACATCAGAAAGGAAGTATCCCAAATGACTTACAAAGAAGAATTTATCCGGTTTATGGTGGACTGCGGCGTTTTGACGTTCGGTTCGTTTACCCTCAAGAGTGGCAGACAAGCCCCGTATTTCATCAATACCGGTAACTATAAAACCGGCAAGCAGCTGGCTCAGCTCGGCAAATACTATGCTGCCTGCATGAAAGAACACGGACTGAACCCAGACACCTTGTTTGGCCCTGCTTACAAGGGCATTCCGCTTGCAACGAGTGCAGCTGTTGCTCTGGCAACCGAATACGACCAGGAAGTCGGCTACTGCTTCGACCGAAAGGAAGTCAAAGACCATGGCGAAGGCGGTATGTTTGTCGGCAAGAAGCTGGCTGATGGTGACAAGGTTGTCATCATCGAAGATGTTATGACTTCCGGCAAGGCAATGGCAGAAGTTTACCCGAAGCTGACAGGTGCAGCAAAGGTGGACATCATCGGTATGGTCATCACGGTAGACCGGATGGAAAAGGCATTGCAGGGCAATCAGTCTGCTGTTCAGACCGTCTATGAAACCTATGGCGTTCCGGTTTATGCCATCGTCAACATGGAAGACATCATTGCAGCCATTCAGAACGATGTCATTCCGGGTAAAGAATATCTGGATGCAATGCTGGCATATCGGGAACAGTATGGCGTAACAGCATAACATTTCTCCATCTCGAACCAACAGAATGCCCCTTTTCTGCACGGACAAAGGGGCATTTTTTTCTATCATCCCTTTGAAATTTGAAAAAGGAGGCATTCATTCTTTGGCAAAACAACACTGGAAAGGCAGCGTCCTATTAGCACCCGTTCCGCCGGTACTGGTCAGCTGCGGAACAATGGAACACCCCAATATCTTAACAATTGCATGGACAGGGGTTCTGAACACGCATCCGCCTATGGTTTCTATTTCTGTTCGCCCCACTCGTTATTCCTACCCGATTCTCATGGAACAGCGAGAATTTGTCATCAACTTGCCGACCTCTGCAATGTGTCGGGAAACAGACTTCTGCGGCTGCCGGAGCGGAAAAGATATTGATAAATTTCAAGCATGTCATTTTACCCCAGAGCCAGCACAAACCGTTTCTGCTCCGCTGATTGCAGAATGTCCGGTCAGTCTGGAATGCAAGATTCAATCCACACAGCTGCTCGGTACACATGAATTAATGCTGGCAGAAATCACAGCGGTCAACGTGGAAGAACGCTATGTGGACAGCAAAGGCAAGTTGAATTTACAACAAATGGGGCTGCTCGCCTACGCTCATGGGGAATATTTCTCGCTGGGCAGAAAACTGGGCGATTTCGGATATTCCGTCCGCAAGAAGAAAAAAACACCCAAAAAGCCCCCTCAGAATAAAAAACAACTTCCCTCTCAGAAAGCGTGATTCTACGATGACAGACCGTTTAAAACAACAATTGGATTTCATCCTGGAAATCGACCAAGAAAAAAATATTCTCCGGCAAACCCACCTCTCCCACCACGGCAGACGGGAAAATGATGCGGAACATGCCTGGCATATGACCATTATGGCATACCTGCTGAAAGAATACGCCAACGAACCCATCGACATTGCAAAAGTGATGATGATGTGTCTGCTGCACGATGTAGTAGAGATTGATGCCGGCGATACTTACGCTTATGATGAAGCTGGCAAGCAGACCCAGCAGGCACGGGAAGCCGCTGCTAAAGAACGCATTTATTCGCTCCTGCCGGACGACCAGAAACAGGAATTGCAGGCACTGTTTGACGAATTTGAAGACCGTCAAACCCCAGAATCTAAATTCGCCCATGCCATGGACAACTTACAGCCGCTCCTGCTCAACGACAGCAATCAGGGCAGCGACTGGAGAGAGCATACCGTCACAGCAAAACAGGTCTACCATCGGCAAATTCAAACGAAAGACGGCTCGGAAGTGCTCTTTGATTTAACCGACCAAATTCTCCAGAAAAACATTGCAGACGGAAATCTGCCGGACACCGCTCCGGAAATCTCGTAATTTTGCACAAAAATCAATTGACAACCACACGCAGATTATGCTATAATAGAAAAAGCAGTGAAATTTCCCTGCCCTTCCATGAAAAAAATTTTTAAATTACCGTTGAAAAGGAGTAACCCCTCATGGCAAAAACAATTGATGAAATTATGGCGGAAGCAAGAAATGGCTTGACTGGCGAAAAGAGTGTGGATATGGTTCATCTGGAACATATCGCAGAAGAATATGCCGGAACAGAAATCGGCAAAGAAGTCGAAAGCCAAATTGCTGACCTTGCTTATGAAATTCTTCCAGATGAGCAAAAAGAAAGAGTTGCAAAAATGCTGTATATTGACGGCAAGCGGATGGACAAGGTTTTCGCTGAAGCCGTTGAACTGGTCAACCAGAAAAAAATCAAGGAAGCTTTCAAACTGACCGAAGCCCTCTATACAAAAATCTGCATCAACTTCCGGGAAACCGAAGAACAGTTATACTTGAGCATGCGGAACACGCTGGAACATCAGCTGTATCTGTTCTTCTATCACCCATCTAAGAAACTGATCCGTGCTCCGTTTGATCTGTGTGCAATGGTCATGCTGCACGGCTATGTCCTGCTGGATCTTGGCAGAGCAGAAGAAGCTGTTTCCGTTCTGGAAGATGCGATTCGCTACAATCCGCTGAATCCAGACCCGTATTTTGAAATGGCAGAATGCTATAAGTATCTGAAGCAGCCGGAAGATTTGCTCGGCGTAACCAAGGAAACTCTTTCCATTGCCACTACACCGGTAACACTCTCCAGATGCTATTGCAACCTCGGTTTCTACTGCATTGAAAAGAAAGACTATGACAGTGCAATCTGCTTCTATTATGAAAGCTTGATTTATGCTGACCATCCGGGTGTACAAGCAGAATTACACCACATTCACACCATCACCCAGAAGAAAATTGTTCCGCCGACCAGAGAAGAAATCAACAAGGCATTTGAAAAGTACGGCATGCAACCGGGTGCAAACAAGGAAGTCGTTGGCGTTGCTGCTGCTCTGGCAAAGGAAGCCATCGAAAAGAAAGACCTGTCCGGCTCACAGTTCTATCTGCTTGTTGTTTACAGCCTGACCAATGACCCAGAAGTGAAAGAACTGCTGGAAAAGGTTTCCCCAAAGAAAAAGGCTGCCAAAACAGAAGCAGGTGAAAAGCCGATTCAACAGACCAAATAACCCCATTTCTACACAAAAGGAGTGGTGAAAAATGGGCGAATGGATTGGATTCAGCATCATGCTGCTTTTCTCCATTGGCTGTTATGTGCTATCTGGGTTTTTCCTGCACGGAAAAGGTGCATGTTTGATTGCCGGATATAACACCATGTCCAAAAAACAACAAGAACAATACGATAAAGACAAACTTTGCCGCTCTGCTGGCTATAGCACGCTCATCATCGGAATTGCACTGACTTTGCTCTCGTGCGTGATTCTGCTGACAGAAATCATTCCCATTCTGCCAGAATGGATGCTAACCGCTGGTACCATCGGCTTTTGCAGCATTGTAGCACTGGTCACGTTGGGCAGTCTGCTGTTCAGCAATACCAAAGCAAAAAAATAATCAATCACGTCCGCAGCCGTGCGGATCATCAGGAGGACTTACCATGGAACAATGGGATATTTACGATGAAAACAAACAGAAAACCGGACGGACGATGAACCGCAATGACTGGAATATGCAGCCGGGCGATTTTCACCTGACGGTACTGGGCGTATTACGCCGTCCAGATGGTACTTACCTGATTACCCGCCGCAGAATGGACAAAGAATGGGCACCGGGCTGCTGGGAAGTGCCGGGCGGCGGTGTTCGTGCCGGAGAATCTGCTGAAGATGCTGTAAAACGAGAAATCTTAGAAGAAACTGGCGTGGATGTTTCCAACGCAGACGGCGGCTATGTTTTCTCCTACAAGCGAGTAAATCCGGAAGAAAAAAACAACTATTTTGTGGACATCTTCCGCTATACCATGGATATTCCAGATTCTGCTGTACATACACAGGAACGGGAAGTCATGGAATATGCATTTGCAACGCTGGAACAGATTCAGGAATACGGAAAACAAGGTGTATTCCTGCACTATGACAGCATCAAGCAGGTATTTTCTGAATAACAATTCTTAGGATACTCCTAACAAAACAGTGCCGATCCCTTTTTCGGATCGGCACTGTTTTTTTGCATTTGCTAGGAAAATGGCTGTATCTTTGGATTTAATCGCCAATCAAACCAAGACTTCTTCCAGCATCGACAATGAGATTTTGCCCAGTAATCATATCTGCTTCTGAAGATGCCAAAAATGCAACAGCAGAAGATATGGATTCTGTTGGCGGAACGACATGCATACAATTGGTCTTTTCAATCGCATCTTTATTCTTTCCAGTAACAGTTCCCCGTACAATAATACCCGGCGAAACACAGTTGACTGTAATATGATGATGTCCCATTTCCAGTGCAACAGATTTTGTAAAGCCAATCAACCCAGATTTTGCAGCTGCATAGCTGGACAGACGAATCCGTCCCTGCACCCCAACAACAGAAGCAATATTGATTACTTTTCCGGATTCTGAACTGCCGTCTTTCTTCACCATAAACTGAAATGCTTTTCGTGTGCAAAGCATCGCTGCTTTCAAATTCAATTCTAGCATTTCCGAAATAACATCTGGAGATTGATGATAGAGATATTTAGAACGATTTCGCTCTGAAGCCCCTGCATTATTGACCAGAATATCAATCGAACCAAAAGTATTATAAATAGAATGGAAATTTTTATGAATTTCCTTAAAATTCGTAACATCAAATGCATATGCCTCTGCACAGCCACCAGCAAGCCGAATTGCATCTACCACTGCCTGCAACTTCTTCATATTTCTACCGCAAACCGCAACATTTGCTCCATCTTGTGCCAAACGCAGGCAACAAGCTGAACCAATTTCACCAGAACCACCCGTGACAATGACAGTTTTTCCAGCAAGTGCCTTTTTTTCTGCTTTTTTAAGCTGATACGATTGCTGCAACACTGCAAACTTCTGGGTATAGAGTTCTTTCAACAGGGACAGTTCTGCCTGTTCCTGTTCCAATGACTTTTTTGCTGTAATGACATCTAAAGCACGGGCAGCATATTCATAATACAAATCCACATAATGAAGCGGATGATTCCCCCATTTATGCCGTGCATTTGCAAGCACACCTTCTGGCATCGTAATCACATGACAACCCTGCAACCGCTCTTTTGCCATCTGATTTAACTTTTTCAGCAGTGCATTTTGCTGTTTCCGTTGTATCAATCTCTCCGGCTTATACGAACAAATTTCACCATCCTTTGAAATATATTTTGATACGCAGTAATATTCATGAAAAATAATTTGCTCTGGACGATAAATTTTCAAAATCTGATCTAAAAACAACTGTAAAAAATCGTTCCAATCTTCATCAGAAAAACTCGTGCAAAGCTTTTTGACAAATTTCTCCTGAAACAATTTATTTAATTCTTCTTGATGCCACAAAAAAGTATTGGATATTGAAAAAGATGCACCACTCTTAGGATATTGAGCAATTGAAAATCTAGCATCCGCCAAATCCAACATCAACCATTCCGATGGTTTCTGTTCCAAATAAGAAAACACCTGCTTATTACAATCAAGAGCCAAATTTCTCCGAGAAAATGCAGATTCTCTTCCTGGTTCTATCTTGTCTGGATTCAATTGTATTCCATTAATTGGCGGTGTCATAACAGCTGAAAGTGGTGATACAAATGATACATATTGCTGTACTTCATACGTTTCCGGTCGTTGCATTGCAAATAAATCTCTGGACACACATGCTCCAAAAATACTAACCGTTGTTTTTTGTTCCATTGTAAATAATCTCCTTCTTTTTTCTTCTTTTTTTCATAAAATCTCTGCTAAAATCGCATTGGACACCAGACACCCTTGCGGTGTCAATGCCACACGGTCATTCAGAAATTCCACCAATCCGCCAGCTGCAAACCGTTGTAACTTTTGCAGCTGTTCTGTATGTAGCCAGCTGCATGGAATTCCTTTCCGCAACCGCAGCCCTAACAAAATCTGTTCTTCTCTGGTGCAGGGGTTGTCATCTTCCAGTACCATCGGCTGGGTTGCTGCTGCACAGAATGTCTGCAAATCCGAGGGCACATAAAACCGCTTCCCACCATAGCAGGAATGTGCAGATGCCCCAAACCCCAAATACGGTTCACAGTTCCAATATTTGCAGTTATGCCGGCTCTCATAGTCTGCCTTTGCAAAGTTAGAAATTTCATATTGCAAGAAACCAGCTGTTTGCAAGGTTTCCACCGTCTGCAAATAAAAATCTGCGGTTGCATCTTCATCCGGCAGCTGCTGCACCCAGTTCATGGATGCAAAGGGTGTTTCCGGCTCTACTTTTAACAGATAAGCCGAAATATGCTGAATTGGTAAGGCTGTCAATTGTGTCAAAGTATCCTGTAATTCTGCCGTTGTCTGCTTTGGCAATGCCAGCATGACATCACAGGACAGATTCTGAAATCCGGCAGCTGCTGCCTGCTCTACCGTTTCGATTGCAGTTTGAGCATCGTGCAGCCGTCCCAAGCGTTTCAACTGCACATCGGAAAGCGACTGCACACCAATGGAAAGCCGATTGATGCCAATTTCTCGCAGCTGCCGCAATGTTTCACGGTTGACCGTTGCCGGATTGCATTCCAATGTAATTTCGGGCTGCTGGAGCGAAACCGTTCTGGCAATCGTCTGCAAAATCTCCTCCAACAGAGAAACGGGCAGCAAGGACGGCGTCCCGCCACCAAAATAAATCGTATCTACTGGCAAATCGGTCTGCATCTGCCGCAAGAACCGACAGAGTGCTGTTCCATACTGTTCGATTCGCTCTGCTGTCTGCGGAACGGAATAGAAATCACAATAGGGACACTTCCGCACGCAAAACGGGACGTGGATATAAATCCCCAACGTGGATTCACTCGGCATCGTTCCGCACCACTTTGGTCAGCGGACAGAAAAATGCATCAAACAGCATCGAAAGCAGCCATGCTACGATAATTGTTCCTGCCATAATCAAATATGCCTTGGCATCGCTACTTTCAATGAAATAGGTTACAAATACAATGATAATTGCAACCACCATCAGCACCATCCGGACAATGGCAGAAGTCTTGCCATTGACAGCCCGTCTACCGCAGGCTTTGCAGACTCTGCCTTTGGTGTTCATGTTGCCAGCAAGGGCTTTGGTCAGGGGATTAAAAGACTTTTTGCCACAATAAGGGCAATCATAAATCGAATGTTTTTCCGCCATAAGAGTTCCTTTCTCTGTTATTCTTCATCCAGTTTCAGCACGCTCATGAAAGCTTCCTGCGGAACTTCTACTGTACCCAGCTGCCGCATCCGCTTCTTGCCTTCCTTTTGCTTCTCCAGCAGTTTCTTCTTTCTGGTGATGTCACCGCCGTAGCACTTCGCCAAGACATCCTTCCGCATTGCCTTAATCGTTTCTCTTGCGATAATCTTTCCGCCAATGGCTGCCTGTACCGGCACTTCAAACAGCTGCCGTGGAATGTTTTCCTTCAGCTTCTCTACAATCTTTCTTGCCCGTTCATATGCCTTATCCTTATGAATGATAAATGACAGGGCATCAATCACATCGCCATTCAGCAGAATGTCCAGCTTAACCAGCTGAGAAGCGGCGTAGCCCGTCACTTCATAGTCAAAAGATGCATAGCCCTTTGTTCGGGATTTCAGCACATCGAAGAAATCATATACAATTTCATTCAGCGGCAAATGATACTTCAAGGATACACGAGTATCATCCAAATACTGCATATCCAGAAATACACCACGTCGATTCTGGCACAGTTCCATAACATTGCCCACATAATCCGGCGGTGTCAGGATTTCTGCCTTGACCATCGGTTCTTCTGCCAACTGAATCAAAGCTGGGTCTGGATAGTTGGTCGGATTGTCAATCATCTCTACATCCCCGTTTGTCATCGTAACCCGATAAATAACAGATGGTGCAGTGGTAATCAAGTCCAAATTATATTCCCGTTCCAACCGTTCCTGAATAATTTCCATATGCAGCAGACCCAAGAATCCGCAGCGGAATCCGAAGCCCAGTGCAATGGATGTTTCCGGTTCAAAGGACAAAGAGGCATCGTTCAGCTGCAACTTCTCTAGTGCTTCCCGCAAATCGCCATACTTTGCACCATCTGCCGGATAGATACCAGAGAACACCATCGGATTGACTTTTCGATAACCCGGCAGCGGTTCTGCACAAGGATTGTCTGCCAGTGTCACTGTGTCACTAACTTGTGTATCGCCAATGCTCTTAATGGAGGCGGACAGATAGCCAACTTCGCCGGCAGAAAGCTGTCCAACATTGACCAACCGCTTTGTATCCATATAGCCAGCTTCTACAATGGTAAATTCTGCACCGGTTGCCATCAGGCGAATGGTATCGCCGACTTTGACCGTTCCCTCTTTGACACGAATATAAATCACAACACCCTTATAGGCATCATAATAGCTGTCGAAAATCAGGGCTTTCAGCGGTGCGTTCGGGTCGCCGTTCGGGGCAGGAATATCCGTGACAATACGTTCCATCACTTCGCCAATGTTGATTCCCTCTTTGGCGGAAATCCGTGGAGCATCCATTGCCGGAATCCCGATGACACTTTCGATTTCCTGACAAACCCGTTCTGGGTCAGCCGCCGGCAGGTCAATCTTATTGACAACTGGAACGACTTCCAAATCATGTTCAATTGCCAGATAGGTATTTGCCAAGGTCTGAGCTTCAATGCCCTGCGAAGCATCGACAACCAGAATTGCCCCCTCACAGGCTGCCAAACTTCTGGACACTTCATAGTTAAAGTCCACGTGTCCCGGCGTATCAATCAGGTTAAACACATAGGTTTTCCCGTCTTTTGCCTTGTAATTCAGGCGGACAGCACGGGCTTTGATGGTGATGCCCCGTTCCCGTTCGATGTCCATATTGTCCAGAATCTGTTCTTCCATGTCCCGCTTTGCAACCGTAAAAGTCTGTTCAAGAATCCGGTCTGCCAGTGTGGATTTTCCGTGGTCAATATGGGCGATAATGCAAAAATTCCGAATTTGTTCCATGCTATTTGGTTCTCCTTGTCGTTGGTTCAGCGAATGCCTTTGCAGTGTGCCAGTTTTTCTTGCAGGCACGCCATGACTTGCACGTCATCATTTGGCTGAAACGCATTCCGCTTTAAAATATAAGTGCTGTTCGTGGATTTTACATACAGGAAAAAATAAGTGTCATCCTGTAAAAATCGAGTAATATCCGAATAGGGCAGCTGCAAATCTCTACCATCTGGAATCCCTTCATCCCGAATTTTCAACATCTGCGGCTGAAAATAATAGTGATTGATGAGCGGTGCAGACGAATTGCAGAGCTGCTGGGTAACTTGCTTCAATACTTTTTTGTTGCTCCAGATGGGCATAATCAGCAAAAATCCGGCAACCAGTGCACAGAATAAAATCCCATAGAAATAGCTTTGTATCCATGTGCCAAGTATCATTAAATAGCCGATTTGCCAAATTGCACCCAGCAAAAAAAGTCCGGCAATGAGATAACGGGCAAGTTGCCCTTGCCGATTCATTGCCTTTTGCATTGCCATCACAGCTGGCACTGTGACTTCTGTCTTATTTTCCAGTATCATTGTGCACACTCCTTTCGGGTTCTGTGATTGTTATTATAGCACATTTTCCCGTTTCTTGTAAAGTATCAATCGCAAATCTGCGTTCAGCGGTAATCACACTTTTCACATTGAATCATCGAGTGCATCTGTTCCTCTTTGTGATATGCTCCAGCCCATTGACAAATCTGCTGTAAAATCGGCATAACAGACGTTCCCTTTTCCGTCAGCTGATATTCCACTCTTGGTGGGATTTCATCGTAAGAAGTTCGGAGCACCATGCCGTCTGCCATGAGTTCTTTCAACGTCGATGATAGCACTGCATCCGTAATATTCCCCATTTCTTTCCGCAAAATGCTGTATCGGAGCGAAGCTTGTGCTGCCAGCACGCAAATAATCCGGGATTTCCACTTTCCGCCGAAGATTGCAAGCCCATATTCCAGCGGACAGCGAATATCTTTTTCCATTTTGGGTTGATACACGAATGATTTCTCCTTTCTGGTCTAATTTTGTTTTCCACAAACCACTTTTCTTTCCACAGTTACTTGGATTTTCCGAGCAGCCGATTTTCACAAAAAGCCGGTACGGGCATTACTGCCCATACCGGCTTCTGTTACTGCTTGTTCAAATGGTCAATGCTTATTCAGCATCTTCGCCTTCTGCTTCGTCTTCGAGCAGAGCACGCATCGAAATGCTAATCCGCTTGTTGTCGATGTCGATGTCGATGATCTTTACCTTTACAACATCGCCGATTGCAACAATATCCTTTACATTTTCAACCCGCTTGTCAGCCAGCTGAGAAATGTGAATCAGACCGTCTACACCATCCATAATCTGTGCAAATGCACCGAACGGAGTGATGGAAACGATGGTTGCATCTACGATATCGCCAACTTTGTAGGTAGCCTTAAACTTTTCCCACGGGTTGTCTTCGGTCTTCTTGTAGCCCAAAGAAATGCGGTTGTTTTCCGGATCCAGTTCCTTGATGTAAACTTCGATTACATCGCCAACCTTAACAACTTCGCTCGGATGCTTGATCCGCTTCCAGGACAGTTCAGAAATGTGAACCATACCGTCGATGCCGCCCAGGTCTACAAATGCACCATAGCTGGTCAGGGACTTTACTTCGCCCTTGTAAGTTGCACCAACTTCTGCAGTTTCCCAGAACTTTTCCTTTGCAGCTTCCTTTTCAGCCTTCTGTACGGCACGAATGGAGCCAACTGCTCTTCTTCTGTGTTCGTTGACTTCGAGAATTACAAACCGAACCTTGGTCTTTACCAGTGTATCCAGTTCAGCCCCTCTCGGCAGACCGCTCTGGGATGCCGGAATGAATACCCGTACGCCAGCGTAAGCAACGATGATGCCGCCCTTTACAACGCCCTGTACAGTGCCTTCCAGTACGGTATCATTTTCCTTTGCAGCTACGATTTCTTCGAAGCCCTTCTGTTCGTCAACCTTCTTCTTAGACAGGGTTGCAGTACCATCCTGGTCATTGGTCTGGATGACAATCAGATCCAGTTCGTCACCAACGTTGACAACATCAGCCGGCTTCAGGGACGGATCATCGGTCAGTTCAGAAAGCGGAACATAGCCTGTATACTTCGTGCCAGTGTCTACAATTGCTTCCGTGTTGTTTACCGCAGCCACAGTACCCTTGACTTTTTCCCCTTTATGTATTTTCTTGAAGGACTGATCCAGTGCCTCCGCAAAATTGATGTCCTCTTCATCGTGACGTTCCATGATTTCGCTCATTGTCGATTCTACCTCCTTAATGATGTGTGCCGGCGTGGACGCACCGGCGGTAATGCCGATTTTCTCCGCATTACATAGGTCTAAAGTGTAAAGCTCATCCGCCGTTTCAATATGATAAGACCGGCAGTTCTGCTTGCAGACATCGAACAGCTTCACAGTATTGGAACTGTGCTTGCCGCCGACAATAATCATCAAATCAGAACTGCGGGACAAAGTATCTGCATCTGACTGCCGCACTTGCGTTGCATGGCAGATGGTATCATAAACCATAATGTTCGGGTCGTCGCTGGGAAGCAACGCCATACACCTTTCCCATACTAATATATTATACGTTGTTTGGGCAACAATTGCAAGCTTTTTTTTTAAATTTTCATAATTTGTTTTAAAAAAATGGTCGAGAGCTGCGGAATCTGCAAAAACGGTGCAATTTTCTCCGCAATGTCCGACAATCGCCTGCACTTCCGGATGGTTTTTGTCGCCTGCAATCAAAATATAATCGCCTGCGAGAGTATGTTTCTCTACAATCTTATGAATTTTCGATACAAAGGGACAAGTTGCATTGATGCAAGGATTGCCAGCAGCGGCAATGGCATCTTCCACTTGCTTGCTGACCCCGTGGGAACGAATGACAATGCATTCTTCCGGTGTCAGTTCGGAAACATCCTCTACAATCCGTGCACCCTTCTGACAGAGATCATCCACAACTGTTTGATTGTGGATGATTGGTCCTAAAGTTGCAACGTGGGGATATTGCTCCAGTGCTTCGTAAGTCATCCGCACAGCACGGTCTACGCCGAAGCAAAAGCCGGCAGATTTTGCAATGGTAATCTGTTTCATTCCTGCTGCTCCTTTGCTGCCTGCTCTGCAGCGGCTTCTTCCTGATGGTGGATGGTTTCCAGCCGTTCTGCCCGATGGCGGTCAACTGCTGACTGCTTGTGCGGCTGGTCGTGTTTAATCGGGAATGGCGGATTTTCTTCTACCAGTTCCCGAATTGCCTGCATAATGTCCTGTTTCATCTGCCGCATTTCTCTCGGTGTGGATTCCGGTGTCAGACCGTAGTCGGATGCATAAATCGGCTTCCCCAGCCGAACACAGATTTTACTGCGAAAGTGCAGGTTGTTGGAATTGAAAATCAAGCCCACAGGAATGACAGGCTTTCCGCTTTTGGCTGCCAGCACGCAAACGCCGCTTTTCCCGCTGCCAACTTTTCCATCTGTATGGCGAGTGCCCTCTGGAAAAATCGTCAGGTGACGGTTATTGTCCAGCCGCTTCACTGCTTCTGATAGCATATCATAGTTGGGGTCGGCTTTCCACGTTGCCGGAAACGCTCCCATAAACCAGATAAACCGAGCAAAGACTTTATGCTTGAACAGTTCTTCTTTGGCAATATAATTGAATGGATGCGGTGCACCCATTGCCACGAGTACTGGGTCTAGATAGCTGCGGTGGTTCGAGGCAAAGATGGCAGATTCTTTCTTCGATGGTGCATATTCTCTGCCTTCAAAATGAATGTCATAATAGAAAAAGAATGCAAACCGCACGATGTAATAAGCAAGCCGATAAAAAAATGCAACAATGTGGTTGTACAAACTGAACGCCTCCTTATTCTAAGTCCAGACGTTCCTCCATCAGTTCCAGCAGGGCATCACAAACTTCATGGAATCCCATGTTGGTGGTGTCGATCAGAACGGCATCTTCTGCCTGCCGCAGCGGAGCAATTTCCCGATGGGTGTCCTGATAGTCCCGTTTCTTGATGTCTTGCAGAATCTGTTCATAGGTGGGAGCGTCCGGTTTTTCCTGTAATTCGAGATACCGTCGGCTGGCACGTTCTTCCGGAGAGGCTGTCAGGAAAATTTTCAGGTCAGCGTCCGGCAGTACCACCGTTCCAATATCTCTGCCATCCATGATGACATGGTGTTCTTTTGCAATCTTCTGCTGTAAATCAAAGAGAAAATCCCGCACTTCCGGAATGGCAGAAACCTTGGAAGCCAGCATGGAAATTTCTGGTGTCCGAATATCATCTGTCACGTCTTCTCCGTTGAGCAGAATGCATTGTGTTCCACCGATGAACTTGATTTTCAAATCAATCTTCGGCAGCTGCCGGATAATATCCTGTTTGTTGCACAAATTGTGCTGTTGGGTATACAGGGCAATTGCACGGTACAGTGCCCCTGTATCCACGTAGATAAAGCCCAACTCGGCAGCAAGTTCTCTTGCAATACTACTCTTACCCGCTCCGGCAGGGCC
>OIAD01000365.1_pt1 | contig 26383 bp, 22 predicted proteins | sample 1580601 | NCBI WGS metagenome assembly OIAD01 (sample SAMEA3882554, study PRJEB24775) | human gut metagenome | biome: human-associated habitat; feature: intestine environment; material: feces | place: Netherlands | collected 2009/2010
CCACCCGGGGCGTGGACCCGGGGCTGTTCCCCTTCCGCACATGGGCGCGGCTGCAAAAGGAGCTGCTTTACTCCGCGCCGGAACTGCTCACCCCCGGGGATGCCCGGGGCGACGCCGCGCTGCGGCAGGCGCTGGCAGAGTATCTGGCCGAGTACCGGGGCGTGCAGTGCGACCCGGAGCAGCTGGTGGTGGGTGCAGGACTGGAATATCTGCTGGGGCTGCTGGCACCGCTGCTGCCCGGCCCTGCCGCCGTGGAGACTCCCGGCTACCCCCGCGCCCGGCAGGTGCTGGAAAACAACGGCGTGCCCTGCCGCTGCCTGCCGGTAGACGCGGACGGCCTGTCGCTGACAGCCCTTTCCGCCAGCGATGCGGCGGTGTGCTACGTTACCCCCAGCCACCAGTTCCCCACCGGGGTCACCATGCCCGCCGGACGCCGGGCCGAGCTGCTGCACTGGGCAGCCCGCGCCCCGGGGCGGCGGTACATCATTGAGGACGACTACGACTCCGAGTTCCGTTTTGACACCCGCCCGCTGCCCAGTTTGCAGGGCATGGCGGGCGCAGACGGCCCGGTGGTGTACCTGTCCACCTGCTCCCGCAGCCTTGCCCCGGGCATCCGCATCGCCTACATGGTACTGCCCCGGCAGCTGCTGGGCGCGTGGCAGGCCAAGTACCGGCTGTACTCCGGCACGGTGGGACGGTTTGAGCAGCAGACGCTGGCGCGCTTTATCACCGGGGGGTATTTCACCCGGCACTTAGCGCGAGAGCGCACCGCCTACAAAGCCCGCCGGGATGCGCTGGTGGCGGCGCTGCGCACCTCCTTTGCACCGGAAGAGCTGACCCTTGCGGGGCTGCACACCGGCCTGCACCTGCTGGCACAGCTGAAAGACCCGCCACCGGACGCCGCCCTGCGGGCTGCTGCCCGGCAGTATGGGGTGCGCTGTTCCCTGCTGAGCGACTACGACCTGACCGGCACGGCGCACTCTGCCGCCGGGACGCTGGTGCTGGGTTACGGCTCACTGCCGGACGCAGACTGCGCCGCCGCCGGGGAGAGGTTGAAAAAGCTCTGCACCGCCGCCCGGGAGGCATCAGACACCGTATAGTGTCCGCCTGCCCAGTCCCCGGGCAGGGCGTTGGCGGTGATATCCACCGGCTCGGCGCTGGTGGCTAAAAATTCCAGCGTGCGTTCCAGTGTAGCAAGGTCTACGGCGGTCAGACTGGTCAGCAGACTGCTGCTCACCTCCCGCAGACCCTGCGGCAGGGTGGTGGGCAGCAGCTCCAGCGCCTGCCGGAAAAACGCATCCCACACCGCCGCCCGGGCGGCGGCGCTGCGCCGGGGCGAAAGAGAAGCGTCAGCATCCAGCGCCGCCAAAAAGCTGTGAGCATCGGCGGCAGAGATACCCTGCACCCCGGTGCCCTTGCCGTACCGCGCCAGCTGCTCCGGGGTGAGCGCCCCGGTAAAGCCCACCCGCACTGCGCCGTACCGCGCCGCAAGCTTTGTCAGCACCGCCGGGGCGATGGCAAGATAATCGGTATCCTCCGGCAGGGCGAACACCTCGCTCAGCGCTTCCCGGCAGCGGGCGGGGCCCGCGGCGGCGTAACAGTCCGCAAGAGGGACGTTCTTGCCCCCAAAGGGCACTTCCAGCGCGGCGGGCACCGCCAGAAGATGGATGCAGTTCTGCCCGGCGTTCAGGTAGGCCAGCACAAAGCCCGGGGTCTCGTCTGCCACGCACAGCAGCACGGTGCACCGGTCGGCGGCTTTGGGCAGACGGATGGGCACCCCGCTCTGGCTTTTTGCGGCCTGCCGCAGGCTGCTGCGCAGCTGGGCGCGGCTGAGCAGCACCGTGCCGCCCACCAGCGGCAGCAGCACCAGCAGGGCGGCGCACAGCGCCGCCCAGAAGGGACGCCAGCCGCTGCGTTTTGCGTGTTTCATGGCTCTGCCTCCTTTTTGTGCATAAAGCATAGCCCACCGGGCGACCCTTTATGCAGAAAGGCAGGGATGCTGTATGGATAAAACCGAAAACCCCAACAAAAAAGACCGCGAGGAGCAGGAGGACTTCTGGCTGACGCTGGAACCCCTTCCCGTCCCAGACCCCGAAAAGCCCTCCGCACCGCATGAGGAGTGATGGCGCTGCATAGGATACGGTAAAAAGGGGGGGGATGGGATGCCAGAGCGGTTCATGCGGGGAATCGAGGCTTTGAACGGCATCGTGTGGGGGCCGGTGGGGCTGGGGCTGCTCTTCGGCACCGGGCTGCTGCTGACGGTGCGCACCGGAGGCTTCCAGCTGCGGCGGTGGGGCTACTGGATGCAGCATACCCTCGGCGCTATCCTGACCGACCAGAGCGTCACCGCCCATACCGCCCGCGAGGAACAGGCCATCAGCCAGTTTCAGAGCCTGTGCACCGCGCTGGCGTCCACCATCGGCACCGGCAACCTTGTGGGAGTGTCTACCGCCATCCTTTCCGGCGGGGCGGGGGCGGTGTTCTGGATGTGGGTCATGGCGCTGCTGGGCATGATGACCAGCTACGCCGAGAATGTGCTGGGCATCTACTACCGCCGCAAAGACCCGGCGGGCGGCTGGCGTGGCGGGCCGATGTACTATCTGCGGGACGGCCTTGGCGGTAAGCCGGGGCGGGTGCTGGCGGTGCTGTTTGCCGCGTTTTGTGCGCTGGCAAGCTTTGGCATCGGCAACCTGAGCCAGCTCAATTCCATCGCGGGCAATCTGCAGGCGGCCTTCGGCGTGCCGGAGGCCGTTACCGGCGCGGTGCTGGCGGCAATATCGGCGGTGATTTTGCTGGGCGGGCTCAAGCGGGTGGCCGCTGTGGCGGAAAGGCTTGTCCCCGCCATGGCGCTGCTGTACATCGTGGGTGCGCTCACCGTGGTGGGGGTGCACATCACTGCCGTCCCGGCGGCGCTTGCCGCCATCGTAAAGGGTGCGTTCGGGCTGCGCGCCGCCGGTGGGGGCATGGTGGGCTATGGGCTGTCCCGGGCGGTCACTTGGGGCTTCAAGCGGGGTGCTTTTTCCAACGAGGCCGGACTTGGCTCCTCGGTGATGGTGCACGCGGCTTCCAACGTAAAAGAGCCGGTGCAGCAGGGCATGTGGGGCATTTTTGAGGTGTTTGCAGACACCATGGTGGTGTGCACCCTGACGGCGCTGGTGGTGCTGACCTCCGGCTTTGTGGAGCCGGACACCGGGCGCATTGCCGCCGGGGCGGCGGGCAGTGCACTGGTGGGGCAGGCCTTTGATGCCGTGTTCGGCACGCTGGGGTCAAAGCTGATCGCAGTGTGCATCCTGCTGTTCGCCTACTCCACCACTCTTGGCTGGAGCTGCTACGGCTGCAAGGCCGTGGAGTATCTCTTCGGCGCAGGGGCAGGGGCGGGCTACCGGGTGCTGTTCGTGGCGCTGATGCCGGTGGGCGCGGTGATGCGGCTGGACCTTGCATGGACGCTTTCCGACACCTTCAACGGCCTGATGATGCTGCCGAACCTCATCGGCGTGGTGGCGCTGTCCGGTACGGTGGTACGCATCACCCAGAACTACCTCGCCCGCAAGCTGCACGGCAGCGCCGCGCCGCCGCTGTTGTCTGCGGGTGAGACGATTTAAAATCGTCAGCCCTGCCCCTTGTCCCGGGGCGGAGTTTGTGCTATGCTAAGGGATACAAGCGATTTTTTGCGCTGAGAGGAGGAGCCCCATGGCCGCCGTAAAAACACGGAATACCGCTACCCTTATGACCGAGGGCAGCATTGTAAAAAGCCTGCTGCTGTTTGCCCTGCCGCTGATCTTCGGCAACCTGCTGCAGCAGATGTACAACACCGCCGACAGCATCATCGTGGGCAATTTTGTGGGCAGCAATGCCCTTGCCGCCGTGGGCTCCAGCGGGTCGCCCATCTACCTGCTCATCGGCTTCAGTCAGGGGCTTGCCGTGGGCGCGGGCGTGGTGGTGTCGCAGTATCTGGGCGCGGGCGACCACAAGGAGACCCGCGAGGCGGTGCACACCTCCCTTGCCATTGCGGTGGTCATGGGGCTTTTGCTGACGGTGGGTGGCGTTGCCTGCGGGCGCGCTTTGCTGGTGGCCATGAACACCCCCGCCGAGGTGCTGGCCGATGCCGTGACCTATATCCGCATCTACTTTGGCGGGGTGCTGTTCAGCGTGGTGTATAACATGACCGCCGGCATCCTGAACGCCGCCGGCAACTCCCGGCGCTCGCTGGTGTATCTGGCATGGGCGTCGGTGACCAACATCGTGCTGGACTTTGTGTTCATCGTGGGGCTGCGGATGGGGGTGGCGGGCGCTGCCATCGCCACAGACCTGAGCCAGCTGGTGTCCTGCGTGCTGAGCCTGCGCTTTTTGATGAAAAGCGAGGACGCCTGCCGGGTGGAACTTTCCGCCATCCGGCTGCACCGCAAAATGGCAGGCCGCATCATCCGGGTGGGTCTGCCCACCGGCATCCAGAACATGGTCATCTCCTTTTCCAACGTGCTGGTGCAGGCCAGCGTAAACAGCTACGGCGCCGCCGCCATGGCGGGCTTTGCGGCCTACATGAAGATCGACGGCTTCAACATTCTGCCGGTGAGCAGCATCAGCATGGCCGCCACCACCTTTGTGGGGCAGAACTACGGTGCGGGGCGTCTGGACCGGGTAAAGCGCTCGGTGTGGGTCACCCTTGCCATCGGGGTCATCTACACCCTTTGCACCGGCGCGGCGCTATTGGCCGGACAGGACGCCATTCTGCACCTGTTCACCGCCGACGAGGCCGTAGTCACCTACGGCAAGCTGGCCATGCGGTGGTTCTGCCCGTTCTACTTCCTGCTCAGCATCCTGCACGGCCTTGCCGGTGCCGTGCGCGGCACGGGTGCCAGCATCCCGCCTATGGTGGTGCTGCTGGTCTCGCTGTGCCTGTTCCGTGTGGTATGGATCCAGTTTCTGCTCCCCTTCTTCTCCGGCATCGAGGGCGTGTTCATCCTCTACCCCGTCAGCTGGGGTCTGGGCGCATTGCTCATGATCCTGTATGCGTGGAAGGGCAAGTGGATGGAGTATCATACATAACATTTTTACAAACAACGACCCGCCGCACTGAAAGAGATGCGGCGGGTCGTTGTTTTTCAGGTACTTCTGTCGGGGCAGCTTACCATGCAAAGCCCACGGAGTCCATGTCGATCTTCTTTTCCATCAGCCCCAGACGGCTCTCGATGAAGTTGACAGCCATATCCGGCCACTGGGCGATCTGGGTGTAGTAGTCCACATAGCCCTTGGTGCCAGTGCCCAGACCCACACCGTGGGGCGCATCAGGTGCCAGATAGAAGCTGAAGTCCGTGAAGATATTTGCGCACTCCGGCAGAGAAGGCAGCATCATCGCACTCAGGCCATCTTTCTGACCCACAACACCAAAGACCGGAGGCAGGTTGGGGTTCTTCGTGAAGTTCAGACCAGTGACGAACAGTCCGTAGATGGGAATCGCCACATTCAGGTCAGCGCTCTCATGGTCCACAGCATCGCAGACGTAGCTGGGGTAGACCTTATCCGGGGTATTCGTAGTGCCGAACTGGTCGGCCACCACCTGCATCACATTCATGCCGCCGGCAGAGAAGCCCACCGCGATCATGATATCGGTCTTGCCGATGTGTTTTTCAGAGGCGTTGTGGCGGATGTAGCGGATAGCACGGGCCAGATCCAGCTGCTGATCCACAGCGGCATAAGGGTTGACGCGGCGCTGCAGCACAAAGGCGTTGTAGCCGTTCTTGTTGAAGAACTCGGCCACCGGGTAGCCTTCCACCACGTTGTTGCGGTGGGTGCTGCCGCCGCCTGCAATAATGATCACGTTGCCCTTCACCTTGCCCTGATCTCGCAGCAGGTACGGGTTCAGGAAGGGACGGAAGCCCTCGTTATCGTAGCAATTTTCCCAGTTGGTGGGCAGCAGAGATTCCACGGCCATCTGATCTCCCCAAATTTCCCAAACGGTGCTCTTGGGGTCCTTGATCTGGCGCAGCGCCTTGCGGGCATTGGTCAGAGCAACACACATATCGTAGTGGGAGGCGTTGATACCGGGCACAGGTGCACCGTCCACCTTCTCGTACTGAGCACGGGACAGCTTGTGGAACAGCACATAGAACTTGTCAAAATCACCCCGGAAAGCAGCCGGATAAAAGGCCACCTCGCGGGAGAGACGGAGTTCCTCTGCCACCATGGCCTGCACCTCAGCATCGGTGTGCACGCCAGCGTTTTCAGCAAAGGATGCGGGCGCCATGCCAGCCACTGCGCCCATGGTCACGGCAGAAGCGGCGGAAAGCTTCATAAAGTCTCTTCTGTTCATCATCATTTCTCCTTTTAAATGCAGACGGCTCATTTGTGCAGAACAAAGCCGCCCAAAGCTGTGCAGCAAACGCCCTGCTGCCAGGCCCGATAGACATTCCTGTTGTATCATGCCATCGAAATCTGCACAAATCGTACCACAATACAATGCATTTGTAAACAGATTTTATTGTTTTTGTGCGAAATTGATATATTAGTATGCCAGTTCTTGTGAAAATCAACAAGCATGAGAATGGGTACAAAAAAGGACTGCCGTGCACTCTGCACGACAGTCCTTTTTATCTTATTACAGCTTTTCAAACACCAGAAAGCGGAAAGCGATGGTGGTGGTCAGCTGCGGCAGAGCCGCAAGGCGGGCGGCACCGTCGCGGGGCGTTTTCCAGTAGTAGGGGGTCATGGCGAACAGGGCTTCCAGCTGGGCGGCGGGCACGGTAATGGTTCCCTGCACCTCACGCTCATCAATGGCGCGGAAGCCCGGGTACTCCACCTGCTGCACCGGGTTTTTGTAGGGCTTTTCGTAGAGCACAGCCTTCATCTGGTACAGATGCTCTGCCCCCGGCACAACATAGATCATGCGCCCGCCCGGGCGCAGCACCCGGCTGAACTCCTCCTGCGCAAAGGGCGAAAAGCAGTTCAGCAGCACGTCTGCCCAGCCGGTGCGCACCGGCTGGCTGAAGCTGGACGCCACCGCATACTGCGCGGCGGGCAGTGCCTTTGCCGCCAGCCGCACGGCGGGCTTTGCGATATCGAACCCCGCCAGCTGCAGCGGCTTTTCTGCCGCCGCGAACTGCTGCGCGATGCAGCGGTCGTACCAGCCCTCGCCGCAGCCTGCGTCCAGCAGATGCAGTGGGGCGTCCTTCGCGGCAGGCACGCCGTGGGCAAGGCACAACTCCCCCAGCGCCTGCCCGAAGATGCCGTAATATCCGGCGTTCAGGAAGGCGCGGCGGGCGGCAACCATCTCCTTGCTGTCCCCGGGGGCTTTGGTGCGCATACTCTGCACCGGCAAAAGATGCCAGTAGCCCTCCCGGGCGCGGTCAAAACAGTGGCCTTTTTCACATTTCAGGTCGGTTTCCCCTTGCAGCGCGCCGCCGCACAGGGGGCACTGCCACGGGGCAAAGGCTTCGTTCCGGCTCATACTTCTTCGCTGTGATCCTCAATGGGTGCAGTAGCACCGCCGTGGGCGTCCATATACTCCTCAAAGCTGGTGTACTTCTGCTGGGGCGGACGGCGGCTGATGAGCATCAGCCCCGGGTCCTCGTCCCGGGCGGCAGCATTGCGGCCGCGGCGGGCAGGCTCGGCCTTGGCAGCACGGGGTGCGCTGCCAGTGCGGTTCTGGCTGCCTGCGCTGCCGCGCTCGTTACGGGCAGGGCGGGCGTTATTGCTCTGGACTGCGGGGCGGGCATTGCGCTGTTCACCCCGGTCGTTGCGGTCGTTGCGGCGGCTGCCGCTGCGGTTTGCGTTCTGGTTATTCTGGAGCTCCTGTGCGCTGCGGATGGCGGGTGCTGCCGGGGCGGCAGGAGTCTTGCGTGCCGGGCGCAGCGGGGTGGCCTCCGGGGCGCTGACAAAATGGGGGTCAAACTTGGGCTGGGCGTTGCTGCCCCGGGCGGGGGCGGCATTCTCGCGGCGGGCGCGGGGCGCTGCCGCTTCCTTGGGGGCGTTTGCGCCCCGGTTGTTGGCGCGGCGGTCGTTGCGTGCACCGCGCTTTGCGTTGCTGTCTTGCATCAGTGTTTCCTCTTTTTTCGGTTTTGCAGGCACCGCGTTCTTTGCAGCCTTCGGCTCCTGCTTCGGCGCGGGCGCAGCTGTCTTTGCAGCTTTTGCGGGCGCAGTTTCGGCCTGTTTTTTCGGCGCTTCGGCCAAGTTTTCCGCTTCGGGGCGGGGCTTTTTGCCACGCACGGGCAGCACCGGGCGCACCGGGGCGGGCACGCCGTCCCACGGATGACCGGATACCACCGGGATCTTGCGGCGGTTCAGCTTTTCGATGCCTGCCAGATACTCCTGCTCCTCCGGGGCGCAGAAGCTGACGGCGGTGCCGTCCGCACCGGCGCGGGCGGTGCGCCCGATGCGGTGCACATAGGTCTCCGGCACCTCGGGCAGGTCGTAGTTGAACACATGGGAAAGTTCGCTGATATCAATGCCGCGTGCGGCGATATCGGTGGCCACCAGCACCCGGGTCTTGCCGGACTTGAAATCCTCCAGCGCGGTCACGCGGGCAGTCTGGCTCTTGTTGCCGTGGATGGCGGCGGCGGGGATGCCCTGCTTTGTCAGGTCCTTTGCGATCTTATCCGCGCCGTGCTTGGTGCGGCTGAACACCAGCGCATTGACCACCGGCGGCTGCAGATTTTTGATGAGCCACGGCAGCAAAAGCTTTTTGTTGCCCTTTTCCACATAGTACAGGCTCTGCTGGATGCGGTCCACGGTGCTGGACACCGGGTCCACCTTGACAAAGGCCGGGTCCCGCAGGATGCCGGCGGCCAGCTGCTCGATCTCGGCGGGCATGGTGGCGCTGAACATCAGGTTCTGGCGCTGGGCGGGCAGCTTTGCAATGACCTTTTTCACGTCATGGACAAAGCCCATGTCCAGCATCCGGTCGGCCTCGTCCAGCACAAAAATTTCCAGTGCGGACAGGTCGATGAAGCCCTGCCCGATCAGGTCGTTCAGCCGTCCCGGGCAGGCGATAAGGATGTCCACGCCCTTTTTCAGCGCTTCCACCTGCGGTGCCTGTCCCACGCCGCCAAAGATGACGGTGCTGCGCAATTTCAGGTACTTGCCGTAGGCTTCAAAGCTTTCGCCGATCTGCAAGGCCAGCTCCCGGGTGGGGGTCAAAATCAACGCGCGGACAGCACCCTTGCGGCGGGGCGCATTGGCGGTGAGCCGGTCCAGCATGGGCAGCGCAAAAGCCGCCGTCTTGCCGGTGCCGGTCTGGGCGCAGCCCATCAGATCCCGGCCTGCCAGCACCGGCGGGATGGCCGCGGCCTGAATGGGCGAGGGGGTCTCGTAGCCCGCTTCCTGCACAGCGCGCAGCAGCGGGGCGGACAGATTCAGTTCTTTAAATGTCATGGTTCTCCTATTATTCTGTGATCTTCCGGCACTCGATGTAGTAGCGCTTTTCCTCCGCGTGTCCCATGCTGAAGGTCTTGCGGGGCAGCACACCGCCCATCACAACGCCGCGGAACAGGTCGCTCTTGGCGAAGGGCGGCATCAAAAACGCCACGGCGCCCTGCTTGCACAAAGCGCGCACAGCCGGTTCGTCATGCACATAGTCCACCTTTGCTTCCGGGTGGCGCTCGATATAATCCGAAATAAAATCGTCGATGGTGCCCACGGTCAGCGGCTCGGTGGGGTCCTCAAAGCTGAGCACATTGGCCATGTGGGGGCCTGCCAGCGTAAAAGGCTGCTTTTTGCTGCCGCCAAAGCAGCAGCCTGCCATGTTGGAATCGCTCCATGTGATGAGGCTCAGCAGCACGGTGGCGCAGTCCACATTGAACAGCACCCGGTGGATGGGCTCGATCTCAATAGCCGGGGAGTGCACGTTGCACACCTCTGCCAGACACCAGCGGGCGGGGTGGTTTTCTGCCTGCTCCGGGGTGAGGGTCTTTTTCAGCTCCTCCCAGCAGGCCTTTGCGGTAGCCAGCGAGTGGTTGCCGTCGCCCACGGCCAGCGTCAGCGGGTCGCGGCGGGTGGCATCGGGGTATTTCTTGTCAAATTCCTCCTGACTGCCCAGCACGGTCAGCGCATTTTCGATCTGTGCGATGAGGGCGGGGTCCTCCACTGCCCAGCCTGCCACATGGCCGCCGCCCAGCATCAGCTCGCCCTCGTATACCTTGGGCAGGCTGTCCTTGTGGGCGGCAATGGGCTCGATGAGGGTGCAGTCCGGGTCATCCGCCAGCATCATGATGTGGGGCGTTTCCAGCGCAGCGCCGGTGCGTACCTTCATGCGGGGCGGGATGCGGCTTTCCACGGTGCACTCGCTGGGGCGCACGGTGCATTTTTCGCCCCGGCGGTAGCTGTAAGCCTCCAAGTCCACACGTCCTACAAGACCCTGCCGCACCCGGCCGCTCTGCTCGGTGCGCTCTACATAGATAAAGCCGTCCACCGCCCGGGTGAGCACATTTTTGGCGTAATCCTGCATGGTGGCGTGGATCTTTTTCACCCGCGCGTCGGCATCTCCGTCCTCCAGATACACCTCCGGCAGGATCAGGTTCAGGGTGCTGGGCGCACCCGCAGCGGTCTTTTCTGCCCGCTGCCAGTAGCTGCGGTCGCTGGTAAACTGGTCACAGGCAATGCAGCCCCACTGCTCCAGCGGCACCTGCTCCGAAGGCAGCAGAATGTGTGCGGGTGCAAAACAGGTAGTCGGTTTCATAGTCGTTTCCTCCCCTCTCTATCAAAGCCGCTTCTCAGCGGAACGCTGCGGTATCGTGCACCACAACGTGCTTCACACCGGCGTCGGCAGTGGCCTGCTCCAGCGCAGCGCGGCTGTCCGCATCCAGTGCGGTGCTGCTGGTGACCAGCAGATTTTCCATGCCAAGGGACGTACCGGTGGTGCCAAGGGCATCGGTAGCGGCGGTGCACAGTGCGTCCGGGTAGCTGACCCACAGGGTCACGCTGCCTGCAAAGCGGGTCTGCCACGCAGCGATATCGGCGGTAAGCTGGGCGGCGCGTCCCTCCCGGCTCTTGCCGCCGGAGGCACCGAAGTCCTGCTTGCGGGTGATGATATTGGGGAACTGCACCCCGGTAAGCACCACCTGCTCGTAGCCCATGCCCTGCACCTCCTCAATGAGGTCGCCAACATACTGCACCGCGCTTGCGGCAAAGGGGTTCATCCACGCCTTGCCGCCCTTGGCTGCGCTGACGTTGTCCAGCCAGAGACTGTTGCCATCGTAGTGCACGCCCATGCTGCGGTCGGTGTACACCGACACCGGGTCGGTAAAGGCGGCAAGCTGCGCCGCCGGGATAATGCCCTCCTCCCGCAGGATGGCGGCGATATTGGCCGCATCCACCGGGTTTTCGGTGATGCTCTGGGCAGCGGCTGCCACCCCGGAAGCGTAGTACACCGTGCCAGCGGCGTCCTTCAGGGTGACAAGGGCGTAGTCTGCGCCCTGCTGCTTCAGCTGTCGGGCGGCGGCGCGGATGGCGGCCTCATCGGTCAGGGTGGTCACGTCCAGCTCTGCCCAGCTGCCGCCGGTAATGGCCTTGCCGTCCAGCGGCTTTTCCTCTTCCGGCTCCGGTTCAGACGCTGCCTGTGAGGCGGCAGCGCTGCTTGCCGCCGCAGAGGAGGCTGCTGCCTCGGCGCGGGAAGCGCTTTCGGCCTCCAAGTCCCGGTCCTTGACCACGGTATACCAGGTGTGGGTGGCCCAATCCAGCACATGGGGTGCGGCAAACCATGCTGCTGCCAGCACTGCCACTACCAGCACCGCAATGCCGATGCCGCGCTTGACGCGCATTTCACGGCTGTAAAAGCTGCGGTGATAATGCTTGACCTTCTGACGTTTATACTTAGCCATGGTATCTTTTCCTCCCTGTCTGCATTACAGGATGACGGAATGTCCGGTAAAGCCATAGATTGCCAGCGCCAGCACGCCGATATACACCAGCGTGATGGGCAGGCCGCGGAATGCTTTGGGGATCGCTTTGCTGCGCAGGCGGTGGCGCGCCTCGGTGACCAGCAGCACCGCCAGCACATAGCCAAGGCCGCTGCCAAGGCCAAAGCCAAGGCTCTGGCCAAGGGTAAAGGACTGGGTGCGCTCCACCAGCACCGTGCCCAGCACGCCGCTGTTCAGCGCGGCCAGCGGCACGATGCGCAGCAGCTGGGCGCGGCGGGGCAGGCTGCGCAGCAGCCACAGCACCAGATGCTCCGCCAGACACACCACGGCAATGCTGGCAATATACACCAGCGGGCGCAGCTGGGCGCGGTTATCCAGCGGGGCAATGAACCGCCCGGCAAGGAAAGCCACCGGCGCCACCAGCACCTGCGTGATGCACAGCATCATGCCGAACAAGGCGCTGCTGGTGCGGTCGTCCCCCACCAGCTGCACCATGCGGGACACGCCCAGTGCACGGGTAAAGACAGCGTTCTGTGCAAAAATGGCCAGCAGTGCATAGCTGAAAAACACTGCCGAGCTGCTTACAACTTCCTTCACGGTTCGCGGTTCACCTCCTTCTGGTAGTGCACGGTCAGGGTATCCCGCGCTTCCTTTTTCAGATATTCCTTGCGCTTTGCAGCCGCAGCGCGCCAGATGGCGCACAGGATGCCCAGCACGATAAAGCCGCCTGCCGGCATCTTAGCCAGCGGCAGCAGCGCCCAGCGCCCCACCGGGGCACCGAACACGGTGCCAAGGCTGAGCCACTCGCGCACCATGCCGATCACGAGCAGCAGCAGCGCGTAGCCCACGGTGATGCGCACGCCCTTGGAAACGGCCTTGTGCACTGTCTCCTGCACGCGGCCGAAGCGGTAGGTCAGAAGCGGCTCCACCACCAGCATGGGCAGGTAGATGCCAAGGTTCAAAAGCCCGGTGCCAAACACGAAGTTCAAAACGGGATATGCCGCCAGGTACACCACAGCGGCGCTGGCTGCGTACAAAAGTGCGCGGGGCAGCAGCTTTTTTTGCAGCTGCTCCGGGGTAGGCTCCTCGTCCCGCAGGGGTACAAGGCGGCTGAGCAGGCAGGCCAGCACGCGGGAGGGCACCAGCAGCAGCGTCACCGCCGCCGCCAGCATCAGGCCGTTCTGGCCGGTGGTAGCCACGACCACCAGCGGTGCCAGACCCATGCCCTGCATGACCACCGGGTTATTCAGGAACACGCGGTCGTGATGGGCAAACTTTTCGGGGTCCTTTAAAATCAGTTCCGCAGTACGCTTTTTCATTCCGCAGCCTCCTTTCGTTCGGACGGCAGACGGTGCAGCAGACGGTACAGCCGCTCCTCGGTGCGGTCAATGAGCGCGGACACGCTGTTGACGGCCAGCAGTGCAAAGCAGACGCCGGTCTCGTACACGCCGAAATAGCGGAAGCCCATGGTGGCAGCCCCCACCAAGGCGCCGTACAGGATACGTCCAAGCCGGTGGTGGGCACAGGTGTAGGGCTCGTTGAGCAGGAACACCGCGCAGAACAGCACCGCACCGGTGTGCAGCTCGTCCCGGATGCCCTGCAGGCGGGGCAGCAGGCTGCTGAAGAGGGTGCTGTCCGCCAGACCCACCTGACGCGGGAAGAAGAAGGCGATGAGCCCGCAGGTGATGAGAAAACTTGCCGATGCACCGATGTGCACGTCCTTCTGGGTCCACAGCACAAGGCCGCAGGCCAGAATGACCAGCGCCGCGCCGGTGCCCATGGGGGCGGCAAACTCGCCCAGCGCGATGGCAAGGGAGTTCAGATTCAGGATGCCGCCGCTGCGCAGGGTATCCTCGATGGTGCTGCTCACCGGCACAGCGGAGGCGTTCCACAGGGGCAGCGGCGTATAGGGCTGCGGGTAGCGCACCACCTGCTCCGGCCACGATACCGCCGCCACGGCGTAGCCCACGGCAGCGGGGTTGAAGGGATAGCTGCCGTAGCCGCCAAAGACCTCCTTGCCGATCAATACGCCCGCCAGCACTGCCACCACCAGCACATAGATGTCCACGGTGGCGGGCATGAGCAGGGCGATGATCAGGCTGAAGCTCTCGTTGGAGAGATCTTTATTGGTGTACACCCGATGGCGCAGCAGCGCCACCAGACGGTCGCACAGGTTGCCGGTAAGCAGGGCGATGCCGCACAGCAGCAGCGGACGCGCCCCATAGAAATAGCAGGCCATGCACAGCAGCGGCACACACAGCCAGAAAACGTGCTTATAGTACCGGCCGGTCTTTTGCAGCTGCCGCTCCTGCTCTTGGATCAAAGCTTCATCCATATACGGGCCTCCTTACAGGCTGGCCAGTGCGCCCACAGCCGCAGCAGGGTCGGCGGCGCCGAACACGGCACTGCCTGCCACCAGCACGTCGGCACCGGCTTCCACGCACAAGGGTGCGGTGGCGGCATCCACGCCGCCGTCCACCTCCAGCAGGTAGGAAAGGCCGCGTGCTTCCCGCTCTGCCTTGAGCCAGCGGAGCTTGTCCAGCGCCGAGGGCATGAACTTCTGCCCGCCGAAGCCGGGCTCCACGCTCATCACCAGCACCAGATCCAGCTGGTCCAGCCACGGTGCCAGCGCCTCGGCCGGAGTGCCGGGCTTGATGGTCAGACCCACCTTGCAGCCCAGCGCACGCACGGCATCAATGGTGGCCTGAATATCATCTTCGCACTCCAGATGGAAATTATACAGGGTCGCACCGGCCTTGATAAAGGGCTCGGCGTATTGCAGCGGGTGGCTGATCATCAGATGCACGTCATAAAAGGCATCCGGCAGCGCCTTGTGCAGGCTTTTGAGCACCGGCACGCCAAAGCTGATGTTGGGCACAAAATGCCCGTCCATCACGTCGTAGTGCAGCATCTGTGCGCCGGCATCCAGCACCATGCGGCAGTCTGCACCCAGCTTGCCAAAATCAGCAGAAAGAATCGAAGGACTTACGATGGCCATAATATTTCATTACGCTCCGTTATTTTTAGCAGTTTTTATCCCACGCGTTGTGCATTTTGCGGGGTTTTCCCGCCCGGAAAACACACGGGCATGGTTACTCTTTAGTTTACATGAAAACGGCCAAAAAATCAAACCCGCAGCCGTTTTTTTCACCGAAAAGTCGTAAATAGCGCAAAAAGTCCATAAGGCGAAACTCCCTCAGTCAAAGCCTATCGGCTTTGACAGCTCCCTCGGGGAGGGAGCCTCTGGCGCACCCGCAAGCTTTGCGCTTTAGCCGGAAACTTTACCGCCATGCCAAAGGCCCCATCTCCGAGGGGGCTGGCATCGAGCGCAGCGAGATGACTGGGGGAGTTTCTTCGGCAACAACGCCAAAGCAGCCAGACCGCCCGGGCAGGGCAGTCTGGCTGCAGGTCTTATTCTACCGGCTTCATGCTGGCGGGGTCCTCCACCGCGCCGGGCTGACCGGCGGCGTCCGGCAGGCGCTTCATGCCGCCGGGGTTGGGGGAGCAGGTGGGCAGGGTGAACACAAAGCGGCACCACTCGCCCTGCTGGCTCTCCACGCGGATCTGCCCGCCGGCCAGATTGACCAGCACCTTGCAGATGTTCAGCCCGAGGCCGGAGCCGCGGGCGTGCAGGCCGCGGGAGCGATCCTCCTTGTAGAACCGCTCGAACACATAGGGCAGCGCCTCCGGGCTGATGCCCTGCCCGGAGTTCCAGATGGAGATCTCGGCCTCGGGGCCCAGCTTTTCCACGCTGAAGCGGATGGTGCCGCCCGCCGGGGTGAACTTGATGGCGTTGTCCAGCAGGTTATACGCCACCTGATGGATCAGGTCAGGGTCGGCGTAGACCAGCACCTTTTCATCCATGGTCAGGCCTTCCAGCTCGATCATGCCATCGTTGATACGCTGCTCTGCCGCCAGTGCCACGCCGGTCAGGGTCTCCCAGATATTGAACATCCGGGCGTTCACCTGATACTCGCCGCTTTCCAGCTTGGAGAGATCCAGCATATTCTGGATGAGCCGTGCCAGACGGCCGGTCTCCTCGCTGACCAGCTGCAGGTAGTGGTTTTGCATCTCGGGCGGGATGGTGCCGTCCAGAATGCCGTCCACAAAGCCCTTGATGGTGGTCATGGGGGTGCGCAGCTCGTGGGCGATGTTGCCCATGAACTGTCCCCGGGAGTTATCGTTGGACTGGATGTTCTCTGCCATCTGGTTGAAGGTGCGGGCAAGGTCTGCCACCTCGCCATCGCCCTCCACGCCCTCCACGCGGACGGAGAGGTCGCCGCCGCCAAAGCGCTGGGCGGCATCGGTGACCTTTTGCAGCGGGTCGGTGAGCTGACGCATCAACAGGCGGGTCAGCACGCTGGCGCACAGCAGCATCACGCAGGCAGACATGAGGAAGTTGGACCAGAACTGCTGTTTAAAGTCGGTGAGCTGCGCGCCGGAGGAGCACAAAAACAGCCAGCCGCTGAACAGGCTCTGGTCGTCGATGGTCTCCACCGCCGCGATATAGCTTTTTTCGGTCAGGGCACCGCCCAAATCGCCGAAAGCGTGGTAGTGCCGGGCGTCCGGGTCAGCCACTGCGTTGGCGCGCTGGCAGATATCCAGCGGCACGGTGGTGGTGGTAAGCTTGTCCGGGTCGGAGGCGATGAGCACATTGCCCTGTCGGTCGGTGAAAAACAGATAGGCCTCGGCGCTCTCGCCGATGATCTCCAGTTTGGTGTTCAAAGCGTCCAGCTCTGCACCCTGCGGCATGGTCTCGCTGTTTACCAGATACTCCGCGGTGCGCTTGGCAACGTTTACCACCTGATCCAGCGTTTCGTAGCGATCCTTCGCAAAATAATTCTTGAACAGCACCCACTCCGAGCAGCCCATCAGCACGATGCCCAGCACCATCAGGGTGGACACCATGGAGAAAAAGGCCGTGGAGATACTTTTACGCATTACTGACGCACCTCGAACTTATAGCCCACGCCCCAGACGGTTTTCAGCTCCCACTTATCGGAAGCCCCGGCCAGCTTTTCGCGCAGACGCTTGACGTGGACATCAATGGTGCGGCTGTCGCCGTAGTACTCAAAGCCCCACACCTCGTCCAGCAGCTGGTCGCGGGTGTACACGCGGTTGGGGTGGGAGGCCAGACAGTTCAGCAGTTCCAGCTCCTTGGGAGGAGCCTCCACTACCTTGCCCTTGACCCGCAGTTCATAGCTGTTCATATCCAGCCGCAGGTTGTCGAACTCGATGACGCCCTCGGTACTCTCGGCGGCAGCGGAGGTAGTCTGGCAGCGGCGCAGCACCGCCTTGATGCGTGCCACCACTTCTTTTGCGTCAAAGGGCTTGACCATGTAATCGTCTGCGCCAAGCTCCAAGCCCAGCACCTTGTCAAAGGTCTCGCCCTTGGCGGTAAGCATCATCACCGGGGTGTTGCCCGCCTTGCGGATGCGGCGGCAGACCTCAAGGCCGTCCATGCGGGGCATCATCACGTCCAGCAGCACCATGTCCGGCTTGACCGCGTTGAACTTTTCCAGCCCTTCTTCGCCATCGTTTGCCACCGTGACCTGATAGCCCTCCTTGGTCAGGTACAGCCGCAGCAGCTCGCAGATGTTGGCGTCGTCGTCCACCACAAGGATCTTTTCGTTTGCCATAAGTGTTTTCCTCCCCTTTTATGCAGGTTTTTGCTGTATCTTCAGCCCTTCCGGGCGTTTTGACAGGCTCTTTCCTTTCTATTATACGGGACAGTTATGACAAAATAAAGAAGGAAGTGTAGTTTTTTTCACATTTCTGCCTAGGGTACACCTTACGCAGCCGCGCTATCGGCAAGAAACGTTTGCAGCAGAAGCCACGAAATTTGATTTCTTGCCGATAAGCCATCCCGGATTATTTCAGGATTCCTTATTCAAGATAGCCCTGCCCCCTTGCGCTGGCGGGGTTCATTGCGTATAATGGTAGATGTATCGTTATGCCAAAAAACGTGTAAGGAGCGTATTTTATATGAAGTTAGGTATCGGAGTTTGCAGCGTGTGCGATGTATCCTGATGCCACTTCATATATCCTTATATTCATCGTTGCTATGTCATTTGCACTTCTATGTAAATTTGTACATCCTGCTGCATTCTCATGGCAAAAGGGTGAGTAAAGGGTGAGTGCATTCTCCGCTTTAAGCCCACACAACCAGAAAAAATTATGGCCGCTCATGGATCGAGAGAAGATTCTCTCTTTCCACGAGCGGCCTTTCTTTTTTGCTTATACTTCCAACGTGTCCGTTTTCTATTCAATCCATCAGATATGCATATCGGCGCATCTGTTCCCGAAGAAGGCGCTCTACCCGCATAATGATCTCCTCCGAATAGCCCTCGTTTAACGTTTGGAGTTCTTTCTGCACTTCTTTCGCTCCGAAATGGAAGTGAATTTGGATACCATACAGTTCTTCCGCAGCATCCACCTGCTGCACAAAACTCGAATGGAAGGGCTTCGCTTCCACTCGCTTTATGCAATCTTCCAAGGGCTGTTCTAACGAAAAGTCATAGCTGGTATCAGCCAATAGAGAAAGCCCCTGGTCAAAAATCGGACTGAGTTCGTAACAGTCTTTTTCGGTATCATACAGTACTGCAATGTTGTTTGTATGACGATCTTCGTTCAAAAAGAATGCATCTAATTCCAGCATGGCCGTCAGATATTTTCCAAAATCATGCAATTCTGTGTACTTTTCAACCTGTTCCACAGTATATTGGATTCTATTTGGCACTTCTGGAAATTCCACTAAACTCAGTGCCAAACTCTTGCCTGTGTTCTGACGATAAAGTTTTTCCAGCGGGATCAACTTCTGGTTTTCTTTCAGAAAATTTTTGCTGCGGCATCCCAGCAGTTTCTGTCCTTTATAAGCAATCTCTACCGGATGATATTCTACAAAAGGATATTTCAGTTCCGCCTTATGCAGCAATCTGGATACCAGAACTTCGGACAGTCCCTCGTAGCCCATGTGGTCGGCTTTATACCACTGATCGCCCAGTTTCCATTTCAACTGATTTCCTTTTGATGTGTGTCCCTCGGTTTCCTGCACTGGAATCTTATTCAGGTCAATGCTTTCCATAATTCACCTTGTTACGATGCCTTTCTATGGATCACTTCAATCCACTGTTGATCTTCTGCCATCTTTCCCTTAGTCTTTTCAATAATCATAAGCGGATCATAGAAAGGTACTCCCACATCACTCAGCACCCATTTCAGATGCGCCCGTGTCTCAGGAAAGCAGCGGTCTTTCAAAAACCACTGAAAATCTTCCCATGTTGGGTTTTCAACCATGCCAAACGCTCTGAGTGGAATTTTGTCCGTATAATTTTTAATTTTGATCTTTTCGTGCTTGAAATCCACATCAATTGTCGTACACAGATCATTCCGGTTCATATAATTGAGGCGCAGCATGGTGTTCGGGCCATTACTGAAGTTCTGCGCACGTTCCAGCTGCTTGTAAATCGTCTGGCGACTGATGCCGTACTTTTTCGCCAACTCCGTTGCTCCCATTCCCTGCTGATGCAGAGCCAGCATCTCTGCCAACTGCTGCGGAGTCAGGCTGTTTTTGCGTCCTGCGCCGCGTTCATTATGTGGTTTTTCACTTTCTATAAGCTGTACTTTCTGCGCGATCGCCCGCAGCTGCTCTAAATCCACCGTGCCGAAAATATCAAAAATCTGTGTCTTGAAGTCTTCTTTCACAGTCTCACTTCCCCTCATTTTCATTATAATCATTCTCTTTCATGATGTCAATATTTTAATTTATACACATTATTTATATCGGCAAGATTTTAGTTTTTACGCATTTGTTTATTTGATTTCTTGCCGATAAAATGATATAATCATCTTACAGGAGGTGTTCCGATGAACTATAAATCTGTCGCTGGTACGGCAAAATCATGGAATGTTTCAGAGCGCACTGTCCGCAACTACTGTGCTACCGGCAAAATTCCGGGTGCCGTTCTGATCGGCAAGACATGGAACATTCCGCAGGATGCAGAGCGTCCAGAGCGCGTCAACAAAAAGCAACCGGCACCTCGTACCCTGCTTACTATTTTGCAAGATGAAATGGCCGGGCACGTGAAAGGTGGCATCTATCACAAAATTCAGATTGACCTTACCTATAACTCAAACCACATTGAAGGCAGCCGTCTGACCCATGACCAAACACGGTATATCTATGAAACCAATACCATTGGCATAGGGAACGGTGTTGTCAATGTGGATGATGTAGTCGAAACGGCCAATCACTTCAAATGCATTGATATGGTCATCCGGGATGCCAAGAAGCCCATCACCGAAGCTCTGATCAAAAAGCTGCACTTTACCCTGAAAAGCAGCACCAGCGATTCCCGCAAGGACTGGTTCGCCGTTGGCGAATATAAAAAACTTCCGAACGAAGTCGGTGGCAAAAGCACCACTGCGCCAGAACTCGTTGCCCCACAGATGAAAGAGCTCTTATCTGCATACAACCAAAATTCTGCCAAGTCGCTGGAAGACCTGCTGGAATTCCACTATGCCTTTGAATCCATCCATCCGTTTCAGGATGGAAATGGCCGTGTCGGGCGGCTTCTGCTCTTCAAGGAGTGCCTGCGGAACAGCATCGTGCCGTTCATTATTACGGATGACCTCAAAATGTTCTACTATCGGGGGCTGCACGAGTGGAAAACCGAACGCGGGTATCTGCTGGACACCTGCCTGACCGCGCAGGATCAGTTTAAGGCCGTCATGGATTACTTCAGAATCCCTTATTGACCGTTTTATTTTACTACGAGACCGCCGGTGCCTGGGACACCGTTTCTCTCATCCGCCCGATAGAGGAGTTTTATAACAGCCACTTTGAAGAGCCCGAGTTCAGCACCCTTGCCATCAGCAGATAAGAGGCTGTTTTTATAAGCAGTGCACGCCGTTGGCCGTGCGTCTTTGCAATCTGCACAATTTTCCTGTAAAGATTTGTGCGTTCACACAAACTTCATAATCGCTGCTTGCACTCTCGTGATTTGTGTGTTATGATTTTGTGCAGTGAAAGAGAATATTGACGTACACACGGTGTGTTACTGGTAATACAGGCAAGATCCGGTGAGAATGAACGCAGCAGAAGGCGTAGTGGGCTTTTTGTAACTGTGTCTCATTTTCATTGGGTCTTTTTTGTTGTGTACGGCAGCATGATGCTCTTTTCCGCGCGCGGTCCGTTTGTTTCACACTGGTAAAAGGAGAAAAACATGGATTACAACAAGGTAGCCAAAGACATTCTGGACAATGTCGGCGGCAAAGCCAACGTGAAGCAGGTCACTCACTGCTTCACCCGCCTGCGCTTCGTGCTCCGCGATGAGAGCAAAGCCAAAAAGGAGGTCGTTGAGCATTTGGAGGGTGTCATCTCGGTCGTTGTGGCCGGTGGCCAGTTCCAAGTGGTCTGCGGCGCAAAAGTCACCAAGATCTACGATGCTGTCGTGGCTCAGCTGGGCGGGCAGGCTGCATCCTCTGCCGAAGAGGAAGCCGTCCCCGCGCAGAAGCAGAGCCTGGGCAACCTCATCCTGCAGAAGCTGACCGAGATCTTTACTCCGCTGGTGCCCGCCATTGCAGCTTCCGGCCTAATCAAGGGTCTTCTGGCCGCCTTTGCCAAGATGCCCGGCTTTGACACCGCCAACAGCACCTACATCATCCTGAACACCGCCAGCAACGTCATCTTCTACTTTATTCCCATCTTCCTTGCTTACACTGCCGCCAAGGCTCTGAAGTGCAGCACCGTCGTGTCCATGATGCTGGGTGCCTTCCTGTGCCACCCCACCATCGATGCCATGATGCAGGACACCGCCACCCGCTCCACCATCTTCGGCCTGCCGGTCATCAAGATGGCCTTTACTGTGGGTGAGTCCAGCAAAATCTTCACCTACACCGAATCGGTCATCCCGATCCTGCTGGCGGTCATCCTATTGGCGCTTTTGGAACGGCTGCTCAACAAGATCGTACCTGAAATCCTTCAGTTGATCCTTGTCCCCGGCCTGTCCCTGCTGATCATGGTTCCCGTCATGCTGGTGGTCGTTGGCCCCGTGGGCATTTATGTCGGCTACATCATCCAGTGGCTCTACACCGCACTGTACAGCTTCAGCCCCGTTCTGGGCGGTATCATCGTGGGCGGCCTGTGGGGCGTCTGCGTTATCTTCGGCGCACACCGCGCTCTGCTGCCCATCGGCCTGAACGATGTAGCCATGACCGGCACCAACACCCTGATGTGCTTTGCCGGTGCTGCAAACTTCTCTCAGGCCGGCGCTGCTCTGGGCGTCATGTTCAAGACCAAGGATCCCGGCCTGAAGCAGGTGGCCGCTTCCGCTTCTCTGTCCGCATGGCTGGTCGGCGTTACTGAGCCTGCGATCTACGGCTGTAACCTGCGTCTGAAGAAGCCCATGATCTGCGCTGTCATTGCCGGCGCTGTGGGCGGCGGCATCATGGGCATCGGCAAGGCTGTGAACACCGGCTTTGCCAACAACGGCATCCTGACCATTATGTCTTACTGGGGCGAGGGCACGACCTTCGGCCAGTTCATGGCTTACATCATCGGCATCGTGGTGTCCTTTGTGGGCGCTGCTGTTCTGACCTATCTGGTGGGCTTCGAGGACACTGCTGTCAAGGCTGCCCCCGCACAGTCCGCTCCTGCACAGTCCGCTCTGCCCGAGGATGGCGTTGTTTCTGAGATCAAGGCCCCTGTTGAGGGCAAGGCTTACCCGCTGAACGAGGTGCCCGATGACGTGTTTGCATCCGGCGCACTGGGCGGCGGCATCGGCATCCTGCCCAGCAAGGGTCTGGTGGTCGCGCCCGCAGACGCCACTGTCTCGGTCGTTCACTCCACCCTGCACGCACTGGGTCTGCAGATGGAGGACGGCACCGAGCTGCTGATCCATGTGGGCGTGGACACCGTTGAGATGAACGGTGACGGCTTCCACAGCTTCGTCAAGGAAGGCGACAAGGTAAAAAAAGGCGACAAGCTACTGTCCTTCGACATTGACAAGATCAAAGCGGCCGGTCATAATACTACTGTCAGCGTGATCGTTTCCAACTCGGACGACTTCAAGGCTGTCGAGGGTCTGCCCGGCGATCCGGTGAATCTGAGCTGCTCTGTGATCCGCACCGTGCACTGATCCCTTCCTTATTCAAGAAAGGAGCTCAACATGATGAATCAATTTCCTGCAAGCTTCCTCTGGGGTGCTTCCTCCTCTGCCTTCCAGATCGAAGGCGGCTGGGATGAGGGCGGCAAAGGCATGACCGTGGCCGACTTCAACTCCTTCAAACTTTCGGATAAGCAGGCCGACACCAAGGTGGCCAGCGATTTCTACCACCACTGGAAAGAGGACATCGACCTGATGAAGGAGCTGGGGCTGAAGGCCTATCGCTTCTCCCTCTCTTGGGCGCGCATCATTCCGGACGGCGACGGCGAGGTGAACCCCGAGGGCATCGCGTTCTACAACAAGGTCATCGACTACCTGATCGAGCAGGGCATCTGCCCGCTAGTCACCCTGTACCACTTCGACCTGCCCTATGCGCTGGTCGAGAAGTACAACGGCTGGGAATGCCGCGACTGCGCCTACGCCTTTGAGCGCTATGCACGGATCTGCTTCCGCGCCTTTGGCGACCGCGTCAAATACTGGCAGGTCATCAACGAGCAGAATCTGATGATCCGCGTCAACAACCGCATGAACATCTACACCAATGACGAGTGGGAAGCTGACCGGATGCGTGCCCAGATGGACTACCACATGTTCCTCGCCCACGCTCTGGCTGTCAACGCCTGCCACGAGCTGGTGGAGGGCGGCAAGATCGCCCCGGCAGTTTCTTCCACCTGCACCTACCCCCTGACCAACAAACCGGAGGACGTATGGGCAGCCCGGATGAACGACTGGTTCAAGACCAACTACTGCCTTGAGATGCACACCAACGGTGAGTACCCCGGCTACTACATGCGCTACCTCGAGGAGCGCAATATCGTGCCCAAGATGGAGCCGGGCGATGCCGCCATCCTCAAGAGCGCAAAGATTGATTACATCGCGCTGAACTACTACCGCACTCTGTGCGCCAGCTATCTGCCCGCAGATGCCGAGCATCCGGCAGGTTCCCGCGTGTTCCGCGGCAACGAGGTGGACTTCGACCAGTACGGCTACTGCCGCGACGAGCGCAACCAGAACCTGAAAGCCAGTGAGTACGGCGCACAGATTGACCCCATGGGCCTGCGCATCGTGCTGAACGAGTATTACCGCCGCTACCACCTGCCGCTCATCATCACCGAGAACGGCCTTGGCATGGGCGACGAGCTCACCGCCGACGGTCGTGTACATGATGATTATCGTATCGATTACCTGCGCCAGCATGTGCAGGCCATCGCGGATGCCATCGGCGACGGTGTGGAGGTGATGGGCTACTGCCCGTGGTCGGTGATGGATCTGCTGAGCTCGCATCAGGGCTTCCGCAAGCGGTACGGCTTTATCTACGTCAACCGCACCGATTCTGACCTGAAGGATCTGGCCCGCATCCGCAAAGATAGCTTCTACTGGTATCAGAAGGTGATCAAGACCAACGGGGAGTGTTTATAAGGCCATGCGTGTCATCAAAGTGCTGAACAACTCCCTTGTGCTGGCACTCAACGATGAGGGGCAGGAGATCATCCTGATGGGCAAGGGCATCGGCTTCCAGAAAACCATCGGCTACAAGCTCTCGCCCAAGGAGATCGATAAGGTCTTTGTGCTCAAGGATCGGGAGCTTTCGCGCCGGATTATCCGGCTGGCCGCCGAGACAGACAGCATCTATTTTGAGATGGCCAAGTCTGTCATCGACTATGCCGTGGAGAACTACCACATGAAGCTGATGGATCATATCTATCTGGCCCTGACCGACCATCTTGCCTTTGCTGCCAAGCGCATCCGGAACGGCGTTATCCTGCAGAACTTCTACACGCTGGACATGAAGAAGTTCAACCCCCGGGAATTTCAGGTGGGCGAGTACGCAGTCCAGCTCATGAGCCGCAAGCTGAAGGTGGAGGTGCCTCTGGACGAGGCGGGCAATATCGCATTCCACTTCATCAACGCCCAGTACGACAACCCCAGCAACAGCCAGAACCTTATCATCGCCCATGCGGTCAGCGCCGTGCTGGATATCGTAAAGTATACCCTTGGCCTGACCTATAACGAGGACAGCCTTTCCTATTCCCGTTATGTCACCCACATCCGGCTTTTCGTTCAGCGCCTGGTCAGTCACAATCAGCTGCCGGAGGACACGTCGCCTTTGTTGTATGATCAGATCGCCCCGGTGTGTCAGAAGGAATTTGCCTGCGTAGACAAGATCCAGATCTACGTCTCAGAGCAGTTCCAGACCCAGATCACCAATCAGGAGCGGCTGTATCTGGCCCTGCATATCCACCGCATCCTTGAGGATCAGTCCTGAAAGTGCATCGCTGATATTTAATGCAAAAGGAGTATTTTTCAGCCCATGAAATCCGAATCCAATAAACTTGCAGTCCGCGGTGAGCTTGCACTGATCGCTATGGTCATCATGAACAGCGCCGGTGTGCTGCTGATGCTGCACTCTGGTTCCGGCATCTCGGCCATATCCAGTGTGCCCTACGGCTTCCAACAGGTGTTCCCCCAGCTGACGCTGGGCACATGGACATACATGTTTCAGGGCCTGCTGGTGCTGGTATTGATGCTGCTGCGCCGGAAGTTCATGCCCAACTACCTGTTCAGCTTTGTGGTCGGCTTTGTGTTCGGCAAATTGATGGATCTTGAAAAGCCGTTCATCGACGCGTTGCCCCTGAACATCCCCATGCGGGTGCTCTACTTTGTACTGAGCTACCTGATCCTATGCTTCGGCATCTCGCTGGGCAACCGCTGCGGCCTGCCCATCACCCCCACCGATCTGTTCCCCCGGGAGATGGCGGACATCACAAAGCTCCCCTACGCCCGGGTCAAGATCACCTTTGATCTGACCTGTCTGATCACCACCGCTGTCATCACTTTTGTGGGCGTTGGTGCTATTCGCGGTCTGGGCATCGGCACTGTGGTCGCCGCCTGCACCATGGGCAAAGGTATCTCCTTTATCGGCAGCCTGCTGGATAAAAGACTAACGTTTCACTCCGTACTGGATAGCCAAAAGGTGTAAAATAAGAAAGTAAAAAGCAATTAGACCCACCAGCTGATCTGGTGGGTCTAATTTGTTTGCGCTGTCTTTGATCGTTCCGGTCTTTATAACGGTTCGTATTGTCCCACCAGATTATCCAAATCATCCAACCTTCAAGGATCTGCTGTCTGTTTGTGGCGCAAGGCAAAACTGCATTTTCCGGCCCGCCTTGCAGGATAGCTGCACGGAAATCAATATTACGAAAAAAAGGCTGTTGCACATCGTTTTATCCGAAAGTGCGGCAGTCATTTTCAAAATCAAACGCATAATCAAGCAATTCAAAAAATCTCACCCAGATATAATAATAGTGAATCCGAAGCCTCTGAGTCGAAAGACTCAGGGGCTATTTTTATGTCTGGAGGTGAGCATTT
>OIAD01000366.1_pt1 | contig 26349 bp, 23 predicted proteins | sample 1580601 | NCBI WGS metagenome assembly OIAD01 (sample SAMEA3882554, study PRJEB24775) | human gut metagenome | biome: human-associated habitat; feature: intestine environment; material: feces | place: Netherlands | collected 2009/2010
CGGCGTTGGTGCCGCCGGCGCAGGCCGTGACCGGGCAGGTGCACATGCCCTTCAGACCAAAGCGGATGGCCACCTGTGCCGCCGCCATGTTGGCAATGGCCATGGGCACAAAGTAGGGGCTTACCTTCTCCATGCCCTTTTCCTCGCCGCGGGCGTGCTGCTCCTCGATCGTGGGCAGACCGCCGATGCCGCTGGACAGGATGACGCCGATGTCCTTGCCCTCGGCCTCGGTATCAAGGCCGCTGTCTGCAATGGCTTCGGCGGCAGCGCCCAGTGCCAGCAGGGTGAAGCGCGCCATTTTGCGGACTTCCTTTTTGTCCACCACGCTCTCGGGGTCAAAATCCTTTACCTCACCGGCCAGTTTGCACTTGAAGTCGGTGGTGTCGAACTGGGTGATGGGGCCGATGCCGCATTTACCGGCACGGGCTGCTGCCCAGCTGTCCGCCACATTGTTGCCCAGCGGGTTCACCGTGCCAAGGCCGGTGATCACAACTCTGCGTTTTTCCATAAGGGTTCTCCTTTACATTGCCATGCCGCCGTCCACACAGAGCACCTGCCCGGTGAGATAGCTGCTTTGTTCTGCGGCAAAAAACGCCACTGCCTGTGCCACATCCTCCGGCTGGCCTGCGCGGCCCGCGGGGATGCCCTGCGTCATGCCGGTGCGCACCGCCTCCGGCAGCACGGCAGTCATGTCGGTGTCGATAAAGCCGGGCGCTACCGCGTTCACGGTCACGTTCCGCGCGGCCAGTTCCCGGGCAAGGCTCTTGGTCAGGCCGATGAGCCCCGCCTTGCTGGCGGCGTAGTTGGTCTGCCCGGCGTTGCCCCGCAGCGCCACCACGCTGGAAAGGTTCACGATGCGGCCATAGCGCTGGCGCACCATGCGGCGGGCAGCTTCCTTGCAGCAGAGAAAGGCGCTTTTCAGGTTGGTGTCCAGCACCGCGTCAAAATCCTGCTCGGTCAGGCGCAAAATCAGGTTGTCCCGGGTGATGCCCGCGTTGTTCACCAGCACATCCACCCGGCCAAAGGCCTCGGCGGCGGCATCGAACAGCGCCTTGCAGCCCTCGGCGGTGGATACATCTGCCTGCACGGTCACCGCCTGCACGCCCTCGGCGCGGCAGAGCGCTGCCGTCTGCTCCGCAGGCTCTGCGCCGTGGCAGTAGTTCACCACCACATTGCAGCCCTGCTTTGCCAGTGCCACGCACACTGCGCGGCCAATGCCCCGGCTGCCGCCGGTAACAATGGCGGCGCGGGTCAGCTTTTCTTCGCTCATTCTGCATCCTTCCATGCGGTCAGCACCGCATCCAGCTGTTCCGGGGTCTCCACTGCGGTGCAGACCACCCCGGGCAGGGTCTTTTTCACAAAACCGCTCAGGGCGCTGCCGGGGCCGACTTCCAGAATGTGGTCCACACCCAGCTCGCCCAGACGGCGCAGGGTATCTTCCATGTAAACGCTGCTCTGCACCTGCTTTACCAGCAGCTGCGGGATGCTGTCGGTCTCGGCCTTTTCATGCCCCAGACAGTTGAACAGCACCGGCGTCTCCATGGTGCCAAAGTTTTCGCCCGCAAAGCGCTGTGCCAGCGCATCCCCTGCGGGAGCCATCAGCTTTGTGTGGAAGGGGCCGCTGACCTTCAGCGGGATGCAGCGGCGGGCACCGGCTTCCTTTGCCAGCGCAGCGGCCTGCTCCACAGCGGCTTTCTCACCGCCGATGACCAGCTGCCCCGGGCAGTTGTAGTTGCAGATCTGCACACAGCCCGTCTCTGCCGCCTGTTCGCAGCAGGCGGACAGCTTTTCTCTGTCCAATCCCAGCACGGCGGTCATGCCGCAGGCAAGGCCTTTTGCAGCCTCGGCCATGGCCTTGCCCCGGAAGGCGGTCAACTCGATGGCCTGCTTTGCGGTGAACACCCCGGCTGCCTGCAGCGCGGAGTATTCGCCCAGCGAAAGCCCCGCCAGATAGGCGGGCTTTACGCCCTTTTCGGCCAGCACGGCGGTCACGCCGCAGGCAAAGGCCACCATGCAGGGCTGGGTGTACTCGGTCTGGTTCAAAACGCCGTCCGGATCCTCAAAGCAGACGCGGTGCAGGTCAAAATCCAGCGCTGCGCTGTCAAAGGCCGCCCGGAAGGCGGGAGATGCTTCGTAAAATTCCTTGCCCATGCCGGGGTGCTGCGCACCCTGACCGGCGTAAAGTATGGCAAGCTTCATAAATTCTGCCTCCATTCGGTCACAAGTTCGTCCATCAGCTCGCGCACGGTGCGCATCCGATCCAGCCTGCCCACGTTTTCACCGCAGAAGAAGAGACCTTCCTCCACGTTGCCCTTCACCGCCTCGATGAGGGCGTGGGTGATGCAGTAGGGCACAGCGGCGGGGTCGCAGGTCTTGAGACACCGGGCGCAGTGCTTGGGCGGGAAGCGTTTGCCCTCGGCCAGCGCCTGCACCAGCGGGGTGTTCAGCGCGCGGCCGGGCATTCCCACCGGGCTGTGGATGATGCGCACATCCTCCGGCTTTGCCGCCAGCAGCACGTCCTTGTAGGTCTGGGAGGCGTCGCACTCGTAGGTGGGGATAAAGCGGGTAGCAAGCTGCACACCCGCAGCGCCAAGCTTTGTAAAGTGTGCCATATCGGCACCGGTGTACACGCCGCCCGCCACAAATACCGGGATGGCGTGGCCGTATTGCTCCTCGTAGGGTTTTACCTCCGCCAGCACCCCGGGCAGAATCTCGTCCAAGGTCTGGCAGCGGTCGGCCAGCAGGTCCTCCTCGGCAAAGCCGAGATGTCCGCCCGCCTTGCAGCCCTCGATGACCACAAAATCGGCGGTGCGGTCAAAGCCCTTTGCCCAGCGGCGCAGGATGAGCTTTGCCGCCCGGGCGCTGGATACGATGGGCGCAATGGCTACCTCTTTGGTGCCCACAATGCCCGGCAGCTCCAGCGGCAGACCCGCACCGGAGACCACGGCATCCACCCCCGCCGCCACGGCGGTGCGGATAGCCTCGACATAGTCCCGGGTGGCTACCATGGCGTTGATAGCTACCAGACCCACGCCCCCGGCAATGGCCTTGGCTTTTTGAATTTCTGCGGTCAGGGCACGGTGGTTTGCTGCCGCCGGGTCACGGGCAAAATCCGGCTCACGGTAGCCTGCATCGGCGGTGGAGATGCACCCCATGCCGCCGCAGGCCGCTACCGCACCGGCCAGCCCACCCAGCGAGACGCCCACGCCCATGCCGCCCTGCAAAATGGGTACTTGCAGGGGCTTGCCGCCAAGGGTCAGCATTCGGCGTTCAGCGCGGCAATGCGCTGCCTCCCGCCCTGCCACAGGTCAGCAAGGATGTCCGCCACGGGGCGCACCTCGTGCAGCATTCCGGCCACCTGACCGGCCATCAGGCTGCCGCTTACCGTGTCGCCCTCAAAGACGGCGCGGCGCAGACTGCCCAGCGTGTATTTTTCCAGTTCCATCTTGTCCGCGCCCGCCTTTTCCTGACGGACATACTCCCGGCTCATGCGGTTTTTCAGCACACGCACCGGTGCACCCACGGTGCGACCGGTGACGATGGTGTCACTGTCCCCGGCTTTGAGCAGCGCGGCCTTGTAGTTGGGGTGAATGGGGCACTCCTCGCTTGCCAGCAGGCAGGTGCCCACCTGCACCCCGCAAGCGCCCAGTGCCAGCGCAGCCGCCAGCTGACGGCCATCGGCAATGCCGCCTGCGGCGATGACCGGCACGCTGACCGCGTCCACCACCTGCGGCACCAGTGCCATGGTGGTCATCTCGCCCACATGGCCGCCGCTCTCGGTGCCCTCGGCAATGACGGCGTCAATGCCCAGCGGCTCCAAATGCCGTGCCAGCACGGCAGCAGCCACCACCGGAATCACCTTGATACCGGCAGCTTTCCACATGGAAACGTATTTTCCCGGGTTGCCTGCGCCGGTGGTGACCACGGCGACTTTTTCCTCCACCACGATCTGGGCAAACGCATCTGCCTGCGGGTGCATGAGCATGATATTTACACCAAAGGGCTTGTCGGTCAGCTCTCGGCAGCGGCGGATGTTCTGGCGCAGGGTATCGGCATTCATGCCGCCCGCACCGATGATGCCCAGTGCACCGGCGTTGGAGCAGGCGGCGGCAAACTCACCGGTGGCAATGTTGGCCATGCCGCCCTGAATGATGGGGTATTTCGTCCCCAGGATCTCGTTTAAAAGTTTCATGGTCTTTATCCTTTATATTCCACGATCATGCCGCCCCATGTCAGGCCGCCGCCGAAGCCGATGCAGGCAAGGGTCTGCCCGGGGAGCAGCTGGCCGCTTTCAGCCAGCTCGTTCAGCGCCACCGGGATGCTGGCAGCACTGGTGTTGCCGTGGCGATCCATGTTTTTGTAGAACTTTGCACCGTCGGCGTGCAGCGCCTTGACGCAGTGGTCGATGATGCGGCTGTTGGCCTGATGGCAGACCACCCAGTCCAGATTGTCCAGCGTAAGGCCGGTCTCGTCCAGCACGGTGTGCAGGCATTTGGGCAGGGCATCCACCGCAAAGCGGAACACTGCCCTGCCGTCCATGCTGATGGGTGCCGAGCCTGCGCGGCTGGGGCCGCCGGCATGGATGGCGGCATCGCCCCGGGCACCCAGCGTGATGGCAAAGGGCGCGGAGGTGTCGGTCAGTTCAAACACTGCCGCACCGGCACCATCGCCAAACAGCACACAGGTGGAGCGGTCGGCGGGGTCCATCAGGCGGGAGAGCGCCTCGGTGCCGATGACCAGAGCGTACCGCCCGCCCAGCGTAGCCAGCAGGCCGCGCGCCACCGCCGTGCCGTACAAAAAGCCGGAACAGGCGGCGTTGACATCCAGCGCGGGGCGGTTTTCCGGCAGTGCCAGCGCCGCCTGTACCTGACAGGCCACGCTTGGGGTGGCGTCCGGTGCGGAAAGGGTGGCGCAGACGCAGCAGGCAATGTCTGCCGGAGCAAGACCGCTGCGCTGCAGTGCCTGCTTTGCGGCAGCAATGGCCAGTGTGGCGGCATTTTCGCCCTCGGTGCAGTAGTGCCGTGTGCGGATGCCGGTGCGGGTGGTGATCCACTCGTCGCTGGTATCCACGGTGCGGCTCAGCTCTTCGTTGGTGACCGTGCGGCCGGGCAAAGCCCCGCCGGTGGCGATCAGACGCAAACCCTTCATGCTTTCCTCATTTCTCCGATCTGACGGAATTTCTGGTAGCGCTGCTCGGCCAGCTGACGGCCGTTCATGCGGGCAAGGCTGCGCAGCTGACGCTGCAGTGCCTCGTCCAGATTGCCGAACAGTACCCCGTGGGCGCGCTGTGCGCCGCCCACCGGCTCCGGGATGATCTCCTCCACGATGCCGTCCTTGTACAGATCCTGTGCGGTCAGCTTCATGATCTCGCAGGCTTCGCCGCTGCGGGAGGAATCCTTCCACAGGATGCTGGCAAAGCCCTCGGGGCTCAGCACCGAGTAGACGGCGTTTTCCAGCATCAGGATGCGGTTTGCCACACCCAGCGCCAGCGCACCGCCGGAGGAGCCTTCGCCGGTGACCACTGCGATCACCGGCACGGTCAGGCCGCTCATCTCCATCAGGTTGCGGGCAATGGCCTCGCCCTGTCCGCGCTCCTCGGCGTCCTTGCCGGGGTATGCGCCCGGGGTGTCGATGAAGGTAATGATGGGACGGTCAAATTTTTCCGCCTGCTTCATCAGGCGCAGGGCCTTGCGGTAGCCCTCCGGCCCGGGCATACCGAAGTTGCAGCGCAGGTTTTCCTCCAGCGTGCTGCCCTTGCGGTGGCCGATGACCGTGACCGGCTGGCCGTGGAACAGTGCCACACCGCCCAGAATGGCGGCATCTTCCTTGCACTGGCGGTCGCCGCACTGCTCAAAGAAGTCGGTGAACAGTGCATCCACGATCTCATCGATGTGGGGGCGCTCCGGGTGGCGTGCCAGAAAGACCCTGTCCTCTGCAGTCAGCGCCCCGCAGCCGGACAGCAAAGCGTCCTCCTGTGCGGAAAGCTCTGCCAGCTCGGCAGCGTGGTTGGTGATATCGGTCATGTTCTCGTCCGCCGGGTCGCCGCGCAGGGCGGCGATCTTTTCATCCAGCGGTGCGAGCTGTTGTAAGATGTCCTTGATCATAAGGCGCTCCCTCCTCAGGCGTGCAGACGCAGCAGCTGCGCCAGTGTTTCGCGCATCTCGGTACGGGGCACTACCTTGTCTACAAAGCCGTGCTCGTACTGGAACTCGCTGCGCTGGAAGCCTGCGGGCAGCTTTTCGCCGATGGTCTGTTCAATGACCCGGGGCCCCGCAAAACCGATCAGCGCCCCGGGCTCTGCCAGCATAATGTCGCCAAGGCTGGCAAAGCTGGCAGTCACGCCGCCGGTGGTGGGGTGGGTCAGCACGCTGATGTACAGCCCGCCCCGGGCGGAGAACCGCTCGATGGCGGCAGAGGTCTTTGCCATCTGCATCAGGCTGAAAATGCCCTCCTGCATCCGGGCGCCGCCGCTGGCCGAGAAGATGATCAGCGGCAGGTGCTTTGCGGTGGCGTGCTCCACGGCGCGGGTGATCTTTTCGCCCACGGTGGTGCTCATGCTGCCCATAAAGAACCGGCTGTCCAGCACTGCTGCCACAACCGGAGTGCCCTCGATGCGCCCCGTGGCGGTGATGACAGCCTCCTTCAGGCCGGTCTTGCCGGTCTGTGCTTCCAGCTTTTCCGGGTAGCCGGGAAACTGCAGCACATCCTGCGGGGCAAGGTCGGCATCCAGTTCCCGGAAGCTGCCCTTATCAAGGATGAGGCTCAGGCGGTAGTACCCGCCGATGGGCAGGTGCACCCCGCAGTTGGGACAGACGTACTGCGCCTTGTTCCAGATCTGGCGGGTGGCGCGGCGTCCGCACTTTTTGCATTCCACGAACTGCGGGTCGTTCCACACGGCACCCGCATCCCGCCGGGCTTTCAGCTGGAAGGTGCGCTCCCGCATGCTGCCCGGCAGCAGGTCTTTGATACTGTTCATCTCGTTTCGCCTCGGTCAGCCTCAGACATGGGCATTGATGTAGTTGAAGATATCGCCCACGGTCTTGAGGTTTGCCAGCTCCTCATCGGGGATGGACACGCCGCAGGCCTCTTCCAGTGCCATGTTCAGCTCCACAGCGTCCAGGCTGTCGGCCTCCAGATCCTCGGTCAGGCTGGCCTCCATGGTCACCTTGTCCTCATCGCAGCTCAGGGTATCGACAACGATCTTCTTCATTTCCTCGAAAGTCATGGTAGTATTCTCCTTTATGTTTACTGTTTGTGTTTAATTATTTACCTAAAAATTATGAGGTATCGAACACGACCATTATAGCCAATTCGTCGGATAAGTCAATGGATTTAGTTAAATATTTTTATCTTTTACACTTTTGTCACAGTTTGCTTCCTTTTTATATAGCCCCCTGCACAGGGCGCAAAAAAGCCGCTGCACAGTGCTTTGTGCAGCGGCTTTTCCCGCAATAATAATATTATTTTCTTATTCCAGCCCGATCTGCTGGGCGTATTCCTCCAGCAGCTCCCGCTCAAGGAAGGGGGTCTTGACGCCCTCGCGGTCGCGGTAGGTCTCGTGCCCCTTGCCGATGACGGCGATCAGATCGCCCTCCTGTGCGTGATCCACTGCGTAGTGCAACGCATCCAGACGGTCGGGGATCTCCACGAACTTTGCGTCCGGGTTGCCCTTGTTCATGCCCACGCGGATATCAGCAAGGATGTCCTCCACCTTTTCAAAGCGGTTGTTGTCCTCGGTGAGGATGGAGAGATCCGCCATCTTGGCGCAGATCTCGCCCATGCCGTAGCGGCGCAGCTTGGAGCGGTTGCCGCCGCAGCCGAACACCACCACCAAGCGGTGGGGCTTGTAGGCGCGCAGGGTGGTGAGCAGGCTCTCGGTGGAGACCTCGTTGTGGGCGTAGTCCAGCAGGATGGTAAACTTTTTGCTGATGGGCACCAGCTCCACGCGGCCCTTGACCACGCACTTGCCCAGACCCTCATGGATGGCGGCATCGGGCAGGCCCAGCACCTTGCCCACAGCCAGGGCGGCCAGCGCATTGTAGACGCTGAACTCGCCGGGCATGTTCACCCTGACATCCATATTGTCTCTGCCGGAGACGTGGAACGCCACGCCCAGAAAATCGTGGGTGCGCAGCAGCTCACAGCCCTCGGCGCGGTAGTCGGCCTTTTCACTGCGGCCATAGGTCACCAGCTTGCAGGTGTGGCCTTCCAGCAGGGCTTCGGTGTTCTCGTCATCGATGTTCACAACACCCACATCACACCGCCGGAAGAGCTGCCCCTTCCAGCTGCGGTACTCCTCAAAGGTCTTGTGCTCACCGGGGCCGATGTGGTCGGGGGAGAGGTTGGTGAACACACCGATATCATAGTGCACACCCGCCACACGGTCCATCATCAGGCCCTGGCTGGACACCTCCATCAGGGCCACATCACAGCCTGCGTCCAGAAACTGGCGGAAGGTCTTTTGCAGCTCGTAGCTCTCAGGGGTGGTGTTGGCGGTCTCCTGATGACGGCCCATGAAATAGATGCCGTTGGTGCCGATCATGCCGACTTTTTTCCCGGCAGCTTCCAGCACGCTCTTGATCATGTGGGTGGTGGTGGTCTTGCCCTTGGTACCGGTCACGCCGATCATGGTCATCTGGCGGGAGGGGTTGCCAAAGAGGTTGCCGCTCATCAGCGCCATGGCATAGCGGCTGCTCTCCACCTTGACCACGGTCACACCGGGCATGGCAGAAAGGTCGATGTCATGCTGGATGACCAGCACGCTCACGCCCTTGGCGGCGCAGTCCGCGGCAAACTCGTGGCTGTCACGCTGGGTGCCCACGATGCAGACAAAGGCAAGGCCCGGGGCCGCCTTCCGGCTGTCGTAGATGATGTCCTGCACTTCGGTATCCAGGCTGCCCTGCACCAGCGTAAAGGGCACGCCTTCCAGTAATTGTTCCAGCTTCATAACATTACACGCTCCTCATTGGGTCGTTTGGGTTTGGTTTGCATCGCCCGCCGCCGGGGTCGTTCCTTCGGCGGGGGTCGGCTGTGCCGTCGGTCCGGCTTCGGGTCCTGCCGGGGCCGCGGCGGTATCCGTTGGTGTTTCGGCAGCGGCATCTGCAGCGGCTTCGCCCTCTGCCGGGGCAGTGTCGTCTGTGGCCGTGCCTTCTGCCGTTTCACCGGTCACACCTTCTTCGGCGGGTGTTTCCTCCACCGGTTCAGGCAAGATGTAGCCGGAGGGCAGCTCCGGCTCGCCCTGTGCAAAGGTGAACTTGCGGGTGCTGGACATGCTGATATGGGTGAAGTCCAACTTTCCGGTGTCGGTCGCGGCACAGCCCTTGCCGTCCTCATTCAGCAGGACGTGCTTTGCCAGCTTGAGCTTATATTCCAGCTCGTTCAGGGTGCCCAGCCAGACGCTGATGCGGTCCTGATAGAGGAAGGCCATCTCGTCCACATCCGCAAACTCGATGCGGGTCACGTCGGCGCTCATGCCTGCGGCATCCAGCGCGGCCAGCAGGGTGTTCAGGCTTTCCAGCCGCTGGTCCGCCTCCTCCTCAACAGTGCCGGAGGCGCTGCTGTCGGCGGCGCTGTCCGGGGTGCTGTCGGCCTTGGGCTCCGCCGCAAAGATCAGCTGTTCGCCGGGCTCGGCAGAGACCGGTTCGCCGCCGTACAGAGTGGGCAGACCGGCAGGCTGGGCAGAATCCTTCTCCAGGATCTTCAGGCCGCCCGAGAGGGTCAGCCAGCCGGAGGAGGTCTGCATGGCCCAGGCAGGCCGGGCTTCTGTTACCCGCACCACCACGGTGCCGGGGTAATCCCGCTCCACCCGGATATCCTCCAGCATGGGGAACACTTTTTCCAGCGCGGCGGCCTTGCTGCCGGGGTCAAAACTGAAGATATTCTCCTCCAGATGGACATCCAGCGCCTGCAGGATCTGGTCGCTGGTATAGCCGCCGGCCTCCTGCACCACACCGTCCGCTGTCTGCACCTGAATAGAGCTGATCTTGAACAGCATCGTCACGGTGAGGTAGACCCCCGCGCCGATGACGCAAAGCAGCATGACAAGGGCCGTGAGCCGCCGCATGAGCCTGCGCCGCCGGATGGCGGCCCGGGTCAGCTTCCGCTTTTTTCTGCCCTCCCGCCGGACGGGGTCACGCCGGGCGTTCTGCCCCTGCACCGGCCGCATCCGCTGGCCGCTGCGATTCTGGGCGTTCTGCGGGCGGCGCGGTGCGTTCCGGCTCTGGCTGCCAGACGGGCGGCGGTTCCGCTGATTGCCCCCGGAGGTGCGCCGCTGGCCGTTCTGCCCGCTGCGGGGGCGCTGTGCGCCGCTCTGGCTGCTCCGCCCGCCGGTGAGAAAGGTGATGCTGTTGTCCGGGTAGGAGCTGTAGTTCACCGTGCGCTCCGTATACCGGCTGGGGCGGGGCGCATCGGGGTCATAATTGGGGTTCGTGATGGGGTGGCCGCCGGAGGAATATCCTGCGTACCCGCTGTACCCCAAGTCACTGCCAGTACCCGCGCTGCTGCGGCGCTGGGTGCTCTGCCCGCCGCGCCGGTCATCCCGGGCCTGATCGTAGGCCCGGCGGCGCTTGCGGTTCCGGCTGTTCCGGTCATTCTGCGGCATCCGGCTGCACCTCCTTTCCTCTGTTTTTTCCTTCCGTTACGGGGTCTTGACCAGCTTGAGCAGGGCATCCGCAATGCGGTCCAGGCTGTCGTCCACCGACAGGCTCCGGGCATTGCGGCCCATCTCAGCCAGCTTGCCGGGCTGGACCAGCATCCCGGAAACGGTCTGCACCAGCTTTTCGCCGGTCAGGTCTTTTTCCTCAATGACCACAGCTGCGCCGGCCTTCTGCAGCTCCATGGCGTTATAATACTGGTGGTTCTCGGCCACGTTGGGGCTGGGGATGAGCACGGCGGCACGGCCCACAGCCTCCAGCTCAGCCAGTGTCAGGGCACCGGCACGGCTGATGACAAGGTCCGCTGCGGCCAGCAGCTCGGGCATATTGTTGATGTATTCCTTCACCACAAGGCTCTCGCCGGGGGCAAAGCCCTTTTCCTTTTCCAGATCCTGAAACAGCTGCACGCCGTACTGGCCGGTGGCATGGAGATGGAGGACAGGCTTTTTGTTCTTCTGCTCCCAGGCGCAGAGGTCGGCCACCACCTCGTTCACACGGCGGGCACCCAGACTGCCGCCGAAGGAAAGGATCACGGTGCGGTCGCCTGCGCCCAGTTCGGCACGGATGGCTTCCCGGTTCTTCGCCTGGGTGAACACCTCAGGCCGGACAGGGTTGCCCACCACGATGGTCTTTTCGGGTGCGCCCAGCTTTTCCACGGCGGCGGGCACAGCGGCGAACACGATGTCCACATCCGGGGCCAGCAGCTTGTTGGTCACACCGGGAAAGGCGTTCTGCTCATGCAGGGCGGTCTTGATGCCCTGTCTGGCGGCGCAGCGCACCACCGGGCCGGACACATAGCCGCCGCAGCCAATGACCAGGTCGGGCTGGATGTCCTTCATCATCTTTTTGGCCTTGGGGCCGGAGAGTGCCAGATTCCACAGGGTAATGATGTTCCGCTTGATATTGTTCAGGCTCAGCTTCCGCTGAAAGCCGGTGATCTCGATGTGATGGAAGGGATAGCCCGCCTGTGTGACCAGACGGTACTCCATGCCCTCCTTCCGGCCCGCAAAATGGATCTCGGCAGTGGGGTCGGCCTTTTTGATGGCTCCCGCAATGGCCAGAGCCGGGTTGATGTGGCCGGCAGTGCCGCCGGCTGCAATGAGTACACGCATCTTGGTTCCTCCTTACTGTTCTGTCTGCGCTCTGCGTGCGGTATCCAGCACAATGGTCTTTGCCTTGCGCTGGCGCTCCCGCTCGGCGTGGGCTTCCTCCCGTTCCAGACGGGCCCGTTCGCCGTTGCGTCCGATATTGACCATAACGCCCATCTCGGCCAGCAGCAGGATCAGACTGGTGCCGCCGGAGGAGAAGAAGGGCAGCGAAATGCCGGTGTTGGGCAGGGTGTTGGTGACAACGGCAATGTTGCAGAACACCTGCCAGGCGATCTGCGCCATGATGCCGATGCCCACCAGCGTACAGAACCGGTTTTCGGCATGGAAGGCGATCCAGAAGCCCTGCACCAGAAAGAGGACGAACAGCACGATGACGATCACCGCGCCGACGAAGCCCAGTTCCTCGCACACGACACTGAAGATAAAGTCGTTGGTGCTCTCCGGCAGCCAGAGCTGCTTTTCGATGCTGTTGCCAAGGCCCAGCCCCGTGGCACCGCCTGAGCCGATGGCGTACAGGCTCTGCTTGGTCTGGCTGGTCATCCGGTCAAGATCCTGCGTCCAGCCATCCAGACGGCTCTGCAGGTAGTCGATGGAGTCCACGTGCTTCAGCAAAGTCTCCAGCAGGAACAGCGCAACACCGGCGCAGCCCCAGGTAATGATGCCGCCGCTGCCGCCCAGCAGCAGGATGGTGCCCACGATGGCCGTGGTCAGCAGGATGCCCGACATGTGGGGCTCCAGCACCAGCAGGATCAGGACAGGCACCAGCCACAGGATGGGCCGGATGAGCTCCACCACGATGCTGTGGTGGACCCACTTGCGCAGGGGCATCTCGCCGAATTTGACCTGCGGGGTCCTGGCGGCGATATCTGCCGTGAGCAGGATCATCTCAAACTTTGCCACCTCGGAGGCCTGTAGGGTCAGGCCGCCGAAGCTGATCCACCGGCGGCAGCCGTTGATGGGGCTGCTGAACAGCACCAGCACCAGCAGGATCAGGCAGACAACATAGCCCAGCTTGACCATTCTGCGCAGGAAGCGGTGGTCAAAATAGGAGAACAGGAACATCATGCCCAGGCCCAGCACCGTGCAGAGCAGCTGGGATTTGATGTAATGGAAGCTGTCCCCAAAGCGGAGATAGCCCGTGGTATAGCTTGCACTGAACAGCATGACCAGCCCGAACACCATGATGATGGCCAGGGTCGCCATCCAGTTGAGCAGGATGGGCGGCCAGGGGCCGGGGTCCCGCTGAAAGACGGAAAACGGCTCTGCTTTTTTTCTGCGGAGTGTTGCCAAACTGCACCCCTCCTTAACTGATTTTTGCCAGCTGAACGGTCAGCGCCACGCCCAGCATGGCAATGACACAAAAGGTATAAAAGATCTGTTCCGCGCTCTGGCCCCGCAGCTCCAGCCAGCGGTGGAGCGGTGCCGAGCGGAACAGCTGCCTGCGGCCCCGGCTGGCCTTGCAGACCAGGATCTGCAGGGCCACCATGCCGCCCTCCAGCCAGAAGGGCAGGGCCAGCGGCAGGGTGAGGTCAGGCCAGCCGATGCACAGGGGAACGCACCCCAGCATCCCGGCCAGAAACAGGCTGCCCACGCTGCCCAGCCGCAGCTTTGCGGGCGGGAAGTTCCAGAGCAGGAATGCCATCAGGGAACCGGCCAGTGCGGCGGGCAGAACGCCCAGCGGGAACCAGCCCAGCAGGGTCATCACCCCCATCAGGCCCAGCATGGCCGCAAAGGACGTGCCGCAGACGATGCCGTCCATGCCATCGGCAATGCGGGCACACTCGGCCAGTGCGACCAGCAGCCCTTCCCACAGCAGCGGGGCGGCAATGCCCAGATCGACATAGCCCACACCCGGCAGGGTGATCCCGGCTGCAAGGCAGCCTCTGGCTCCCAGCAGCACCAGCACCACGGCACCGGCAGCGGCTTCCAGCCCAAGGCGGGTGTGCCGCCGCAGGCCCAGCACGGAACGGCTGCGGATGCGAGCCAGATCCTCCAGCAGACCCACGCCGCCAAAGAGCAAAGCTCCCAGCAGCGCTGTGAGCAGCCGGACCGAGAACAGGCTCTCGGCCCCCAGCAGCTCAGGCTGAGCCACACAGGCGGCTGTCCAGCCCACGCCCACAGCAGCCAGCACCCCCACCATCAGGCAGAGCCCGCCCATGGTGGGGGCCTGCGGCGGGCGCTCCGGCTCTTCCTCCGGCGCTTCCTGCTTGGGTGATGGTGTCTGCCGGGCCTTGGGCTCATCCCAGCGTCCCTGGAACGCCCGCAGCAGCGGCGCCATCAGATTCCCGAGCGCCGCCGTGAGGAAGAACCCCAGCGTTGAGGCGGCGATCAAGGCGAAACGAATCATAGCTCGATGTTACTCCTTGTAAAAGATCTCCAGCACTTTTTCCAGTGCCATGCCGCGGCTGGCCTTGACCAGCAGGGCATCGCCGGGCTGCATTTTGTTCAGCAGAGCCTCGGCGGCCTGAGCGTAGGTGTCGGCATGGAGGGTGGGCAGCCCCTTGGCAGCAGCCACCACGGCAATGCGCTTGGCCTGCTCGCCATAGGTGACGAGGTAGTCCACCTTGTTCTCCACGGCCTGACGGCCCACCTCCTCGTGGGCGGCGCGGCTGATATCGCCCAGCTCCAGCATATCGCCCAGCAGGGCAAAGCGGCGCTTGCAGGGATACTCCCTGAACATGGCCAGCGCGGCCTTCATGCTGTCGGGGTTGGCGTTGTAACAATCCTCAATGACATCCACGCCTCTGGCGTGCACCACCTTCTGGCGCATCCCGGTCTGCTCAAAGTCGGCCAGACCGGCAATGACCCGGCGGGCATTCAGCCCCAGACGGGTGGCGGCGCAGTAGGCGGCCAGTGCGTTGGCCACATTGTGACGGCCCATGGCGGGGATCTTTACGAGGAAAGTCCCCTCCTCGTGATCCTCCAGCACAAAGCTCATGCCCTTTTCATCCTGCTGGATGGACAGGGCACAGACATCGGCGTTCTCATCGCCCAGGCTGAACCAGACCGGACGGACATGGTCGGGCAGGACGGCCTTGCGCAGGAAGGGGTCGTCCCCGTTCAGCACCAGCGGAGCACCCTCCGGCAGACCGGCGCAGATCTCCAGCTTTGCCTTGCAGATGTTCTCCTGACTGCCCAGATTGCCGATGTGGGACACACCGATGCAGGTGATGATGCCTACATCCGGGCGGGCGCACTTGCTCAGGCGCTCGATCTCTCCGGCGTGGCTCATTCCCATCTCCACCACGGCGTACTGGGTTTCTTTGCCGATGCGGAACATGGTGCGGGGCAGGCCCAGCTCATTGTTCTGGTTGCCCTCGGTCTTGATGGTACTGCCAAAGCCTGCAATGGCGGCGTAGGTCATCTGCTTGGTGGTGGTCTTGCCCACGCTGCCAGTCACGCCCACCACTTTGGGGTGGAACTGACTGCGATAATTGGCACCCAGCACCATCATGGCGTGGTAGCTGTCCGGGCAGATCACACTCTTCTCCTCCGGCACGCCTTCCACGGGGTGGTTCAGCACCACGCAGAGCGCGCCGTTTTCCAGCGCCTTGGCGGCAAAATCATGGCCGTCGAATTTTTCGCCCGGGAACGCCACAAAGATGCACCCGGGGCAGACCTCACGGCTGTCGGTGGTCACCAGCGTGACCGGGGTCTCGCACTGGGCCAGCGCGTTGACCGCCAGGCCCTCCAACAGGATGTTTGCTGCAATTGCTTCCATACTCTCATTCCCCTTTATCCACAGATCAGATGTACGATGGTTCCCTGCTGGACGCTGGAGCCGGGTGCCTCACTCTGGCTCTGGACCGTGCCGGAGCCTTCGACTGTGCAGTTGAACCCTGCGGCGTTCAACATCTGCCGGGCAAAGTCCGCGCTCTTGCCGGTCACGTCCGGCACCTCGGCGTGCTTGCCCTCATAGGTATCGGTATACAGATAAACGGTGGTGCCGTAGGGCACCTCTGCCCCCGCGCGGGGGTACTGATAGGTAACAAGGGCGGCGGTCTGGTCGGATTCGCTCTCGGCCAGGTGATGCTTCAAGCCCTTGATGTTCAGCTGCACCTGCGCGTTGCTCCACTCCTTGCCCGTCAGGTTGGGCACCTTGACGGTGGTGCCGCTGCGGTCCACGCCGTCGGTGGCGATGCCCAGATAGGGTGCGATCTCGCTGATGATGTTGCCCACCACAGGAGCAGCCAGAATGGAGGAATAGTCGGTGCGGGCATTGTTGGGGTCGTCCAGCATGACATAGACCAGGATCTCCGGGTCGTTGGCGGGCAGGACAGCCGCAAAGGATGCCACCTTCTTGTAGTCGCCATCGGCGCGGCGGTCCATGTTCAGCTGCTCGGAAGTGCCGGACTTGCCGCCGATGCGGTAGCCTGCAACGTAGGCGTTGCCGCCGCCGCCCTGGGTGCCGTCGCCCACCTCAAACTCCATGATCTGGCGGATGGTCTCGCTGGCGCTCTCGCTGATGACCTGACGGCGGATGTTGGTGCCGATCTCCTGCACCACGTTGCCGTTCTGGTCCGTGATCTTGTCCACCACATGGGGGGTGACCAGATAGCCGCCGTTGACTGCCGCCGAGACGGCAGTGCACACCTGCAGCGGGGTCACAGCCATGGCCTGACCGAAAGCGGAGGAGGCCAGCTCCACCTCGCCCAGACGGCTCTTGCTGTAATACTGCATGAAGCTGGTCTCATTGGGCAGGTCCACACCGGTGCGCTCGGTAAAGCCGAAGGCATCAAAGTAATCATAGAACAGGCTGGAACCCACGCGCTGGCCCAGCTGGACAAAGTAGATGTTGCAGCTGTTGCGCAGGGCCTCGGCCAGATTCTGGGCCCCGTGCGCCTTTCTGCCGGCGCAGTGGTAGGTCTGCTTTGCCACGCTGTACGCGCCGGAACAGTTCAGGGTGGTGTAATAAGTCGCCTTGCCGCTGTCCACACCCATGGCGGCGGTGATGACCTTGAACACGCTTCCGGGGTAGTACAGCTCGGTGATGGTCTTGTTCTTCCACTGGATATCCCGGTAGGTGCCGGTGTAGTCAGCCTCCGCATCCGCGATCTTCTGGCCGTTCTCGTCCCGCAGGTAGTTGCCGTTCTCGTCTTTTTTGTAGATGGTGTACAGCTCCGGCTCAGCCTGCACCTGCTCCGTCAGGTAGGCCAGATTGGCACTGAAATCCTGTGGGTCATTTGGGTCAAAGTCCGGCTTGGAGGCCATGGCAAGGATGGCACCGGTCTTGACATTCATCACAATGGCGCAGCCGCGGTTCTCAACGGTGTTGGCCGCCACGGCCTCGTTCAGGTAGCGCTCCACCACCTCCTGAATGTTCACGTCCAGCGAGAGCACCAGATTGGAGCCGTCCTTGGCGGCGTAGGTGGTGGCGTTTTCATCGGCAATGGCATTGCCGTAGGCGTTGCGCAGGGTGATGGTGCGGCCATTCACACCGGCCAGCGTGGACTCATAGGAGTTTTCCAGACCGTACACGCCCTGACCATCCGCATTGCAGAAGCCCAGCACGGCGGCGGCAAAGCGGCCGTAGGGGTAATCCCGCTGGAAGCCCTTGGAGGCCGACACCGACACCCGCCCCTTGCGGACAGTGGGGGTGCCGTCGTCGCTCTCCTGCTGGCCCAGGCCCAGCTTGGCCAGGATCTTTTCCAGCGCACCGGCGGATGTTCCGCTCTTGCTGTGGGCCTTGTTGTAGGTCTTGACGTATTCTTCAATGGAGAGCTTGATGGCGTTGTTGACCTTGGTGGCCAGCACCTGATAGGAGCTTTCGTTTTGGGAGAGGGCATCGCAGACCGCCTGATACTGGGTCTGGTACTCTGCCGAAGCGGTGTCCACGCTGTCCAGACTCTCACCGTCGCCCGAAAGCAGGCGCAGGGTGATCTGAGTGCAGACCTCCTTCATGGCGGCCTCATCGATGGTGCGGGTCTCCGCCTTGGTGTCCTGATCGGTGGTGGTGGTATACAGGGCCGTGCTGTAGGAGGGGTCGGCCCAGATGGTCCAGACCACGCTGGTGGAAGCCAGCGTGATGCCGCTGGTGTCGTAGATCTCACCGCGGGTGGCCTGAATGGTGCTGTCCAGCAGCTGCTGCTCGGCGGCGTACTGGCGGTAGGTGGCACCGTCGCGGATCTGGATCTTGTACAGGCTGTAGATCACGGTCAGCGCGGCGACCACCACAAGAAGCACGGCGGCACCAAAGCTGATATGGCGCAGCCGGGCACTGAGCCGTGCGTGTGGGTCCGCACTGCGGCGGCGGGCACTGTTCTTTTTGGGATTGGAGGATGGTGTTTGCATTGCGTACTCCCGAAGAAAACCGAAAAAGCGTGCGCTGCCGCACGCTTTTCGTTGTTTGGTTTATTTTGCCGTTCTGACAGAGGCAAGAATGGTCATTGCCCCATCGTGGAGCAGATCCGACCACTGCCGCACAGCGGATGCCTTGCGCACCAGAACGCTGCCCTCATCCAGCCGGATGTAGGTAATCTGGCTCTGGTCGATCTTCATCAGCCCCAGGCGTGTGGCGGTCTCCTCAACACTTGTGATGTTGGTGCGGCTGTTCAGGGCACTGTTGTAGTATGTATACTGGCTCTGCTCGCTCACAAGCTCTGCCTTGGCGCTCTGGATCTGAGAATTCAGCTCCACCAGCTGTGCCTCGCTCCACAGCAGGCTCACCGCAAAGCCCACCAGCAAAGCCGCGCCCACCAGCTGCAGCGCGTGCTGCATAGCGGCCCGCACGGGGTTCAGCCGCTTTTTGCCGCCCTTTTCTACCCGCAGCGGGACTTTGGGCTGTGCCTGCGGCGCTCTTCTGCGCCGGACCTCTGTCATATCGTATGCTGCCTGACCCATGGTGATCTCCTCCTCACATCTCCGGGGCTGTGCCGCCCTCAGATCTTTTCCAAAACCCGCAGGTGGGCCGAGCGGCTGCGCCGGTTCTCTTCCAGCTCCTGCGTGTTGGCTTCAATGGGTTTGCGTGTGATCAGCTTTGCCTTGGCCTTGCCGCCGCAGACGCACACCGGGAACTCCGGCGGGCAGGTGCAGGCGGTAGACCAGCGGCGGAACTTGTTCTTAACCAGCCGGTCCTCCAGCGAGTGGAAGGTGATCACGCAAAGTCTTCCACCCGGTGCGAGATGCGCAAAAATGGTGTCCAGCCCCTCTTCCAGTGCGTCCAGCTCATGGTTTACCGCAATGCGCAGTGCCTGGAAGGTGCGGCGGGAGGGGTTTTTGTTCTTCCGGCGCTCCGCCGGGGGCATGGCGCTGGCCACGATATCCGCCAGCTGCAATGTCGTTTCAATGGGGGCAGTTTCCCGGGCTTCCACGATCCTGCCCGCAATCTGCCAGGCGAAGGGCTCCTCGCCGTAATCCCGCAGGATGCGGGCCAGCTCCTCCCGGCTCTCGCTGTTCACGAGATCGGCGGCCGTCTCACCCTCCTGGCTCATCCGCATGTCCAGCGGGGCATCTGCCCGGTAGGAAAAGCCCCGGGCCGCGTCATCCAGCTGATGGCTGGACACCCCCAGATCCAGCAGCGCGCCGTTGATCGTTTCAATGCCCAGCTGCTCCAGAGCTTGTCCGGCATAGCGGAAGTTGATCTGCACCACGGTGGCAGGCAGGCCCGCCAGCCGGGCCCGGGCCGTCTGCACGGCATCGGGGTCCTGATCCAGCGAGATGAGCCTGCCGCCCTGCTCGCCGTTCAGCCGCAGGGCGATCTGGCGGGAGTGCCCCGCGCCGCCCGCCGTGCCGTCCAGATAGGTGCCCGCCGGGTCGATCTTCAGGCCGTCCAGGCACTCGTTCAGCAGCACCGGGACATGCTCAAACGAGGCCGGGTCAAAGGGCTGTGCTGTTTTTTCTGTGTCCATGTTCCCAGCCTCCTTTCAAAACTCAGATAAGATCCTGCATCTGCCGCCCTTTTCTGCCCGGAGCTGCTGCCCGGGAAAGCGGCCTGCGGCCTGCCGGGAGTTTGTGGCCCGGTCAGCCTTGAGGATACAATTTTATTGTAACAAAACAGGCCCCTGATTGCAAGAGTTTCCCTTTTGTTTTTTCTCTCAAAATGTACCAAAAAAAGCCCCTGCAAGCCGTCGTTTTTGCTTGCAGGGGCCGGAAGCTCTCACCGGGAAATTTCACATTCCCGCATCAGAGCTGTTTCCGGGGGCTCTGGCGCAGGTTTGCACGGACATTTTTGACCTGTGCGGCGTTTTCCGCCATCGTCTCTTCCGTGGTCTTGAGCATATTATCACAGTAGTCGGTCACGGTCTGGCGGACAGTGCGGGCCTCGGTCTGGGCGGCGGAGACGATCTCTCCGGCGCGCTGCTGGGCCGCCTTGACGATCTCGGCCTCGCTCACCAGCACACGGGCGCGCTCCTCGGCCTTTTTTACAATGGCCTGCGCCTGTGCGTTGGCCGATTCGATGAGCTGGGCACGGTCGCTGACAATGGACTGGGCCTGCCGCAGCTCCACAGGCAGGTTCTGACGGATCTCGTCCAGATAATCCCGGATCTGCTCCACATCCACGATGCGCTTGCCGCCCGAAAGGGGCATTCCGGCGCTCTCCTCCAGCGTATCCTCAATGGTATCCAAAAGCTCGTTTACGTTCATTCCGCATCTCCCTCTCCGGCGCTCTGCCGGGGCTTACCATACTTCCACAGCAGGACTTTGCCGTATTTATACTGTTTTTTCAGGGTCATGCCGCCCACCTCGGCAGGCAGCACCAGGCCGGTCTCACTCTCGCAGATCACGATGCCGCCCGAAGCCAGGCATTTGTCCACGCCGGGCAGGATCTTTTCCAGCGTGCCGGTGTGGAAGGGCGGGTCCAGCAGCACGATGTCGAACTGCTCATGGCAGGCGGAGAGATACCGTGCCGCCTCGCCGATGTTGACCCGGCTGCGGTCAAACACGCCGCAGTTCTTGCAGTTCTTCATCACGATGTTCACGGCCTCCCGGTTCTCGTCCAGGAACACGCACCGGGCCGCACCCCGGCTCAGGGCCTCGATGCCCAGCTGGCCGCTGCCTGCGTAGAGGTCGAGCACCCGGGCACCGGGCAGGTCGAACTGGACGATGCTGAACATGGCCTCCTTGACCTGATCCATCGTCGGGCGGGTGATCTCGGTGCCGGGCAGGGCTTCCAGCCTGCGGCCCCGTGCTTCTCCTGCAATAACGCGCATGTATCTGCCTCCTTCTCCCGCTGTCCGGGCCCCCTGCCCGGCCAGCAGCTGTTTCGTGTTTTCGTATCTCCATATTATCGTCAAAACGCAACTCTTTGTCAAGGGCACGCGTTGCACTCAGGGTGCAATTGTGCTAAAATCAGGGCAAAGCGTCCCATGTGCGGCGCGTTTTGCCAAAAAAGGAGAGTATCTGCTTATGAAAGTCCTGCTCATCAACGGCAGCCCCCACGAGAAGGGCTGCACCTATACCGCCCTGTCCCTGATCGCCGGGGAGCTGAACGCCAGCGGCATCGAGACCGAGATCCTGAACGTCGGCACAAAGCCGGTGGGCGGCTGCATCGGCTGCGGCGGCTGTGCCGCCGGTAAGGGCTGCGTGTTCGGCGGCGTGGTCAACGAGGCCATCGAAAAGGCCAAGACCGCCGATGCTTTTGTGTTCGGCACACCTGTCCACTATGCGTCCGCCTCCGGCAACATGACCAGCTTCATGGACCGTCTGGCCTATGCGGGCGGCAAGTATCTGGCCTACAAGCCTGCCGCCATCTGCGCTTCGGCCCGCCGCGCCGGCACCACCACCACGCTGGACCAGCTGGTGAAGTACCCCGAGTTCTTCCACATGCCGCTGGTCAGCGGTTCCTACTGGCCCATGGTGCACGGCTCCAAGCCCGAGCAGGTGCTGGAGGATGAAGAGGGCTGCGCCGTGATGCGGGAGCTGGGCCGGAACATGGCCTGGCTGCTCAAGTGCATCGAACTGGGCAAAGCAAACGGCATCACCCACCCCGAGAATCCCCGCCGCCCCATGACCAATTTCATCCGCTGAGTTTCATGTCACCCCCGCCTGCCCGGCGGGGGCTTTTTTGATTTTAACAGCTTTTTCTGCAAAAACGGAAAAAATAAGGGAGCGAGTGCTTTTTTCGTTCACAACTTTGTGGTAGCATAAGGGTAAGAATTTTTTTGTGCAGAGCGATGGAGACAGGCTATGGAACACTACGATTGGAACGACGGCTGGCTGTTTGCCCCCACCTTTGATCCCGCCATCGTCCGCCCCGAATGCACCGGGGTGGAGCTGGAGCCGGTGCGCTTGCCCCACACGGTCAAAACGCTGCCCTACAACTATTGCAACGAGAACGACCACCAGCGCCTGTGCGGCTACCGCCGGGAGTTCTTTGCCCCTGCCGAGTGGGCAGGCCGCACCGTCCTGCTCACCTTCGGAGCCATCGCCCACGACGCCACCGTGTTCTGCAACGGGCGGCGGCTGTTCCACCACGGCTGCGGCTACACCGCCTTTACGGTGGACCTGACCGAATCGCTGCTGCTGGGCCAAAAAAATGTGGTGGCTGTCCGGTGCGACAGCCGGGAGGACCTGAACATTCCTCCCTTCGGCGGGCAGATCGATTTTCTGACCTACGGCGGCATCTACCGGGCCGTCAGTCTGGACGTGAAGGAGCCCGCCTACCTGCGCGACATCTTCATCGAGGCGCAGGCCGAGGGCGATTTCCGCATCTACTCCTCCACGGTGGGCGAGACCATCGGCTGCACCCTGCAGGCCGAGATCCGCAGCCCCGCCGGGAGCAGAGCCCTGTACAGCGGTGAGCTCAGCCTGCCCATTGTGGGCACCCTGAACGGCGTGCACCCCTGGAGCGTGGAGCACCCCTTCCTCTATACCCTGACCGTCCGGCTCATCCGGCCCGGCACCAGCGGCCTGCCCGACCGGGTGCTGGACGAAAAGAGCACCCGGTTCGGCTTCCGCACCATCCAGTTCGTGGCCGGGGGCTTTTATCTGAACGGCCAGCGGGTGGAGCTGCGGGGCCTGAACCGGCATCAGAGCTACGCCTATCAGGGCTATGCCATGCCGGACAGCATTCAACAGCTGGATGCCCAATTGTTGAAAAAGCAGCTGGGCTGCAATGCAGTGCGCACCAGCCACTACCCCCAGAGTCCGGCTTTTCTGGATGCCTGCGATGAGCTGGGCCTGCTGGTGTTCGTGGAGATGCCCGGCTGGCAGCACATCGGGGATGAAGCCTGGCAGGCCCAGGCATTGCAGAACTGCCGCGAGATGGTCTGCCAGTGCCGCAATCACCCCAGCGTGTTCCTGTGGGGCGTACGGGTGAACGGCAGTTCCGACAACGAGGCCTTTTACAAGCGCACCAACGAGGCTGTCCATCGGCTGGACCCCACCCGCCCCACCGGCGGTGTGCGGATCGCCCGCAAGAGCCAGCTGCTCGAGGACGTTTACGCCTACAACGATTACTCCTACTCCGGCCGGGGCCCGGGCTGCGAGCCCCGGTCTGCCGTTACGCCTGACCTGCGCAAGGGCTACCTCATCAGCGAGTTCGGGGGCCAGCAGTTCCCGGCCAAGGCCTTTGACGACGAGCCGCACCGGCTGGCACAGGCTCTGCGCCACGCCGCCGTCCTCAACGATGCCATTGCCCAGCAGGGCGTGGCCGGTGCCCTTGGCTGGTGCATGGCCGATTACAACACCCACCGGGAATTCGGCAGCGGCGACTGCCGCTGTCTACGCAAGCCAGAAAACGCCCCGCTCCCCTTCGGACGTGGTGTTCGAGGTCTCTTCCAGCATGGCGCTGGGCGACCACCCCGGCGGCTTTGCCGGGGCCTGCTGGGTGTTCACCAACGCCGAGAGCGTCCGCCTCTACCGGGGCAACGATTTCATTGCCGAGTTCACCCCCGACCGCCGGGGCCGCTTTGCCGCCCTGCCCCACCCGCCCATCGAGATCCAGGATTTCGTCGGCTCCCTGCTGGAAAAGTATGAGGGCCTTGACCAGAGCACGGCCCCGCAGGTGGCGGCCATCCTCAACGAGATGCGCCGGGATGCGCTGAACCTTTCACCTCTCTCCCGGGCGCGGATGCTCTCCCTGCGGCTGAGCGCAAACGACCTGCTCCGGATGTACTACAAATACATCGGCGTGCTGGGCGGGCCGTCCAGTGTTTACCGGTTTGAGGCGGTCTGGCACGGGCGCACCGTCCGCACCGTGGTCAAGGAGCCGGTGCAGTCGGTCCGGCTGGAATGCGTGGTGCACAACCCCATCCTGACCGACGGCCCCACCTGGGACTGCGCGGCGGTCAGCCTGCGGGCCATCGACCAGAACGGCAACCTGCTGCCCTACTGCGGCGAGGCCGTTCAGCTCAGCGTGGAAGGCCCGGTAAAGATCCTGGGCCCGGCCATCGTCCCCCTGCGGGGCGGCATGGCGGGCACCTACCTTGCCACCACCGGTGAAGCAGGCCGTGCCGTGCTGCACTGCCGGATGGAGGGCGCGCTGGATGTGGAGGCCGCCCTGACTGTGCGCAAGCGCTCCGGTGCAGAGAATGCCAATTAAATTTCGTCCTTTCATGGTAGATTTGCAATCTGTTCAAAGTTTTATCATGGTTGGCTGATATTCTATTGTTGTGAACAATCAAACGCCCTCTCCGTCCATGCGTCCGCGTGGCTGAGAGGGTTATTCTTGAGGACAAAGGACCGGAAATCTATGAGAGAGAAACTTCGTCAGTTTATGATCGGCCGCTATGGCACCGATGGCCTGAACCAATTCCTGAGCATTGCCTCGCTGGTGCTGCTCCTCATTGCCATCATCAGCCGGGTCAGCCTGTTCACCTATCTGGGCGCGGCCCTGCTGATCTTCTGCTACTACCGCACCTTCAGCCGGAACATCTCCAAGCGCACCGAGGAGAACTACAAGTTCTACACCCTGAAGGACCGGGTGGACAACAAGTTCAAGGGCTGGAAGGAGCAGTGGGCCAACCGCAAGGTCTATCACTACTACCGCTGCCCCCAGTGCCGCCAGAAGCTGCGCGTGCCCCGCGGCCGCGGCCGCATCCAGATCTCCTGCCCCCGCTGCGGCACCCAGTTCATCAAGAAGAGCTGAGCCATGTTCGGATATGTTATCCCGAATCAGGCCGCGCTCAGCCCGGAGGCACAGGCGCGGTACCGCTCGGCCTACTGCGGCCTCTGCCGCCGCATCGGCGCGCTGCACGGCACCCGGGGGCGGCTGACCCTGAGCTATGACCTGACCTTTCTGGATCTGCTGCTGTGCAGCCTGTACGAGGGCGAAAGCGCCTGTGTGACAGGCTGTGACCACTGCCCCATCCACCCCATCCGGAAGGTGGAGTGGCGTTCCAGCGGCCCCACCGATTACTGTGCAGACCTGAGCGTGGCTTTGCACTACTACAACGCGCAGGACAAGTGGAACGATGACCACAGTCTGCTGGGCCTGGGCTTTGAAAAGATGCTTGCCGCCCCCACGCAGCAGGCCGCCGCCCGCTGGCCCCGCCAGTGCAGCGCCATCCGCACCTGTCTGGATCGGCTGGCCCGGTACGAAGCCGAGGGCAGCGAGGATCTGGATGCCGTTTCCGGCTGCTTTGGGGAACTGATGGCCGAGCTGTTCGATTACCGGCAGGACCACTGGTCGCCGGAGCTGCGCAGCATCGGCTTCAATCTGGGCAAGTATATCTACCTGCTGGATGCCTACGATGACCTGGCCCGGGACGAGCGCAAGGGCGCATACAATCCCCTGCGCACCCTGAGCAGAGAGCCCGGGTACGAGGAAGAGATGCGGGAGATCTTTGAGCTGCTGCTGGCCAATTGCGCCCGCAGCTTTGAGCGCCTGCCCTGTGTGGAGGACGTTGACCTTCTGCGCAACATCCTGTATTCGGGCGTGTGGCTCAAATATCACTGCAAAAATGCAAAAAAGAAGGACAAAACCGCCTGATCCCGGCGGTTTTCCTTGATTTTTCCGTTCCAGTCCTGTACACTAAAGATTGCTTGTGCGGCACAATGGCCGCACAGATGGTAATAGAGACGTGAGGAAGTAGACCGATGAGAGACCCCTATGAGGTTCTGGGCATCCAGCGCGGTGCCAGTGAAGACGAGATCAAAAAGGCTTACCGTGCCAAGTGCAAGCGCTGGCACCCTGACCTGAACCCCAATGACCCCACCGCCGAAGAGCACTTCAAGGAGGTGCAGGCGGCATACGATGCCATCACCAAGGGCGAGACCGGCCCCCAGATGGGCGGCGGCTACGGCGGTGCCTACGGCCAGCAGAGCGGCCCCTCCTACGGCGGCTATCAGCAGGGGTACCAGCAGAACGGTTACTCCAACGGGGATTTCGGAGACTTTGGCTTCGGCTACGACCCCTTCGGGTTCGGGTTTGGCTTTGGCGGCAATTATCAGCAGCAGCGCGGGCCCGGCTACAACGGTGCAGACACGCCTGAGATGCAGGCCGCACGCAACTTCATCGTCAACCAGCGCTACCCCGAGGCCCGCCGCGTGCTGGACGGCATCACCGTGCGCACCGCCCGGTGGTACTATCTCTCCTCGCTGGCCAATCAGGGCCTGGGCAACAGCATCGATGCCCTGCAGGATGCCCGCCGCGCCGCCCAGATGGAGCCCGGCAACACTGAATACCAGATGAACCTGCGCAATTTGCA
>OIAD01000373.1_pt1 | contig 25991 bp, 28 predicted proteins | sample 1580601 | NCBI WGS metagenome assembly OIAD01 (sample SAMEA3882554, study PRJEB24775) | human gut metagenome | biome: human-associated habitat; feature: intestine environment; material: feces | place: Netherlands | collected 2009/2010
TCACCTCCTGTAATTAATTATATCTATGTTAAAAAGGCAACTTAAAACGTCCCTTTTTAGCACCTTTCATCATACCAGGCATCTGTTTCATCATCTTCTTAATCTGCTCAAACTGTTTAACAAGCCTGTTTACTTCGCTGATATCAACACCAGCTCCTCGTGCTATTCTGTTCTTTCTTGATGGATTAAGAATATCTGGATTCTTACGTTCCTTAGCAGTCATAGAATGTATGATTGCTTCTGTACGCTTAAGATTAGCTTCTGCCTCATCTTCATCTGGCATCTGGATATTCTTCATATTACCGCCAAGTCCCATACCTGGAAGCATACTCATAATAGAACCTATACCACCCATATTACGAATCTGTCCCATATATTCAAGGAAATCGTCAAAATCAAATTCAGCTTTTTTAATCTTAGCTTCCATCTCTTTGGCTTTATCTGCATCAATCTGTGCCTCAGCCTTCTCAATGAGTGTAAGAACATCACCCATTCCAAGAATTCTTGATGCCATACGATCAGGATAGAACTGTTCAAGGTCTGACAGTTTCTCTCCCATACCAACATAAAGAATAGGCTTACCTGTGACAGCCTTAATTGAAAGTGCTGCACCACCTCTTGTATCACCATCTAACTTAGTAAGGATAACTCCGTCAATTCCAACCTTTTCATTAAATGAAGATGCTACATTTACCGCATCCTGTCCAGTCATAGAATCAACAACAAGAATAGTCTGGTCAACATTAACCTCACTCTTTATATTAATAAGCTCATCCATCATATTCTCATCAATATGAAGTCGTCCGGCTGTATCAAGAATTACTATGTTGTAATTATTCTCCTTGGCGTGTGCTATCGAAGCCTTAGCAATATCTACAGGGTTATGTCCTGTTCCCATAGAAAATACTTCAACGCCCTGCTTATTACCATTGATAGTAAGCTGTTCTATAGCTGCTGGTCTGTATACATCACAAGCTACGAGCAAAGGCTTCTTGCCCTTGGCTTTGAACTTTCCTGCAAGCTTGGCTGTAGTAGTTGTCTTACCAGCACCCTGAAGACCCGCCATCATAATGACAGTAATTTCATTCCCCGGCTTAATAGCAATCTCTGTTGTCTCAGAGCCCATAAGGGAAATCATCTCTTCATTAACTATCTTAATAACCATCTGTCCCGGTGTAAGACTTGACATAACATCCTGACCAATCGCACGTTCTTCTACTGACTTAATAAAGTTCTTAACAACCTTAAAATTAACATCAGCTTCTAACAGTGCCATCTTAACCTCTTTAAGTGCTGCCTTTACGTCAGCTTCAGAAAGGCGTCCTTTGCCGCGAAGATTCTTAAATATGTTTTGAAGTTTATCTGAAAGACTGTCAAATGCCATTATGTATCCTCCTAAAATGTTTAATAATCTTCGATAATTTCGTTAGACAGGTCTTTGATCTCTAATATCAGCTTCATATCTGGTGAAGCAATATAAGAATCAACAAGCTCGTCTATCTTGGTTACTTTGGCTTTAGTATCCATAAATTTCTCAATAAGATGAAGCTTAGACTCATATCCTTCTAATGTATTGGATACCCTCTTGATAAGGTCGTGAACACCCTGTCTTGATATATTATATTCATCAGCAATCTCACTTAAAGATAAATCGTTAAATACGGCATCTTCATATACATTGCGCTGATGTTCATTAAGCAGTTCGCCATAAAAATCATATAATAATGTCTGTTCTACAATACGTTCCACAACACACCTTAACTTTCTGGTTCAAATGATTTATAAGCCTTGAGTATAATATCATAGCAAATGAAAAGTGTCAAGCTTTTTTACTTGACACTTTTTAATATTTTTTGATTTAATTTTTAAACCACAAAACACCTTGGTTATTCGTGTTAAAACATATTTACTATTTATCTGGTTATTTACTATTTATCCGGATATTACATTCTATTATTCATCTGTGGTGCATTTACATTAGAGCTGCCGTTATTCATATTAGGCATATTACCACTATTGTTAGATGAATTGCCTCCCATTGATGGCATATCACCAGAGCTGTTTCCATTCATATCAGGTGCTCCATTGCCTGACATATCTGGCATTGAGCCGTTAGAATTACCATTCATACCATTATCTGATGAACCGTTATTAGGCATACCTGAGCCGCCATTGCCAGGCTTATTCATTCCACCAGCTCCGCCAAATCCGCTTGAAACATTACTTGTGACATCAGATGTAACTTCAATTGATAATGTAGTGCTTCCTGCTGTAATGTTATAAGTATTACCTGTTGTTATCTTATCTGAATATACAATTGCTGCGGCATAAGCCTTTGATGGTGTATATGATAATATTTCATTGCCATTCGAGTCGCTTAATGTATACTTGCTGCCTCCACTTACAGATGTAAATGCAGTAACTATACAGGCTCCATTACTTGCACCTTTTGGAATTTCAAGCATTCCGCTTGAGCCAAATGCCATAACTGTTCCACCATTAATTGTACAACTGTCATCATAGTCAATCGCTGTATCGCCGTCCGAGGTTGGACCAAGTACAACGATATATCCACCATTTATTATAATGGAACCATTGGCATCAAGTCCGTCACCACTTGCATTTATCAAAAGATTACCGCCATTAATTGTTATACTTCCGTCAGATGAATTAATGCCATCATCACTTGAAACAACGCTTATATCTCCATCATTAATAACTATGTCATCAGCTTCAAGCCCTTCATAGCACTGTGTTATATTTATTGTTCCACCATTGACAGTAAGCAAGTCATCTGCATGTACTCCGTCATCACCTGTAGCTGCATTTATAGTACCACCATATATATATATTACTGAATTGCAATGTACAGAGTCATCATCAGAGTCTATTGTTATGTCTCCGTCATTGATTATAAGCATATTGCCAGCTTTAATACCTTTTCTGCTCTCAGATGTATCATCTGTGGTAGTTGTTGTCTTATTGTTATTAAAGCCAAAACCACCGCGGCCCATATCCATATTATCTATATGTGTCTGTGTTGTATCAGCCGCACCATTATTAGTCTTTATATTAATAGTACCATCATTAATAACAAGTATATTTTCAGCCTGTATGCCATCATTAGAAGCCTTAATAGTTATATTACCACCTTCAATGATAACATTTCCTTTAGTAGTGTCTGTATCATAAGTTGACTTAATCCCGTCTGAACCTGCATTAATATTAATATCACCCGCTACAATTCCGCATAGGTCTTTACCAATTATACCATCCTCAGTACTTGTTATGTTTAATGTACCAGATACGATAATGCAGTCATCTGTACTCTTAATACCATTGCGTTATCCAGCATTGACATTTAATGTACCATTTCCATTGATTATTAAATCCTCTTTAGAATATATAGCGGCTGAATAATCTTCTTCTGTAGATAAACGACTGCTGTCTGTAATTGTATTAGTTGTGTTATCGGCAAGTGTAAGTATAACTTTCTTGGCATCTAACACCTTAATTGGTGCTGTTGTTGTATTGCTTATAGAAGCATTATTAAGAATTAATCTTACAGTTCCCTTATCTGTCGTATTAACGATTATATTTCCTTCTGTTACATTTCCTGATATAACATATGTTCCTGCTTTAGTGATTGTAACTGTTGAACCTGATATTTCAACCGATGAACTATCAGAACTAATCTGGCTTCCAAGTGTAATATGTGAAGCTGTTGAATCATCCCATGATGATACCTTATCTTCATCATCTAATTCGATTGATAAATCTGAATCCGCACTTGAGGCAAGTTCCTCGAGTGACACAATGCTCTGGCTCTCTGTTGTTGTATTGTTATTATCAGTATTAGAACAGCCTGTAAATACAGCCCCCATTAACATAGCTGCTATTGTTGCATATAATAATTTATTCTTTACCATATGAGTCATCTCCTTTGTTGTTTATGCGATTATCATAATGGCAAATAGTGGTTTAAATATGTAAATTGTGTGTAAAAAATGTGAAACCAGCCACAAAACTGATTTCACATCTATACTTGTATATTATATACATTTTATGTAAGCCTGTTAAAATAAAACTTTTATGTATCAGCGTAACATATCAGTGTCACTTTGATAAATTAGATATTAACCTTAACAAGACGTGGTCTTAAACCGTTCTTTTCAAGCTCAGATACAATCTGGTCTTTGTGTTCATGTCCGAAAGCTTCAATTGTGATTCTAAGTTCAACAGTTGCTTTTCTGTTAATGCTTACAAACTGGTTATGCTCAAGCTTGATTACATTACCATTAGCGTTGGCAATTATCTGTGCAACTCTTACAAGTTCACCCGGCTTATCTGGAAGAAGTACAGATACAGTAAATATTCTGCTTCTCTGAACAAGACCCTGCTGAACAACAGATGACATTGTTATTACGTCCATATTACCACCTGAAAGAATTGAAACAACCTTCTTATCTTTAACCTTAAGCTGTTTAAGTGCTGCAACTGTAAGAAGACCTGAGTTCTCTACTATCATTTTATGATTTTCAACCATATCAAGGAAAGATACAATTAAGTCTTCATCAGGAACTGTTATTATATCATCAAGATTCTTCTGAAGATATGGGAATACCTTTGTACCTGGTGTCTTAACTGCTGTACCATCAGCTATTGTGCTGACAGTTGGAAGTGTTGTAACCTTTCCATTCTTTAAAGAAGCCTGCAGACAATTAGCACCGGCTGGTTCAACACCGATTACTTTAATATTAGGATTAAGAAGCTTGGCAAGTGTAGATACACCTGTTGCAAGTCCGCCGCCGCCAACTGGAACGAGGATATAATCAACTGTTGGGAGTTCTTTAATAATCTCCATAGCAATTGAGCCCTGTCCTGTAGCAACATCAAGGTCATCAAATGGATGAACAAATGTAAGTCCCTTTTCTTCTGCTAACTTAAGAGCATATTCACAGGCTTCATCATATACATCTCCGTAAAGTACAACTTCAGCACCATAACCCTTAGTTCTGTTAACCTTTATAAGTGGTGTTGTTGTTGGCATAACAACAGTAGCCTTTACGCCATACTTTTTTGCCGCAAATGCAACACCCTGTGCGTGGTTACCAGCAGATGCTGTTATAAGGCCTTTCTTTCTTGCCTCTTCTGACATTGTGCTTATCTTGTAATATGCACCTCTTACCTTGTAAGCACCAGTATACTGCATATTCTCAGGCTTAAGATATACTTTATTGCCTGTCTGATTGCTGAAATATTCGCTGAATATAAGGTTAGTTGGTAATGTAGCTTCCTTTACTTTCTCAGCAGCTTCTTCAAATTTCTTTAAAGTTAATTCTTCCATTGTAAATCTACTCTCCTTTAGGTTACTTTATATTATTAAATCAATTATTAACAATAATATACACCATTAATCTAATTATCAATATAAAATATCATTAATTGAATTAAAATATTACATTAATCATCATCTTCTTCATTATCTGATGTATCAAATAATGCGTTGACAAATGTATCTGAGTCAAATTTTTGTAAATCCTTAACCTGCTCACCTACACCAATGTACTTAACAGGTATTCCAAATTCTGCCTGAATAGCAACGGCGATACCACCCTTAGCTGTTCCGTCCATCTTAGTAAGAATAATTCCTGTTATATTAGTTACATCATTGAATTCGCGTAACTGTGAAAGTGCGTTCTGACCAGTTGTCGCATCAAGGACTATAAGATTTTCCCTATACGCATCAGCATACTCTCTTTCAATAACTCTGTCAATCTTGCGTAATTCTTCCATAAGATTTTTCTTATTCTGAAGCCTTCCGGCTGTATCACATAAAAGAACATCTGCGTGCCTTGCTTTTGCCGCTGCTATAGAATCATATATTACAGCCGCTGGGTCAGAGCCCTCATTCTGTGCAATTATATCTGCACCTACCCTGTTAGCCCATTCTGTAAGCTGTTCAATGGCAGCAGCCCTGAATGTATCAGCCGCAGCAAGGACAACCTTTTTGTTCTGCTCTTTTAAATGGCCTGCAAGCTTTCCTACAGAGGTAGTCTTTCCAACACCATTAACACCAATAAGCATAACAATTGACTTAGTATTCTCAAATTCATATGCATTGGGTCCAAGGTTCATCTTCTCTTTGATTGTATCAATCAATAACTGCTTGCAATCTTTAGGGTCTTTTATTTTATTCTCTTTAACCTTAGCCTTAAGGTCTTCAATAATCTCATCAGTTGCCCTGACACCAATATCTCCCATAATAAGAGTCTCTTCAAGTTCTTCGTAGAAATCATCATCAATTGAAGAAAAGCCATTAAATATATTATCAATGCCCGATACGATATTATCTCTGGTCTTTGTAAGACCTTCTTTAAGTTTACTAAAAAGTCCCATATTAACTCTTCCTTTCTTTAGGCTCATTCAGATCATTGGCAATAAGGTCTACAGAAACAAGAGTTGATACACCCTTCTCCTGCATAGTAATACCATATAATCTGTCTGCCGCAGCCATAGTTCCACGTCTGTGGGTAATTACAATAAACTGTGTATGCTTTGTAAGCTTATGAAGATAATTAGCATATCTTCCAACATTAGAATCATCAAGTGCAGCTTCAATTTCATCAAGAAGACAGAATGGTGATGGCTTTAAGTTCTGTATGGCAAATAATAACGCTATTGCTGTGAGAGCCTTTTCTCCACCTGATAACTGCATCATATTCTGAAGCTTCTTTCCTGGTGGCTGGGATACAATTATAATTCCTGCTTCAAGTATATCTTCATCTTCCACAAGTTCAATTGTACCACGTCCGCCGCCGAATAATTCCTTGAATACCTTATCAAATTCTACTTTTATCTCTTCAAATTTGGCAGTAAACTGTGTTCTCATTCCATTATCAAGTTCAGTTATAACCTTCATAAGTGACTGTTCAGCCTCAATCATATCATCGTGCTGTGTCTTTAAGAAAGTATAACGCTCGCTTACTTCTTTATATTCTTCAATGGCATTAACATTTACATCGCCAAGTTTCTTAATAGAAGCTTTAAGTATATTAATCTGCTTTCTTAAATCATTAAGATTAGTTAATTCATCGCTCTTTAATTCCAGTGCATAGCTGTATGTAAGTTCGTATTCATTCCACATATAATCAATAAGCGAATCATTAGATTCATCAAGCTTATCGTGCTGGTTATGAAGACGCATGCTTTCTTTTTCAAGAAGGATAATCTGCTCATTAAGGGTTTCTCTTTTCTTAAAGAACTCCTTATGGCTTGCAGTAACCTTTTCTTTGTCAGCCTTTAGCTTTGACAGCTTATCGTTGTTAACTTCAAGCCCTTTAACTGTCTTTTCAATATTATCCTTAACATCAGTTATTTCCTGCTGTTTAGTCTTTATTAATTCTGCTGTCTGTTTTATCTTATCGTTAATACTCTCTTTTTCATTATCAAGACTATTAATCTCATCAGAAAGTCTTTGAATATTTTCATTAATAAATGCAGCTTTCTGTTCAACTGATGAATGTGATATCTTTAAATTCTCAAGCTTAAGTGATACTGCCGCCTCATTCGCTTTCTTTTTTTCAAGCAGCTTATTAAGGTTCTCAATCTCTTTTCTTGAAGCCTCATTCTCGCTGTCAAGCACATTAAGGCTTCCACTTACCTGCTGTTTATCACTGTTGACCTTTGATATCTCAGCATCTATTCCAGCCTGTTCATTTACTGCATTTGAATATCCATCAATTATCTCTTTTAACTTGTTATCAGCCTGCTTAAGAGTTACATCTAAAGTATTCTTCTTAATATGTATCTCTCTTTGCTGTTTATTTAACTGGTCAAGATTATCCCTGTTCTTACCGACTTCACTTCTAAGCTCCGATATAGAAGCTTTGGTTTCTGTTATTGTCTTGCTTATGCTTGAAACCTCTGTCTTAAGCTCTTCAATCTCTCTTCTTCGTCCAAGAAGGTTGCTTGAATTCTTAAAAGCACCACCAGTCATTGAACCGCCTGGATTAAGCTGCTCACCTTCAAGTGTTACAATTCTTAATGAATATTTATACTTTCTTGCAATTACCAGAGCATTTTCTATATTATCAACTACAAGAATACGGCCAAGCAGATACTTGGCAAGTCCTTCATATTCAAAAGACACTCTTACAAGATTGCTCGCAACTCCTACAACACCATTTTCATTAATACAATTATCATTCTCTAATGTATTTCTTGAATGAATAGCATTGAGTGGTAAAAATGTTGCACGGCCAAGCTTATTTACTTTAAGGTAATTAATAAGCTCCTTAGCAGTATTCTCTTTATCAGTAACTATGTTCTGGATTGTTCCACCAAGTGCAGTTTCAATAGCAGTTTCATACTGCTTCTCTACTTTAATAATATCTGCGATAACACCAAGAATACCAGGGTTACTGTCCTTTAATTCCATTATCTTACGGATACTGTTGCCATATCCGTCATATCGTTCAGTTATATTAACTAAAGATTCAAGTCTTGACTTGCTTCTATGATAATTCTGGGTAAGTTTATCAAGTTCCTGTGTCTTCTCCGTTATTACCCCCTTAATAGATGTTACATTGGCATTGGCTTGTGCAATTGAAGCATTAATACTGCTTATATTAACATCACATTCTTTTGACTGTGAAGTAATAGAAGCTATTACCTGTCTTTGTGCTGTTTCATCACTTTTTCCAGTTATTATCCTGCTGTTTAACTGCGATTTACGGATTTCAAGCTGTTCAAGCATTGTAATGAACTTCTGGTTCTCTGCTTTGATAGATGACTGTTCTGTCAGATTATCATATATAAGTGTCTGACGGTTCTCTATCTGTCCTGATATTCCGTCTATCTCAGCCTTTACAGCCTCAGCTTCCTCATTAATGGCATTAAGCTTTGTGTTATATTCATTAATCTCTGTATTAATCACCTCTGCCTGCTTCTTTAATTCATTAATCGAAGCTGTCTTGGCAGTCTTATCCTTCTCAATGTCATTAATTCTCTCAGAATGAAGCTGCTTGTTAGCGTTAAATGTCTTAACCTGTTCCTCAAACAGATTAATCTCACCCTTGAACTTCTGGTTATCAAGCTCTAATGCAGAAGATACCTGATTAGTCTGCTCAATTGTAAGATTAAGCTCATTAAGCTGGTTCTCAGCCGCTTCATATTCTGCCTTAGTAGCATCATATTCATTTCTTGAGCCAGCCAGATCATTATCAGCAATCTCTATTTTATTATCAAGCTCAGCAATTTCTTTTCTTATACGGTCAGTTTCTAATAAAAATGCGTTGACATCATATTTTTTCAAATCTGACTTTAAATTAAGATATTCCTTGGCTTTCTCAGACTGTACCTGTAATGGTCCAACCTGCTTTTCAAGCTCTGATAAAATATCATTAACACGGACAAGATTATTTCTTTCATTGTCAAGCTTCTTAATAGCCGCAGCTTTACGGCGTTTAAATTTAACAATACCTGCCGCCTCGTCAAAAAGCTCCCTGCGCTCCTCAGGTTTACCACTAAGAATTTTATCAATCTGTCCCTGTCCGATAATTGAATAACCTTCTTTACCGATACCCGTATCATAGAACATCTCTGTTACATCTTTTAATCGACAGGTATGTCCGTTAATCTTGTATTCACTTTCCCCTGAACGGTACACTCTTCTTGATACCGTAACTTCATCATATTCAACAGGAAGCGCATGGTCACTATTATCAAGTGTTATTGCAACATACGCAAAACCAACAGGTTTACGGTTCTGTGTTCCTGCAAATATGACATCTTCCATTTTCGCCCCACGAAGCTGCTTCGCACTTTGTTCACCAAGAACCCATCTTACAGCATCGGCAACATTACTTTTCCCAGAGCCATTAGGACCTACAATGCCTGTAATTCCGTTATGAAAGTCAAATACTATCTTATTGGCAAATGACTTAAAACCCTGAACCTCTATACTCTTTAAATACATATATACAATTCCTTTGCTATTTTCTTATAGGAAATTCATATCCCTGCTTCTTTAATTCCACAAGTGCCTCATATGCCGCGTGCTGTTCAGCGTGCTTCTTGGTATGACCCTTGGCTGTAACGTGGAACATTCCATCGACCTTCGCACTTGCAATAAAGTCTTTATCGTGCTCTGGTCCTGATTCTCCTATAATCTCGTATACAACTTCCTTATGTGCCGCCTGTACGACTTCCTGTAAAATAGTTTTGCTATCATAAAAGAGTTGCTTGCTTTCCAAATCATTAAGAATAAATGATTTAACGAATTCTTTTGCATTAGCAAAACCACCATCCAGATATATTGCTCCTATTACCGCTTCACAGGCATCTGATACTATAGAATCTCTCTTTCTTCCGCCTGTTAATTCCTCACCTTTACCTAACATTATGAAATTATCAATTCCAATAGCTCTTGCACATATAGCAAGTGTAGGTTCACATACAATACTTGCACGAAGTCTTGTCATCTGGCCCTCATTCATATTGCTGTAATTCTTATAAATGTAATCGCTTGATGTAAGTTCCAGAACTGCATCACCAAGGAACTCAAGTCTTTCATTATCCTTATACTTCTTAATCGTCTTCTCATTAGCATAAGAGCTGTGAGTAAGTGCATTTTTTAAAAGATTAATATCTTTAAACTGATAATTAATTTTATCCATTAACTCAGATAAATTCTTATTATACATTCAATCTCCAATCTGGTGTCAATCTTATAATTATGTCCAATTTATTCAAAAAAGAAAATACAGTCAGATAAAATCCTGCCAGATTACTTTATATGTAACAGGGAATTCTATCAAAATTTCCTGTTACATAAAAAAGCATTAATTTATCCGTGTAATATGCACACTTATAAATTAATGCTCTATTGACACATATTATAGACCCCTGCTATATCAACACCAATATTCTTTATATTAATTATTTAGCAAGTGCATTCTGAATCTGAGTTGCTGCATCTCCTACAGTAACAATATTCTCAATTGCATCGTCTGGAATCTGAATACCGAACTGGTCTTCAATCTCTGTTATAATCTGGAATACATCTAAAGAATCTGCCTTAAGGTCATCAACAAATGCTGATTCTTTAGTAATCTTATCCTCGCTTATATTAAGTACATCTGCAATAATTCTCTGTAACTTCTGAAATTCCATATAAATCCTCCATTCTGACCTGATATCTTAATTATATGAATATCAATATATATCAGGCGTTATACACAATTCTAAATCTGATATTCTTATTATAAATATAATATCTATTCTTGTATTACTATTATAAATATAACATCCGTTCTTGTACTACCATAAATATTATATCTATTCTTCTGTTAATTCCGGCATATGCGAAAGTGACTCAACAATCTGCTCATTAATATTGCTTTTTGAAAATGTCACGCATTGAAGAATTGAATTCTTTACCTCTTTAGCTTTGGCACTTCCGTGTGTCTTAACAACAAGACCATTAAGACCTATAAGTGGTGCTCCACCATACTCTGATGCATCCATAGTCTTAAGTGTACTCTTAATTGAGTCCTTAACAAGCATTGCTCCAATCTTTGACTTAAGATTAGAATAAAATGCACCCTTAATCTTAGATATAATTGTACCAGCAAGACCCTCGTAAAGCTTTAATATAACATTACCAACAAATGCATCACACACGATAACATCTGCACCGCTTCTTGGTATCTCTCTTGCTTCAATGCTTCCTATAAAGTTAATATCATCACACGCTTTAAGAAGTGGAAATGTCTCCTTAACAAGCTGGTTGCCTTTCTCCTCTTCAAGACCAACATTAACTATCGCTACTCTTGGCTTCTTAATCCCAAGACAGTTCTCCATATATATAGAACCCATCTTAGCCCACTGCACAAGAAAAGCTGGTCTGGCATCAACATTAGCCCCACTGTCAACTATCAGCACACAGCCTTTATCAGTAGGAACAATCGCACCTATTGGTGGTCTTTCAACGCCTGGAAGACGTCCAACAATAACCTGTCCACCAACTAATATAGCACCAGAACTTCCTGCTGATACGAAAGCATCAGCTTCTTTATTCTTAACCATATTAAGAGCCTTAACCAAAGATGAATCTTTCTTATGTCTTATAGCCATAACAGGTGGCTCACCTGTTTCTATAACCTCTGTAGCATTAACAACTTCTATCTGCTCTTTGCTATAAGTATATTTGGAAAGTTCGTTATTAACAACATCTTCTTTTCCAACAAGATATACAAAACATTCTTTGCTTGTATTTACGGCATCTACCGCACCTTTAACAATCTCGCCAGGGGCATTATCTCCACCCATAGCATCAAGTGCAACTTTTATCATAAATATACCATTCCTTATATAAATTATGCCTTTTAAATATACTACTAAAATGCTATTTATGCAAGCAAAGCTTAAAAGAAAGCATATGCTAAAAATGTATTTCACCTATATTCTTAATAAGGATCCAAAAAGAATATATCTATGAACAGGAACACCTTTGGTCTTAGCCGTATCCGTCCCACCATCCAGGCAGATTAGAAACTTTCATTTATTAGAAACGTACACGAAAGGCATAAAAAATGAGCCTGCCCTCTAAAGGACAGACTCATTAAATAAGTTACTCTATAGAAATTAATCTACAGTAACGATTTCTTTCTTGTTGTATGTTTTAAGAGTTTTTATAAGTCTATATATGTCTTTATATCCTTACAAAATAAGGATTCTTCTTTATATAACTCTTTATAACTCTATATAAAATACAGTTCAATTGGGTTAAAAATTGGGTTAAAGTGCTATAATGGGTTATTTTATAATCCTATAACATTTTGAATCTTGTTCATTTCATTAATTGCTCTGTCGTCACTTACATGATTATAAACTTGCATTGTAACAGCTATATTACTATGTCCCATAATTTCTTGTAATACTTTTACATCCATACCATCTTCAGCCATTCTAGTACAAAATGTATGTCTAAGAACGTGAAATGTAAAATCAGGAATGAGAACTGGTTCTCTTTCTTCCCATTGTGCAACTTCAATTTCTTCTTTATTACAGCTTTCTCTTAACAAGTGACAAGTCCTTGTTAATGTATTAGGGGTAAATAATCCTTCTTCTCTGTTCAAAAATACAAAATTGGTGTACCCATCAATATTGATATTTGAAGATACGCTAATAAAATATGTTTCATTTTTGTATTTTTGTAAGAGTTTTTCAATATCTTTTTGCATAGGAATATGTCTAGTCTTTTTATTCTTAGGTACTGAAGCATAATGCTTGATTGTACCATCTTTTTTTCTATATAATATTTGATGGTCAATAGTTATATAGTGATTTTTAAAATCAATATTGTTCCATGTTAATCCCATTGCTTCACTAATTCTTAGTCCAGTGCATAGGACTGTTGCAAACATTGGGTAATATCGTTTATATATATTGTTGTTTTTTACAAAAGACAATAACTTTTTTTGTTGTTCTTTAGTTAAAGCAATTCTTGGAGAATCCATCGAACCACGAACATATTCCTTCATACAATTTTTGCAAGGATTGAGCCTAATTGTAGAATCATCGACAGCTAATTGAAAAGCTGGATACAAAAGATTTTGATATAATTGTATTGTACCAACTGACAATTTTTTATCAATATATAAATGTTTATAGAATTTTAATATGTCAGATTTCTTAACTGAGCATATCTGCATGTTACCTAGCAAAGAATTTTTAATATTCACCTCATACATATTTTTATAATTATTTAATGTACTGTTTGCTAAGTTCACTTTTGTATCTAGGTACATATTAATCAAATCATTAACTTTTGACTGAGCTTTATATGTGTTTATGTTGTCATTAAGATCTTTTTCTATCTGTTTAATTTTTGCACGTAAACACAAATCATCTTTTTTGCCAGAAGGAGTTTTATCGGTAGTTACAAGTTTCCACGAATATATGGCTTTTCTTTTCCCATACTTATCTGTAAATCTATAACGATACCTACCATCTTTTAACTGGTCTTCACCTTCTTTTAATACTCTTCCTTTAATATCTTTTTTGTCCATAAAATATCACCTTTATTTCTTTATTAAAAACAAAGGATTGAGTGATATATTTTACACCTAAATAATATCACTCAACCATAATAATTTCAACAACATTAAATCATATTTATATTTTCTATAAATTCATCAAATAACTTTCTTTTAATTAATCTTTTATTTCCTACATATAATACAAAATTACAAGTAGGTTCTTTAATCAACATAGTTAATCTATTTATTCCAATATTGGAATATTCAGCAGCTTCTTCAAGTGTAAGGTTCTGTTTTTGATAAATTGGAACTTTTTCTTTCATAATCACACCTTTCCAGTAGAACCAAATCCACCTTCACCTCTATTAGTTTCAGACAGCTTATCTACTTCCTTAAATTTAAACTGTGTTACTGGCTGGATTATTATCTGTGCTATTCTATCTCCGTCTGAGACAGTTCTTACTTCTTTACTCTGATTATATAAAGCAACTTTAATACTTGATCTATAGTCTGCATCAATCACGCCTACCTTATTAGCTGGCGCAAGTCCTTGCTTACAAGATAAGCCACTTCTTGCATATACAAGCCCAACGTACCCTTCTGGAATTTCCATAGTTACACCTGTGTCTAAGAAGGCTGTTTCACATGGTAAAATCTCAACAGTCTTAGTATCATTATGTATTACTGCATATAAATCTGCACCTGCTGCATATTCAGTTCCATAAGTAGGAATATGTGCTCCGTTATCTAATAAAATGTTTACTACTGGTCTAACCTTAACTGCTCTGATTGAATAATCTGGTGTCTTTAATAATGTCTTCATCTTTAATATTCCTTTCTTTACTAGCTTGTCTAACTCTTTGCTTACATTACTTTCTATAGTATTCCTCATATCTAAAGAAATCGTTGTTTCATTGGCATAATAGGGGCTATAAACGCCCATTTGATCGACTATTTCAGACCTAAAAGTTCGATCTTCTATGTTAATATACATATTTATGAATAAAACTGGATATTTTTGATAAAAATAGATTGGCTTTGACAGAATATAATCACCTTCGCTTAGATATCGAAAACCATATTTTTTTATCTTCTGAATTGTTACTTTTGGCTTAACTATGTACTCTTTCATATACATTTCACTCCATTTTTTTAATTTCATTTTCTAAATATCTTAGATACTCTTCCCATTTGCCAATCATGCAAATATACTCTTTGCCCTTGACACATTTGAGCCTCATATCTGATTTAATATTCTCCCAAGTGTTCTTCTTTGTAATCAAAGTTTGCAAGTAAGAATGTGTTATTCTACTTAGGATTAAAAGCTTCTCAGGAGGAATTTTAGATGCGATTTGTTTATAGGCTTCTAATTTATCATCTGGAATTTTAAAGTCGGATTTCGGGAGATTTTTAGGCGAAAAAGGACTTGTCTGAGAGCCTGAGGTTTTTGGTTTTAATAGTGGGATTATTTTATCAGAATTGACATATTTGAATTTAAACAGGATCTCAGAGTCCGTTTCTTCAATGTCAAATACCAGAGATTTATCCGTTTCTTCAAGATTTTTAAGAATGTTATGTCCTCTTCCAAGAGAGGGAATGTAAGCTTGTAAAATGTTATGTCCATAATAAAATACTTTATTGCCAAACTGACAATCTATGTAACAATCTATATCTTCTAATGTTCCATTGAGCTTTCTATTAAAATCATTTGTAAGCTGATTTATTGGGGCACGTATTCTATATTGACCTTTAAATTTATCATATAAGTAATTTGCCGTACTTAATCACTCCTTTACTTTATTATTCTGAATGTATCGTACTAATATTGGAGATGCGGATAATACGGAAGATGCAGATAAAATTTTGTTATAATTTATTATCATACCTAAATCTATTAATGTATTAATGTGTTCTATTAATATGTGTCTTTCGGATGATTCATTTTCAAGCGTAATATCAAGATCATTAATTAATTTTATTAAAGGTATGTCAGGATTATTATATATTTTTAGAATTATTTTCTTGCAATAACTCTTTTATTATATTATTTGTGTTGTATTCATTGTATAAATGATTGTATTGATGTTTACAAATTTCAATTGTCGAAACACATAGTCCAATTGTATATATTAATTCTGTATTGTCACAATCATTAAAATATCTTCTTTTTAAAAATTGAATAAATCGTTCATATTTAAACAAATTATGCGATATCTGAGAGTTTACTATCTTTGAAAAAATACAATCAGATACATATTCATAAAATGCTTCATTGGTTTCATTTAACTCTTTAGCCAAAGTGCTATAAGTTGTTATTTTAGTTAAATCTTTAATTTCATATATCATTTTATCATTGTGCCTTACTAATATTCTTCATATTCTTTTTCGCTACTTATTTTAGGTGCATTCTTTTCACTGTCTAATACAGTATCTAAACATTTTTGTCTATCGTTAAATATTAATTGGTTAAGATTATTATATGAAAATAAATATACATGTTTATCACGCTTATCAACACCAACAAAATAATCATCTTCTACTGTTCTTATAAGCAACTCACTTACTTCGTATATGCCTACAGCTTTTAATATTCGGGCATAGTATAAAACCATGCCCTTCCTTACATCTTCTTTAGTCATTTATTCTTCCTTTTATTTAGCGTTATAAAATGACTTATTATAAGTCCTATAATTATTGCTAGAATTGTTGTCCATAAGTTCACTTTATTCACTCTCTATTTTATTCTCTAATATAGTTTTAATTTGTGCTTCATATAAAGTTGTTGCACTAATAATTTCATTACAACGTCCTTCCATTTTGTGAAAGCTATTTTCCCATACACTACACATTCTAATTATTGCTGCAATATCTTCATCATATCCATACTTGTTTTCAAGGTTACGTAATGCAACATAATAATCTTCACCATCAATCTGAAAATCAGACAGTTCTTCATTTGCAATATCTACATAAGACATATTAGTTACCGCCTAATCGCAATATAAAACCATTTTGTTTTGAGCAAGAGATTGTTTGACATCAATTACATGCTGATTCTTACTTCCTCGCCATTTTAATGTAAGGTCTTTCTGCTCATCTATATATTCTCCGTCAACAAGCACATCTATATTAGAAATTATCTTCCATCGTTTTGACCAAACACTAGGTATTCCACTAACTTTCTCGTATTGTTCTTGCTTTATAATCTCTGATAATTCATATCCTGTATACAACCAGATTGTTTTCTCAGGGAAGGAAATACGGATTTCTTTAATTAGAGACAAGACTTCATCGAGGTTTTGTTCCGCTAAAGGTTCGCCCCCTAAAACAGAAATTCGTCTGATATATGGTCGATCAATCAATTCCATAAATTTATTTTTTGCTTCTTCTGTCCATTCTTTACCACCATTAAAATCCCATGTTTCAGAATTGAAACAGTTGAAGCAGTGTCTGTCACACCCTTGAACGAAGAGGGAGACTCCAACTCCCTCTCCATTTGAAATGTCCATAGATCTAATCTGTGCGTATCTCATTATAAATCCTCCGCAATATCTGTCATATGAACATATCTCTCCTTAATTTCCTGAGTACGTCCTTTTCCCCAGTAATTAGTTCCAATATATCCGCAAGTCCTTCTTGCTACATTCATCTTGTCTTTATTTCTATTGTGGCAATTTGGACATTCCCAAATAAGTTCACCACCTTCATCAATAATTTTGATTTCACCGTCATAACCACAAATCTGACAGTAATCAGATTTTGTATTTTCTTCTGCATACATGATATGGTCGTAGATAAATTTATTCATTTCTAAAATAGCATCTACATTATTTACTAATCCATCTGTCTCAACATAAGATATCGCACCTCCAAGTGATAACGCCTGAAATTCTGATTCTTTAGCAAGTTTATCAAATGCATTAATTGGTTCTTTTACAAATGTATGATAACTGTTTGTGATATAGTTTCTATCTGTAATACCTTTAATAATTCCAAAGCGTTTCTGTAGACACTTCGCAAATTTATACGTTGTGTTTTCGATTGGAGATCCATAAATTGAAAATCCAATATAATGTTCTTTATTCCACTGGTCACATTTATCGTTCATAAACTGCATTACTTTAATGCCAAAATCATGACCTTCCTGTGAATCAATATGTGATTTACCAGTCATATATTTTACACATTCATATAATCCTGCATATCCAAGAGAAATACTTGAGTATCCATTATGAAGTAACTTATCAATCTTTTCACCTTTTTCAAGTCTTGCAAATGCTCCATACTGCCATAATAAAGGTGCGACATCAGATAGTGTTCCTTCTAATCGTTTATGTCTGCAAAGTAATGCTTTATGACATAATTCTGTTCTCTGTTCCATTAAATTCCAAAACTTTTCATAATCTCCTTCAGATGACAATGCTATATCTACAAGGTTTAATGTGACAACGCCTTGGTTTAGTCTTCCATAAAATTTATAATTACCATTTTCATCTTTATAAGGTGAAAGGAAACTTCTACACGTTTTTATTACATATCACTATGTACACTGACTATATATTCTCTCCGAGTCCGTTACTCTCATCAACGAGCCGACTGCTTGGAATTGGTGCTTGTCTCCAATCCTACACCGCTACACTCATCACGGTTAGTCGATACACACTTCCTATTTCTAGGGTTGGCACGGTACTCATCTTAGGTCACAGAATCTCTTCTACCTAAGACCTATCCGTTAGCAACTATATTAGTTACACCCTCTAAGCAACGAGGTTCAATCGGTTTATCCTGGGCTGTAGTTTACGCTCACCCATACACGGGAAACAGTTGCCCTCTTTATATTTCTTCATAATCTTCTCTGAAATATAATCAGGGTTCATTCTCTTTGCAGTACACTTAGCTGCAAGTTTTGTTAAATACCAATAAGGGGAATTTTCATGGATATTATCTTCTTCTAAGACATAAAGAAGCTTTGGAAAAGCCTGTGTGACATATACGCCAACTTCATTTTTAAGACCAAGTAATCTCTGATTAAGAAACTCTTCAATAATCATTGCAAGTTCTTTCTTATACTCTGTAGTCTCTCCAAGATACATGAATACACTCAAAAAAGGAGACTGCCCATTTGAGTTAGACATAGAATTGCACTGATAGTTAAATGTCTGAACGCCATCTGTTACTTCTTTTTTGGTATCAGCTTTTGCATATTTTTTACAATCTTCATCAGAAAATCCCCATGACTTATATTTCTCATAGTATTTGTTGTAACTATCTCTTACAAATGGTGCTAAATGTGTAAGAGTAATTGTAGCCCCTCCATACTGAAGTGATGTAACACCAAGAATAATCTGAGTGGCGATTGTACAAGCAGTAATAAATCTATGTGGTTTTTCAATCATTACCTTGTTAATACAAGTACCATTCTGTAACATATCTTCAAGATTAATAAGTGAGCAGTTACTCATCGCATTCATACCAAAATAATCAATATCATGGAAATGAATAATTCCTTCATCGTGCGCTTGTACAACTTCTGGTGGAAGTAAAAATCTACGAGAAATATCTTTGCTAACAATTCCTGCCATATAATCACGCTGAGTATTTAATACTTTTGAGTTTTTATTGGAGTTCTCAGTATTCCAATATTCACTTTCACCATCTAACAGTTCATCAATCTCGGAATCTGTTGTATTCTCATTTTCTCTCTGAAACTCACGAATACTTCTATATCCCTCATATGCTTTTGCAGTAAGTCTCTGCTTTTTGGTAATTAATTTATCATAAACCATTGATTCAATATCAGAGATGCTTACTTCTTCTTTATCCTTACACTCTTCTTCAATCTCATTTGCAATGTCATCCGCAATCTTTGGCTTTACAATGCCTGAACCATTCTTCATAGCTTTAAGAATTGCCGTTGAGATTTTTGATTTGTTAAAATCAACCTCTGAACAATCTCTCTTAATTACTTTTGTCAATATTTATATCTCCTTCCTCAATTTTGTTTATAAGTCCCTCAAATGACGATTTAAGATTTAAAGTTAGTTCTTTCCAGAATTTACAATAAGCTTTTTCTTGTTCTAGTTCTTTTTGTAATCTATTTATTTTTCCATTATCTTCATTTGATTTTTGTACATTATCAGTATTATCTAACACTTTTAAATAGCCATAATACCTATATAATTCATCATAGTGTTTATTACTTACCCCTATAAATAAACCCTGTTCTATGCCTTCTAAAGTTATCATATAGATATCTTCTTTATTATACGTTCCCATTTATCTCCTTTCTCGATTTCACAAGAAATCAACCTTTCTTGTTTATTTATTTTTACTCTTATTCCTCAAATCCAATAACATTACCATCATTAATAACTACTCTTGTATTCTTGTATTCAAACAATTCAATACAATCACCAACAGTAATATTATCCTTATTAATCTCTGTAGTCTCTCTTAACATAATTAATCCTCCAATTCTGCTTTATAAAGCTGGTATATCATATTCCAATTCCAACAATGCTTGCCATTATATTCCTTATTCCAAGGATAAATTTCGCCAAAACAAATCTTTGTATCAGCGTTAGAAGTTTCAAGATTATGTGCAGAATCATCAATAAATAATCCACCACTCATATCTATATTAGACTTATCCTTATATTCTTTGAGATTAACTCCTATGAATCGACAAAATGGAAGAATTTCTTTGCACCATTTTTCCTTTGCTTTAAGATTAGGACTATAACCAGAAGAAACAATAATAACTTCATCTTGTAAAGCAAATTTTCTTAATGTTTCATAGGCTTGTGGCATAAATTTTAACTTATCAAAGAATCGCTGTTGATTGAAATATGTATTTATATATTCTCTACTTGCACAGTTAAGTTCTTCAAAGTTCCAAGTCTTAATCTGTTCTGGGAAAACATATTTATAATCACTGTAATATTTGAAATCTTCATTATATAAATCACATATTGCAGCAATTGTATCTACAATAACTCCGTCAAAATCAACAAATAATTTTATATAGCATCACTCCAATCAGTTAATTTATATTTACATTCACCATTTTTATCAAAACTATAATTTTCTCTAAGAAATTGAACATTAAATGGGGTGTTCTTGTTATGTCTTACACAATCTATATGTGGACAATTACGATTTCCACAATATATTCTTTCTATTTTTTCTTCTTTCAATCTCATCTAGCTCCTTACAAAGACGTGCGGTGTCATAAGCATCTCTTAATTCATTATTCACTACATAATCAATATACTTTTTAATATGCTTAAAATCTTTCTTGTCAGCCTTATATCTACGCTTAACCTCTTTAATGTCTTCGTTTGACATATTAGCTCTTGACATCATTCTTCTTTTTAATTCTTTGTTGGAAACTTCAAGATAAATCGCTGTAATAGGCAAATTAGGATATTTCTTTCTTATATTAATCAGACCTTCAGGTGTAAGAATGATTACCTTTTCTGTAGCATACTTGTAGTCATCTATTCGACTGCCATACAGCCACATACCTCTTTGGGTTTCGTAACTTCTATATTCAGCAAAATCTCTTTTTTCAATCATTTTCATAAATTCATCCTGAGAGATAAAATAATAATCAACTCCATCAATTTCGCCAGTTCTCATGGGACGAGTTGTACAAGTTACAACTCTAGTATATCCCATAGAAAAAAGAATTTTTGCTACACTATCTTTGCCAGAACAGCTTTTTCCTATTAATACAATCATGTTTCAAACTCCTTCATTTGTTCTATAAATTTTGTGATTATCTCATTGTCATCACAATACAAACACACATTTACTAATTCTAATAAATTTAATGAAAATATAGCCATAATAGATTTCGCATCAACTTCATACCTGTGTGATTTAATTGTTATTTCTTCATCATATTTAGATACAATATTTACAAAATTCTTAACTCTTTGAACATTGTCTAACTTTACAACTGCTGTTGTTTCTAACATATATTCTCTCCTCTTTCTTAATTTAATCAGAATACACTCTTATATAAGCTATTTCGCCTTCGAAGATACCACCCAAAGTAGATACATCTCCTGTATTTCCCCAACGATTGCTTATGTTGGGGATTAATGTGGGACTATGAACTATAAATTCTACAATTGAATCATTGCCTACAGTATATTGTCCTAAATTATCGGTGTGTTCATCTGCCTTGCAGTCGGCAAGAATACAAGGAATTACTTCACCTGACACCATAACAACATCAAATTTTGTTCCTATTTTCGTGGTGTAATAAGAACCGACTGCACAAGTATAACGTCCATCGATCATATAAATACCAGATTCATCAAGTTCATATTCAGACTTGAGTTCATACTGTGCTGAACTTTTATTTGTTATAAGACGTGCATCCATATAGCTTTTAAATGTTTTACCTGTTGGGACATCCATATCAACATAATGAGTTTCTTCTATAATAATAGGTGTATCTTCTTCTATTATTTCTTCAATTACATCATTAGATTGAGTGGTTTTGTTAATTTCAATTTGTCGTTGAAACATTCTTTCTTTAGTTCTTATACAAAAATGTGATTCATAATAATAATTTACCTGTGCTGCATTTGCAGTTATAGCTTGTATACTTTCTGCCCTCAAAGGGGCGACAAGAGTACTTGCTAGTGCAAAAGAAACAGCGATATTTGCTAACGTGTAAATCTTAAACACCCACTTCCTTCATATTTGTTTGTATATAACTTGACATATACTTCATTAGAATCATTAGTATCGAATCCGACAGATTTTATGTTCATATCAACAATGCCAGATTCTTGTCTAATTTCTTCTATTTCATTATTCTCTCTTGTACCTACTGCAACATAAGAATCTGGTGGTACATTTTCAAGAAAACTTTTTAGCTTACCTGCATTTATATAATTCACGCTTCGTTTCTCACCTCCTTTCTTATAATGAAAAACTTACTGGATCATAGAAAGGAATTCTTCTTCTGAAATAATTGGAATATTAAGAGATTTTGCTTTCTGATTTTTAGATGATGTCGAATTGATATCATTATTTATGAGATAAGATGTTTTAGAACTTACAGATCCTACGACTGTACCGCCATGAGAAACTATGTCGGCTTTCAATTCGTCACGATTTTTATAATGATTGACTGAACCAGTTACCACAAATGTTTTACCTTGCAATGTATTGGGAATTTCATCTAAGATTACATAAGTTGATTCAAAATTAAATTCTTTTGATAATTCGTAAACTATATTAGAATATTTATACCAATAAGAATCAATCGAGGATATCTTTTTGTCACTTATACCGTCAAGAGAAGAAAAATAAACAGCTCTTTTTGTTCCCATAGTTGTAATAAATTCTCTGATACTATAATTAACCTTTTCTGCAATTAATTTACTTACTGTCTTTCCAATCATAGGAATTGAAAGTGAGTAAATAAATCTATCGAGTGTTGTGTTACGGGATTTTTCGATAGACGAAAGAAGCTTCTCAACAGACTTCTTACCAAATCCTTCTAAAGTTTTCATTTCATTTTCATGACATTTTAAATAATAAATGTCTTTAATTGATGTCAACCAACCAAGATTGATGAATTTCTCTATTGTAGATTTTGAAAGACTATCAATGTTAAGTGCGTTTTTACTAGCCGCATGTGTAAGTTTGCCAAGAAGCTTACCCTTACAATTATCATTGGTACATGCAAGAACTTCTGAATTATTGTCTTTTACTATCTTAGTAAGCTGACCACATATAGGACATTTATCTGGAATGTTGATATATGATACATCTAAGATTAAATCATCAAATTTACTTGAATCAAATTGTTCAGCCCATCTTATAGCAGGAATAATCATATTGGCTTTATAAACGCCAATCTTCTGTCCCTTCCAACTTCTTCCAAGAATTTCATTCATTACAGAAATATTATGGAGCGATGCACGGCTTACTTCACTACCATCAATATCTACTGTATCGAAAATTGCTACAGGTGTTAAAATTCCAGTCTTACCACAACTCCATTCAATATCTCTTAATGTTGTTTCTACTGAATCATTAAATACCTTATAAGCAATACCATTTCTAAAATGATGTGAAGTGTTCCCAAGAGACTTTCCATATTCAACATCATCAAACTTAAATACTACACCGTCTTGAGGTAACTTATTATTGTCAGCAATATAAAAAATAAGATGTAGACAGGCATCAATTACTAAATTGTCATCATGCAAATTATTATCTTTTTTTACTTCACTCAGCAAAACATTTGGAACTATTTCAAAACCCAAGTCAGCAGCTTCAAATAATTGTTTTTGAAATTCATTAACATTAGAACCCTCAACCACTTCCCAAGCATACCAAGATAATTTTCTATCTTTTACAACCGATGTATCAAGACTTGATAACGTACCTGCTGCTAAATTACGGCTATTCTTATATTCTCCGTTTTTGTTAATCTCTGCAAAATTATCTAATTTAATTAATGCTTCACCATCAATTATATAAGTTTCTTCCTTATTGATATGTAATGGAACATTAGTAAACTGTTTAACGTGTTCTGTCACATCAGATCCAACTACACCATTTCCTCTTGATTCTGCTAAAACTAAATCACCATCTTTATAAGTAAGACGTACAGTTAAACCATCGAGCTTTACAGAAGCCACAAGATTATGATTATTTGCAAATTTAACAATCTCTTCTGTACTGTGGCACTTTTCAAGTGAAAGCATTGGTGTTTTATGAGTAACTTCTTTTATATTGTCTAATACTGTTGCACCAACGTTATGTGTTGGACTGTTAGATAACACAATACCCGTTTCTTCTTCCCACTGTCTTAATTCTTCAAGTTTATTATCAAACTCAGCATCACTCATGATAGGCTGTCCAGTATTGTAGTAAGCTTCTGATGCTTTATTGAGTTCGTTGACTCTATCAACTATCTGATTTCTGTTCATCGTTCTCCTTTCTAGTTCCTATGAAGTGAACATTTCTTCTGTTTTTCGTCCTCTAAAACCCTTATAAATCAAGGGTTTTCAGACTTCCCATCATACATAATCAGCTCTTTTGCATACGGAAGCGACTCTACCCATTTGATAAAAGACTCTGACCACTCTGTAAGCTTATGGTTTCTACGCTGAAAGTACATGTTACGGACATTTTCATAATTCATTGTTATTGTACGTTTCTGTAACCAGCTCTCAGGAAGCCAACGTATAAGCTCTTTCCAGTATCTCTTATCTTTCGTTTCAAGATATTTTTTACGAATATTTTCTAATACATAAATAATATCTTCTTCAAATGTTGAAATATTATCTGATCCGTCATCATCTTTTGGATTATCAGCAAGAGATAAATTCCTGTCATAATCATCAATCTCAAAACAATCTAATGTAATTGCTGTCGTGGCGAGCTTGTGCATTGTACTCGTTGAGTTCGCAACCGTCCCTACCTTATATGTATCAAACTCTTTCCACCAATAAAGAGGTGCTGTTATATCAACTGATACAAAAATCTGTCGCATAAACTTTCTATGCTCATTTCCTGCTTTAATAAGAGTCTGTGCAAGTTTCATATCATTCTGACCAATTCTAAATTCATCACAATATTCTTCGTCACAATCCATATTTAAATGTGGACAATCTTCACGACAACCATTCATACAATCATAATTTGTTCCGCTATCACTTCTGTGCCAAGAATTCAACGGATTCCTCATTCCACGGAGACTGTGTTCAAATCCCCATACTTCTGTATTCTCAAATTTCATTATTTATTTCCTCCTATTGAAACTCTGATTTAGTTGTCTTCTTCTTCGTTCTGAGTTGTTGCATTAATTAGTCCTAATACACCTGCAACATATCCAACATAATATTTACCATCACATTCTTCTGCCCATTCAAGTGATTCGTTTAATATAATAATACCTTCTTTATAAAT
>OIAD01000381.1_pt1 | contig 25548 bp, 21 predicted proteins | sample 1580601 | NCBI WGS metagenome assembly OIAD01 (sample SAMEA3882554, study PRJEB24775) | human gut metagenome | biome: human-associated habitat; feature: intestine environment; material: feces | place: Netherlands | collected 2009/2010
TCACACAGAAAGGTGCAAATACCTGTGTGGTTGGAATCCACGGAAACTTTGATCAGGCACAGACCGGTGTGAAGAAGATGTTTAATGATACTGCACTTGAAGCAGAACTTGATGTTGCAGGTTATCAGTTCTCATCTGCAAATTCCATCAATATCGGACGTCTGATTCCTCAGGTGGCATATTATGTATATGCATATGCAAAATTATATAAAAATGGTGCAATTGCAAAAGATGAAAAGATCAACGTTGTTGTTCCAACCGGAAATTTCGGAAATATCCTTGCTGCTTTTTATGCAAAGAATATGGGACTTCCAATTGCAAAACTGATCTGTGCATCCAATGAGAACAAAGTATTGTATGATTTCTTCTCCACCGGAACATACGACAGAAACCGTGATTTCATTCTTACAAGTTCTCCATCCATGGATATTCTGATTTCTTCCAATCTGGAGCGTCTGATTTACCGTATTGCCGGAAACGACGCAGAAAAGAATACAAAGATGATGGAAGAACTTTCCACAGACGGAAAATATGCAATCACAGACGAGATGCGTGCGCAGCTTGCTGATTTCTACGGAAATTATACAAGCGAGGAAGAGACTGCAAAGACCATCAAAAAATTATATGAGGATACCGGATATATCATTGATACCCATACAGCAGTTGCGGCAGGGGTATACGATAAGTATAAGAAGGATACCGGGGATACCGAGACAAAGACCGTGATTGCCAGCACGGCAAGTCCGTTTAAGTTTACCCGAAGCGTTATGGATGCGATTGATCCGAAATATGATGCTATGGGTGACTTTGAGCTGGTAGATGAGCTTTCCAGAATCGGAAATGTCAAAGTCCCACAGGCGATCGAAGAGATCCGTACCGCACCGGTACTTCATGATACGGTATGTGAAGTGGAAGAAATGCCACAGGTTGTTAAAAAATTCCTTGGTGTTTAAAATACATATGAAAAGAGGACAAAGATTATGAAAAAGAAATTGATTTCACTTTTACTTGTTTCTGCCATGGCAGCTGCAACAGCAGGCTGCGGTTCATCCGTACCTGCCAACAGTGTGAACTCCAGAGATGATCTTCCGGGTAAAAAAATCGGAGTACAGCTCGGTACAACCGGAGATTCGGATGCCACAGAGTATGAAAAGAATGATGGCAGTACGGTAGAACGTTACAATAAAGGCGCAGATGCCATTCAGGCATTAAAAACAGGAAAGATTGACTGTGTAATCATTGATCAGCAGCCGGCAGAAGCTTTTGTTGAAAAAAATGATGATTTAAAGATTTTATCCGATACGTTTGATCCGGAAGAGTATGCCATCTGTATTGCCAAAGGCAATTCGGATCTGACCGATAAATTTAACAGCGCGATTGAAGAACTGCAAAAGGATGGAACCATTGATTCCATCACCAGCAATTATATCGGAGATGAGGCTGGAAAGCATCCATATGAGACACCGGACGGAACCGAGTATCCAAACGGAACACTTACTATGGCAACCAATGCGCAGTTTGAGCCATACGAATATTATGACGGAGATCAGATTGTAGGAATTGATGCAGATATTGCAAAAGCAATCTGTGATAAACTCGGATATGAGCTGAAGATTGAAGATATGGAGTTTGATGCGATCATCGCAGCGGTATCTTCCGGAAAAGCTGATTTTGGTGCTGCCGGAATCACGGTAACTGAGGATCGTAAGAAAAATATTGACTTTACGGATACCTATACAAAGGCTTGTCAGGTAATCGTTGTAAGAAACAAATAATTTGTTTCGGAGGATAAACAGTGAGTGATTTTATTGCAAAATTTCAACAGGATTTTATAGAGAGCGACCGTTATCTGTATCTGCTGCGTGGGCTGGGGAATACATTGCTGATTGCAGCCCTTGCGGTTATTCTGGGAATTGTTCTTGGATTTCTGGTTGCAATCATCCGGTCTACACATGACAAGCATGGCGGACTGAATATCCTGAATTTTATCTGTAAAGTGTATCTGACCATATGGCGGGGAACCCCGACGATGGTGCAGCTGCTGATCATGTATTATATTATTCTCGTTGCACTGGATAATAAGATTCTGGTTGCAGTGATTGCGTTCGGATTGAATTCGGCGGCTTATGTGGCAGAGATTGTCCGTTCCGGAATTATGTCTGTGGATGAGGGACAGTTTGAGGCCGGACGAAGCCTTGGGTTGAATTACACCCAGACCATGCGGCTGATCATTCTTCCTCAGGCATTTAAAAATGTCCTTCCGGCGCTGGCAAATGAATTTATTACACTTTTGAAAGAGACATCCATCAGTGGATACATTGCAATTCCGGATCTGACAAAAGGCGGTGACATTATTCGAAGCCAGACATATGATGCGTTTCTTCCGTTATTCGGCGTTGCGGTCATTTATCTGGTACTGGTAATGATCCTTACGGCAGGAGTACACAAACTGGAAACGAGGTTGCGGACAAATGAGCGATAACAAAAATGTATTGATCGAAGTGAGAGATCTTTGTAAATCTTTTGACCATGTTAAGGTATTAAACGGAATATCAACAACGATTTCGCAGGGAGAGGTTGTTGCAATTATCGGACCGTCGGGATGCGGAAAATCTACGTTTCTGCGCTCCATGAATCTTCTGGAAAAACCAACCTCCGGTTCCATTCTTTTTGAGGGAACGGATATTACGGATTCTTCCGTTGACATCAATAAAATGCGTCAGAAAATCGGAATGGTGTTTCAGCAGTTTAATCTCTTTCCCAACCATACCGTAAAAGGGAATATCATGCTTGCCCCGGTACAGACCGGGCTCATGACAAAAGAAGAGGCTTCGAAACGTGCAGATGAACTGCTGGTACGCGTAGGGCTTTCGGATAAAGCGGATGTCTATCCTGCAATGCTTTCCGGAGGACAAAAGCAGCGTATTGCGATTGCGCGTGCACTTGCTATGAATCCGGATGTGATGCTGTTTGATGAGCCGACTTCTGCACTTGATCCGGAAATGGTAGGAGAAGTACTTGAGATTATGAAAGAACTTGCCAGAGATGGAATGACGATGGTGGTTGTCACACATGAGATGGGATTTGCCAGGGAAGTGGCAAGCCGTGTAATGTTCATCAATGAAGGACAGATTCAGGAGGAGAATACACCGAAGGAATTTTTCTCCCACCCGGAAAATCCACGTTTGTGCGAGTTCCTTTCTAAAGTATTATAGTGGAAACATAAAAAACGTCTGCCTTGTGGCAGACGTTTTTTTATGGCATTTTACTTTAAGGAAAATCCTATTTTATTCTTTAATGGAAACACGTTCCATATAAAAATCAATCGTTCCAAACGTATACAGAACCGGGATATGCAAGGCGCGTCCTGAAAACTGAATCGGGGAAACGGTAATATGCTCCGGAGCACCGAGTGTTAACTCTGTGTTAGAGGTGTTTGATACATTTACAATGAATAATCCGTTCTGCAGATTTACAAAATCCTCCAGAGAAGCCTGAACGTATTCATCGTAAGAATGGAACTGCTCATGGACATAGCGGGTAGCAAAGGCAATCGCCGTGTCCAGATCCATGGAAATATAGGTGTTAATCGCATAGTCACCATGAATTTCCTGCTTTACACAACAGGCAATGGAAGCCTCAGTGACTTCTTCCACGGAAAGCGGTGTGTAATCGGAACCGATAAAACGGATAAAATCGTTAAATAAAAGCTCGATAAACATATGTCCTTTTTCCGAAAGAGCAGCGTCGGTTGATGAAAAAAAGTTTTCAAACAACTGCTGGATATTTTTCCGGCGCTCGATAAGGCTTTCTTCATCTTCCATGCCGTTTTTGGAACGGTAATCCTGTATGATCTGTTCGAAATCGGTGTTTGTCAGAACCCCTTCATCCAAAAGAACCTGTCCAAGAGAAAGGAAGGCAGGGGTCTGCTGTTTTAACAGTTCTTCCACCTGAGCTTCGGTCAGGTATCCGAGCTGAATCGCCAGCTCACCGAAACGATTGTCCTGGTGGGTCTGGTGAATGACAACATCATCTACCTGGGCTGCATTCATGTATCCGGCATGAATGGCAAGGGTACCGAGTTTCATATGCTGGTCTGCTTCCTGACGCATCGCTGAAAACAGCTGATCACGGGTCACATATCCGTTGGCAAGCAGATAATTTCCAAAAAATTGTGTATACATAACGATTATCTCCCTTCCAGGAAGCGCTTAACGACAGCAAGCACCTGTTCCTTGTCCAGTGGCTTTTGAATGAAATCTTTTGCGCCCGCTTCCAGTGCATTTTTCAGCTGGGACTGTGTTCCGACAGAAGAAGCGATGATGATTGTAGCTTCCGGATCAAATTCCATAATATCACGGATGGCATCATTGCCGTCTTTTTTTGGCATAACAATGTCAAGAAATACCAGATCCGGATGTACTTCTTTATATTTGTCAATCGCACTCTGTCCATCGGTGGCTTCCACGAATACCGGAGTGCCGAGAGTGGAAATGATGTCCTTTAACTGTTTACGTGCAAGAATCGAATCGTCAGTAATTAAAATTGTAGTGTCCTCAATGCGCATATACATTCTCCTTTTTGTTACATATTAAGTATATTTTACTATAAATGTATAAAATAATCAATGAAATTTGACTATTTTTGCCGATGGTAAAAAGTTTTTTCGTGTGTGATACTATAAAACAGGAGGAAAAATCATGAAAACAATTTTACTTATGGATATTGTGATCGTTTTTGTAGGCATTTATCTGGCTGTTTCTGCTGCAAAAATGAAAAAAAGCGGACAGATCAGTGACCTGGTTGTCCCGAAAGAAGAAATTAAGAAGTGTAAAGATCCCGAGGCGTATATCCGGGGAATAACACCGTGGCTGTATGGATTTGCGGCGGTAGCAGTTGTTGTGGGAGCAATCGGAATTTTATGTGATACTAAGGTGATTACGCTCGGACGCATCTGGACATATGTGGAACTTGGTGCATTTTTGGCAGCATTGTTTGCATTTGTAAGCGGAATGCGTAAAATGAAAGACAAATTTTTCCCTTAAAGCAGTATGCGGAAATGGAAAAAAGTACATAGAATCAGACCTTGAAATTCAGGTAAAAATAAAGTATAATAAATGCAGTACAAAAGAGAAAGTTGCCGGATGCGGTATTGCATAAAAGACGGCAGAAAGAGATGCCTGAAATGTACGACAACTCTTGCTATTTAGAACCTACATTTACTTTAAACGGGATTCCTATATGATTTTTCTGGATGTCAGGCCGCCACAGTCAGCGGAAGACAGAAGGGAAACTGCGGTCGCCCACCTAGCATTGGCTAGGAGTCTAAATTGCAGGAACCGGCATTTTGGGTAACATACCAAAGAAAAAGTATTTAATATTAAGATACCAAAGAATTTATTATATACCAAAGAATGTTACAGCGTACAAAAGAGAAGGGGAGCTGCCGGAGAACGGTGGCTCCTTATTTTGTGTCAATGACAGATGAATTAATAAAAACGGAGAGTGCTTCATGAAAAAAAGAGACAAAATGAAGATGATGGGGATTCTGATTCTGCTGCTTGCGGTAATTACCGTTGCGATAACTTTAATTCTGGTATCCCGTCTTTCCAAAACGGCAGGGAAAGATCAAAAAGAAGAAAAATTTGACCGTTCCGTTTCCGGGATGCTCAGCAATGCATATATCTTAAAGAGTGAAGAAAAGGATATCATTGTATTATATCGGGGAGAAACCTATTTTGCGGAGGGAAAGCCGGAGAAAAAATATACGGGGGTTGCGGATATTGAACTGACGAAGGGAAAGGTTACTAAAATTTATGCGAAACCTTCAACGATCAAGGGGGTTCTGACAAGTTACTCCTCAAAAAGTGTTCAGATAGAGGGATATGAACCGCTTTCGGCAGAAAAAGATCTGCCGGTGTATCTTGTGGCAAGTTCCGGACATGCAAAAATTCCTGTCCGTCAGGGAAAGATTTCAGATCTTGTTGTAGGAAATTCCAAAGTGGAACTGGTTGTTGCAGAGCAGAAAGCCTGTGCACTTGTAAGCTATCAGGAGGACATGGCAGAAAAGGTCCGTGTGCTGCTCAAAAACGGAAAAGAAAATACATATGCCAGTCTTTTTGTTTGCAGCGGGGATGCCTATACCGTGGATGGAAATAAAAGGAAGAAGGACACCGTAACAGATGCAGAAAAACTTCTGAAGGGGGAAAAAACGGGAAAAGAGATAAAAATTTCTCCGGATACCGGTGGCCTTTTGTATCGATGTGATAAAAACGGAAACCCGTATGGTTCCGGGTACGAGGGAGATCTGATTCTCCGGAAGGAAAAAAAGGGATATGTCCTGATCAATGAAATTCCGATGGAAGATTATATTCGTTATGTTCTGCCTTCTGAAATGCCATTATCTTTTTCCTATGAAGCCTTAAAAGCACAGGCGGTATGTGCGCGCACATTTACATACGGGCAGATGAAAAACGATACGTATGCCCGGTACGGAGCAAATCTGGATGATTCCATTGCCTATCAGGCCTATCATGCAACAACTTCCTATGAAGTGACGGATCAGGCTGTGGCGGATACCGCAGGTATGGTGATGACGTACAAAGGAAAACTTGCGGACTGTTATTATTATTCCACTTCCCCGGGATATTCTGAAAATCTGGAAGTATGGAATGCCGCATCTCCGGGATATCTGCTGGCGGAAAACCATACCAGGGAAAAGACAAAAGATCTGTCTTCGGATAAAGCCTTTCATAAATTTATTACAGCAAAAGCGGATGCCTATGATGAAAATTCCCCGTATTTCCGATGGACGGCTACCCTGTCGGCAAAGCTTGGCATGGATGAAACATATGGAAAACTGAAAAAACTGAAAGTCAATAAACGAAGCACTTCCGGATATGTACTGTCTCTTACCATGGTTTTTGAAAAAGGAGAGCGGACGATCGAAAAGGAAAATGAAATCCGGTATGCACTCGGAAAGTATCTGCTGGATCTTGATCTTGCAGACGGAACCAATAAACATCGTGCCTCTTCCGTCCCGAGTGCGTGCTTTGAAATAAAAAGTCAGAAAAAAGGAACCATCGTGCTGACCGGAGGCGGATTCGGGCATGGAATCGGAATGAGTCAGTACGGTGCGGACGCCATGGGAAAAGAAGGAAAGAAATGGCAGGAAATTCTCGGATTTTATTTTAAGGATGTTACATTTACCAATGTCTTTGATCTTGACACATAAAAGGAGACTGTGGTAGAATGACAAATGTGTAAAAAGCAATGAATGTGTCAGTAGCATCTGAACGACATACAGAGAGAGGAAGTCATCGGCTGTAAGCTTCCTTATGATACGCCAGCATGTGAATTTTCCCACAGGAGCTGCGCAGGTGAACACAAGGATTTTTAGCCTGCGACGGTCACTGCACGTTAAGCAGAATGAGAGCCCATATAGATACAGGATATGGGAATCTGGGTGGTAACGCGGAATTTTTCGTCCCTGATATGCAATTATGCATAGCAGGGATTTTTTTATGCCAGAAAACGGTTCCGGTTCCACAGTCGAAAATTGCGTAAAAACAATTATTATGAAAGAAAATATGTAAAAGGAGAGTACCATGAAAGAAAAATTGCAGAAAATCAGAGAAAATGCAATAGCACAGATTGAAAATTCTGACGGACTTGCAAAACTCAACGATGTGCGTGTCGCCGTTCTTGGAAAGAAAGGGGAACTCACCGCCGTATTAAAGAGTATGAAAGAGGTTGCACCGGAGGATCGCCCGAAGGTGGGACAGTGGGTAAATGAAACCCGTCAGGAAATTGAAAATAAACTCGATGAGATGAAGAAAAAACTCGAGGCGGCGGAGCTTGAACATCGTCTGGAAAATGAAGTGATCGACGTTACCCTTCCGGCAAAGAAAAACCGTGTGGGACACAGCCATCCGAATACCATGGTACTTGAAGAGGTAGAGCGTATTTTTACCGGTATGGGATATGAAGTTGTAGAAGGACCGGAAGTGGAATACGATTATTACAACTTTGAAGCATTAAACATTCCGGCAAACCATCCGGCAAAAGATGAGCAGGATACCTTCTACATCAATGATAAGATCCTGCTGCGTACACAGACTTCACCGGTTCAGGTGCGTGTGATGGAGCAGAAGAAACCTCCGATCCGTATGATCGCACCGGGACGTGTGTTCCGTGCGGATGAAGTGGATGCGACCCATTCGCCTTCTTTCCATCAGATTGAGGGAATGGTCATTGACAAGGGAATCACGTTTTCTAACTTAAAGGGAACACTGACCCAGTTTGTACAGAAGCTGTTTGGAAAAGAAACAAAAGTAAAATTCCGTCCGCATCATTTCCCATTTACGGAGCCATCGGCCGAGATGGATGTTTCCTGTTTTAAATGTGGCGGAAAAGGATGCCGTTTCTGCAAAGGTGAGGGATGGATCGAAATCCTTGGCTGTGGAATGGTACATCCAAGAGTGCTTCGTATGAGCGGTATTGATCCGGAAGAATATTCCGGCTTTGCATTTGGTATCGGTCTGGAGCGTATTACCCTGTTGAAATATGAGATTGACGATATGCGTCTGCTGTATGAGAATGACGATCGTTTCTTAAAACAGTTCTAGGAGGAGAAAAAGAATGAATACATCATTAAAATGGATCAAAGCTTTAGTTCCGGGACTTGACTGCGGCGTGCAGGAGTATGTCGATGCCATGACACTTTCCGGATCAAAAGTTGAGGGATATGAGCAGCTCGATGCAGATCTTGACAAGATCGTCGTCGGACAGGTTACAAAGATTGAAAAACACCCGGATGCCGACAAACTTGTCATCTGCCAGGTAAACGTTGGAAGCGAAACGCTGCAGATTGTGACCGGTGCACCAAATGTATTTGAAGGGGCAAAAGTTCCGGTTGTTTTAGATGGCGGACGTGTCGCAGGAGGACATGATGGAACAAAAACTCCTGGTGGAATCAAAATTAAAAAAGGAAAGCTTCGCGGGGTTGAGTCTTCTGGCATGATGTGCTCGATTGAGGAACTCGGTTCGAACCGTGAAATGTTCCCGGACGCACCGGAGAACGGACTGTATATCTTTGACGAGGATGCACCTGTCGGAGAAAATGCGGTTGCTTATTTAGGACTAGATGACAGCGTTGTCGAATATGAGATTACATCCAACCGTGTAGACTGTTTTTCCGTACTCGGCATTGCGCGTGAGGCAGCAGCTACGTTCCATAAGGAATTTGTACCTCCTGTCGTAACAGAAACCGGAAATAACGAAGATGTTAATGATTACATCAAAGTATCGGTAAAGGATCAGGATCTTTGCAGCCGTTACACGGCAAGAGTTGTAAAGAATATTAAGTTTGCCCCATCTCCGAAGTGGATGCAGGAACGTCTTCGTGCACATGGAATCCGTCCGATCAATAATCTTGTAGATATTACGAATTATGTGATGGAAGAATACGGACAGCCGATGCACGCCTATGATCTGGATACGATTGAAGGAAAAGAGATTATTGTCCGCCGTGCAGCTGCAGGTGAAAAATTTGTGACGCTGGACGGACAGGAACGTCAGCTGGATGAAAATGTACTGATGATCTGTGATGCAAAAAAAGCAGTAGGCATTGCCGGTATCATGGGTGGAGAAAATTCCATGATTACCGATCATGTAACAACCATGTTATTTGAGGCAGCATGCTTTGATGGAACCAATATCCGCAAATCCGGAAAGCGCATCGGACTTCGTACCGATGCTTCGGCTAAGTTTGAAAAAGGCTTAGATCCAAATCTTGCCATGGAAGCGATGAACCGTGCCTGCCAGCTGGTAGAAGAGTTAGGCGTTGGCGAGGTTGTAGGTGGAGCCGTTGACATTTATCCTGTGAAGCGTGAGGGCGTAAAGATTCCGTTCGAACCGGACAAGTACAATAAGCTTTTGGGAACGGATATTCCGGCCGGGGATATGATCGGGTATTTCAAAAAAATAGATCTGGGATATGACGAAGCAACGAATGAGATTCTTGTTCCGTCCTGGAGACAGGATCTGCTTTGTGACGCAGATATGGCAGAGGAAGTAGCACGTTTCTACGGCTATGACAAGATCGGAACGTCTCTTCCGAGCGGAGAGTCTACGGCCGGAGGAAAGAGCTTTAAGCTGCGTATGGAAGAAAAGGCACGTGAGATTGCAGAGTTCTGTGGTTTTTCACAGGCAATGACTTATTCTTTCGAGAGTCCGAAAGTATTTGACAAATTACTGATTCCGGAGGATTCCAAGTGGCGTAAAACGGTTGTGATTTCCAATCCGCTTGGGGAAGATTATTCCATTATGCGTACGCTGCCACTGAACGGAATGCTGACTTCCCTGTCTACGAACTTTGGACGCAGAAACAAAGATGTACGCCTGTACGAGATGGGAAATATCTATCTGCCGAAGCAGCTTCCGTTGACGGAACTTCCGGAAGAACGTATGCAGCTGACGTTTGGTATGTACGGAGACGGTGATTTCTTTACCATGAAGGGTGTGATCGAGGAACTCTTATACCAGACAGGTCTTCGCAAGAAGGCGCAGTATGATCCACATGCCGAGCTTCCGTTCCTGCACCCGGGACGCAAGGCGGCTATCGTATATGAGGGAGCTGTGATCGGATATCTCGGAGAGGTACATCCAACGGTTGCTGCAAATTATGCCATCAAAGAGCGCGTATATATTGCAGTGATTGATATGCCGGAGATTGTATCCCGTGCATCCTTTGATTACAAATATGAGGGAATTACCAACTTCCCGGTTTCTTCCCGTGACTTGTCCATGGTTGTTCCAAAGAATATTCTGGTAGGTGATATCGAGAAAGTATTCGAGGAAAACGGTGGTAAGTATCTGGAAAATTATGAGTTATTTGATGTATACGAAGGAGAGCAGATTGAAAAAGGCTTTAAGTCTGTCGCATACTCTCTGAAGTTCCGCGGAAAAGATAAGAATCTGGAAGAGAGCGATATTACGGGTGCTATGGATAAAATCTTAAGCGGACTGAAAAATATCGGAATCCAGTTGAGAGGCTAATCATGACAGAAGGAATGAATGTAAAAGATTATGACTATGATCTGCCGGAGGAACTGATCGCTCAGGACCCTCTGGAGGATCGTTCCAGCTCCCGGCTGATGGTGCTTGACCGTCAGACCGGGGACGTGGAACACCGGCATTTTACGGATATTCTGGAATATCTTCACCCGGGTGATTGTCTGGTGATCAACAACACAAAGGTGATTCCGGCACGTCTGTTCGGAGTGAAAGAGGACACACAGGCAAAAATCGAAGTACTTTTGTTAAAACGCAAGGAAAATGATATCTGGGAGACACTCGTAAAACCGGGGAAAAAAGCAAAACCGGGCACAAAACTTGTGTTCGGAGACGGGCTTCTGACGGCAGAAGTCGTGGATGTAGTAGAAGAAGGAAACCGTCTGATTCAGTTCCATTATGACGGAATTTTTGAAGAGATTCTGGATCAGCTGGGACAGATGCCGCTGCCGCCATATATTACGCATCAGCTGAAAGATAAAAACCGCTATCAGACCGTATATGCAAAGTATGACGGATCTGCCGCTGCCCCGACAGCAGGGCTTCATTTTACGAAAGAACTGCTGCAGAAAGTAAAGGATATGGGAGTCGATATCGCAGAAGTAACCCTGCATGTCGGACTTGGCACGTTCCGTCCGGTAAAAGTAGAAAATGTACTGGATCACCATATGCACTCAGAGTTTTATATGGTGTCACAGGAAGCTGCGGATAAGATTAACCGCGCGAAGGAAAGCGGACACCGGGTGATTGCGGTCGGCACAACCAGTACGCGTACGCTCGAAGCCGCCGCAGATGAAAACGGACGGCTGCATGAGACCAGCGGCTGGACGGAAATCTTTATTTATCCGGGGTATCAGTTTAAAGTGATTGATGCCCTGATTACCAACTTCCATCTGCCACAGTCAACGCTTGTGATGCTTGTATCGGCACTCGCAGGACGGGAGCATGTGCTTCATGCGTATGAGATCGCTGTAAAAGAAAGATATCGTTTCTTTAGCTTTGGCGATGCTATGCTGATTCAATAAAAGAATCATAAAAAGAACTGTTACAAAAAGGAAACATCCATTTCCTGTTTTGTGACAGTTCTTTTTTATGAACATTATATTCAATTTTTTCTGAAATAGAATGATCTGTCATTGTATGTAACCCCATAATTTTTTATAAACGTTTTCGCATAATTCAACCCAAAGCTATTCTTTTATATTAGCACTTATTTACATATACCGCAATAATTTTTCCTAAAAGTAATTGTTAACCAGTAAAAAATGGCGGTTGACAATAAAAAGCCATGCGTGTATACTTAACACGTTAAATTCGTATGGAAAGGAAGAAAAAAATGAATGACACTGTAAGCGCGACACCAAAGAAAATGTCGGTAAAAACCATTGCTGTGATCGGTGTTCTCACAGCTGTAACCTGTATTTTGGCACCATTGTCCATCCCGATTGGAGATGTTCCGATTTCTCTTACCAATCTGGTGATTTATTTCGGACTTTATATTTTAGGCACTCGGAGGGAGACGGTTAGCTATATTGTTTACCTTCTGATCGGACTGGTTGGCGTTCCGGTATTTTCCGGTTTTACAGCAGGTCCGGCAAAAATGTTCGGACCGACAGGCGGCTATCTGATCGGGTTTATTCCGATGGCTGTGATCGCCGGAATTTTTATTGAAAAGTCCGGACGGAAACTGGTATTGGGCATGATCGGCATGATTCTCGGAACTGCTGTTTGCTATATCTTTGGAACGGTATGGTTTGTACTGGTAATGAAAACCTCTGTACAGGCGGCGTTGACAATGTGCGTCTATCCGTTTATTGTATTTGACATTATCAAAATGGTTCTTGCTGCATGGATCGGACCGCAGATTCACGGACGTCTGGTGCAGGCGGGACTTTTATAAAATCATTACTTTTTATTGGATATTCCGGGAAGCGACCCGGAATATCCCTTTTTTTACTTGTAATGTGTTTCTGAATGTAATAAAATAATATTTATATTATCGTTTGAAAAGGTATAAGGGGATGGAAAATGGAAGAAAAAAGGAAAAATAAAAGACTGGATCTGGATGTCAATGTACAGTTGGAGCGTCTGGATGAAGACGGGGTCACAACTTTAAAATTTGTGCATGTGGATGTAACAGATATTTCAAAAAGCGGAATTGGATTTGACTGTAAAAAGAAACTGGAAATGAATTCCTATTATGATGCAAAGATCCAGATATGGACAAAAGAAGTGGTGGATGCAGTCATTCAGATTGTCCGCAGCGAAGAAAAGCCGGACGGATTTCATTATGGCGGTGTGTTTATCGGAATGACGGATACCGATGCATTAAAGATTGATATCTATCAGATTTTTAACGAACTGTAAAATAAGGCGGGAAAAACTATGATCTTACAGGATACTTATGAGGTAAAAAAAGCAGACATAATTCCGGTTGAGGTTTCGGTTCCAGGATCGAAGAGCATTACAAACCGGGCACTTCTGATTGCAGCACTTGCAAACGGAAAGAGTGTTCTTAAAGGGGTTCTTTTTTCGGATGACAGCAGGCATTTCCTGCAGGCTTTGCAGGACCTGGGCTTTGTGGTGGAAATTGATGAGCCGCATGCGGTTGTCTCCATTGAAGGAAAAGGGGGCAGGGTTCCAAAGACAAAAGCTTCCGTTGATGTGGGAAGTGCAGGAACTGCTGCCCGTTTTCTGACGGCATACCTTGGTCTGTGTGAGGGAGAATATCATATGAACTCTTCCGAGCAGATGAAAAAGCGCCCGATGGAAGAATTGCTGCAGGCACTTCAAGACCTTGGGGCGGAAGTTACTTATAAGGAAGCATCAGGACATTTCCCATTTGCGATCGGAAACAGTGGTGTGAATAGACACGAAGTAACCATTGATGTTGAAAAAAGCAGTCAGTTTCTGAGTGCACTTTTGATCTCTTCCGTGCTGTTTCAGAAAGAATTCCGGATTCACGTCAAAGGGCATCATGGAATGGCTTATGTAGAGATGACGGTTGCCATGATGAAGCAGTTTGGTGTGGAAGTACAACGACCTGCATCCGATACTTTTGTGATTGCGGAACATGCAGCATATCAGGCAAGAGAGTATCAGATTGAACCGGATGTTTCGGCAGCTTCTTATTTTTATGCGATGTGCCCGGTTGTCGGCGTTCCTGCAAAGGTCTGCCATGTACACTGGGAAAGCTTACAGGGAGATACTTCTTTTTTACATGTGCTGGAACAGATGGGATGCCGGACAGAGGAAGAACCGGATGGAATCCGGATGTATCCGCCGACGGAAGGATTCCTGGGAGGGGTATTTGACTTTTCTGCATTTTCAGATCAGGCTCTGACACTGGCGGCAATTGCGTGTTTTGCCAGTGAAACCGTGGAGATTACCGGAATCGGACATATCCGTTATCAGGAATGTGACCGTTTTGCCGCGATTCTTACCAATCTGAAGGCAATGGGAATCGCATGCGAGCAGCTGGATGAGAACCGTATTGTGATTCATCCGGGAAAACCGCATGGATGTAAAATAAAAACGTTCGAGGATCACCGGGTTGCGATGGCTTTTGCAATTCCGGGACTTGTGACAGACGGTATTGTGATTGAAAATCCTTCCTGCTGCAGGAAGACGTTTGAAAACTATTTTGAAATACTCGATACCTTGTGCAAATAAAAATACAGGCTCCGGAAATTATCCGGAGCCTGTATTTTTTATGGGAAAACCATTTATGTTTTACCGTTCGTGAACCATATAGCCATTGTCGGTAAGCAGACGTTTGGCACGGGTCAGAGTCTGTTTGTCAGGAAACGCGAGCTGAAGAACACCTTCTTCAAATTCCCGGTTATTTACAATACCGATGTTTTTGATGCTGATATGGTATTGTGCGAGCAGCCCGGCAACAGCAGCAATACCGCCGGTTTCATCGACCAGATCCACAAAACATTCATAATATACCGTAGGGGATTTGACACTTGGCAGTGTGATGGAATCCCGGTAGTCTTTTGCCTGCTGAAAGAAGGAAAGCAGTGCCTGTTCATTGGAACTGTCAATGTATCCGCGAAGCTTCGTCAGAATGGCAAGGTACTGATCCATCAGTGAAAGAATCGGTTCCCGGTTGGAAGCACAGATATTCTGCCACATCACAGGCGAAGAAGATGCAATTCTTGTGATATCCTTAAATCCCCCTGCGGCAATGGTTTTCATGGTTTCTTTGTCATCATCGATCTGGTGGACCAGATTGACCAGCGAATATGCGATCATGTGCGGCAGATGGCTGATGGCTGCCGTAGAGTAATCGTGTATTTTATAATCCAAAATCAGTGGAATTGCTCCAAGCGACAATACAAAATCACGAAATTCCGAAATTTCTTCCTTTGGAGTCAGGGCGGTCGGGGTGATAATATAGTATGCATTTTCCAAAAGCGTATTGGTGGCACTTAATATGCCTGTTTTTTCGGAACCGGTCATGGGATGCCCGCCGATAAAATTGGCCTCCATGCCAAGCCGTATCACTTCTTCATGAATTTCCGTTTTTGTGCTTCCGACGTCTGTGATATAACAGTCGCTGCGGATAATATCTTTTAACTGACGCAGATATGCGAGGTTCCGTTGAACCGGGGCACATAAAAAAATATAATCACAGTCAGAAAAAGCAGACAGTGGTAACAGATCATTGTTTTCGATCAGCCCCTCACGGTACGCTTCTTGGATGGTTTCTTTATGATGTGCCGTGGCATAAATTTTGATGTCCGGCTGATTGGATTTCATTTTTTTGGCGATCGAACCTCCAATCAGACCCAGTCCGATAAAACCGATTGTTTGAAAAGCCATAAGTTTATTTCCTTTATAATCATGTAATTGATGTGTTTATTGTACTATAGAATGGCAGGAGTGTCAAAAGAGGAATGTGTGACAGCACTTGCAACAATTGTCCGTTCGTGTGATAATAAAAAGGCGAAAGGAAGCAGAAAGAGGAATTTTTATGAATTTACTTACCGTTGATCATATTACAAAAGTTTATACACAGCGTGAGTTGTTTCACGATGCATCGTTTTATCTGCAGGATGGGGAAAAAGTCGGAATCATAGGCATCAATGGAACCGGAAAATCCACGCTGTTAAAAATTATGGCAGGACTCGAAGAACCGGATGCCGGAAATGTCGTACGGGCCAATCATCTTGTGATTCGCTATCTGCCGCAGATGCCGGAATTTGACCCGCAAAAAGGAGCACTTGAGAATGTACTTTCTTATGCGCAGATTGGAAGTGTGCATCAGCAGGAAGACCGGGAAGAACATGAAAAATGGAATCTGGAAAGCAATGCCAAATCCATGATGACGCGGCTTGGCATATACAATTTCGATGAACCGGTGGGACATTTGTCCGGCGGACAGCGGAAACGACTGGCTCTTGTTGCAGTGCTCCTTACTCCGTGTGATGTACTGCTTTTGGATGAGCCGACGAACCATCTGGATGCCGAAATGGCAGAGTGGCTGGAAAATTATCTGAAAAATTACCGGGGAGCAATGGTTATGGTGACACATGACCGGTATTTTCTGGACAGTGTATGCAACCGGATTGTGGAAGTCGATAAAGGACAGATTTACAGCTATGAGACAAACTATTCCGGATATCTTGCGGCCAAACAGGAGAGGGAAGACATTGCCTGGGCAGGCGAACGGAAAAGACAGTCCATTCTGCGCAAGGAAATCGAATGGATGCAGCGCGGGGCAAGGGCGCGTTCCACCAAACAGAAAGCACATATCCAGCGCTATGAGGCCTTGCGGGATCAAAAAAAGCCGGATGTTGATAAAAAGATCGAAATCGGTTCGGTGTCCTCCCGTATGGGAAAAACAACCGTGGAATTATCACATATTACAAAAACATATGGAGATCATGTACTGATTTCTGATTTTTCCTATATCTTCTTAAAAAATGACCGGATTGGTTTTGTCGGGAAAAACGGATGCGGCAAGACAACACTTATGAAAATTATTGATGGCAGAATTTTGCCGGATGCTGGGGAAGTAACCATTGGACAGACGATAAAAATCGGATATTACACACAGGAGATCGAACAGGATGAGAATGCGGGAATTGCATATATGGACCCAAAGCTTCGCGTGATTGATTATATCAAAAATACAGCAGAATATGTACGCACAGAAGATGGACTGGTTTCGGCATCCGCAATGCTCGATCAGTTTTTGTTTCCACCGGAAGAACAGTATGGACAGATCAAAAAACTGTCCGGCGGAGAAAAGCGCAGACTGAATCTGCTGCGGGTCCTTATGGAAGCTCCCAATGTACTGATTCTTGACGAACCAACCAACGATCTTGATATCACGACACTGACCATTCTTGAAGATTATCTGGATCATTATGACGGTATTGTGATTACGGTATCGCATGACCGTTATTTTCTGGACCGTGTGGTGCACAGAATCTTTGCTTTTGAGGGAAACGGAAAGCTCTGCCAGTATGAGGGCGGATATACGGACTACCACAGACGGGCCGAAGAGGAAGGAAAATTTGTAGATACTGCAGGCGATTCGTTCCGTAAAAATGAAGAGACGGCAAATGTACAGGAAAAACAGGCGACAGAAGATTCACGTTCTACATGGAAACATGAAAATAAATTAAAATTTTCATATAAAGAACAGAAAGAATATGAACAATATTCCATGTAAATGAATAAAATTCCATAGGTAAGATACCTTCTTCGTCTATATTTGCACAAATCAAAAATCAAAGATACTATGGAACTATTACCAACAATCAGAAAAAGCATAATTGCATTCGTTCTGCTACCCGCACTTCTATATGCAGGTATCCCTCCCACCCTACAAAGCGATGCCTCACAAAGAATGACCAAAGATATCATGAACCGTGCTTACATCACCCCCAAACGTATTGTTACCAAATACGCAGGATGTAAGAATAATCTAATAAAAGACGAACACTATTTGTTAGAGCGTGGAAACGGCCAATCGGAGATGAACAGAAAAAAATGTTGCATAATGACCTCTACTGAAACAGAGAAGGCATCCTTATTACTGGATTTCGGCAGTGAACTGCATGGAGGATTAAAGCTCGTCATGGGTAGTTCCAGCCGTAGGGAGCCTTCTTTGGTAAGGATACGTTTCGGAGAATCTGTTGGAGAAGCCAACAGTACCACTTCAAATACCGAATGGAAAGTGGGATTTTCAACAGACGATCATGCCAAACGTGATATCATCATGGAAATTCCCCGTGACGGCATGATTGAAATAGGCAATACCGGTTTCCGCTTTGTCCGTCTCGACTTGCTGCAAAACAACGCTACTATCTCTTTAAAAGAAATTTCAGCTATCCTGCGCTACCGTGATATTCCCTATCTGGGGTCTTTTGAATGCAACGACCAACGTTTAAACAAAATATGGATTACCGGAGCCTATACTGTCCACTTGAACATGCAGGAGTTTTTATGGGATGGCATCAAACGTGACCGGGTAGTCTGGCTGGGCGATATGCATCCTGAATTAATGACCATCAGCCGTGTTTTCGGATACAATGAGGTGATTCCCAACAGTCTGGACCTGGCCTGCAAACAATTTCCTTTACCCGATTGGATGAATGGCATGAGTGCATACAGCCTATGGTATCTGATCAACCAATATGAATGGTATCACCAGACCGGAGATATTGATTTTTTAAAGAAACATTCCGACTATATCAGCGGATTAATCCATCTGATAAACGGAAAAGTGGATGATGCGGGAAATGAAACGTTAGCACCTGCCCGCTTTTTGGACTGGCCATCCAGCGGAAATAAAGCCGGAGTTGAGGCAGGCTATCGCGCACTGATCGTATGGGCCATGCAAGATGCGCATCAATTGTCTTTAAAACTTGGCAACACCTCTGATGCTCAATTATGTCTGGACATTATCAACCGGATGAAAAAAAAGATATTACCTCACAACAATCTGAAACAGGCAGCTTCATTAATGGCCATCACCGGATTGATGGATCCCCAACAGGCTTGCGATGAAGTTGTCTCTGTAGGCGGTGGAAAAGGTTTTTCCACTTTTTACGGGTATTATATGCTGGAAGCATTAGCCAAAGCAGGTGAGTATGAGAAAGCAATAGATATCATTAAAACTTTCTGGGGAGCCATGCTGGATTTGGGAGCAACCACGTTTTGGGAAGATTTCAATCTGGACTGGATTCCTAATGCCGCTCCTATAGACGAACCTGTTCCAGCCGGGAAAAAAGACATACATGGCGATTTCGGTGCCTATTGCTATCCCGGATTCCGTCACAGCCTTTGCCATGGGTGGTCTTCAGGACCTACCACATGGCTGTCAGATCATGTATTAGGTATAAAAATCGTGGACGTGGAACGCAAGCAGATCAGTATTGAGCCACACTTGGGTAAATTAGAATGGGCCAAAGGTACTTATCCCACCCCTTGGGGCGTGATAGAAGTCAGCCACGAGAAGAAAGCCGATGGTAAAATCGCAACCAAAGTAAAACTTCCGAAAGGTGTAAGACAAATTTAATTATAAAAAATCGTTATCAAACTTCTATAAAAACTGGATCTTATGAAAAACATAATGATATGGATTATGCTCCTCTTGAGTATAACTTATACTGACGCCCAAAATGGAAAATCTCCTAGAAAAGACTATGCCAAATTAGCTAATTATGATGAAAGTAAGGTTCCGCAATATACCTTACCTTCCGTATTAATGTGCCACGACGGAGAAATGGTTCAGACCAAGGAACAATGGGAGCAAAAACGCCGCCCCGAAATTTTAAACCTGTTCACGACTTATATGTTTGGCAAAGCACCTGTATTAAAACACAAACTGCCTTGTACAGTCAGTCGGATCAATGAAAAAGCTCTGAACGGACGTGCCACCCGGAAAGAAATAACCATCCAATTAACAGACGATCCACAGGGGCCCCACATCGACTTGCAACTGTATCTTCCTAATCATGTATCAGGAAAAATTCCGGTTTTTCTAGGCATCAGCTTCATGCCCAATTACACGATATATGATGATCCCGATTTATCTGTCCCCGAAATAACAGATGAAAAAATGAAGAAAAGATCTTTCAGGGGATCAATGGACAAATCCTGGCAGCTTGATAAAATTTTGGAACACGGATATGGTCTGGCCACTTTCTGTTATAATGATGTGGATCCCGATTTTGACGATGACTTCCAAAATGGTGTGCATCCTTATTATTACGAGAAAGGGCAGAATTTCCCAGATCCGGATCAATGGGGTTCCATTGCAGCTTGGGCATGGGGCATGAGCCGTGCCATGGATTATCTGGAAACAGACAAAAAAGTGGATGCTAAAAAAGTTGCCGTGATAGGTCATTCTCGTCTTGGCAAAACCGCTGTCTGGGCCGGAGCCTCCGATCCGCGTTTTGCTTTAGTCATATCCGGGAATTCGGGATGTTGTGGAGTTGCCATCTCACGTCGTTGTTTCGGTGAGACTGTAGAAGCTATGAATGTACGTTTTCCTCATTGGTTCTGTGGTAATTACAAACAATTTAATGACAGGGAAAAATACTTACCTTTCGACCAGCACGAACTTGTTGCCCTAATTGCTCCAAGACCTATATATATAGCCAGTGCAGAAGAAGACAACTGGTCCGACCAAAAAGGTGAATTTCTAGGAGGTAAAGGAGCTGAACCTGTATATGCCCTCTATGGTTTGGGCGGAATAGGTTGTGAAGAAATGCCTCCCGTAGATACACCCTACATGAATGGCCCTATCGCATACCACAATCGCAAAGGACCTCATGCTGTTCTTCCATACGATTGGGAACAATTCCTTCGCTTTGCTGACAAATATTTTAAAAACAAATAATTAATATATAAATCAATGATGAAAAACAAGAACCTACTTATAGGATTATGCTCAGTACCACTATTGCTTAGCATATCAACAAGCATGACAGCCCAAGACTTGCGTGAACGTACATATTATTACGAAATACTAGAACCACGCCATGAGCCCAAACCGGAAATCAAAGGTTTTGCAACAGAAAGAATAAAAGAAAACTTAGACAGAGGATTAACGGCCACTCCATCTGCAAACGGGAAAGGTATCTACCTCAGTTGGAGACTATTGGAACAAGATGGAACTGACACTTCCTTCCACCTCTACCGTTCTGCAAACGGCAAGACACAGCGTTTATCAAAAAATCCAATTAAAAACACCTGTGACTTTGTTGACCAGACTCCCGTTTCTGGAAAAGCAACCTATTGGATCTGTGCATTAGATAAAAAGAAAAAAGTAATTGACACATCTTCCAAATTGGATGTGGACTGTTCTTTATTGAGAAACTATCAGTCCATTAAATTGAACCGTAATATAAAAGCAGGCAAAATAGCCGTTGCTGATTTGAACGGGGATGGCATTTACGATTATATCATCCGCACCCCGGAAAAAAATGTGGATCCCGGAATGCCCGGTACTTTGGATGGTTCAACTTATCAAATTGAGGCTTATTTAAGTGACGGCACTTTTTTATGGTCTAAAGATTTAGGACAAGGTATCGAGCCCGGTGTTTGGTACTCCCCTTTCATCGCATACGACTTCAATGGAGATGGCAAAGCAGAAATTGCCTTAAAAACAGCTTCGGAAACAACCCAACGAAATGAAAAAGGACGGGTAGATTCCGGTGAGGAGTATCTAAGTGTATGGGATGGAATGACCGGAAAAGAAATTGCCCGCGTGGACTGGCCTGAACGGAATGACAGGTATGGAAATCTGGTCCGGCAGAACCGTAACCAAATAGGAATGGCCTATCTGGACGGCAAGACCCCTTATATATTGGCATGTCGTGGCACTTACAAACTGATGACTGTAGATGCATGGCAGCTGAAAGATAACAAACTGGAACGTGCATGGCGATGGGACGGCGATGAAGAAAATCCCGTAGTAAGAAGCATGGGTTCCCATAATATGGTATGTGGTGATGTGGATGAAGATGGAAAAGATGAAATTCTGTTAGGCTCATGCATGCTTGATGATAACGGGACTTTACTATGGTCTACCGGACTAGGACACCCTGATAAAATCTATCTGACTGATATCGACCCGGATCGTCCGGGTATGGAAGTGTTCCTTTGTCTGGAACCTTGGCACGAGAACGGACGTGGCGTTTGTGTTGTGGATGCCAGAACAGGACAACCGGTATGGAATATCGGTCATAAGACATTCCATGTAGGCGATGGGATGGTTGCTGATTTTGATCCGGTCCACAAAGGTCTGGAATGTTTTGCCAGCGAAGACCGTAAAGGAGGCAGCACAGACAAATATCTACTTTCGGCTGACGGTAAACCTTTAGGTAAAAATGAGGAAGTGCCCTCCTGCCGTAATTGGGCTTGGTGGGACGGTGACTTATTGCGCGAAACATTCAAAGGGGACGATAACCGATGGGGGGCAAGTTCCTCTTCAAACGGTCGTTCACTAAGTATTGTAAAATGGAAAGGAGAAACACTGACACAAGGAATTGAAGGTGATATCTTAATGATTGCAGACTTATATGGAGACTGGCGTGAAGAAATAATCACCGCATTGCCCGGTGAAATACGTATCTACACAACCAATCTTCCGGCAAAAGACCGTCGCACCACATTGATGCAAGACGGAATATATAGAAGTTATGTAGCTCATCGTTCCATGGGATATCCACAAGCTCCTGTTCCCTCCTATTATTTAGGAGAATAATATTAAGATTAGCATGAAGGATTCCTCTAAAAACTGTAACGGATATCCTTTTGCTGTAGGGGCGCTTTGATGCGCCCTTATGCATATAAGACTCAAACCTAATCATAAACATCATGCAAAAGATACTATTACTCATTGCTTCCCTTTTTTATTTCAACTTTATACTCGCAGAAAATGAAATAAAATCCTGGCAAGGCATTCATGAAACACCCCTTTCCCGTCTAGAACAACAATTTGCAGAACCTCCTGTGGAATTTGCCAACCACGTAATATGGGGTTGGGAAGGGAATATGGATAAAAAGACTATTCTATCAAAAAGAAAGGATTCCGTGCCGTAATATTTGAAGCAGGTTACAAACTACCTTTCAAATATCTTTCCGAAGAATGGTTTAAAGCGATTCGTACCGGAGTACTTGAAGCCAAAAAGCGAGGCATGAAAGTCTGGATTATTGATGAAGGAAAATATCCCAGCGGATTTGCAGGAGGAAAATTCTCACAGGAACGTCCCGATTTGAGAATGCAAGCTCTTGTGATAGGTGATACCATACAGATAAAACGGGGAGAAGTAATGACAAACCATAAAATAGCACCGGAAATCATCAGTGCGGTAGCCGTCAGTACATCCGGTGCTCCTAACAGAACTGTAGCAATTAATAATGGTGAAATAAGTTTCAACGCCGGACTGGATGACTGGAAGATCCTATTGGTCAAAAGCGACTTTCGGACGGCCGTAACCCGAGCCGTTAATAATCCCAACGGCGGCAAAGATGCCACTAATTCTCTGTGTGATTATCTGAATCCTGTTGCCGTACAACAATTCATTGATTGGACACATGAACAGTATAAAAAATACCTTGGTAAAGAGCTGGGTACCACCGTACTTGGTTTCCGGGGAGACGAACCCGATTATGCACATTTACCCTGGACTCCTTCCATTGTCCAAACATTCAAAGATACAAAAGGGTATGATCCGACTCCCTATCTGGCCTCCTTTTTTACCACTTCGCCCACCATACAGGAACAAAGGGTAAAAGCCGATTATTGGGATGTCTGGTCCAGCTTGTTCGCCACCCATTTTTTCAAATTACAGGCCGATTGGTGTGCGGCTAATGGAGTAGCCCACATTACCCATCTTAACAAAGAACATGAAATGCCCGCATGTGTTAAAGCTGAAGGAGACTATTTCCGGAATTTAAGTAAAGTTCAAATACCCGGAGTAGATGCAATCTGGAACCAAATATGGCCCGGTACCCTTAATGATTTCCCCAAACTGGCCTCATCTGTAGCTCATGTTTATGGAAAACCTAGAGCATTCAGCGAAAGTTTTGCAGCTTACCACATCTCCCCTACCATTCCCCAAGCCAAATTTGTTGTAGATCATCAGATTGCCCGTGGGATTAACTTCTTTGAATTCATGTTCTGGCCGGCAGGGTCCAAACATCGCAATTGGATGAGTGATCCCGGTATGAAAGGCCTGAATGAATATACGAATCGCACCACTTACCTGATGAGTCAGGGGAAGCCGGGAGCACGAATTGCCATGTATTACCCCACATCTGCTATGTGGCTGGGTAACAATGAAGTTTATAAGGATATCGTCACTCTTACCCAACAGCTGTTAACTCATCAACGAGATTTTGACTACATAAACGATGATGCTTTTACGGAAGCACTGACCATAGGTTCCGGCTATCTGGAAAATAAAAGCGGACAAAGATATGAAACATTGATTATCCCATCATCAGATGTTATTTCCGCATCTGCCTGGAAAGTGATAGAAACATTTTCCTCACGTGGAGGAAAGGTCCTGTTTTGGGGAAGGAAGCCTGCTTCTTTCATTGACAAAAGTTTCACTGCTCCCGGTTCCCTATCAGATTTAACCAATAGCAGGATTGAGCCATCCACCAGATGGACTGCACGTGTAAGCTCTTCCCTTCCGGAACCGGAAATGAAAATCATTTCACCTGCCAATGATTCTATCCGCTACACGCGCAGAGTAATGCCCGATGGCGACCTCTACTTCATATTCAATGAAGGGAATAAAGCTACAGAATTTACAGCAGACTTTGATAAAGTAGGAGTCGCAAAAGAATGGAATGCGACAGATGGCACACTCCAACCGATAAATGCAACAATTGTCAATAACCGTACCCGTCTGACCATTAAACTGGAAGCATGGGAAAGCAAGCTCATATCTATCGGAAAAAATAACAGAGAATATAACATTAAAGAATATGGCGTAAAAGGAAATGGCTATTCGGAGACAGCCACTTTACAACGTATCATTAATGAAGCAGTTCACAATGGAGGTGGAACGATAGTTATTCCTGCCGGGGAGTATCTAAGCGGCGCTCTATTCTTCCCACGTGGTGTAGATTTACGTATAGAAAAAAACGCCAAACTAATCAGCACTGTCGACCCCAATGAATTTCCTGTCATCCCTACCCGTTTTGAAGGTATAGAAAAAAGGTGGCGATGTGCTTTCTTGAATTTCGACCATTCAGACGGAGTTAAAGTTTATGGTGAAGGAGTTATCGATGGTAAAGGAGTAGAATGGAAAAAAATTCCATTCGGAAACTCCGGACGTCCCAGACTGTTATGTTTCACAGATTGCCCGGGAGGTAAGATTTCCGGTTTAAAAATGATAAATCAGGCCTCATGGTGTCTTCATGTACTTTACACAAACGGCTTCACTATAGATGGAATCGATATCCGTGCATTGGAATATATACCCAGTTCCG
>OIAD01000382.1_pt1 | contig 25442 bp, 19 predicted proteins | sample 1580601 | NCBI WGS metagenome assembly OIAD01 (sample SAMEA3882554, study PRJEB24775) | human gut metagenome | biome: human-associated habitat; feature: intestine environment; material: feces | place: Netherlands | collected 2009/2010
CCCATGATACAGTCAATCTCTCCGCTTTCCACCAGTTCTTTTTTCTTCTCCCAGTTGATCTGGACAACCTCCACCTGATATCCCATTCTTTTGAATGCTTCCGTAGCCAGTTCTACATCAATTCCTGTCGGTACACCATCCTCATTCAGATAATTGTATGGTGGATAGCTGTCGCTGCCGAGGGTAATAACAGGCTTTTCTGTTTCTTCTTTCGTGTTATCTGTGTTTTTGCACCCTGCCAGGGTGACTGCTAAATATCAAAAGTCCTAATAAAATTACTATAGTTTTTCTTAATTTCAATGAATGATTATGTTTTTGCTTTTACTACCCCTTTTTTGTCAGCAGTTTTGTGATCGCTCTTTTTAATCGCGGAATATCAATCGGCTTTCCAATATGTTCATTCATCCCGGCCTCCAGACATGCTTTCCGATCTTCCTCAAAAGCATTTGCCGTCATGGCAATGATTGGAATCTTTTTGGCATCTTCACGTTCCAGCATACGAATTGCTTTTGTTGCTTCCAGCCCATCCATGACCGGCATCATCACATCCATGATGATGACATCATACTCATCCAACCTGGAATTCTGAAATATTTCAAATGCCTCTTTTCCGTTTTTCGCTTCTGTAATGTTCAGATGCTCCTCCTCCAGGATTGCATGGGCTATCTCCATATTAATGACATTATCTTCAACAAGAAGCACCCGTTTTCCTGACAGATCCATATCCTGTGAGTAGCTGTCCTTCTGTGAATCATTATTTTCAACCAAATAATCTATTTCAAATGGAACCGTAACCGTAAACGTGCTTCCTACATTTTCTTCGCTTTCCAGTTCTATCGTTCCACCCATCCGTTCAACAATATCTTTGACAATCGAAAGTCCCAGACCGGAGCCACTGAATGTTGTAGTTGACTGTTTGCCTTCCTGCGCAAAAGCATCAAACGCATGTTTTTGAAATTCTTCACTCATACCAAGACCGGTATCTGAACATACAAACTGAAAAACAGCTATATTCCCATCATCCGATAATTCTTCGCAATGAACATTCACTGTTCCATGAAAATGATTGTATTTAATCGCGTTGGAAGAAAGATTCATTAAAACCCTGCTCAGATGTACCGGACTTCCAATCAAATATCTGTGGCGGATTGTGCTTGCTTCCACGCCGCCTTCAAATCTTACACCATTCTCATAAGCACTCATTGCAACAACCGTCAGATTATTCCTTAACAGTTCTGCCAGATCAAAGGATTTATGTTCCAACACAAGGGAACCGGATTCCAGTTTGCTGATATCCAGGACATTGTTGATCAGATTTTGCAGATAATCGGCGGACTGAAGTACCTTCTTCCTGCATTCCCTTAACTTGACCACATCATTGTTATATTTTTCAGCGATATGGATCATCCCCACGATTCCGTTTAGCGGTGTACGGATATCGTGGCTCATACGCCGGAGAAAGGCTGTTTTTGAAAGATTCGCGCGATGAGCATCTTCCATGCTTTCCTTAAGCTGTTTCTGATACATGAGTTCCCGTGATTTTTCTTCCGTAATATCTCGTACGACATAAAGCACATCCACAGCGTTTCTATGTGCATCTCTGCTCTTTACAATAAATCTGGCCAGCCGCCATTCTCCGTTTACTCCCATAAATTCAATCGAAACAAAATTCGTATTACGAAGTCTCTCTGTCAATGTATCAAAGTCAAGAAACTCCCGGTATTTTTTTCTCTCTTCCTGGGCGGCAAATGCTGTTGGAAGTCTTTCCATAACATCATCAATTTTCCCCTTTTGTCCAAGGATTTTTTGCACAAGGTCATGGCCTTTCAAAAGCTCATATGTCCGCTCTTTAATATTGGCATGTAAGATTGTTACATACAACGTAGCAATTGCGGCAATAATCTCTGACCTCTTTGTCGCCTCATCAAGAGCCTTTTTCAACAGTACCGTACTTTTCAGATTTTCCCTCACACATCCAAGATGTCCGCCAACATCAGACAGCAGTGTAATGGAAATCTTATTCTGCCTCAAATCAGGATTATCTACCCCGATGAATCCATTCATCTGATGATTGGCATAAATCGGCACCGCAATCAAGGAACATATTTCCTGTGTTTTTAACAATTCATATTCTTCCGGTTCAGAATTTTTTGTCGCTTCCAGATCATGAATCACGATTACTTCCTTGTTTTCAAATCGTTTCACCCAGTTCGGCATCGAACTGACCGGGATTGCCTGAAGGTTATCTATCTCTGGTGCCACTCCATCGGCACACCATTCAAATGCATTGCTCAGACTGTCCTTCTGATCAGTTTCCCAGTCAAAAACATATACCCGGTCTGCCCCTGTATAGTTTCCAATCGCCTGCAACAAAGAGTGAATAATTTCTGACAGCTCCTGCTCATTTTCCACCTGATCCATAAGCGATATCTGATGCAGGATCGTGTCCATACTATGTAATTTTATTTGATAGAGTTCCTGAATCTCTTTTGTTTTCATTTTCTATCCCCCCCTGCAGTAAAACTATTATGGTTACGTCTGTGAAATAACACCGTAAGAAAGGATCCTGCTACGGCAGGATTCTCCGCCTAAACTTATGCAAAAAAACTGGTTTTATTATACTCTAACACTTTACTGCACACAAGAAAAACATTACCTTTAGCGTTAAAAGGTAAAAAAAGAACAGCAACTGCGCCCGAAGTTCCAGTGATGTGTATCAAAAACGGAAATGGACTTTCGGCAGATATATTTTCTTCTGTTTCTCTGTCTTCAGGATCAGATGGAGGAACTGACAAAACAGACACAGACCCGCAATGATAAGATGCAGCTGATGATGGAACAGATCGTGCTGTCCAATAAGAGCAGCCAAAAAGAAAAAACAGATCGGCAAAAAGAATGAAAACAGCTTCCAGATGCCATATCCAGATGTTACCGCTTTGTGCCTGAAAAGTCGAAGTTGAGGAACATCATATTTTGGAGATCTGAAGATCGCAGGGTGCTGGGTACATTACAGGCGCAAGTTCCATGAGGCACTGGAGGTCATACCGAAAGATCTGAGGAAACAGTCTGTTTTGTACCTCATCATGAACCCGATCCGTGCGATTTACCGGGAGGAAGGAAAGCTTTCCGGTCTTTCATCAGACGAACGGACTGCCCATCGACTTTTACATAATAAATTCCGCTGATCCATTTAGATTCCTGCAGCGCTCCGTTCTTATCCATGTAATACCATTTTCCACCGATCTTCTGCCAGCCAGTCTGCATTTTGCCGTTTTTGTTCAAATAATACTTTGTGTTTTCTATGGCGGCCTTCACATGCACATCCGCAGAGGTATTGCTAGAACAACGGCTGCTATCGCTGAAGTTCCCCGTAATAATTCATTTTTTCTTACACTTTTTATGGGTTGCAAGTAAAATTATCAGTATGTAATATATCATACTATACATTCCTTAAAATTACTATTTTTATTTGCGCAGATGGTAAAAAAGCCGGCAGCGATCCTTTCCATTCAGGATCACTGCCGGCTTTTCAGCTTTCTCTTTAGTTTTTAAACGAATGAATCGGTGCCGGGATTCTTCCTGTTCTGTTGACGAATGCCTCGCAGGAGAAGTTGTTGACCGGCATGATCGGTGCATAGCCGAGGAGGCCGCCGAATTCTACGGTCTCGCCCACGCCTTTTCCGATGACCGGGATCAGGCGGACTGCCGTTGTTTTCTGGTTGACCATACCGATGGCAAGCTCATCTGCGATGATTCCGGAGATGGTCGATGCTTTCGTGTCTCCCGGGATGGCGATCATATCAAGACCTACGGAGCAGACACAGGTCATTGCCTCGAGTTTTTCAATGGTCAGTGCGCCGTCGTTGACTGCGTTGATCATACCCTGATCCTCAGAAACCGGGATGAATGCGCCGGAGAGACCGCCGACATAGGAAGATGCCATAACACCGCCCTTTTTCACCTGATCGTTCAGAAGCGCCAGCGCCGCTGTCGTTCCCGGTGCACCTGCGTGCTCGAGGCCGATCTCCTCAAGGATATCCGCAACGGAATCTCCGATCGCCGGAGTCGGTGCCAGGGAAAGGTCAATGATACCAAACGGAATGTTCAGCCGTTTCGAAGCCTCCTGTGCAACGAGCTGTCCGACACGCGTTACCTTAAACGCCGTCTTCTTGATCGTCTCGCAGAGTACCTCAAAGTTCTCGCCGCGTACTTTTTCCAGAGCATGTTTGACAACACCAGGACCGGAAACGCCGACATTGATGATGGCATCCGCCTCGGTTACGCCGTGGAAAGCGCCTGCCATGAACGGGTTGTCGTCCGGTGCATTGCAGAAAACAACGAGTTTTGCGCATCCAAGGCAGTTGTTCTCTTTGCTTGCCTCCGCCGTCTTCTTGATGATCTCACCCATCAGTTTGACAGCATCCATGTTGATACCGGTTTTAGTGGAGCCAAGGTTGATGGAGCTGCAGACAAAATCCGTCACAGCCAGTGCCTTCGGGATAGAACGGATCAGAAGCTCATCTGCTGTCGTCATACCTTTGCTTACCAGAGCAGAATAGCCGCCGAGGAAATTGACGCCGACTTCTTTTGCCGCACGGTCCAGAGTCTGTGCAATCGTCACGAAATCCTCCGGCGTTCTGCAGGCTGCTGCGCCGACTAAGGCAATCGGGGTAACGGAAATTCTCTTGTTTACAATCGGAATACCGAACTCGCCCTCGATCTCCTCACCTACGGAAACCAGATTTCTGGCAGTCGTCGTGATTTTGTCGTAGATTTTGCGGTTCAGCTTGTCAAGATTGGAGTCGATACAGTCCATAAGACTGATTCCAAGGGTAATGGTACGAACGTCCAGATTCTCTTTTTCGATCATCTCGTTCGTTTCCTTTACTTCAAACAGATTTATCATGTCGTTTTTCTCCTTCGCTTTAGATACGGTGCATCATATTGAAAATATCTTCATGCTGGCAGCGGATGACAACGCCGATGGAACTTCCAAGCTCCTCCAGATCTTTTGCAAGCTCTGCGTTGGATTTCTCGCTCTTGGAGACATCCGTTACCATCATCATGTTGAAATATCCTTGCACAATCGTCTGAGAAATGTCTTCGATGTTTACCTGGTTCTCTGCCAGATAATTACATACCTTTGCGATAATGCCAACGGTGTCCTTGCCTACGACAGTGATAATTGTCTTCTTCATGTTTCCATTCTCCTTTTTCTGGTTTTATGTCAAAGCCCCGGAAAAACCGGTAATGGCGGCCTTGCGAAAAACATGGTATGTAGCTTTATACTTCTATTAATGGTGATACTTCGCTTCTTTTTGCGACAGCCAAGTGAAAATCGCCCGAGCGGTACGGATTATCGCCCGTTGTGACCTCGCAGGCCACGGTTTCAAAGGCCAGTGCCTCGTAATTATTTTCCTTGCTCAGATGGCCGAGCAGCACTTCCTGCAGATTGTCGTGCAGAATCTCGCAGAGGAGATGGCCTGCCGCCAGGTTTGATAAATGGCCTTTCGCCCCGGCGATCCGCTGTTTTAACGGATACGGGTACGGTCCGACCGCAAGCATGTTCTCGTCGTGATTTGCCTCTAACAAAACGGCATCCAGCCCGGTCAGATTCTGAACCGTGTAATCGCTGTAAACGCCAAGATCCGTCGCAATCGCAATCGATTTCCCGCCGGATTCCATGCGGTAGCCGACCGGCTCTGCCGCATCGTGGGAGATCGTAAACGGATGTACGGCGATATCACCCAGCGTAAACGTGTCATCCGCGTGAATCGTGTGGAAAATCCCCTCCGGGAACTTTCCAAGGCTCTTCGTCTGCTGCATCGCCTGAATTGTTCCATCCGTTGCGTAAATCGGAATACCATACCGGCGCGCCAGCACGCCAAGGCCCTGGATATGATCGGAATGCTCATGTGTCACGAGAATGCCGTCCAGCTCCTTCGCGCTGCGATCGAGAACAGCCAGCCCCGCCTCCACGCGCTTTCCGCTGATGCCCGCATCGATCAGAAGGCTTGTGGTCTCGCTTCCCGCGAAAATGCAGTTTCCGCTCGAACCACTTGCAATACTACAAAGTTTCATATTTTTTCATCCTATGGTCTAACTGTTTTTTTGTTTCCTCAAAATCGCCGCTGTTGTCGATTTCAAAATCGCAGTGGCTGCTGAATTCATCCTCGGAAAGCTGATTTGCCATGATTTCGCGAACTTTCTTCTCGGAATAGCCGCGTCCTTCGATCAATCGCTCCTTCCGGACTTCTTCATCCGCATAAATATACCACAGTTCATCACAAATTTCATCATATTTTTCTTCGATTAAGAGTGCGGCCTCCACAAAGACGTATTCCGTCCCTGCTTTTTCCGCGGCTGCAATGGCTTTTTTGATATACCGTTTTACCGCCGGATGAACGATCGAATTCAGGGCTTTTAACTTTTCTTCGTCCTGAAAAACGATCTCAGCAATCCGTTTCCGGTCAAGTTCGCCGGTCTCTGTGGTGATCTGTCTGCCGAACAGCTTCACAATCTCTCCATAGCATTCGCCGCCCGGCAGCATCACAAGGTAACCTGCCTCGTCCGCCTGGATCACCGTTGCATCATAATTCTGTCCAAGGTACGTGAGCACTTCGCTTTTTCCAGCGCCCACGCCGCCTGTAATTCCAAAAACTTTCATTCTTTTGTATCCTTTCGCTCCTGGTATGAGTGCGCTATTTCGCCTCGTACCAGTTGTTTCCTGTGTGCATATCGATCTCGAGTTTGACAGCCAGATGTGCCGCCCCGGTCATCTCCTCTTCCAGGATCTGTTCTGCCTTTTCGAGCTCGTCTTCCGGCACTTCCAGCAGCAGCTCATCGTGTACCTGAAGAAGAAGTCTGGTCTTTAACTGCTCCTCTTTCAACCGTTTCGCCACGCGGATCATCGCTATTTTAATAATATCCGCCGCCGTTCCCTGGATCGGCGCATTCATCGCAACGCGCTCGCCGAATGACCGCTGCATAAAGTTGCTCGATTTCAGTTCCGGCATCGGCCGTCTGCGTCCGAACATCGTCACGGAATAGCCTTTCTCTTTGGCATCCTCCACGCAGCGGTTCAAAAACTCATGGATACCCGGATACGTCTCGAAATACTGCTGGATATAGGCCTCTGCCTCTTTCCGGCTGATGCCGAGATCCTGGCCCAGACCGAACGAACTGATGCCGTATACGATACCGAAGTTGACCGCCTTCGCATTTCTTCTCTGCAGCGGTGTTACCTCTTCAAGCGGCACATGGAACACTTTCGATGCCGTCATGCGGTGGATATCCTCCGCCTCGCGGTACGCCTCGATCAGGTTTTCATCGCCCGACATATGGGCCAGCACGCGGAGCTCAATCTGGGAATAGTCGGCATCCAGAAAGACACAGCCAGGCTTTGGCACGAAGGCTTTCCGGATCAGACGGCCAAGCTCCATCCGCACCGGAATGTTCTGCAGATTCGGATCGGTACTGCTGATGCGGCCGGTCGCGGTGATGGTCTGGTTAAATGTCGAATGGATTCTTCCATCTTTCCCGATCACGGCCTGCAGACCGTCGGCGTACGTCGATTTCAGTTTGGCAAGCTGGCGGTACTCCAGAATATCGGCAACAAGTTTGTGATCCGGTGCGAGCTTTTCGAGCACATCGGCGGCAGTGGAATAACCCGTCTTGGTCTTTTTGCCGCCCGGAAGCTGCAGCTTTTCAAACAGAATCACGCCAAGCTGCTTCGGGGAATTGATGTTGAACTCCTCGCCGGCCTCCTCGTAGATCTGTGCCTCCAGCTCTCCGATCCGCTCCGCCAGCTCAGCTCCGTAAACGGAAAGTGCTTCTTTTTCTGCGGCGATTCCATCCGCTTCCATCTGACGGAGCGTAAACACCAGCGGAATCTCCACATTCCGGTACAGATCCCACATGCCCTGCTCCTTCAGCAGCTTTTCCATGTTTTCCTGTGCGGCAAATACAGCATACGCCTGATGACCTGCATACGACTCCTGCTGTTCCGGCGTCATCTTTCCTGCGGTCGGAATCTTGCTTCCGCCGAAGATCTCTTCCACTGCCGGCACATAGCAGTGTACGTACTCTTTTACGATATCATCGTACGAATACTGTGATTTCAATGGATTTAATAAATACGCGGCAATTCCGGCATCAAACAGATGGGCTTCATCGGCGTCCGGCATATCCTTCAGAAATTCTTTTCCGTCCATGACGCAGAAAAGCGGAATCTGCTTCTGCAGCTCAGTCAATTTTTCTTTTAAATAATCTCCGGTCAGGAAACCTTCTGCTGGGAAGTAAACAACATCCGGCTCTCCGCTTCCATACGCAACTGCCATACCGACAAGTGAACGGCTCCGATCTGCCATCGGTCCGTCCTTAGGGGTTTCTTCTGTCAGAAGAGCGGCTCCTGCCTTCTCCTCCTTCGCGATGGTTCCAAAGAGTTCTTCCGCCTCGGAAAAATCCGTTACGGTGCGCAGAAAGACGGCATCCTCTGGTTCTGCATTCGTCTCCTCAAAGCGGCCCAGCAGGTTTTTAAACTCCAGACGTTTGAACATCTCATACGCTTTTGGTGTATAAAAATTCGAGAGTGCCGCTTTTTCACGGTCGAGCTCCACCGGCGCATCGGTATCAATCGTTGCAAGTTTTTTGCTTAATTCCGCCAGATCATAATGATCACGCATCGCCTCTTTTGCCTTGTTCGGTTTGATCTCCTCGAAATGTGCATGCGCATTTTCCAGTGTCTCGTACTGCAGCAGGATTTTCGTCGCGGTTTTCTCGCCGACACCCGGCAGACCCGGGATATTGTCTGCGGTATCGCCCATCAGCGCTTTCAGATCGATGATCTGTTTCGGGAGAAGACTGTATTTTTCCAACACCTCTGCCGTGTGGTAATTTTCGATCGTCGTCACACGCTTTACGGTCTTTGGAATCCGGATCAGAATGTGGTCCGTTGCAAGCTGCAGCAGATCGCGGTCTCCGGATACGATCGTAACTTCCATCCCTTCCGCTTCGCATTTGCGGCCGAGCGTTCCTAAGATATCATCCGCCTCATAGCCCTCTCTTGTGACAATCTCAATGTCCATTGCTGCGAGCACTTCCTGGATCACCGGGACCTGTTCGCGCAATTCCTGCGGCATCGGCTTTCTCGTTCCCTTGTACTGGTCATACATTTTGTGGCGGAATGTCGGTGCATGGAGGTCAAACGCCACGGCAAGATACTGCGGCTGCTCCTCATCGAGAATTTTAAACAGAATATTCAGGAATCCATATACGGCGTTCGTGTGCAGTCCTTCTGCATTGGACAGATCCGGTACGCCGTAAAAAGCCCGGTTCAGAATACTGTGTCCGTCCAGTAATACGATTTTATCACTCATAATAATCCTTTCAGCCAGGGTAATTCTATCACTTCAAAATAGTGCAGAGCCAGGAGCACCAGAAACAGAACGAGAATCAGCATCAGCACCCGGAAAAACGTATCTTTGTACCGGCGGTGTCTCGCTTCTTCCTCTTTTTTCTCCAGATCGCGTTCCAGAAGTCCTGTCAGATTGTAGGAATCGGGCGCGTCATCCTCAAAATATGCCATCGCACGGTTCACAATAAAATATGTCTCCAGTTCCTCGTGGCATGTATGGCATTTCCGGATATGGGAAATAAACGGTTCCATCTCTTTCTCCGGCATATTTCCCTGCACGTATGGCTGTATTAATTTTTCTGCTTCTTTACAGTCCATAAAATCCTGCTCTCCTTTTGTATCCGGCCAGTGTTTTTCTCTGGCCGTTTTTTCTGCTATCTACCATCATACACTATTTTCTCATAATTTAAAAGAGACAACCCGCCGAAAATGGGTTGTCTCTTGTTCTCTTATAAGATAACTGTTTTCTAGTGGATTTCCATTATGCACGGACAATGTTCGGGGTCTCTTTTCCTGCCTCGAAATCCAGCGCATTCTGCAGTGTGGTCTCTGCAATCGCACGCAGTGCTTCCTCGGTGAAGAATCCCTGATGTGAAGTGATCATAACGTTCGGGAAGGACAGGAGACGTGCTGTGGTGGAGTGCTCCAGAATCTCATCGGAACGGTCCTCGAATACGTTCGGGGTTTCCTCCTCGTATACGTCAAGGCCGACGCCGAAGAATTTTCTTGCACGGATTCCCTCGATCAGGTCGTCTGTCTTTACCAGACCTCCGCGGGACGTATTGACCAGGATCACGCCGTCTTTCATCTTTTTGATGCTCTCGCGGTTGATCATGTGGTATGTGCTGTCCATCAGCGGGCAGTGCAGGGAGATCAGATCACTCTGTGCCAGCAGTTCATCAAGAGTTACGTACGTAACAAAATCTTTTAAGGATTCATTCTGGTATACATCGTAAGCAATGACTTTCATGCCGAAACCGCGGCAGATTCTTGCCATAGCCGCACCGATTTTTCCGGTTCCGACGATTCCGGCGGTCTTCTGATAGAAGTTAAATCCCATCAGTCCGCCCAGGCTGAAGTCGTTTTCTCTTACTTTCGTATATGCTTTGTGCATGTGGCGGTTGACCGTCATGGCCAGTGTCATCGCATGCTCAGCTACAGCCTCCGGGGAATAACCCGGTACACGGCGTACATCAATGCCGTATTTTGCAGCTGTCTTTAAATCTACGTTGTTGAAGCCTGCGCAGCGCATCAGGATCAGCTTGACGCCTGCCTCATGCAGTGCTTCTACGGTTTTTGTTCCGACATCGGAGTTTACGAAGGCGCACACGGCATCGTAGCCCTTTGCCAGGGAAGCGGTTCTTGCAGCAAGGCCGGTTTTTAAATATTCCACTTCAATTTCTGGAAACTGCTCTTTGGTTCGGTCGAAAGATTCTCTGTCGTAGCTCTGGGTATCGTAAAATAAAATTTTCATAATGTTTTTCCTCCTCGCTTTGCGGTCATCTTATTGTTCCCGCTTACAGGTATTACTATACTTCATTGTTAAAACTTTGTCAATGTATTATTTGTTAAAATTTTATCAATTAGTAAATTTATTTTCAACATCTTTCACAACAGTACAAATTTACTGGATCACCTCGTCCAGGAACCGGGACGGCTCGACTTTTTTTTCAAACCGTTCCTCCACGTAACAGAGCGTCAGCTCTTTCCGGGCGCGCGTCATTCCGACGTAGAACATCCGCCGCTCCTCCTCGATCGCCTCCGCAAGGACTGCTTTCTGATACGGCATTACACCCTCGTTGACGTCAAGAAGATAGACCTTGTCGTACTCGAGTCCCTTGACGCTGTGCAGGGTGGAAACCATAACTCCTTCCGCACTCTCTGCGCGCTGCTTCTGTTTTTCCTTCATCTTCTGCTGGTATTCCTCAATATGTGCAAACCAGCCCTCGATGCTTTTCTGGGTCTTTGCCGCCTCCTGCAGCTCGTCCAAAACGGAAATCAGATCATCCTCTTTCAGATGGCGGTATGCAGCATATTCCTTCACATACTGTTCATAGCCGATCGCATAGCGGATGTAATTGACCGCGCCGAACGGCGATAAATGCGTCAGTGTCGTGATATCCTGCTCCAGTTTGCGGATCCGCTGGCACATCCAGTCTTTTTCTTCGTAATATTCCAGAAGTGCATCGAACGAAACAGTCGCCTCCTCAAAGGCATCCCGCGACAAATAACGGTTCGGGCGGTTGGCAATCTTTAAAAACTCGCCGCGCTTCCGGCTTCCCATCGCAAGATTCAGATACGTCAGCAGATCTTTCGCAATCCAGTGGTCATAGAGATCCGGCAGGGCATCCCGCATCTGGAACGGGATCTGTGCTTCCATCAGTTCCTCTACTGCTGTCCGGCAGCCAAGATTCGTGCGGAACAAAAGCGCCATCTCTTCATACGGACAGCCGTTTTTCTCCGCCTCCCGCAGCTCCTCGGCAACGGCACGCATCTCCTCGCGCGGGTTCTTATATCCCCGGATTACAACCGGAGCGCCTTTCTCGTTGTCGGTGGAAATCGCCTTTTCATACCGCTTTTTGTTGTGGTGGATCAGGCATTGGGACCGCTTCACGATAAATTCCGTACTACGGTAATTTTTATCGAGCACTACCTGCGCCGCGCCCGGGTAATCTTTCGGAAAATTCAGCATGATCTCCGGCTTGGCCCCGCGGAACTGATAAATCGACTGATCGTCATCCCCGACAATAAAGAGGTTATTTTCCGGCAGCGCCAGCATCCGCACAATCTCATACTGCACGGGGCTGATGTCCTGAAACTCGTCAATCAGGATATACTGAAATTTCTGCTGCCAGGCGCAAAGGACCTCCGGCCGCTCCAGAAAGAGACGTTTGCACTGCACCATCAGATCGTCGAAATCGAGTTTTTTGTTCTCCTTCCGCCATTTCTCATACGCCTCATAGATTTCGCGGAACTTTTCCTGCGGCATACAGGCGGAATAGTAATGTTCCAGCGGGATCTGATTGTTCTTCACAGTGCTGATTTCGCGCGCCAGATTTTCCTCGAGATCCTCTTCCTCCAGGTCTCTGGCATAGTGGTTGACCAGCTCGCGCATCAGCCGCCTTTTCTCTTCCTCGCTTAAAATATTGTTGCCGGACATGCGGTACGTATGGCGCAGAATCGCGTAGAATACCCCGTGGAACGTTCCAAAGGTGACCTGGGTACTCGTCTTTCCCATCGCCTTCAAATACCGCTCCTTCATCTCTTTTGCCGCCGCACGCGTAAATGTTACGACAAGAATACGAGAGGCGGAAATGCCGCTCGTTACAAGCTGGCAGGTCCGCCCCGTAATCACTGCGGTTTTCCCCGACCCCGGTCCGGCAAGGACCATCATGGGGCCGGTGGTATGCATCACCGCTTTTTTCTGTGAATTATTATATATCATTTGGATAATTTCTCAATCGCTTTGTCGATGCGGGCAAGAGACTCCTCTTTTCCCAGAACCTCAAGGATTTCCGTTGCGCCGGCCGGTGTCATCTGTTTTCCGGAAAGAGCGGTACGGATCGGCCACATAATATAACCGGTCTTGTATCCTTTTTCTTTTCCGAATGCGCTGAGCATCTCAAAGAGAGCATCATTGCTGAAATCTTCCTGCGCTGCCAGCAGCGGTTTTACTTCCTGAAGAAGTGCAAGGGAGGTCTCCTCGTTTGTCTTCATCTTTTTGTGAGTGTACATCGAAGCGTCGTACTCCGGAACTTCCTCGAAGAAGTCGATGAGGTCTGCAATATCCGGGAATACTTCGATTCTTGTTTTTACCATGGCTGCAATTTTCTTAAAATCGAGCGGACGGTGGATTGTCTTCTGGATATACGGAAGCGCCATCTCATAGAACTTCTCGTCGTCCATTGCCTTCATGTACTCGCCGTTCATCCAGCGGAGTTTTGTCATATCGAAAACGGCCGGAGATTTGCTGATGTGGTGGTAATCGAAGATTTTTACCAGCTCCTCGAGAGAATAGATCTCGCGGTTTCCTTCCGGGCTCCATCCAAGAAGGGCTACGAAGTTGACAATGGCATCTTTTAAGAAGCCCTGATCGATCAGGTCTTCATAAGAAGAATGGCCGCAGCGTTTGGACAACTTCTGATGCTCCTCGTTGGTGATCAGCGGACAGTGTACGTAAACCGGAACTTCCCAGCCGAATGCCTCGTAAATACGGTTGTATTTCGGGGATGAGGACAGATACTCATTACCGCGGACAACGTGGGTTACACCCATCAGATGGTCGTCGATGACGTTTGCGAAGTTGTAGGTCGGATATCCGTCGGATTTGATCAGGATCAGGTCTTCCAGCTCCTCGTTGTTTACGGTGATGTCTCCGTAGATCTCATCGTGGAAGGTTGTGGTTCCTTCGGTCGGCATATTGAAACGGATGACGTACGGTTTGCCGGCTGCCAGATTGGCCTCTACTTCCTCTTTGGAAAGACCAAGGCAGTGTTTGTCGTAGATCGAGATTTCTTTTCCGCCTACGTTACGCTTGCACTGGCTCAGGCGCTCTGCGTCACAGAAGCAGTAATAAGCGTCACCCTGCTCTACCAGCTGTTTTGCGTATTTCAGGTACAGACCTGCTGCATTACGCTCGCTCTGTACGTACGGGCCGCAGCCGCCGTCTTTGTCCGGTCCCTCGTCGTGTACCAGGCCGGTCTCTTTTAAGGTACGGTAGATGATATCAAGTGCGCCTTCCTGGAAACGCTCCTGGTCGGTATCCTCGATACGGAGCATAAAGGTTCCGTCATCGTGTTTTGCGATCAGATACGCATACAGGGCAGTACGCAGATTTCCTACATGCATCCGGCCTGTCGGGCTCGGTGCAAATCTTGTTTTTACATTGCTCATTTTTCTTTTCTCCTGATTTCTGGTTTTTCTGGAACAATCCTTTTGTCTGTTCCCTTCCACCATTTATTTAGAATGGAAAACAGCCCGGCGTTTCTTCCGAGCTGCACCATCCTTCCACTTTTGCCAGCGGCAATGCTCTTTTTCAGACCTCTACGCCGTGCTGTTTCAAATATTCCATAAAGTCGCCGACGGTAGAAAGGTCTGTCAGTTCGTCGGTGTCGATTTCAATTCCGTACTCGTCTTCTAATGCCATAACCATCTCGTAGAGATCCAGGGAATCTGCACCCAGGTCATCTTTAAAAGAGGTATCTTCGTTGATGCTGTCTGCATCACAGTTGAGCTGTTCTACTAAAATTTCTTTTATCTTTTCTAACATTGTTCTGCTCCTTCCTGCCTCTACCCGGCAGCCAGTATTTCTTTCGAAAAAAGTGTATCTGTTATTCCGGCATTTGTCAATAGATTTTTCTACTTTTACTGTTCTTCCGCCTGTGCCTCTCCTTCTCCGCTCTTTCCATCCTGGAACACAATAAAGCGGGAGACGCACAGGGCAATGCCGATTTCCGTCAGGATAAAGAGCACCGATGTTCCTCCGTAACTGATAAATGGAAGGGTAATTCCCGTTGCCGGCATCAGTTTCAGAACAACGCACAGGTTCAGAATAACCTGAATGGAAATATGTGCAAAAACGCCGCTCACCATCAGCATTCCATACGCGTCCGGCGCATTCTGTGCAACCACAAACAGACGGTACAGCAAGTAGCCAAACAGCAGCAATACAAGAAGCGCGCCAAATATTCCAAGCTCCTCGCAGATGATCGAGAAGATCATATCGTTCTGTGCTTCCGGAATTGTTGTAATCTTCTGCGTACTGTTGCCAAGTCCTTTTCCGAGAAATCCACCGGATCCAATCGCATAAAGTCCCTGCAGAATCTGATAGCTGCCTCCAGAAAGCCATTCATAGATACGATTCGACCGGAAGTCACCGCCTATTCTTTCAAAGATCTGCAGATTATTTTTTAAAATGATAATCGCAAAAACGCCAATTACCGCCGCGCCCGGAATCACACGCGCATAAAATTTTACCTCCGGGTCCGCCAGAAACAAAATGACGCAGGCGATGAGTCCCAGAATAATGGCGGTACTCAGGTTGTCCGTCAGAATCCACGCAGCCAGCGCCTGCAGCACGCCAAGTCCGAGGACAATTGCTTTTGCGCGGATGGTACGCATATTTTTTCCCATCTTCAGGATAATGTATGGCAAATACAGAATCAGCCCCAGCTTTCCAATCTCCGCAGGCTGAAGACTGCCACCGCCGATCCGGAGCCATCTTCTCGCCCCGTAGGCTTCATAACCAAGCGGCGTAAACCTTACCGCCGCCATCAGAAGGAGACTTCCCCAGTATACCAGTGCTGCAATCCGCTGGAACCATACACTATGATAATCTACAAACTTCGACAATATCACAATCCCCACCAGAACAATAGCAGAAAGCCCCGCCTGATGCGTGAAATAATACATATCATTTCCCTTGAATGTACTGGCCGCCTCGTAGGCACTCGCGCTGTACAGCATAATCAGTCCGAAGCTGACCAGCAAAATAGTGCAGGCCAGCAGGTTATAATCATAAAAATCCGAAGGAAGTTTTTTCTTCCTCTTTTTCTTCTTTTCTTTCTTCTGGGATGGCATGTTTACTTTCTCTGCCATGAAGTTTCCACCTCCATTGTTTTACTCCATTTATTTCAGTGCATAGCCAAGCAGGCTGACAAAGCCCGGATTTCGGTCGGTCGTTCCGAGGATAACCTTACGCACCAGCTCCGGATCGTCCGTGATAATGTTGTCCACGCCGCAATTGACCATCCGCTGCATATCTCCCTGATAATTCAGCGTCCAGGCACAGACTTCTTTACCAAGACTGTGCGCATGCTCTACAAAGCTTTCTGTGATGTACGTATATTTTACAGAAAAGAAGTCCGCCGCGTCCATATCCTCCAGGCCTCCGTACGACATTTTCATCGTATACCCGGTCTTGATATCCGGATTGATTTTCTTTGCCTGCCTGAGGAAATTGTAGTTCATGGAAGTCAGCACACACTGATCCACAAAGTCATTGTCCTCGATGATTTTCACCACTTTTTTGACAATATTCTGGTTGTGGCCGTTGTATTTTACTTCGATATTCAGGTTGATTTTTCCTTTCGCGTACGCGATGACTTCTTCCAGCTTCGGAATCTGCTCGCCGCGGAATTTTTTGTTGAATCGTACACCGGCATCGAGCTGGCTGATTTCATCGTAGGTCAGGGTCCAGATGCTGGCATTCAGACCGGTTGTCCGCTTCAGATTTGTGTCGTGCATAAGGACAATCTCACCATCACTCGTCTCCTGTACATCGATCTCCGCGTAATCCGACATGCTGTCCACTGCATATTTGATCGCGCTCATCGTATTTTCCGGTGCTTTTCTGGCTCCGCCCCGGTGCGCTGACACCGAAATATACTGGGAGGAAGCCGTTGCCTCTGCACGTGTTGCGCGCATGGCATATACAAGATAAACCGTTTCTCCCGCCAGCATGGCGATCGTGAGAACCACCGCCGTTACCGGACCGCAGAAGGTGCGTACCAGCTTCGAGCTCGGCTTTTTCGTTGTCCGGCTCTTCTGGTAGCCCTTTCGGGAGGAACGGATAAAAATCAGATACAGATACGTAATGCTTCCGACAAGGCCGAACGCTCCGCCGATCAGGCTCATCGTCGATTTGACCCAGTCACCGTAGACGATGACGGTACTGACAACGGTAGACGGCGTTTTCACCAGCTTTGCATAGGCAACGACAGCCGTTCCGAAAATCAGATACAAAACCCACGTAATCAGAAAAATCATCACCTGGAAAAAGACGTTGATGCCAAGCTCACGCAGCACGCGTTTTTCCAGTGTCTGGCGCACCCGCAGATGGGTATTTTTCTCTTTTTCCGTCATCATGCACCGGAACGGGATGGTGTAGGAAAACACAAACGAGAACGCGACAAGCAGAATCGTCAGCACCACAGGGATCCAGTATGCCGGGAAGGCATTGAAAATCTTTGTCAGGGAAACCTGAAGCAGTTTCATACTGCGGATGGCGCTGTAGCTGCTGTGCAGCCAAAGGTACGGGAAGCTCGCTGCCATGTAGAAAAACCAGGTCCACGGGCGGGCACGCACAAACTGTGCGGCTCCTCTTCCGCCGGCAAGCATCATGACAGGAACGGAAATCCGTTTTCGTTTCCAGGAGGCCTCCAGAGCCGCCATGACAGCATAGATTTCAAACAGCATACAGAAAAAGAAAACAAGCAGAATTCCAAAAATCAGCAGAAGGGTCAGCGGATGCAGCATGATCTTGTTGAAGTTTTCCGATGTCATATAACTCGTTCCCAGCTGTTTTAAGGAAAAGTTGATCGCCGCATTGGCGAGTCTTGAAACCAGCTGGCTGGAAAACAGGCGGTAGACCGTCTCAAATATCACGATGCTAAGCAGGTTTTTCTGCAAAAGTTTCCATGCCATATTCAGATAAATTCGTATCATTCCTGCATTTTTTACTGCCTTTTTTCTCATCTGCTGTTGTTCTCTCCTGTCAGCCGCAATTCCCCCCGATGAATCTGTATGCAAAAATTACCTTTATTTTTTCTCTTTTGTATTTTACATTTGACACTTCGAGTCTTTTTTGAAGCTCTTTTTCTTTCTGTTCATTTTAAACTATCTTTCAGTATAACACAAAACCGGGTCTTTGAGTATTCTTTTTTCTATTTCTGGTTGCACCACTTCTGCAGTTTTTTTACCATGGCGGATGGGCTGCTTACTGTGCCGTCGATTGGCGTACCGAGTTTTTTCTGCCAGGCGAGGATTGTCTGCGGACCGATATAGCCGTCCATGCCGGCCGATGCCCATTTCTGCATTTCTTTTACAAGGGCCGATCCGCCTTTTGGCGTACTGTCCCACTCGGCGGCTGTGATGCCATCACAGAATTTCCGGTTGACGGCCAGCTGATTGCTGATTTTTCCATCCTGCGGTGTGCCGAAAAGTTCCTGCAGACGGCGCGTCAGATTTTCGCCCCAGATTCCGTCCTCTGCGACTGTCTTTCCGGATGACTTTGCTGTCTCTGCCGATTTTTCTTTTGCGGGACCGGCATAACGGCAATACGCTGTATGGCAGTTGACCCAGCCTGCCCCTGAGAGAAGCCGTCCCCAGCTTGTGTTCTGGATTTCCGTCACCGTGTAGCTTCCCTGATCCCGGATCGTTCCGGCAATCCTGCTGTCCGCATCCGGTGCCTGACGGATGTTGAGGGCCGCTGTCTGCACCTGATAGATCCCGGGCGCATACGTTTTTCCTGTTCCGCTGCCTGCTGTTCCCGTTCCTGTGCTCCCTGCACCGCTTCCGATCATCCGCTTCATGCGGTCCCAGTCACCGCGGTTCATGATCTGGCTCGGACAGTATTTGCTGCAGATGTCATAATGACGATAGACTCTTTCCAGCGGAATCCCCGTCTCCTGCATGATCTCCCGCACCAGTGCCGCAGTATTCTCAAATGCTTTTTCATAATTATACCCGGCCTGCACACACATCTCCACGCCGATGCTGTTCTTGTTGCCGTACTGCTGAAACAGATTTTTTCCGCCGTAATTAATGCCGACATGCCAGCACCCCCGGCTGTGCGGTGCCGCCTGGTAGGCTGTGTCACCGTCATCGACGTAATAGTGTGCGGAAATGTTCTGGAAATTCCCGTCATGCTGTGCTCTCGCATGTGCCCGCGCATCGGCACCTGCTGCGAAGTTGTCGGTGTTGTGGACTACGATACATTTGGGATTGTTTTCCGCATACGTATTCTGATTTCCAAGATACGACCGATCAATTCTCATATTCTCCCCTTTCTGATGGTTCAGACTGCCCGGCATAACACAGATTTTTTGAAGCGCCGTTCACTCCGGCTTATGGATCTGCTTGATAATCTGATTCACATAATTGCTCAGCCCCGCCACCAGAATCCCCTGCGTGACCGCCGTAAAAACCGCCATCGCCCCCTCCTTCGCCGTCTCAATCTCACTCGTCGCCATCACCCAAACCGCACACAGCACCATGCTGATGCCGCCTAAGATCAGCGGAATGTACTTATTCTTCACCGCCTGCGCCTGCCGCAAAGCAACACCGAAAAAATACAGCACGAACGCAACGACGATGAGTTCGGGCTTTACATAATTCATTGCTTCCATGGAACATCCTTTCTGACTGTTCTGTTTTTGAAAGTCTTTTTTCTATATTATGATGGGATAATGATTTACGACTGGATAAGATTTTCTTACTGTAAACCCAAAAAATCCCACCTGTTTTTCAGATGGGATTTTCCAGTGGTGTGCTGTTCTTTGATTTTTAATTTACTATCTTGTGCAGCAATTCCCCTGACCTGCCCCTGGCTGCGGTGCCGCACAGAAAGTCTTTGCATCAAACGACGGATTAAACGCATAAAAGTTCTTCGAATTCAATTCGTCCTGTACAGAACGCAGTGCTTCACCAAAACGCTGGAAATGCACAACTTCACGCGCCCGCAGGAAACGAATCGGATCAGCTACCTCCGGATCTTTTACCAAGCGAAGGATGTTGTCGTACGTTGACCGGGCTTTCTGTTCTGCAGCGAGATCTTCGAACAGATCTGTCAAAGGATCACCTTTCGACTGGAACTCACAAGAATTAAACGGAACTCCGCCAGCCGCCTGCGGCCAGATGCCAGTTGTGTGGTCTACATAGTAATTGGCAAAACCAGAGTTCTGAATTTCTTCCAGAGAAAGATTGCAGGTGAGCTGATGAACGATCGTTGAAACCATCTCAAGGTGTGCGAGTTCTTCTGTCCCAACATCATTCAACACCCCCGCTACAATTCGGTTCGGTGCTGTGAAACGCTGAGAGAGATACCGTATGGATGCGCCCATCTCTCCATCCGGGCCACCATACTGACTCATGATAATTTGGGCGATTTTAGGGTTTGGTGTCGTGATGTTTACAGGATACTCGAGGCGTTTTTCATAATTCCACATCCGTCAGCACCCTCCTTTCCGGTTGACTTCCCACGGCCATGGCTGCATAACCCATTCGAAAGAACGGCTCATGCGGTCGTTGGCGGTATCGATCGTGAGCGGTCCGTACTGTTCGGCGTACTGTTTCAGTGCTTCTTTTCGAAGCTCCACTTTTTCCCGGAAAAAGGCAAGTGCATCTTCATCCTCCGGGTGGGTGTCGAGGTAAAGGTTCATTTCAACAACAGCAAAGCTGACCTGATCAATCCAGGCGAGCAGCTTTTCACGGGATGGCATCTGCGGCATCATAGGCACTCTCCTCCTCCCTTTCCACAGAATGGTTTACAGAGTTCCGGGAATAAGGTTCCATTTTTTAATGCTGCGGAAAGATCATAGATCTGTTCAAACCGCTGCATCGGAACGTACGCCATTGCAGGTATCATATGATCTACATGCTGCATTTTCCGCGGGAAATTCCTTGGTTCCATCTTCAGTTCCATATTGTTTGAAGCGGCGCGGCGGTTCTGCATATTGTTCGCACCGCAGCAGCCGCGATTCATACGGGATGAATCCATACCATGTTCCTCTTTCATTTTCTGTTCTTTATAGAGTATGAAGAAAATAAGAAAGTGTCAAAAAAGGCAGCGGTTTCTCTTCCGCTGCCTTTCTGTCATACTAATGAAATTTTCATCAAAACTGCATCTCATACAAATGCGCATAAATCCCGCCCTTCGCGAGCAGTTCCTTATGTGTGCCTTCCTCCGCAATTCCATTCTCCGTCAGCACCAGAATCCGCTTTGCATTCCGGATTGTGGACAGCCGGTGCGCAATCACGAAGGTTGTCCTGTCTTTCGCCAGAAGCTCCAGTGATTTCTGGACAACTTTTTCGCTCTCATTGTCAAGCGCCGATGTTGCTTCGTCGAAAATCAGAATCGGAGGATTCTTAAGAAATACACGGGCGATAGACAGACGCTGTTTCTGACCGCCGGAAAGTTTTACGCCGCGCTGGCCAATATCCGTGTCGTAACCATCTGATAGTTCCATGATAAATTCATGCGCATTTGCTGCCTTCGCCGCGCGAATGACCTCCTCATCCGTTGCATCTGGTCTGCCATAACGGATATTATCGATGATCGTTCCCGCAAACAGGTACACATCCTGCTGCACAATACCGATTTCATCGCGCAGATCCTTCAATTTCACATCGCGGATATCCTTTCCATCCAGTAGAATCCTTCCTTCTGTCACATCGTAAAAACGCGGAAGCAGAGAACAGAGTGTCGTCTTTCCGGCGCCGGAGCTGCCCACCAGCGCCACATAGTCTCCTGCCGGGACATGCAGATTCACATTGCTTAACACATTCTCCTTCGACTCCTCATAATGGAACGAAACGTTTTCAAAGGTTACTTCTCCTTGCACATTCTTCAGTGGCAGTGCATCCGGCTTGTCCTGGATGTCCGGTGCGATGCTCATAATTTCCAGGAAACGTTCGTAACCGGAATAACCATTCTGGAACTGCTCCGTAAAGTTCACCAGCTTTTTCACCGGATCTGTACAGTTGTTGATGTACAGAAGAAAGGTAACCAAATCCGCCGCCCCAAGCTTCCCACCTGTCATCAGCAATGCGCCGACAATCAGCGAAATAACGGTAATCAGCGTCGAAAAGGCTCCCATTCCCGAATTGTAAATTCCCATATAGCGGTAGCTGACCTTCTTCGAATCGACAAAACGATCATTTCCCGCATTGAACTTACGCATCTCTTCTGTCTCATTTCCAAACGATTTGACAACACGGATCCCAGAAAGACTGTCCTCAATCTGACTGTTGATATCCGCAATTCTGCGGCGGTTTTCCTTGAATGCACTCTTCATGCGGCTGTTCATCACTAACGCAAACAGCAGCATCACCACAATAACCACAAGCGGCACACATGCCAGCATCGGATTTACCACAAACAGAATAATCATCGCGCCGATCAGTTTGATAAACGAAATGACAATATTCTCCGGCCCATGATGTAAAAGCTCACTGATATCGAACAGATCGCTTGTGATGCGTGACAGCAGATGGCCGACCTTCTGGTTATCGAAAAAAGCAAACGAAAGCTTCTGATAATGGCCGAAGATCTCGTTCCGCATATCATGCTCAATCCGCGCCCCCATCACATGACCGTAATAGGCAATATAAAAGTTACAGTACATTTCAACCAGAACCATAGCAATCATCAGAATACCGAGGCGGATAATCTCACCCGTTGCCTGCTCCAGCGGCTTTTCCACAACCGTACTCGTAATATACCGTACAATCAGTGGAATCACCAGTGTAATGGCTGCTCCAAGCATTGCAAAAAACATGTCGGTAAAAAACAATCCCTTATATGGAATGTAATACCACGCCAGCTGGCGGATTCTTCCCTTCTCTTTTCCGGTTTCTTTTTCTTTACTCATCCTGTCCTCCCTTTCCGTTGGAAACCATTTTGTAATCTTTTCGGAACTCAGACGGTGATACGCCGCATGCCGTTTTAAATGATTTCATGAAATGCTTATCATTTTCAAATCCAACCTGTTTGGCAATTTCCGTAATTTTATCTTCTGTTTGAAGCAGCAGACGCTTTGCCTCCGCAATGCGGATCTCCTTCAGATAGTTCACAAAATTCACACCGGTATGTTCTTTAAACGCTGCTGAAAACAGCGAATAATTCATACAAATATGGTTAGATACCATTGCCATATTCAGATCTTTTGCATAATTTTCCCGAATATATGAAATTGCCTCTTCCATTTTTTCTTTTCCGGCTGTCTGACTTTTCAGGCTTTCCCTGTAAACGTGTATCCATTCTTCAAACGCATCCAGAAACAGATCTGCATCACGGTACTGCAGAGGACGCGGACATTTTTCCTGTTTTTCCGCCACTCGATGAAAAAGATCCAGCTCTTTACAAATTGCTTCTGTTACTGCCAGAAGCTGATAGGGGGAAACCCTCTGATGCGCCGCCTCAAAATACCAGTTTCGCATTTTTCGCAGCACAGTATCTGCCCGGTCCGTTGGCACCTGCAGAATAAATTTTTCCTGAAACTGTGCCAGCTCCGGCTTTTCCTCAAAACATTTTTTCTGATATTCTTCCACAGGATTTTTCTGTATAAATGCCATTTCCCGGGCCAGCAGTGCTTCCTGGTATGCCTCTGGAATTTCCATCACAGAACGATGTTCTTTTCCCACTCCGAGACAAAATCTCTCATCTTTTTCTTTCATGATCCGCTCTGCCTCCGGTTCCGGCAGAAGATACAGAACTCCTCCTTCTACGCCTTCCAGCAGAATTCCGCTGCATTTCGAAAACCGTTCCCCATTTGCCTTGCTGGTCAGCAGGATTCGGAAGCTGTCGTTTCCGATGTGGCGCCGGATCCTGCTTTCCATATCCATCCATTCTTTTTCTTCGGCCATTTCTGCATTCATCATCAGATAACGGAGCTGATTTAAAAAGCACCGTTCTTCCTCTTCTTCCGTTTCCCGGGTCTCCGAAAGCTCTCGTTCCAGATTTTCCAGAAGCTGTTCTATCGTCTCCCGCTTGATCGGTTTTAAAATATAGTCCCGAACTCCATGTTTCATCATTTCAACCGCATAGGAAAATTCATCATAGCCGCTTAAAACAATAACAACAGGTTTCTGTGACAGCTCCTCCATTTTGTTGACCAGTGTCAGACCGTCCATTTTGGGCATACGGATATCAGTGAACATGACATCCACCCTCTGTTTTCTCAAAATCTCCAATGCCTCTTCTCCGTTTCGACACTCCAGAATCTCCTCCACCGGCACGCTGCTTCGCCGGATCATCGCCACGATTCCCTGTCGAATCAATTTTTCATCTTCTACAACCAGCAGTGTATTCATTTTCTTTTTCTTCCTCTTTCTCGTCACCCTCTTGATCCATCGGAGAATATTTCCCCCTCGTGATGGGAAGATGAATGCTCACCTTCGTATAGCAATGCTCTTTTGTATAGACCGACAGCCCATACTCTGTTCCAAATTGAATGTGGATTCTGTCCTGTACATTCCGAAGCCCGATTCCATGTTTCGGCTGTGTATCTGAATTCAGGCGCATTCTTAGTTTACGTCTCAGAATTGCAAGCTGCTTTTCTGACATGCCTATTCCGGAATCTGTGATTTCAATCTCAAAGCTCTTTTCATGCTCTATTCCTTTGATTTCAATGACGGCGTCCGCATCCAGCTCCTCAATTCCATGTGTGATTGCATTTTCCACAATCGGCTGAAGAGACATCTTGGGGATATCCTGCCGATACAAATTTTCCGGTATCTGAACAGATAATGTAATTGTGAAATCATACCGCAGATTCATCAGTTCCACATAGTTCTGAATATAATTCATCTCATCCTGAACGGTTACCAGAAATTTATTCCAGCGCATATTGTAGTGCAGCATTTCACCAAGTGCTGTTACCGCATCGGAAATCGTATACTCTTCATCAATCTCAGCCATCATCTTAATGGATTCCAGAACATTATAAATAAAATGAGCGTTAATCTGGTTCTGCATTGCCCGGATTGCCGTATCTTTCAGCGCTGCCTCCCTTTTGATGCTTTCCTCGTTCTGTTTCTGAATTCTCTCCAGCATTCCGTTGATACCATAGCTCATTTCCCGCATCTCTTCTGCGCTGTAACAAACCTTGATCTTTGTTGTTCCATTGTCAATCTGACGCATCTCACACAGGACATCATAAAACTCCTTCAGCAGGCCACGCACAATCAGATTGACCACCACAATCAGAAGCAGCCCGAAGCCGGCAAATTCAAGCAGCATTCTCTGCTGCTGTTTGATCATGTTTCCGGTTGCATCATCCAAATTGGTCAGTGTTACAAACATTCCATTGAGTTTATCGACTTTCCGAAGCACAATTGCAACGTTTTTCCGGTCAATCACCGCGCTCTGCTGACTCTCTTTTCTGTCACGGATTCCTGCCCGGAACAGAATCAGCCCCCGATAGGACTGCCATTTGCAGGCTGCCGCTGTTTTTCCGCAGTCATATAAATTCCAATTGAACAAAATCGCTGCGCAATGGCCTGCCAAGGCTGTGGCATAGCGATTTTC